>Ga0265780_10005789_pt1 | contig 15550 bp, 13 predicted proteins | sample P1T30metagenome_FD_192432 | JGI IMG/M metagenome (GOLD analysis project Ga0265780, IMG submission 192432) | Plant litter microbial communities from East Loma Ridge, Irvine, California - P1 T30 | ecosystem: Environmental > Terrestrial > Plant litter > Unclassified | place: USA: California... | reverse complement strand
ATACGTCGCCCCTGCGAAGGCAGGGGTCCAAGTGTGCTTGCGTTTCGACGGCGCGTCGAAATTAGGCCCCTGCCTTCGCAGGGGCGACGGCGTATTACGCTTCCTTCTCCCGGTTCTTGCAGAACCACTCTTCCAGCATGTCCAGGAAGGCCCGGGTCTTGGCCGGCATCAGCCGCCGCCCCGGGAACACCGCCCAGCCGGTGGCCGGCGGCAGTTCCCAGTCCGGCAGCACCCGCACCAGCTCTCCCTTCCTGACGAAATCGGCCACGAACAGGTCGGAACTGGCCGCGATGCCGGCGCCACTGCAGGCCATGCGCGCCAGCAGCTCGGGCGAATTGGCGGTCAGGCGCGGGCGCAGTTCGCGTTCCCAGGCGGTCTTGCCGCGGCTGAGCTTCCAGGGCTGGGCGCCGCCGCTGCGGCTCAGGATGCACAGCAGCGCATGCGCCATCAGGTCATCCGGATGTTCCGGCAGGCCGTGCCGGGCGATGTATTGTGGCGCCGCATACAGGCCAAGGCGCTCGAGCACCACGCGGCGTGCCGCCAGCGTCGAATCCTCGGGCAGGTCGCCCATGCGGATCGCGACGTCGAAGTTTTCCGCCACCAGGTCGACCCGGCGCGGCGACAGGTCCAGTTCCAGCGTCACCGCCGGATAGCGCGCGCAGAATGCGGCCAGCAGTTCGGTCAAGCCGACGTTGGCGAAATCCTGCGGCGCCGAGATGCGCAGCTTGCCGCTGGGCGCGGCCTGGCGGTGCTGGGCCAGCGCGCCGGCCGCCTCGACCTCTTCGGCCACCTTGCGCGCATGTTCGAGCAGGATGGCGCCGAATTCGGTCAGCATCAGGCGCCGGGTTGTGCGCTGGAGCAGGCGCTCGCCGACGCGCGCTTCCAGCAGCGAAATGCGGCGCGACACCGTCGACTTCGGCAGGTCGAGGCGCTGGGCCGCCAGGCTGAAGCTGCCGGCTTCGACGATGCGGGCGAACAGCAGCAGATCGTTCGGTTCGACATCCATGATTGTTCCACCAGTTGAATAATGTTATCCATTCTAACGTCTTCCGCATCGTAAATGGAACGGCTAAAGTGTCTCCATCGAAACACCACCAACAGACACGAAGGAAGACGCCATGAACATCCTGCAGATCAACTCGAGCGCACGCGGTAGCGATTCCGAATCCACCCGTGTGGCGAAGCAGATCGTCGCCAAGCTGGTCGCCGCCAATCCGGGCGCCAGCGTGACCGTGCGCGACCTTGGCGCCCAGCCGCATCCGGAACTCGACGGCGCCGCCCTGGGCGCGCTGTTCACCCCGGCCGAAAACCGCAGCGCCGCGCAAGCTGCCCGCGTGGCCCTGGACGATGCCCTGATCGCCGAGATCCAGGCCGCCGACGCGGTCGTGATCGGCGCCCCGATGTACAACTTCGGCATGCCGGTACAGCTGAAAGCCTGGTTCGACGCGATCGCCCGCGCCGGCGTCACCTTCCGCTACACCGAAGCCGGTCCTGAAGGCCTTCTGAAAGGCAAGAAAGTCTATGTCACCGCGGCCCGCGGCGGCGTGTATCCGCTGGATGCCGACCCGCTGGTCCCGCATGTGCGCATGCTGCTGAACTTCCTGGGCATGACCGATCACAGCTTCATCTACTCGTCGGGCCTGGCCATGGGCCCGGACGCCGCCGCCAAGGGCCAGGCCGAGGCCGACGCCGCCGTGGCGGCACTGGCCTGATTCACGCTTCGCCTTGTTCGCGCGCTGTCCTGGTCCGGTCCGGGATGGCGTCTTTGAAAGAGACCGCTTCATGACCCAGCCAATCGCAAGCCAGTCCATCGTTCGCTCGCGTGGCGTCGAGCGCCAGCTCGGCGGCCAGTTCGTGATGGACGGCGCCGGCGTCAAGATCAACCGCGTGCTGACCCAGGCGCTGCAGCGCCGCCTCGACCCCTACCTGATGCTGGACGCCTTCGGCAGCGACAAGGCGGGCGACTACATCGCCGGCTTTCCCGAGCATCCGCACCGCGGCTTCGAAACCGTCACCTACATGCTGGCCGGACGCATGCGCCACCGCGACAGCGCCGGCAATGAAGGCCTGGTGAGCAATGGCGGCGTGCAGTGGATGACCGCAGGCCGCGGCGTGATCCATTCCGAGATGCCGGAACAGGAAGAAGGCCTGATGGAAGGCTTCCAGCTCTGGCTCAACCTGCCGGCCAGCGACAAGATGCGCGCGCCCTGGTACCGCGACATCCCGGCGGAGGAAGTGCCGCGCTTTACGCTCGATTCGGGCGCCGTGGTGCAGGTGATCGCCGGCGCCAGCCATGGCGTGGCCGGCGCGGTGCAGCGCGAAGGCACCGAGCCGCTGTACCTGGACGTCGAACTGCCGGCAGGCGCCGTGTTCGAACAGCCGCTGGCGGCCGGGCACAACGCCTTCCTGTACGTGTTCCGCGGTGAAGTCGTGGTCGAGGGCAAGGGCGTGGCGCAGGCGCGCATGGCCATCCTCGACAACGCCGCCCAGGCCGACGGCGTGCGCATCAAGGCGGTGACGGCGAGCCGTTTGCTGCTGATCGCCGGCCGTCCGCTCAAGGAGGCGATCGCGCAGTACGGCCCCTTCGTGATGAATACCCAGGCCGAGGTGTTCCAGGCCGTGGAAGACTTCCGCGCCGGCCGCTTCGGCGCCTGAGCCTTTACTCGTTTTCCGCGCGGGCGGGCGGTCCTTGAGCCGCCCCCCGCGCTCATCCTTTTCTTGGGCTACACTAGCCGGCGTCGCCACATTGCCTTCCTTCGCACGATGCCGCTCTACCCCGTCCTCACCGACCTGTTGTCCCGCGCCAGCCGCGCCCTCGGCCTGGAAAGCGTCGACCGTTTCCCGCCCGGCCACCAGTATGCGCGTACGCGCTGGGACCGCGCCTACTTCGACATCGCCTCCGACCTGAAAGCCGAGCGCATGGAAGACGCGCTGTGCGAGGCCATCTCCAACACCCCGAGCGTGTTCGTCCACATAGCGCATCCAACCCCGCGCATGCAGCGCACCCTGCTTGGCGCGATCCACGCGCGCCTGCGCCGCGGAGGCACGCCGCCGGGCGACCTGGTGGGGATGCTGATCGACGCCTACGCCAGCCCCTACACGCCGGAAGCCATGCCCGGCCTGCGCGCGGCGATCGCCTCCACCGAAGGCTACGATCCGTCGATGCGGGTGGCGCATCTGCAGGCGTTCTTGGCGGACATGCCGGCGGCCTTCGACGTGATCGACGCGCCGGCGCAAGTGCGGCGCTGATCTCAGGTCCGCTGCGACGCCACTCCGGCATCCCCCGTATCCGGCAGCGCCCTTTCATTCCCCGGCACCCAACGTTCGCGCAGCAGCATGAAGGGCGTCTCGACCAGCTTGTACAGCAGCCAGCCGGCCAGCAGCGAAGCGCACAGGGACAGCAGGATCGCCGGCGCGCTTTCCAGGCCGATGCCGCGCTCGCGCAAGGGCGCGGCCACCAGCCCGGCCACCCCGCGGTGCGTCAGGTAGACCGCGTACGACCACAGCGCCAAGCTGGCCGCGCCGGGCACGCGCAGGCGGTGCAGCAGCGAATTCGGCGCCAGCGCCGCCAGGATCAGCAGCGCGCACCCGAGCGCCAGCAGCGGATAGCCAAACACCGTGGCCGCGTGGCCGTAATGGTCGTGCAGGAACCAGGCGAAGGCGCCGCCGGTGACGCCGACGCCCAGCGCCAGCAACCCATTCCCGCGTGCCATCAGCCAGGACCAGAGCGCGCCGTGATGGTGCTTGAGCATGGCCAGCGCCACGCCGGCCAGTAGTTCGTCGAAGCGGCACCAGCTCGAATAATAGATGTACTGGTAGTACCAGCGCAGCCACCAGCGCGCCTGCTGGCCATCGAGCCAGATCGTGTGCCGGAACAGCATGCCCATGGCGAAGGCCAGCGCCAGCGCGCCCCAGGCCCAGCGCATGCGCAGGCCGCGCCGGCCCAGTAGCGCGCCGAGCATGGCGGCGGCCGGCAGGAGCATGTAGAACTGCTCTTCGATGCACAGCGACCAGGCGTGCGAAAAGGCCGTGCCGGGTTCGAGGTGGATGTTCTGGGTGAAGCTGAGGTACTGCCACAAGGGCAGCATCGGCTGCCCGCCGCGCCAGGCCGGCCACAAGGCATACAGCGCCAGCACCGCCCAGAAGTTCGGCAGGGTGCGCAGCAGGCGGCGTGCGTAGAAGCGGCCCAGCGACAAGCCGCCCGGGCTGCGCAGCGTCTTCAAGATCTGGTTGCCGATCAGGTAGCCGGACAGCGCGAAGAACAGGTCGACGCCGGCCCAGCCGATCTCGCCGAACCAGCCGAAGGTCGGCGCATCGCTGACGAACAGCGTGTAATGGTGCAGCACGACCAGGCTCACCGCGAGCGCGCGCAGCGTGTCCAGGCCGTGGATGCGGGAGGTCTTGCCTGCCATGTCGACGATCGGATGCGAAACGCCGGATGATGCCATGCGGGCGCCGCAGCGCCTAGAAAAATCCGGCCGGCGGCATGCTGCCACGGGCGGCTTTCCGATAAAATGGTCGATCCAACATTTCCTTAGAGCACGAACGCATGAGCGCCGCCAGCAAGCTGCAATTCAAGTCCGTCACCTACACCGGCATGGGCCAGGGTCCGAAAGTCATCATCATGGGCGCCACCCATGGCAACGAGAAATGCGGCACCCAGGCGATCGGGCGCATCATGGCCGAGATCGACGCCGGCCGGCTGCACATCGCCAACGGCAGCGTGACCTTCGTGCCGATCGTCAATCCCCTCGCCTACGAAAAAGACACCCGTTCGGGCGACCGCAACCTGAACCGCGACCTGTTCCCGAAGGCGCAGCCGCAAGACTTCGAAGACCAGGTTGCCAACTGGCTGTGCCCGCTACTGGCCCGGCACGACGTGCTGCTCGACCTGCACTCCTTCAACGCCGCCCACGGCGAGCCCTTCGTGATGGTCGGCCCGGTCGACAACGACGGCCCGGTGGAGCCGTTCAAGCACATGGCCGCGGAGCGCGCGCTGGCGCGCCGCCTGGGCGTGCGCCGCTTCGTCACCGGCTGGATGGCGGCCTACGGCGGCGGCGTGCAGCGCCGCGCGCGCGGCAACGCTGCCGAACTGGAAACCGTGATGCGCTACGGCGTCGGCACCACCGAATACATGCGCAGCACCGGCGGCTATGCGCTGACGCTGGAATGCGGCCAGCACCGCGATCCGCAGGCGCCGGAAGTGGCCTACACCGCGATCATGAATACACTGGCTTTCCTGAAGATCGTCGACGCGCCCGAGCCGGCGCCGCTGCCGTTCGAGGAGATGGAAGCGCTGCAGATGGTGGTGGTGCACGACAAGCTCGACGCCGCCGACCGGTTTACCCGTGAATGGGCCAGCTTCGACGCGGTGGAGGAAGGCGAACAGATCGGGGTGCGCGCGGATGGTACGCCGGTGCTCGCGGAGTTTTCGGGAAGGATCTTGTTCCCGGATGTGAATGCCGGGGCGAATCAGGAGTGGTATTACATGACGAGGCGCAATCCCCAGTTCGGGCGGGAATGAAGGCCTGGCCTGGGCTTGCACACGCTCCGAAGGAGGTAGCTCCCCCTCAGACGCCGCTGTATGCCAGATGAATGAGCGGGCAAGGCCGACCTTGCCCGTCAAGCGAAGAACGCGCTGTGCGCTTGAAGCCCGTCTTTTCGCAGAAGCCCAATCGCTCACGAACAGCTGCCACCTGCCTGCGTGAGAATCGTCCCGTGCTGCTTCATCTGGAACCGGCGCCGTTCCATGCCGCACTCTGTCGCAAAGGCGGATGCGCCAGCGCGTCCGCCAGCGCATCCGCCATCCGGCAAAGTGCCTGCTCGGTCGATGCGTCGGCATCGTTTGCCAGAAGCACGACGCCGATGCCGGCATCCGGATACAACAGCTCGAAACTGGTGGTGCCAAAGCTGCCGCCGGCATGGCGTACGAGCCGCATCCCATCCCTTGTCCGGTTGACAAACCAGAACAGGCCGATATCGTCGCCGCGCTCGTCGGTGCCGCGGAATACGACACGGTGGGCCAGCGCGACGGCGCGATCCGAGGCGTCGAGATTCCACGCCAGGTAGCGCAGCTGGTCGTCGACGGTGGACTTGAGGAAGCCGGCCGCCGGCAGGCTGCGCCAGAACGTCAGCTCGGGCATGGCGCGGCCTTGGCCGTTGTAGCGTCGTGCTGTGCGCGCCGCGTCGCGTGGTGCGACGACCGTGCCGGTGTCGGGCATGTGTTGCGGCGCCGTGATGGCGCGCCGTAGCAGCGCATCGTAGCTGATGCCGTAGGCGCGTTCGAGCACGATGCCCACCAGCTGCGCCCCGGCGTTCGAATACGCAAACGCGGTGCCGGGCCGCACCTTCAGTCGTACCTGCGCCAGCGCATGCAGGAAGGTCGCGCGGGACACGGTGCCTTGCTGGCGAAGCAATTGCCGCGGCGTTGCGCCTGCGGCGAAGGCCGGCAGGTTCTTCGGTAGGCCGGACGTATGGCTGGCCAGGTCGACGATCCGGATCGGCTGGCCGTCGAACGACAGATTGCGATAAGCGGATGGCAGGTATTGCCGCACATCGTCGTCGAGCGCCACCTTGCCGTCGACGACCGCCTTGGCCAGCAGCATGCCCGTATAGCTCTTGGTCAGCGATGCCAGTTCGTAAATCGTCTGCCCTGTCGGCGCGACGGGATGCAAGCGGTCGATGCTGCCGAAGTGAAATTGGCGCCATTTGCCAGGCGCCACGATGCCGATCGACAGGCCCACATGGGCCGGACTGGCAACAAAGCCGCGTCCCAGCGATGCCGCGAGTGCATCGATGTCCTGGCTGTCCGCTGCACGGGAGGGTGAGGCGCCAGCCATCGCCAGGAACGCACCAAAGGTCAGGATGCGCAGTATTGGAAAAACCATTGCCTGACCCCGCTCAAGTATGGCCGCGCTGTACAGCCTTGGCACACGCATAAGTGCAAAGGAACGCCGGCAAGCATCCAGGACGCTGCTCATGGCGGATCGCGAACCACGGCAGGCGTAGATCTCGACCGGCGACCATGCGCCACCATGCACCCATGCGCTTCAATACCTTCTCCTCCGTCGACCTACACGTGCACTTGCCCCCTAGATGCGCCACCAGCGCGTGAACCGAATCGCAAATGCAACAAAGCTGCCGCGTTCCGACGCGCCAGGCGAACTTTTTCTTCCGTACCGGGTTGCACTTCCCCTCTGTCGCGCAGCTTGTGGAACTTCGTAATTGTTCTTCGACCGCAAGCTGCTATCCTGAGCTCGACGGCTGGGTTCGCCTAAAAGCCGGTCCAGGTCGGTAGATCTGCTGTCGATGTCAATAATATACGTCAACGTCTCAATCGAAAGCTGCGCAACATGGTCATTACCTATACCACGGTTGATCCACTTACCCATGATTGTGCGGATTGGGCACGCCACAAGCAGAGGGAACTCCGGGGCAAAAGTGCTCTATCTGTTCGAATCTTGTATGTATCCCCCAAACCACCTTACCAACGTCTTGGCGCATATAAACTGCCGGGAGGTCTATGGTTTTCACCGCCGTTCGAAAAGGTATGGACACATCATTACGCAGTAATTGCCGGCCAGGAAGTCTTCGATGAATGCTACGGGAATGGACTCAGCCTTCCTGCCTATAAACTACTTTTTAGAGAACACGACTTACTTCAATTCACAGTCCTGAACAGCGTCAAACGCGAACATTATGGATGAGCCCGGGTGTTGAGCATCGTGCGCTCCTATCCCTCGCCATTGCCGACTTTTGTTTCGCGCGAAGGCCATGCTGGGCGGCTTGATTGCTGGGTTCAGCAATCCCGGTATTCAATCGCATTAGGGAGCAGTTGGCAGCATGAGTTCACGCATTCATTAGCGACCGTTTCACTACCATAGACACGGAGCCCAGCGCCAAGCACTTTTTCGATGTCGTCTGCGCATCTCCGCCGTCCGAGCATCGATTGGCGCGGTCACGCCATCCGCAAACCATGAATGACTATGGTCGAGCGTTTCAAGGGACGCATCAACGATCTGTTACAACAGACTCGTTTGGACAGCAGGGGCGATCTGCAGGCCACATTGCTGAACTATTTGAAACTTTACAAGCGCACCATATTCCGCAACGCGCACTCGACGCGAAAACGCCGATCATGGCACTCATGGATTGGTATAAAGAGCGGCCCAATTTATTCGTTAAACGCGTTTATCATAAAACGGGACTGGAAAACTATGCCGACAACGGCGCTCCGATCGTCCGTGGCGAGACATTCAATACCGGGCGAAGCTACGATGCGTCATGCCCAAAAATGCTGGTATAGCATCGCCTGCACATTTAGTCCGTCAATAAGGTACTTGCCCAATCAGCAAAGACCTTGACCTTGGTATTGTGACGGCGGCTCGGCAAGTAGGCGACATAGATATTCAGCGGCGGGCGCTCCCAGTCTTCAAGAACGGGGATTAGCCGGTTCGCGTCGATATGAGAGCGCACATTGAAATCCACCGTCTGGATGATTCCCAATCCAGCCACGGCTGCGGCTACATGGGCATTGCTTTCGTTGACAAGAACATTTGCATGTAAATTCTGCAGGGGAGTATTCAATTCACCCTGCATAAATTCCATCGGATGCAACAATCCGCTTGTTGAAGAAAAATAAGCAACCACAGGCATCTGCTTTTCTGAAATTTGATCAGGCGTGGCCGGCATGCCATACCGAGCGATATATGCTGGGCTGGCACAGGTAGTCCAGCGCGATTTGCCGATCAGACGCGAGACTAAGCCGGGATCATCAGCAGTGCTACGAATTGCGCAATCAATGTTTCCTTCCAGTAGATCGGAAATCCGATCGGTAACCGTGACTCTTATCTGGATATCAGGATAGCGCATGCGGAACGTCGGCAACGCAGGCAGTAACAGGGTACTTGCCGTCGATCCGCCACAGTCGACCCGCAAGGAACCGGCAAGCTTCGCCTGATCATGGCCTAGCGTCGACTCGATATCATCGAGGTCAATGAGAAGCTGGCGCGTTCTCTCGTAGTACACCGCGCCGGCGGTCGTGACACTGACTGTACGCGTGCTACGTTCAAGTAGTCTTACGCCAAGCTGTTCCTCGAGCAGTGCTATCCACTTGCTGACCGTGGAACTGGGCAGCTGTAGCGACTTGGCAGCGCGGCTAAAGTTACCGGTCTCGATAACCCGCGCAAAAATGCGGATTGCCTGGAGATGATCCATCCCTACCTCGCCTCATTATCCACAAAGGTGGACGGTCTTCGCACGAATACGCCCTTCAAAACCATCGCCGTTTGCCATATTCTTCATCCACACACCTAGCCAACCTCAACTGAAGGACTCATGATGACTGCCTCGTCGAACATGCAACTCGCTCAAAACTTCCTGGAAAAAATGGGCGCAAAGGCCAGCCCGGAAGAAATGGCGGCTCTCTGCGTACCGGATCTTCAATGGACAGTTCCTGGAGATACAAGCGCACTTCCCTGGATCGGTGAAAAACGCGGCAATCAGGCCATGGCGGATTTTTGGCGCGACGAAATCAAGCTTCTTACTCGCGAGGGCCTGGATGTGAAAGACATTCTTGCCAGCGATCAGCGGGCGGTCATCTTCGGTCACCTCCAGTCTCGCGTCAATGCAACTGGCAAGCTCATCGACAGCCCTTTCGCCATCGTGATGACTTTCGCTGGCGATAAATTGGCCAGTTTCCTGCTACTGGAAGACAGTTTCGCTGTCGCTGCGGCGTCGCATCCCTAAAGTCAGCCATTCGCTTACTGGATCGACCGATTCCCGTTTTAGCCAAAAACCAATTCAGCCGTTTTCGCTGCCCGACCAAACGGCAGCTTGTCGGCAGGCGGTCGCCCAGCGACAGGTAAGTTTTCAGGCTTGTCGGGTCCGCTACTTCAACGATTCGAGCCAATCGGGATCTTGCCAATCGTTGAAGCTGGCAAGGCACCCGTCAATCATGAGTTTCTCACAGAATCCGCCAGCGAGCGCAGCGAACCGCCCCGGCTTTCATGGAGGTCAGCGCGGTTCAGGCGCTGGTGAACCTTTGTGACTCCGGCTGCCATGCGATCGTGCCTTGAATGGGGAAACCTCTAATGCGTCCATCCAGCTAGCCAGGTAAAGCCGCCAAACCGCCATCACTGCCGAGACCACCGCCAATCGTGCGCATATTGTCTTTCCGATAACTTAAAATGCCTTCACATGATTTGCCGGACGCAGCCGCGTCCCACCATCGCGAGGGCACGATGCACAGGACAAGCGCAACAAGCAGGCAAAGCGGCTTCACGCTGACCGAACTGGTCGCCGTCATCACCATCGTCGGCATCCTGGCCGCAAGCGCCCTGCCGAAAATCACCACGCTGGGCCACGATGCCCGCGCCGCCGTGCTGCACTCCGCGGCAGGCGCCCTCGCTTCCACCGCGTCCATGGTCCACAGCAAATACCTGATCGATCCCGCCGCCTGGCGCGACGGCGCCACGCTGCCGGTCGAGGATGCCAGCGTCACGCTCAGGCATGGCTACCCGGGCGCCGAGGCCGGCCTCGCCGCCGTCGCCGGCCTGGGACAGTCCGGCAAGTTCAAGACCAGCAGCGATGGCGCCACCCTCATCGTCGCGCCCGAAGGCGTCGCCGATCCAGCCCAGTGCCACCTGCGCTACACGGAAGCCTCCTCGATCGCGCCTCCAGACATCCGTACGATTACCAGCGATTGCAGCTGAAGCGGCAATGCGCCGGCCTGGATCTATGCATGCAGCTATCCAAGCCCACCGAACCAGACCCGTGGCATTTCCATCGAAAAAACCGCGATTCCGGCCCCCGACCCGTTACGAATGCACTTGCTGACATGCTATTCTTGCGAAATTTCCAAGGCCGCGGCCACAAGCCGTATCCCTGTCGTCAATGTCGCAAGGACCAACGTGAACACCTTCGTACCCCGCCTGATGTCGCTCGCCGTCGCCTCCGCGCTGGCACTCGCCTCGACCTCGATCGCGCATGCCGCTACCCCGGCTCCGCGCGCCGAGAACGCCTTCCTGTCCCAGTCCGACGCCGCCGCCCGCTCGGCGCGCGTATCGAATGTCGACTATGCGCTCGACTTCACGCTGACCGGCAAGGAGAGCTTCGCCGCCACCACTACCCTGTCCTTCGACCTGAAGGACAATGGCAGCGCGCTGACCGTCGATCTCGACAAGGCCACCATCAAGTCGCTGACGGTGAACGGCAAGAGCGTCGCGCCGCAGTACAACAACTGGTTCATCACGCTGGCCGCGAAGGACCTGGTCAAGGGCCGCAACACCGTGGTCGTCAGCTACGAGCGCCTGCACAGCACCAATGGCGAAGGCCTGCACCGCATGGTCGATCCGGTCGACGGCCGCGTCTACACCTATTCGCACTTCGAGCCGGCCGCCGCGCACCAGATGTTCGCCCTGTTCGACCAGCCGGACCTGAAGGCCACCTACACCGTGACGGCGAGCGCGCCGGCCGACTGGACGGTGGTGTCGACCACGCGCGAGACGAAAGTGGAGAATGCGGGAGAAGCACGCCGCTGGACCTTCAAGAAGACCAAGAAGCTCAGCCCCTACAACTTCTCGCTGCACGCCGGGCCTTATAAAATCTGGGAAGACAACAGCGGCAAGTACCCGATGCGCCTGATGGCGCGCCAGTCGGTGGCGGGCCAGGTCAAGCCGGAAGAATGGTTCCGCTATACCAAGGCGGGCTTGAACTTCTTCGACGAGTACTTCGGCGTCCCTTACCAGTTCGAAAAATACGACCAGCTGCTGGTGCCGGACTTCCTGTACGGCGCCATGGAAAACGCCGGCGCCATCACCTTCGCCGAAGCGGGCTTCCTGTTCAAGGCCGACATGACGGCAGAGCAGCGCGCGCGCCTGGCCGGCGTGATCATGCACGAGATGGCGCACCAGTGGTTCGGCGACCTGGTCACCATGGAGTGGTGGAACGGCCTGTGGCTGAACGAGAGCTTCGCGTCCTTCATGGGCACCCTGGCCACCGCCGAGGCCACCGAGTTCAAGGATGCCTGGCGCGCCTTCTACTCGCAGGGCAAGCAGGCCGCCTACGCGCAGGATGCGCGCGTGACCACGCACCCGATCGAGGTGCCGGTGCCCTCGACCCAGAACGCCTTCGACAATATCGACGCGATCACCTATTCCAAGGGCGCCTCGACCCTGATGCAGCTGCGCCACCTGCTCGGCGCCGACGTGTTCCGCAAGGGCGTGCATAACTACCTGGTCAAGTACCAGTACCGCAACGCCAGGCTCGACGACTTCATCGGCAGCCTGGGCCAGGCCGCCGGCCGCGACCTGTCCGGCTGGACCCGCGAATGGCTGTACCAGGCCGGCGTGAACACCATCGCCGCCAACTACAGCTGCGCGAACGGCAAGATCGCCAACTTCACGCTCGAGCAGACCGCGCCGAGCAAGGAACTGCCGACGCTGCGCGAACAGCGCGTGCAGGTGGCCGCATTCAAGCTCGATGGCAAGGAGTTCAAGCTGGACCGCAAGGTCGCCGTGATCTACAAGGGCGCGCGCACCAAGGTGCCGGGCATGAACGGCGCGGCCTGCCCGGATCTCGTGTATCCGAACTACGAGGACTGGGGCTTCGTGAAGGTGCAACTGGACCAGCGCTCCTTCGACAGCGCGCGCGCCAGCCTGGCCAAGGTCGACGATCCGCTGCTGCGCGCCATGCTGTGGCAGGCGCTGTGGGACAGCGTCCGCGACGGCAAGCTGCCGCTGAACGATTTCATCGCTACCGCCCTGAACAACGCGCCGCAGGAAAAGGATTACACCCTGCTGGGCGACATCAGCGGCAAGATCGACACCGCCAAGCGCTACCTCGACAATATCGACCCGGACGGCGCCTACACCCAGGCCGCTACCCGCCAGCTGGAGGACATGGCCTGGAGCGCGGTGGAAGCCAACAAAGCCGACGCCAACTTCCAGCGCCGCTGGATGAGCACCTACCTGGCCGTCGCCAGCTCGCGCCCGGCGCTGGACCGCCTCGCCGCCCTGCTGGAAGGCAAGCAGAAGGTGCAGGGCCTGAGCGTCGACCAGGACCTGCGCTGGTCCATCATCAACCGCCTGAACCGCAATAACTACCCGGGCGCCGCCGCCCTGGTCGAGGCCGAGCAGGCGCGCGACAAGTCCGACAGCGGCCAGGCCGCGGCGCTGGCGGCGACGGTCGTGCGTCCCGACCCGGCGGTGAAGGCCGAGTGGCTGGGCAAGATCCAGGACCTGCAGACCAAGCTGCCGTTCTCGCGCGTGCGCACCGCCATGGGCAATATGTACCCGGCCGGCCAGAATGCACTGAGCGAGGAAACCGCCGCCCGGCGCCTGTCCAACCTGGCCGCGATCGACAAGGCCGCCGGCCCGGTGTTCATGCGTTCCTACGGCACCACGATGATCCCGGTAGGCTGCACCCCGGCCAGCGTCAAGCGCCTGCAGGCCGCCGCCGATTCGCTCAAGGACCTGTCGGCCGGCACCCGCCGCAACCTCCTCGACACGCTGCAGGAAGACCAGCGCTGCGTGGCGATCAAGGGCGCGATGACGGCCAGGTAAGCGCGGTTTCGCGCAGGCGCTGGTCTTGCCGCCGCCCCTGCTTGTCTTGCCGTCGCCCCTGCGCAGGCAGGGGTCCAATTTGCTGGCATAGTCACAACGCTTGATACTTGGGCCCCTGCCTTCGCAGGGGCGACGTATTCAGCGCCGCACCGATTGCGGCGCCTCGGCGTTTCCTTCCCCGTCACCGCTCCCCCGGCACATCGCCGCCGCCCGCTCCCATGCCCCGTCTGCCTGGCAGCGCAGCGGCGCGTACTGCTGCAGCGCCTTGGCCAGGTCGAGCGGCTTCGCCTCATTGACGCGCACATTGGGGGCAAGCTTGATGCACATGGCGTCCTGCCATGCGGCCGCATAGTTGTGCGGGATCGGCAGCGGTCCGCGCAGCTTGCCTGCCGCGGCCTCGCAGGCGGCCTGGGTCGCATACTGGCCGCGCAGCTGGGTGCCGTCGAGCGACACGTCCAGGTTCTGTTGCAGGTACATCAGGAGAATCATCGTGTACATGATCGTCGCCCTCGCTTCGGTGCTTGCCGTTTTCGCAAATCGTACAACACCCGGGCAAGCGTCGCCCCGTGCGCACGCGTAAAATACGGCGCCGGGCATCCATGAACGAGGAACCATGCTGGAATGGGACTACCCGCAGCCGTTTACGCTGCAACGCACACCCCAGGCTTTCGATATCGATGGCCTGAACCACACCAACAACGCCGTCTACGTCCAGTGGTGCGAACAGGCCGGCTGGGCGCATTCGCATGCGCTCGGACTGGCGCTCGACGATTACCGCCGCCTGGACCGCGCGATGGCGATCCGGCGCGGCGAATACGATTACCTGCTGCCGACCTTCGAGGGCGAAGCGCTGCTGCTGGCCACCTGGCTGGTGAGCGGCGACGGCAAGCTGGCGATGGAGCGCCGCTTCCAGCTGGTGCGCGAGCGCGACGGCGCCACCGTCCTGCGCGGCCGCTGGGACCTGGTCTGCATCGAGATGAGCAGCGGGCGGCCGCGGCGCATGCCGCAGGAATTCATCGATGCCTACATGACGGTGCTGGCGGCGCCCGGCGAATGATCAGTCGGCGTCGATGATCCAGTCGGCCGCCTTGCCGCTGGCCTGGCGCGGCAGGCGCGCGCCGAAGGACAGTGCCGCCGGCAGCTCGGGCGTGGACAGGCGCTGGCGGCACCAGTCCAGCAGTTCCGCGCCCAACGCGTCCGACGCATCGGCGCGCGCCACCACGAAGGCCTTCAGGCGCGCGCCTTCGTCGGGACGCATCAGGCGCACCGCGGCGTCCTCCACCTGCGGATGCATTTTCAGCACCTCGGCCACGTAGGCCGGAAACACATTGGTGCCGCCCACCTGCACCGCCGCGTCGACGCGCCCGGCGGGACGGAAGCGCCCTTCGGCCTGCCATTCCAGCCGGTCCTGCAGCGGATAGCGCGCGCTGGCGCCGCCGGGCAGCGCACGCGCCAGCTGGCTGGCGTCGTCCGTGCGCGCCCAGTAGGGCAGCAGCGTGAACGGTTCAAACGCGCGCTCGCGCCAGCCGACGCCGGCGGTTTCCGAGCTGCCGTAGATCTGCACCAGGCGCAGGCCGGCGCGCGCGAGCGCTTCGGCGAGAAGATCCGGACAGGGCGCGGTCGAGCTGACGCCCACGACGTCGACAGGCAGCGCCGGCTCCAGCCGCGCCAGCGCCTCCCACCAGAGCGGATGCGCCACCACCAGGTCGCCCGCGCGCGCTTGCGCCATCAGGGACGCGGGACCGGTGGCGCCGCGCACATCGACCACCTCGTCGATGCCGAGCGCGCGCGGCAGCAGCACGGTGAACAAGAAGCCGTAGATGTGGTGGGCCGGCACCGCCGACAGGATGCGCCGCCGTCCCGGGAACAGCGGCGCCAGCGCTGCGATCTCCTGCTGCAGCAAATCAAGGCCGTGGGTGCAACGCTTGGGGCTGCCCGAACTGCCGGAGGTGCGGAACACGATGGCGCCGCCATCTGCCCCCAGGGCC
>Ga0265780_10005787_pt1 | contig 15551 bp, 15 predicted proteins | sample P1T30metagenome_FD_192432 | JGI IMG/M metagenome (GOLD analysis project Ga0265780, IMG submission 192432) | Plant litter microbial communities from East Loma Ridge, Irvine, California - P1 T30 | ecosystem: Environmental > Terrestrial > Plant litter > Unclassified | place: USA: California... | reverse complement strand
AGATAAGGTTTTCGAAGCTACCGAGAAGCCAAAAGAGGCAAACGACTCGGCCACTTCGGCAACGCCTCATTCTGAGATTACTGAGGACGAACAGGGCTCCACTAGTGCGCAGCGGTAGAAGCTTACATCCTCGATGCAGGGGTTCCAACACAGCATCCCGGAGCGAACGCCCCGACATAGCACCCACAGCGTATCGAATTACCTAGGATAGTCCACGTTTTGGAATCAGCAAACCACCGAAACCCACAGGGAGGCTTTGTTGTTATAAAACGTTTCATTTGTTATCATCGGGCAACAAACCTTCACATCTACTCCGGCCTGTCTACATTATGACAGTCACTTTCTATATGAATTTTAGTACAAGCATGGGGTATCATGAGAAGCAAAAACTCCTCGCCGAATCTTTCAACCACTGCTAGTCATACACCGGACAGCGCATCGCTAAGAACCCAGCATGTTGTATCCACCCTCTCCAATAATGGTCATGGTCTCATTTCGAGCCTTGACCTTTGCATGGAATACCTTAAAATCTAGTGAGCTCATCGATGGGTAGCAACGAGGCGCTTCCGGTGTCCCATCCTCGGCTACGCCTTTGACGTCAGACAGGTTATCCTTGAAGTGCTGTCGCAGATCGTCTTTCAGGTCTTGAGGCGTCAGCTTAGAGTGGTAAATTGTGCTCAGGCCGCCAGCCTGCATTGCCGAGATGTGGTCAGCGCCTTTGCTGGTGTCGTGAAAATGTGGGTTCCGAGTCTCGACTTGAAGAATTCGAATCTCATGCTCAGGTAATGCTGGCATCAGACTCGGAGGATGCGAGGTCGCTGGGGTCGATATGGGCGACACAGATGCCGGGCTAGACGCAATGGACTCATCTGAGCTGGTATATGCGGCGTCGTTCGCTAGAAAATCGTAATCGTACGACTGCTGTGCCAAGCGCGATTCAGGATCACCAAACTTTCTCCGACCCAGACGCTCCCAAGCGTCGATGTATTGGAAGGGCTCTACCGCGTAGCCAGTCGCAAACTTCAGGTCTAAGGCCAAGGTTATGCTCATGGCATGTTCGCCGGCATTTCCGGTCTCAATGAGCTGAAGTTTTCCCTCGGACTCATCACCGAGGAGTGTGGTCAGGAGGCGATTCATCCATTGGTTGACCACGCGTGAGCTTCGACCCAGCTTTTCGAATACGATGATACCATCCTTGACCTTGGGCTTGGAGTTCCATTTGATACGAACCATGCAATGTGGTGTCGCGTTGTCAGGATCGGGCCGGCCGCCAGCGCCAGTGCAGTGGAGAGCGTAGTGCAAGCCGGCAGCGTAGACCTTACAATACTCATGGACGGCCCCTGCGACAAGATTGTCGGCGTCAATGAATCCGACATATTTCTTGCCAGCAAGCTTGGCAAGCGTTGTTCCAATCATCATGGCCTCGCCTTTACCATTCCGGATTTGGCGTTGTCCATTGACCATGTGTACGATTTCGGGCAGCCCGCCGGCGAAGAATGCTTCCGCAAACCCGGGATCATGCTGATGGCAAGCAATGCCTGACCGATGTGCGTCTGTGCAAAAGTCTGAGAGGAGATTGCACTCTGCTGCGAAATTTTCCTTCTCGCTGTTTGATACCAGGATGATCAAACAGTCGCGCGGTATACCATGGAGTACACCGTCGAGGATTGAAACCGACTCGTCTTTGCAGGGAACTACAATGGCGAGCTGAGCCTCTATCGCACTGAGATCTTCGCGGGAGAAGGGTATCGAGTCTGAGCGACCATTGAATCCGGTTGACTTGGTGGTCTCGACAGATTGCCCAGCGTCTAGCTCGATGACGCGGAAAGTTTCGTGGATGTCGACGTTGCCGACGGATGCTGAATTTGAACTGATAGCTAGACGCATTCTATGTTATTCCTGGTTGTGTATTCGGGACTGATTTGTGGATAGTGTTCCCAGAGAGGAAAGTTATCTTATAGCCTCATGGCGACTGCTCAAAGCCGCTACTGTACCGCAGTACGTGAATAAACAATGGGGCGCGGCCGAGATAGTGATATTCCACAGGGTCTGTGCAATTACCAAACAGAGACGTTGTACGGTGGGGTGGCGGCAAAGAGGGCGCTGTTTATATACAATATGGAATGGTATAAGAAGAAACAATGAGGTATAGAGATCTGGCGATAAACGCTAAAACATGTTGTAAGTCATCCTCATACGACAGACTTGAAAGGCTTCATCCAAGGCCAGCACCATGGACCAAAGGATATCCATATTCGGCTTGTTCACATTTTACAGGATCGGCAAAGCAGTCTTTCGTTTCGTTCCAACGAATTGTTCGAAACCAGTCGGCCAGCAACAGAGCCACCTTTGCAAGAACCAATGTTGGGGTATACCTGACCGTACAGCTTTCCAAGAACGGAAGTATATACACACAGCAAGGCACGAGGGCTTATCGTTCCAGTCGCCTGTGGTCTGAGCAAGCAGATTGGCATGTAAAGCGATATGTAACGGCTCGCTTAGCTCTGACAAAGAGATCAAGCCCCAAATGCTTGGTCACACAATGCCAGAAAAATAATCCTGGCACTTGTGGTTCTTCGACAGGAGTAATGATTAGCACCCCTGACAACGAACAATAACAAAACAGGTCCGCGGGTCTGTAAAATACCCGACAGGACATCGATGGTGACGAGTGCCCAGCACAGAGTCATGAGAACCAGCACCACCCTGAATGCTTCGAAACTGCTGCTATTCAGGTCATCCCAAAGTTCCTCATTGACACGGCTCTGACCACAAATATCTTTGCAAACCTTAGTCCTTTGTCACATTCAGCCGCCCAGTCACCTCGCAAACACCATCCGCTTGCACAGTGACATCACACACCATCTCCATGGACTGCTTGCTCACATCCCCCAAACGTCCCCGCTTTTTCTCCGCCTCACGCCCAATGAATTCTTCGCTCGAAAGCTCTTCTGGCCCGACGTAACGTCAAGCTGACGTTTTTTGGGATCGCTCCATCCATCGGCACTCCGCCTCCAACCTACCCGGCACTTCCTTACTCAAGCCCTTGGCGTTCCCTTGACTCCTGACGTCTCCCACACCCAATCCCGGATGTAACATGTTCCATTCGCGCCTTTTGCCACGTCCACGCGCCGAACATCTACGGTAGCGAGGCCGTGGTTGTACAACTGTGCGGGATGGCATCTTTGCTCATCTCATCTGCGGATGCCGTACCCCAGATCGCCCGTGTAGAATCGTCTCCAGTGTCTCGCTTGCAACATCTGCTAGTTCTCACGTCATTGGCGGAAATAGGTACCGTTTTCGAAGCGAGATACCCCCAGATCTTAGTGAAAATCTTGGACATGCTTTTTACTGAAGTTCCTTGTCGCACGTCCGGGGTACGTCTTACTGGCCAAGTAAGCTGAACCTTTGACGCCTTTGGCCGGCGCAGCTTCTGCTCGCTTGATGGTGATGGACCCTCCGAGGCGAAATCCAGCTCGGGTTTGGTATAGCATGGCGCTGTATTGTCCCGGTGGTGGTGTATTGCTCCGATGGTGGCTTGGGAAGGTTTGTGCAGCACATGCATGTTGACGTCTTTCAAAACGTGCTAGACGCCTTAGAGATTCACAGTAATTCCTTTAGTGGTATGCGCTCGATTAGGCAGGAAGTACTGAATGTGGTGGAGCATTGAATGGTGAAGGAGAGCTCACTACGTATCCCGATAGTCGTTTAGATCTGGATGTTTCGTGATGCCATAAACACGGCATCGTCAGGTACGTTGGGGAAGTTCAATCTACTGGCGGATATGCTCGGCGAAGAGGCTTTAATGGCGTTGATCTTTCGAGAGTGACTGTACAACCGCGCGTATAGAGAGCGTATTCGAAGCGAGCTGAGGCAAGACATGCGAGGATTCGTAGCTGTTCATACCGGTAGAATGGGTGTCGAGATTGCGGACAAAACCTACCGGACAAAATGGCATCGAAGATGCCTATGTCCGGTGTTGGGTCGATTGTAGTGACATCCATAGTAACGTTTGGGGCGAGGTAGATGACAAGAGGCGTAGGAGTTCAGGAGTCCAGGAGCTGACGAGCTATTACCCTTAAATATGTAAACTTCGTGGATTTCATTTGGAATACTGGAAACTATCATACGGTTCCGTTTGAACAATAGTAATCATCTCTACCGATGTTTGATATTGCGCGCATGCATGCGGTCGCCACTTCCTTTGAGAAGGGGTCTCACGGAGATAGCCATATATTCGCCGGGTTCTGTCCCACGCTCGGCTCAAGATCTTGTGTTTCTACCCGGGCAAGGACGTCTGATTTAGCAGCACCACACTACTTTCAATAGTGGAATATCAGAAAACTTAGCGCAATATGCTTGTAAAGCAATTGAAAACGATACACTCACATACATCAATTGTGATTCAGTGAGTCCGCATGCGCACAGCTACCTTTGGACTTGGATGCATTTTCTGGTCTCTGAAGACCCGTACTTCAACGCAGGCAAAGTGTGCACTCTGTGGTGGGCAGAGGCTAACGTGAAATATGCCGACGATCACGATTCCCTGTTGACGCGATCCCTCCTTATCCCCTGTTGAGAATACGATATCGCGGTCGTGATGGTGTCCTGACCTGGGTCGAGATTTCTCCTGACAGGCATGATGACATCTGAATGGTGCGGGGCGCCAAGGGCACGCTATACGTTTTACGCTCTTAGTGGCGGAGCTTTGGATGAACTTAAACTGTGCAAACAAACTTTGACTTTGAATGACCCTTTCGATATTCTCGCGCATTGACGTATAATGTACGCAGAAACGGAATGTCCATTGCTTTCTTATGCGCAATTGAACCCAAAGAGATGGAGTCCAATAGCATCGGTGAGGACAGAGATGCGCATCTGCGGACGTGATGCTGCTTTCGTGTGCAGACATCTGCCAAGCCCATAGTCAAACATGCCATGTTTCCATCACCGAAACAAAACTGTTGCAGGAGGGGATATTTCCCGGCTTCAAGGGCAGATCGGTATCTAGTGCCTGAGCTTAAGAGAAATAAGACATGGCTGCCTGACCGTTCTTCTGAGCAGTTCTGTCTCCCCACATTCTCTCCAACTTGTTGTCATTTTCCTGGGCATTGACTGTCATACATTCATTCTTCCTAGACATTGACTGTCGCATTCTGTTATTTTACATATTCTTCTTGTACCTTTAATTACGGCGACAAGATGTACATCGACACAGCGAACGCGAACAGCCGATCAGCGCGACCACAAGTCTCAGTCTCATCACGCTCATCGCCCTACAACGAGTCCTCAACGCCTTTCTTAGAGCCACCTGTTGACCGTGTACCTCCACCGACATACTTGGAAGCCACGACTCCCGGCCTTTACAGTAGCAGGTTGAGTGAAGATCAAGGGGCGAGGCTCCTAGGCGATGGCGACCGGGAGGAACAAGAAGCATCAACCAAAGAGGATCAATACCGCAAGAGAGGTCTCCGAGCGCAATGTACATCAAGGAGATGGGTGCGATGGATTCCTGCATTCGCATTCATCCTCTTGTTAGCGGTCATGCTAGCGGCAATGGCTGCTGCAGTCTCGGTCAGAAGCAGCAAACAGGTGTGCTCAATGGCATTATTGGAACGACTTAGACTAACTACTCGACCAGGCTTCAGTCACTAATTCTGGAACTGTAGCCCAGGGGTCATCAGCTGAGAAGGTGAACCCGCCAACCTTCGCACAACCATCGGGCGCAGAAGCATCCGCTTCGTTAGATGAGGGCTTCATCAGCGAGGATAATGAACGACCTGACTTGATTGCCATTCCATGGCCGACACCCACGCCGACCGGAGCCAAGCCACCTTCTCCAACCCAGTCCAGACAGGTGTTTCCAATCCGATGGCCTGCGTTTTGCGGCAAGCAGTACAATGTCAAGGTCGACGAGTACGATTTCGGTACATCGAAAGATCTAGACATCCAGGAAGCTGTACATCAACTCGACGGGTCGTACAAGAAAGTTTACGGCTGGATACACGTGGTCCGCGCACCCACAAGCCAGGCACCCGGCACTATCCAAGCTCGTCTTTCGTATGCAGCTTCACCAAGGGTGAACATCGGCGACATTCCACACTCAAACTCAGCTAACGGGCTAGTCATTGGTGACCCAACGTATCCCGATGGCTTCGATGGTCTACACAAAGGTTCAGCTTGCCTTGGAATGTCACTTGTGGTGTATGTGGCTGTAGGTGTTGAGATCGACACCCTCAAGGTCTCCGCCAATCACCTGGGTATGCAGATACATGAAGGGGTTGAGTTCACCGTGAAGAAGTCGACGCACATTTCCCTCACGAAGGGCACCTTGGATGCCGCTGCTTTCAACTCCAGTGCTACGTACCTCAAGACCATCTCCGGCTCCGTTAGTGGCTTGTACATGTTATCCGATCTTGTGTCTGTAACATCAAAGAGCGGCTCTATAAACATCGAAGTCGAGCCACAAGCTGCGACTGCAGATTCGTCGCCTTCGGCCATCTTCATGGTGGATGCACATTCGAGCAGCGTCAGGACAGACTTCAAGCGCAAACATATCCCTGACCGCGACTACCAAGTCTACGTCAATACCACGGTCGGATCTGTCGATGGAACGTTCATTCATGGTTCCACAACCGAGATTAATTCGATTGCTGGTTACGTGAACGCTGACCTCCTACCCTTCAAGTCTGGCGACTACGCTTCAACGATCTACACGGATACCGACGCTGGCCAAACCAGAATCAGGGTACGAACACCGTATAAGGCGAAGAACATGCCTATGACTGGTCTTACCAGTACACACAAGACCGTATCTGGAGAACTAGACTTGACCTATCCCCAAGAATGGGTCGGACACATCAACGGCACCTCGCTGAGTGGCGCGTTGCATCTTGAGGGGAAAGATCTCGAGCTCCTGGGCGAAAACGACAAGCCTCAAGAGAACCATGTCGAGGCGCAAAAAGGCAAAGGTGGTGGAAAGCTGGAATTTGACACAGACAGCGGGGAGTGTAAGATCAAGATCGGAAAGGCATGAAAACTCTGGCCTGTCTATATCATGTATCGCTATAATGTTTGTGCCCAAATAAAGAAACTTAGTCGCCCAATGTCCACTTTTCCTGGTAGATGGACTTCGGACTCACGTCATTGTCCGCAACACAGCCTCAAAAATTGTCCACGAGACACAATATTTCATGTTTCATTCACCGTAGCCTCCACTCCATGTCTCACCAGATAGTGCCGTCCATATTACCTCGGTGCTGCTGAGTAATGTCGCTAACACCTTCGCTGCCGCACCTTTCGTGTAGCGCGCAGAATCTTGGGGTACTTGGGCTCAACTGTGTGGTTGTCCGCGCGTCCCGTCCCGCCAGCGGTGGCCTGTCTTCTTAGTCTGCTACACCATGGATAACCCTAGTTGAGTGTCGCGTGTGCGCCACTTGCTGAGGATGATGCGCAAATTTGTGAACCCTGGCACTTGAGCTTTGCGACGCTTTTGCTTCGGCCTTGTTGCTGCATGCAATTTGTTGAAAGTCCGGTGCTATTGAACTTGCAAAGACAAGGTATGGTAGGGGGGAACAGTAGATCGAAGAATCACATCTGTAGTCATAAATTTACACGGCCTGTAAATAGTAACGAGGTGTAAAAGGTCAGACCCCACTGGTGTACGGACATTAGACTGAATTGATGTCATGGCCTCGACTAGAAAAATCGAATCTCGGATCGGTCGCGAGAGTGTCCCACTCGAGGAGCGACATTCCGAACACGACCGGTCGAGGGACGTAGAGGTAGTGACGTTTACAAGCACAATCCGAGCCAGTTGTTATGAGGCTGGGATACGCATCCGAACCAGTCACGCCCATCCCCACGGACTGTCAGATATCGAGTCTCACATTCTTCAATCCACATTGCTAGGATGTGTTACACTGAAGGGCTACCATCGGCCCATCGAGCACTGCTTCTATTTGTCGGATGCTTGAACCGAAGCAGGGCGATCTAGTGCAGCCTATACCTCGATTCGAGACTCTAGGTCTGTCAAAATAAAATTTGTGCTCGGATCGGGTCTGGCCAATGTTTCTGTGAAAAGAGTGTCCGGTCTACGTACCGGTCAATCAACGTGCTGGTACAACGCTGCAATGGCCGCAACTAGATGTCATGTACCTTTTTGGGTCAGACTTTCTGGGCAAAATTCCCAGATCAGGTGGGGGCGAGCAGATCCTCATGAGTGGTGGTGAGAATATTCGGCGAGCGCCGACGATCATGGATCGATGCTTGGCCAGGGCGAGCGAGGGACGAGATTGGAATTCTACCTTTCCATTTTCGGAGGCCCCTGCAGATAACCTCTATCATCGAGAACGTTGTCGTGCCACCAGAAAACGTGGAGGTGGCTTGGAGAATCGACCTTGCGTAGACATGCGCCGCGCGCAGCGTAGTGTGGGGATGCACGACCCTTACGACCCTTTGGGTATTACCTGCAGCTGAAATGAAGCAAGGAGGCCGGCATGCAATGTGATGGCGCTTACCGTGCCATCTGTAAATATGACATGACGATCTCGTAGCTGCCGGCTGTATGGAAGAGTCGAGGCATGCTCCGAGATGCAGAATCGTGGAACACAGCCTATGAGGTTGCTAAACGGACAAGAATCTAGATACGCGTAGGTGACGCATGGAGGATGCCGGAGGATTGCGCTCAGCTCGCCTCCTTTGACCAGATTGTTCATGCTACCCAGTGGAACAACAATATCCGGGGATGATGTGCACTACTGACAAATACTAATCCGATTGGGTAGCACAAGACGCAAGCATGCTAGGGCAGCGAAGGCGGAAAGCAGCAGGTGATTTGCTAGATCGAAAGGTGTGGCTGCAAGGCGAATGGCTCGCATCACTGACGAACCCTGTGGTTTACTCGCAAATTGGCTGGGTAGAGCATGTCACGGCCAACACGTGTTCGTTCCGAATATGTTCGCTCTTCTTTAGACCATGCCGAACAAAAACTCTGTCTAGCTGGATATGCGTCGAGCAAGTTAGCAATATATTGCGTGTGGCTCAGCATTGGCATGAGTCGATCAGTATCTGCGGCTGTGTGGTGCTGTGGATACACATGCCAGCTGTCATATGTCAGAACAATAAAGCTGCGGGACGCGAAACTTACCGGAATCCTGGCCTTGGTGAGGCCAGTGACGCCACGAACAGCACAAGTGATCGCCTCAGGGACAAGGCCGGTTCCTGGTCTGTCCGACCGTGGTGGAATCCGCTTTTGGCTGTGCCACGACAGCTTGACAAGAGGAATTGGGACAAGGCGTTCGGCCCGCACTTTGCTGTTGGAATTATCTGAGAGAGCCTCTGAACGAATCAATCTCTCGACTTTCGAAATTCGCGTCAATGGTGCGGGTCGGGTGTGGAAATACGGAGACATTGGCGTACTCCTGAGGCTGTAGCAGGTCGGAGGTGTGTTTCAGTCCTGTCGCGTCGCGGTAGAGATGTGGGGCAGGTGCCAAGCCCCGTAAACGTTCCCTTAGTCATCCCATATCTTTCCTAAGCATGCGCCACTCGCATCAGTTCCCCAATCACACTCACTAGGAGGAGCTCCACCAGCCCCAATCTGGGTGTACAGTCGGTCTATGTGAAACCCCATGGCCTCTAAAACGCGGTAGTCGATTTTGATACTTCGCGAAGTCCGAAGTCCTCGGCGGCTTTCTTCCACCACTCCATTCTGTTCCTAAACGACTCTCATCGTCTCAATTGGGCACTGAAACCTGGCTTCGAGTCGCGACGAAGTGCTTACGACCCTGTAACCGTCATCTGGTCGACCGGCAACTCCCTGCTCATGGGCGTTCCAATCGTTGGTGGCAGCAATTCACCCACAACAAAGACACTGCTACAGCCGCAAGGGACACCTGCTGCCCATGGTCGAGTCATCCGTCCAGGGACGGGGTGGATAGCAGTGGTGCGACTGTCCCATTAGTGTCTAATCGCCATCCTGCATCCCAGCAGCCCTGCGCTTTGTCCACCCCCCACTACATGATGGCAGCCATACACTCCTTCGGGTGAACGCTCTCGTCCTCGTCGTTCCAGATCATCTGCAGCCAAGGCGCCTCACGACACTGCTCTCAAACTTGCGCTGAGGTGGTCCTCTTGCGTCAACTTCGTAAAGGTCATTTCATCACATTGTTGCTCTCGGATACTGTCAGACCCGTGTTTCCATCATATAGTTTAACGGTCCCTCTAACTGCCTTTCTTTCTATTTGGCCCCGTCACTCTTTAGGAACCACCCAACTATCTTTAACTTCATATTCTTTCTTAGGAGCGGGCTCCATCCGCGCTGGCAGCACTTGGGAACGATTGTTCTCCGTACACTCATTTATTAGTCTCAAAGTTCCTTCCTCGGCCACCATCTACTCAGCCATAGTCGCACAACGCTACGCTACATCTTAGACACATTCTTTCTCCTGCAGCAGGTCACTCTTTCTAGGACCCATGTGAGTTTCCCTGTGCATTCACTCCCTTGCTTGCTGTCACAGTCCGTACAATGACGGGCCGCTGCCAGGCGTGGGGTTAAGCCCGCAGCAAGGCGCACCGTCATAGACTCTCTAATTAGTCGCTTACAGCTTTCAGATAGACCACGGCATCCGCCAAGGTTACTGTACATAGCAGTCGAGGATAAAGATGGAATTTAATGCGCAACAGCAGTAAGCCCTCTTCGCTCAATCCAGGGCACGCTTTCAGCGACCGGCATACACTGACCGCGCATATAGATATCAACCGTCATCCAACGGATCGTACGCAATGCATCACTCTTCACCCGCGCCAGGATCACAGATGATGTATCCTTACAACGGTCTCCCACAGCAAGGACAACAACAACAGGCGCAACCAATGCAGCACATGTCGAGACCTTCACCGCCTCAACCCACGTGGGCTGTACCACAGACCCACAATCCGTATTATCAGATGCCAAGAAGTCAGGCTATGAGCAGCAGAGAGGAAGCTAGACATATGCTTGCGAGGTCGGACATTGTCACCGCTCAATCACCTGTGACGAGTAACGCCCCGTTCACCAACAGTATGCATTGCGCGAACCATCTTGCAACTACAGACTATTTTCCAGGCGTGATTGACACGAGTAAGTCTCTTTCCCAGCAATTCTTGAAGCAGCAAGCTCACATTCGAAGGTCCATGGGGCCAGAAAGTATGCGAAGAACTGGAATCCTTTCCCTCTCTTGATCCGGAGGTCGGCGACTACAACCATGGATTGATAACACATGACGAAAACACGCCCATAATCGACCTACGACAGTACCCAGGGATGGGACATCAAGAACATGAGGGGCAAAACACGTTCAACCCGCATTCTTCTCGTCGATTGTCCGAATCGTCCTTTTCCATGTCAAGCACCGGGGGTGTCCTTCCCGAAGTATCGACTTACGACGACATCGGAACGTCTGAAGTGGTTACGTACGCGCCAGAGTACGATGCTTGGAACAATCAAGAGCCAATGACTAGTCAACTGCTTTCTCCGCTCGCCTCGCCCCGTCGGCCTCAGCCTCAGCACGAGCATATTGCCCGGGGTGGCAGCCGATCTCGAGCCTCACCAGCACCGCACAACAATGTGCGCTCATCGCCCTATACCCTGGACAGCACTCGCTTGAAGAGATGGTCGACTGGCCAGGCTCCGACGTCAACCCCAGCGAGAAGCGCTTTGTCTCATGTACCGGATCGATTCGCCCCATACGGACCGCGCTACAACCCCCATCATTCCATGCCAGTTTATCCGTCACCGGCGTACACCAGTTACGGACAGACCACGCCAAATTCCATTTACGCGCAGACACCACCTTTGTACTCGAGCAACCACACGCTATTCTCAAACCACGAGCAAAGCCACCATCTTGAGGTGCCTCGTCCATTACCATCGCAAGGCCTTTTCCGCTTGTTGCAAAGTAACGCGGATCGCCATGGAGGATGCTCATCGCACTTTGCAGACCTATCAGACCCCCCGGACCTGTATTCGTCGCTGCATGAAGAGCCATCCAACCCACCAGAATCCGACATGAACTCCACTGATCCCGACCTCGTTCCACACGAGCAAGACTTGCGCTTCACTGGTGACCTCTATACGCCACGATGGGTCCGCGGGCATGGCAACAAACGCGAGGGTTGGTGTGGACTATGCAAGCCCGGACGTTGGCTAGTATTGAAGAACAGTGCCTTCTGGTACGACAAGTCGTTTACGCATGGTGTTAGTGCCGCTACTGGGGCCGCATTCCAGGGTCCACAAGACACCCGCCGGACCGAAGGCAACCTCGATCTATGGGAAGGACTTTGTGGAAGCTGTGGTGAATGGATAGCCTTGGTCAGCAGCAAGAAGAAAGGCACGACATGGTTCAGACACGCATACAAGGTGGGTTACATTTCCTCCCCAGCACATTCCAGTCGAAACAGCTTTGCAAAGCTCAAAGTCTATTAAGCATTATTGGCACCGGACTCTATCTCCGGTGTGACACAAAGCTCTAGCAAGCTAACAATCAACACAGTGCCATACACATCCCAAAGTCAAGGACGGACCTAAAAGACGTCGTGAAACGCAAGCCGGGCGTGTTCGCGCAGCATCCTCCGCATCTGCCAATTCGTCCTCATACCAGATCAAGCAAGAAGACGCAGCCGCTCACCGGCATTCCACACCCACACCGATCACGGGCAGCTCGTCTTTGCAAAGTTTCGGCATGCCGACGGCTTCGTCGTCGCTCCCCTTGCCGACCTCGACCCCCACATCAACACCGCAACTGAACAACGCCTCCAACTTTGCAAGTAATACAGCATATCCGACCCCCCATCCAGGGACGCCAAACATGCATTCTCACCGCACCCCGACACAAGCATCGTTCCCTGACTACCGTGAGTCGCCATCAACAAAGCAAGAACCGGTCGTCGGCATGTTTACAACGCCCCTCCAAAGTCTGCAGAGTTTCTCGGGCAACCCGCAATCTTACTCTCGAGTTCTTGCGCACCAAGTTAGTGAACCAGAGCTGGTCGGTATACGAACGACGACGACCACACTCAATTCCATCGCCAGCATGATATGATCTAGCCTGGGGCACGGTTATGCGACTACGCGCAGACGTTCGACTGATCACCAGGCGCCAGTTGTACGACCCCTCTCCTTCCTTCACGGGTACCACTCCCTAGTCTGAGCATGAATCGGCGTATGCGTCATTCTTGGTTGCATTGCAAGGTTACCGCGCTTTGCGAGAAAAAAATTACTGCTCGTGCTTTTGGACAATCGACTCCCCATGTTTCCTTGTGTCACTCATTCGCCGTCGCGCGATGCAATCTTTTCCCGTGTTTTTTCTAGCGTTCCACATCGACTACATCTCACTCTTACATCTTTCCTCCACGCTGGCTTATCAGCTGTGCGACATGACGAAGTCACGACTTCCAGCATTAGTATAGTACAGGTACAGGACCGCATTTGCCGCGCGCTCGATTCCCCCCATGCACTTTTGCACGTTAGGTAGAAAGCTTCCATCCAGCCTTTGATTTTCCTCTGCTTTACTAGTATATAGACCAAGTTTTTTGCTCTGCACAGCAATCAACAACCCTCCAATCAATCAAGAATTTCACCAAACGATCAGATCACTCGGCGCTGACTTCCGCTTACCGCCTATTTCCCAGTACCATTCCCAGTTCACCGAATAACACGCCCAAAACTCGACCCAGTGAACAGGTCCAAGACAGGCTTCAAACGCCTCACAGCTGGGGGCACGGGAGTTCTGATACCAGACTGAGGGCCACCCTTGAAACGTGACCGCGTCGCAGAGGAAAGCGCGGGACGCACGAGCCACACGCAACCGCCGAATGGTCAGTAGGGCTGTTACAGTACAGCAAGGCTGTGCGGGCCTCCGAACAGGTGACGCAAAGGTGGATAGGTGGAGAAAGAGTCACGATGTGGTGAGGCTAATGACGTGGTGGTCTGGAGCGGTGTGTTTGTGCAGAGTGTCACGGTCCGAATGGTGGAGGGGAAGATGTGACATGTCATTGACCGTTCTGCTCTACTTCGAACTGCTCCTTGAGAAAGCTGCGATGCTGACCAAGCATGACTTACACGTCCTGCCTGCCGCGGTTTATATCGCGCGGAAGTATACCGCGCCTACACACATTCATGCGGCTGAACAAGTGGCGGACCACGCGTTCTCGTCCGGTCGCAACACGTCGTACAAAATCGCGGAGCAGGTTTCTGAACGCGAACGCGCGAACACATGGAGTACGCGCATTGAGTAGGTAATCTCGGCTTTGAGCGAGAGCCTGAGGCGGGGAAGCGGTACCAGATAACCCGAACATGATCTGCCGTGCAGATATGCACGCCATAGGAAATTGCATACGCACTTGACAAGGGCTTGCTCGAGGCTGAAGTGCATATCTTGGCGGATTGCTTCATGGGTGGTGAGGGCGGCGTATGCGCGCGGCTATCGGTGGTCTAAGAAGGCAGCGAGACGGATACAAGATCAAACGGACGCCTGGGGGCGCGAAGGATCTATGTTTGAAGGCCTTGGGGTTTCAGTGATCATGGACTATGATGAACATCCACAGCCTGGCTTGCCATGCTCTTGAAGATCGTGGTAAGCCTTCTGGACAATGGTGTCCACCGACTCTGGGTGCAGCTGCAAAATGCTATTTGAGCTTCGTGACTGGAACGGAGCCGATGCATCCAATTCTTCGTCGTACAAGATGCTCCGCTCAAGCAAAGCTAGACCAGCATCTGGAAAGCCACGCTGGATTCTGGACATGCCTTCCCTTACACTGTCTTGTACGTCGTGGTTCCCAACAGTCCACTCTTGTCCCGTAGCCCGCTCGGCGGCCCTCAGGACCTCGTTGGCTGATGTGATGACTCCCGCAGCGTAGATGTAATGGCTGTTGATGTCACTCCAATGTTGGACCACATGGACAACTACATGCCCGACTCTTTCAAGACTGGAGGCAGCGAAAGGTTCAGTGCCGATACCATGGATGGTCGCACTATGCCATTTCACATCAAAGCCCATATCACCACGGATGAGACTCGCGTCGAGAGTGTAGCCAGTGGCGATGCCAATCCATTCAAAGCCCGGGGTGGCTGGCAAGACATTGTTCTGAAGGTGCTCCAGCACCTTAGCCCGCCCCGCATATTTCGGTATCCGCGCTTGTATGCCCTGATTCAACGTGTCGTGTCCGAACTCGTGTGGGATAAATCGCTTGACACGTGCAGCAACTAGAGCATCTATGATGGAGATCTGCAGCTCGAAGTCGCCACCAGACATGGTGCTGATGACGACGTCCTGGCCTTCGAATGCTTCTTTTAATGTTTGGGACGAGAAGTCAGAGGACTTGTGCTCTACGGCATACGGCGAGACATGAGGTGGTAGACCGAGCGTTTGCGAAGGGTACGAGAGGACGGAAACTTGGCATTTGAGGTTGTCTCGGTGGAATTCATTGGGAACGAGGGCGTTGACGATGGCGATACAGAGTTCCCAGTTCTGTGGTTTGTTAGCAAGCTGGATGGCTTAGGAGAGGTACATAGC
>Ga0265780_10005786_pt1 | contig 15552 bp, 12 predicted proteins | sample P1T30metagenome_FD_192432 | JGI IMG/M metagenome (GOLD analysis project Ga0265780, IMG submission 192432) | Plant litter microbial communities from East Loma Ridge, Irvine, California - P1 T30 | ecosystem: Environmental > Terrestrial > Plant litter > Unclassified | place: USA: California... | reverse complement strand
CACAGGGTAACATGACCAGCATGCCATTGTCATCGACGTCTCAGTATCGCTCCGTACCAAACATGTCTTCGACAGTGGATCAGACGCCAGAGTTCCCGGCCCACCTGACATCCATGGAGTCGAGTGCGAGCGAAGCCGAACCCTCCAACAGCCAAGGGAGCGAGCAGTTCCTGCACAAGCCCACGTCTTCCGCCGCAGAGTCTGGCACCTACTCATGTACGTACCATGGCTGCTCTCAGCGTTTCGAGACTCCACAAAAGCTCCAAAAGCATAAGCGTGAGGGTCATCGAAATGCCAACCTCGGCACTACTATGACGTCTGCGGCTATCCTGGAGCGCAACTCACAGGCCGGCCCACACAAATGTGAGCGCATCAACCCCACAACCGGCAAGCCGTGTAACACCGTGTTCTCACGGCCGTACGACCTTACTCGACACGAGGACACAATTCACAATGGGCGCAAGCAAAAGGTCCGTTGTGCATTGTGCGTCGAGGAGAAGACCTTTTCCCGCAACGATGCATTGACACGCCACATGGTAAGAGTCCACCACACAAGCCATTACTAGGCGTAACCATGCTAATACAATATGCAGCGTGTTGTGCATCCTGAGGTCGACTTCCCCGGAAAACATCGCAGGCGCGGTGGGAACCATGACTGAGTCAAGTCCGCTTCCGACATCATGACGGAGTTCGCCGTGGTCCGCGGAGAACGCAGCCCCTGCGCATTACCACCCGTACATGACACGCACATTCCAGAACGGCCGCAAGCATTCGACGACATGCATCTCCGCCTCACAGTGCGCGCAATGCACGAAATTTCTGCAAATCGATCGAGAACGGTCGACATGGTTTATTTTCAGTTTTCCTTCATAAAGCATGCAATATGCATGGCGTTCGGTTGGTTCAGCGTTCTCGTCGATTCCATTGCTTATTTTCGCATTTGCGTTCGGAGTGCGCCATTTCCTATCTCCGGCCATATTCGGTCTTTCCTCTCTCCATCGCATCCGCTGGTCGGCAAGGATCACTTAGTCTGGCGTTTGATTCATATCATTCTTCCTGTACACTATTTCTTTTAGTCCTTTATGAGCGACTTCGTAATGGTTCAGCGACCAATGAGCAGGCGCAGCGATGATTCGACGAATACCAAGGAAAAGCAATTATGAATACTAGAGGGTTCAATAGCTGGGGTTCAATCTTAGGGCATCTTTGATTTTCGGTATACATTATGATTAATCTGGCTCCTTCGAGCGTTCTATAATTGTATGAACACTTTGTCACACTTCAAACTCTTTCTAGTTTCAACATGCACGTTTTTTCATACAAGAGGGCACCATTTAGCGCCTGTTGGTTGATACTGTATACCACGAATTTCCCGATACCCAAGATTGTACCGATACCAAAGCGCGCGCAGCTTGCAAATTTTTTCTTTACTACTGTAGCACATGTAGTATTTCTGTAATACACAAAAGACCTTTATTGGCCAAAACCCACATCTATGAATATTGAACACTTCCAATGAAAGTCACATCCACTGCCTTCTCAGCTCCCACCATCCAACGCCGCGCATCCCATCGCGCACGCCGACACCCAATCCATCCAACCTCACTCAGACGCTACGCACGCCCGCAGAAGAGCCTCAACATATGCATGCACGATACAACCCTACAACTTCTAAGGCGCGAGTATAAGCACTCTAAACATGATCTAGATCTCGGCACGCTACGCTTTCGGCGCCGCCCACCGCTCGCACGAGGAGTGTTCAAGCGAATGAGGCTGTGCAAACGCTTGGTGTGGATTTCAAAGCAGTCGGGGAGAATTGGCCGAAGGAAGGACGGGGGGAATTCACCGAGGGAACGAGATGGATGATGTAGGAATGGGCTGGCGGGAGTTTGGAGGGATGGTTTGGTATGGATGTTGGCGTGGGGTGTGCGAGGGACGCTGGGTAGTGCATGGTTGTAGGGCTGATGCAACCAGTGCGCGAGGCGCGATTCTCGGTAAGTCGAAGAATGATGTTATTTGATATCGGCAGTGGCACAACCGCTCCGTTGACGATTCTGCTTACTCTCGTCGCAGCCCACACACTGTCTTGAAACTCTGACGCAGTGCACCACCTAGTTGAGCATAGATGACTTTGCAGGGATGATACTCGCCAAAACAAATCGAACTTGGGTATTTTCAAGCTCGGTAGTAATATATCCCGCATGTTGACTTACTGCTTACTTCTTCGTCGCAGACTATCTCGAAACTCTTACACAGTGCACGACCCGGTCGAGGATGCGATGCGATATATGAGTCTGCAGGGATGACGCTCGCCAAACATATTGGCACTATGATACTTTATCGACTTGATATGCTGCTTACTTTCGTCGCACCTATTGTTCCAGTATTGCTTTCACAGTGCGCTACCCACCCAGTCCGTCTCATACCGTCCCGAGGAGGATGAAAATGCACAAACTGACGTCGCGGTCTACTTCTCGTTACCCTGTATATTATCGAGAGTAAAGTGAAAAAGGCATGCTTTCGCGTGGACTTGCGTCTCACAGTCGGCGTTCCAACCTCTATTACACATTGCGCTACCTAGTCATTATCGCAAACTCCTTCGCACCACCACACTCGAAACGAGATTCTTTGTCCGGCGAACCTTGTGCCCACCTGGCTTCCGATGTGTCCGCTCAGTGACGTCCGTTTTCGTAAAATCGTCACTGTCGATTTGGCGTTCGTGTGATGAAACTCAGGGTCTGGCGATCATGATGCGGTGGATGGTGGGCAGGGTGATGATTGGGCGGTGGGACGGGTTCGGTGCGGGGCGCGGGAGGAGATCGCGATTGAGATTGAGATTGGGTTGGTGGAGGTGGGGACGGGTAAAATGGTGATTGAAAAGGGAGACGGAGGTGTGTTGATCTTGCGAGGTGGTGGTTTGGTGGGGAGATGGCTGATCTTGTATTAAATTGGCGAAGTGCTTATGGATGCACCACGATGTTTTGAGTGAAGATGAAAGTGGGTTAGATGTTGTTAACACTATACCACGGGATTAAGAGATGCAGCCTTTGTTATTGCTCAAGCGATTTTGTTCTGGGAGGCTAATGAAAGCCGAAGTTATTCATATTCACGCACGACACAAATTAACTCTAACATTTTGCTGATTAGCACGTCATTACTGTAGATCGGGCTACAAAGAGAAGTGAAAAGGCTCTTGCAGATATGTTATTGGTCGGTGGCTTTATACAGCACTCTTCGCATGACTATACTTCATATGCGACAGCGTTTATTTTCATGCGGCCGCCTACCAGACCCGATCCCTGATGTTGTTTTCCATGTTGTGAGAAATATGAAGTTGTACCGACGTCTTCCCAAGAGTCAGACATGGTACTCGACACGTGACCAACTGCCTAGGTAAGTACTTCCCCCGGCATTTCCTCCGGCATCTACTCGCCCGGCCATTCACAAAACTGTACAACGGCAACGTGTGCGTTGATCACCAATTTCGAACCCCAAAATACTCCATCGCCAGGGCAATTGTGGCCCGATTCGCAAAACGCTACACAACCCGTTAGCATATAAATTTCACAACTCCCCTCCGCTCTTGACTTAGTTGTGTCTGACGATCCGTTCTAGATTGCAACAAGCTATCCAGAGCGTCCTTCCAGACTGAGTATGGTTCCCCCATCAGATCTGTCACATCCCAGGGTCCGACATCTTCAGCTACGACAACGACGGCAGTGGCGGGGATAGGTAATTCTGCGAGTCGGACGCCGAGGTAAACGATTCCTCTCATAGTCTTGGAACCGAGGCATATGCGAATATGTAGTTGGAGATTATTGCGTAGCTTTGCCGTTGTGAGCGCTTGTAAGCCCGACAAGTCGCAGTCCAAGTCCTCGATCTCGATGATCAGTCGGTGAAGAGTACATGCTCCAGCATACACGCCAGTACCGAAGATGTCGTCGCTGAGGAACTTCGGAAGACCCGAGGGAGGATCGACGGTAAGATGGAGTGAGTTGTTGTATAGCCAATCCACTGCTCCGCTGCAATTTGTTCGCCGACGAACTTCTTGTCTGCGATTTGCGGTATCTTGGTGGATATACCACCTGACTCGAGCACTTGAAGAAGTGGGAGAGCATGAACAGTCTCTTCATCCCAGAAGTGCGAGTACACCACGTCGCGCAGCTCTTGAGGTATACGAAGCACGCTCTCAACGAGACAGGGTACGGACATTTTTTTTGGTAGCGTGCTGATTTTGATCGCCCAAGGTTGGTCGAATATGTTAGCGGGATTCGAAGAGGGAAGTCTCGGATCGGTAGAGGGGGATGGTGTGCGATGAGTTGTATGCGCAGGTTTCGGGGAATATAAGAACAGGCCCGTGAAGCAGCCGATGAAGAGATGCGTAAGTGATTGTACTAGGCTTCCTTTCAATGGTACCTGTTGTGATTCAACGACTGTGGGTGAAATGCCAATGGAGTCATGGTTCCGGGTACCGTCACGCTGGCGAATTGGAGCAGCGTCGTTGGTTGAGAAACATAGCCCAGACAAACATCGCCAAATCCAGTACATTTCAGCAGAGAGAAATGTCTTGCTCATCCACATCCCAGTCCATCCATTCTCTACTTTCGTCCTCGCCCAGCATGTACCAAAAGCACACTCCACCGTCCTCTTCCTCGTAGCAATCCTTTCCCATGAGCGTCGTTGCGCCTATCAGTTGGTAACCTAATTCTTGATCTACTCTCCGCAGCAAGCATGGTCTCGTGCAACCAAATATGAGAGCGCATGAATCTCCCTCTCGCGTGGGCATTGGGGCTAGGCCTAAGTATCCACGCTGTGTGAGGATAATCCGACGGTTGTGAACTCGTGAACGAACCTTATCGAAGTAGAGATCGATGGTATCGTCTATCTCAGCCGGGACTGAATCACGTTTTGACACTTGCGCGTCCTTCAAATCCTGCTTGAGCAGTACCTCCAATTTGAAACGTTGGCGGGATCGTCGCCATTGAGATCGCTCTCCGTCGTAAGTGCCACTGCTCAGCGCATCGAGGTATGACTCCAGTACGTACGACGGTGAACCGTATGGCGAATCTATCTGAGCTACCGTGATAGTGTCCCAGATAGCCTTGAAAGATTCTGGAGTAGTTGTGTCCCAGTCGAAAACGTCGGATGCATAATGCACGGTGTCCACGACTACACCTCGAACCTTCAAGAGCCCACTCTCAGTGATGAGTGGTTTGGGGAATGTAAGAGCGCGTGATCGTATTTCAGATGATGCTGAGGATGACTGACTGAGCGACCATGTGCATATGTCCCAACGTGGTACCCAAGATGCAGTACCACATGTTAAAGACTCATCATCATGGCTGACATAGTCTAGCAGCTCGGGACATCCGGATGCTCGTATATACTCGGCAGCAAACCGATGATATGTCTCAAGATAAGGTGTGGAATAGTCCGGCCGTAGCTGCATCTGAACAAGTTGTTTAGCGACTTGAGGCAGTGCCATGAAGGCATATATTCGGTCTCGCTGATCGCTGACATCCAGTTCTTTTGCGCAATTGAGTGTTCGCAGTATTGATAGCTTTCCCCACGATACTTCTGTGTAGAATGCTCGGCAAAATTCCTTGTGAGTCTCCAGGTACACATCCATGTGTGCATTGATCTGAACTGCGTCAAACCCGATACTGTTGTAAATTTGGCCACCGCGCGTTGTGAACCAAACGTAGAGACGCATCAACTTATCCCATTCAAGTAGGCTCTGACCCCAAATTACTTGAGCGCGATGAGCTAGGGCTGCTTCCTGGACTACCCAGCCGCGATCAAACCAGCTTTGGCTTACGAAAACATGAAGCGAGTTCCATCGAGGGTCCTCCAAGAAAGGAGTTTCTTCGCCGGTGTTTTCTGGGAACGAGTTCCAAGACATATCAATTCCCTGGCATGTGTCCGCGATCATCCGATTGACGTCTTCTAACAATGAGATCACAGCCGGCCCGTGGCCGTCATCATCTGAGCCTATGTAGATCAGGACACTTTTTGCAAATCGGTAGATCTTCCCCATGAGGCCGACTTGATGTCCCTTGTCTTGTAGGTTATCTTGATTGATGCATATGCTGTCGGCCCAGAGCGCTCGAGGTTTGTCGGGTAGTCGAACTCGCTTCAGAACTTGGGACAAAGCTTCAGTGATCATGAGTTCATGATCGTCGCATTGAATACTGTGATCCCGCACCGAAGTGCCCCAGACATATGATACAGCATCATACTCTGCGTCAGATATAGCTTCAGTCTGTAGGTTGCAAATGAGAGGGTCATTCTTAACACCAGGTTGGAGGACTAGATATCGAAAGACATCACCCTGGGGCAGTGCGCTGTACGTGTAGCTTCGCCGCAACGTTGGCATCGTTCCACTTGAGGTCCTCGGGGGCACTGCAAGCTTGTTAGCGTCAGACAAGTATATCAGGGTCACAGTGAAGCTCAGTGATGATGCGCATACCTACCTCTAGGCTACAAGATTGACGGCTAAGTATAGCACTTCAGCCACTTTCCGGCGTAGTTGGCGGCGTATATCACTCTAACCAAGTGGGTGTGTTAAGGAATTCTCGCCGAAGCTTTCAGACAAACATTTCGAGTGAGCTGGAATGGTTCATGTAATTTGGAAAGCGATGTCACCCTTTAAACTGGCACACGAACATGTCTGCATGATTCTTGTTGTACTGGTTCAGATCAACCAATAGCCTCGCACTGTCTGCCGCTTTGTGCAAGAACGAGGAACGGGCCGGGGCCGTCTGAAATTGTGCAGCGAGTAAGATCTCGTAGCCAGAGAGATCCAACATCATCTGCCTGTCTCTTACATTTCCGGTTTCACTGGTGCACATTGTGGCGGTACAGATGCATGTGCCGCACCGGTGCTGCAAACGCTGTGCCTCACAACTCAGGAGTTCAGTTGAGCTATCTAACTTTATGGTTATTATAGCTCTTCGCAACATACCAATCAGTTATTGAGTCTATCCAGGTTTACATACTACTTAGATGGCGATTGCCCTCTAACAGTGGATTGGGTTTTGGCAGACGCGCACGAATTGGCCACTCTACTGGTACACCTGATCTCGGTACCCGGGAAGCCTGGCACGACAGGCTGGTTCCGAGGCGCGGATTTCAAGGCAAGCGGCCTTGCGCATCGAACAAGTCGAATTTACTTATCGTGAAAATACAGGAACGTACAGCGCAAGTTAGAAAAAGCCAGCAAGAATGTTTCACAGTGTGCGACCGATAGGTAACAGCAGTCGTGATCTCGATGGGCTCGACCAGGACTCGTCGGTTCCAGCCCATGCGCGCGCTAGGTACCCTCATTCGCCGAGCAGCAAATCCGCGTTATTTTCATCCGATCTCTGTCGGGCTTACTGCACTTGAACCTCAATTCCCCCTGCCAGCAGCAAACACTTTCAGCACTCAAGCGTATTTTGCCTCAAATAGAATTTTATCTCCATCAAAATGGCTCGCGGCAACCAGCGCGAACAGGACCGAATGAAGGCCCAGGCGAAGGCTCAGGGTCAGGTAAGTCTCCCCATCTCGCTCCACACCGCCTTTGCGATCGCATACTGATGACTTGCACAGAAGGGAAAGAACACTGTAGGTTGATGTGAGTTCTAGATGGAGGGATATGTGAGGCTGATGAGGACGTGACTAGCAAACCGGTACGCAGTTTGCTAGGACCAAGGAGGAGCAGGCTGCTATTATGCGCGCCAAGCAGGAAGCCGGTATGTTGCCGTCTCTGCTCATACGAACTCGCCCAAACCATCCGGCCTTCCATGCGCTTCCTATCTTGAATACCTTCTCGAGAAGTTTCGCTGACATTTCTCTTGTGAAGCCGAAGCGAAGAAGGCTGCTGCAAAGTAGATCACCTACAAGCGACAACAACGTACACGCCACGCAATTTTCATGAGATGGAGTTTTGGAGGATTTCAGGGGCAATTGTTGGATAGCGACGCCAATATATCGATTTGCGCTTTGCAACTGCTGTGATATTAGCCCATCGCGTCTTCTGCCTTTGTACCGCTCCCAACCTATCAATGCGCCTTTGAAACTTATGGACAGTCTCACTCGATGCTACAAGCCCTTGAACATCATCCAGGTTCCTCCCGCAAGGGCAGACTCGATCAGCAGCTCCTGAATCGATATTAGCACGATTCATCTTACTTTGATATGGCGCTACAGGACACGGACTAGCCCGCCTAGGCAACGTGATTGACACCATGGGCATGCAACACAAGTCGTTCATGGGACCGAGTAAAATGCGGAGAAGAAGTTTTCGAGATATCGCATGTCTCCAACGCTGTTCGAGACGCGACTCTCCATCTCAGGAACAATGCGGACACTCTAGATTCTTATTTTACTTAGAAAGTTAAAAAAAAATCTTTTCAAAAAAATACGTTCAACGCGATTTCTTGGTTCAAAAGATTTAACACCCCACGCCCTCGAGTTCACAACGCGCACTCTGAGGAGGATTTCTTTTTAGGCTTAGTTCTCCAAAACATGACACTCGGGATTCGACAGCACAACAAGCCACAAAGAACGTGAAGATAGAACGTGAAGATCATTCGCATCTCTTGGATTCGATTCTAACAATCTTTTCTACGTCCACAAACCCCCCAGCCAAACACAAAGTCAGCACTTCCACAGTACTGGAAATTATCGGTATAATGCTTTAAACGCCCAGCCCAGCCCTAACATAGCTGTTGGTATATCATGCTTCCACCACCATGCATCCATCGGTCCCATCTGCAAGCCTATCAAAAGCCCATCCCCATCTCCGTCTCTCATCGTATTACAAATATGCCATCCTCATCCGCGATGTGAAACGCTTTACATCAGTCCAGGGAATCCGCCGAAGTTGTTGATCGCCGCGCTGGCGGGGAAGCTGTTCATGCCACACAGGCAGCTGCAAGAGCAAGCAGAGCCCTGGCCGTCCTGGCCCTGTCCGCCAACGACAGCAGGGGGTGCGGCGGCAGCGGGAGGAGCAGCCGGGGCAGCGGGAGCAGCGGGGTGGGTGGCCATGCCGCCAGCCTCGACGGTGACGGTGGTGGGTGCGGCGGCCGCGCCGGGGTCGACGTTCTGCAGACCGCCGGGGGTGAGGGAGGTGCCGTTTGTGGAGACGGCGAGGGCCTTGAAGTCGGCCATTGTCTTGTCGCCGGTGGTGGCGGCGTTGATGCTGAAGACCATGCCTTTTCCGCAGTGGATGCCGTTTTGTTGTTTGCAGTAGAACCCTGGAGAAGTTGTTAGTCTCAGGCACTATGCGGAGGCAGTCATCAGGGGAGAGCGTACAAAGAGCCTCCTCGGTCTCAACGGTCATGTTCCAGGTGACGCCGGGGTTGCCTTCGGGGTTGGCCATGAAGCCAGAGTCCATGCCACCCTCCATCTTTCGGCACGGTTCGGCGAAGGTAGATTGAGTGACGGTGTGGTTCTTCTGCAAGAATTGAAACATGACCATGTCGCCGACCTTGGCGGTGATGGACTCGGGAGTGTAGAGAAGGGCGGGTGCCATTCCGGTCGCTACAGGCGTGAGGCCACCAACGACGACCTGTGGAAATGATTAGGCTTGCTTCATGTTTGATGCTCAGATGTGGCTTACGGTGTGTGTGGCTGGGCCTGCAGCGGGTGCGGCCGCAAGGTGCATGACCTTCATGTCGCCCTGAGCGGCAGCGAGGCTGGCCGCGACGGATAGTGCTGCAAAGTACTTCATTATGACTAAGGTTTGGTAGTTGTTTGTGGCGTAAAAAGGGTTTGGTTGAAAGAAAGTAAAGTGCCTGCACTGCAAGCAATAGAATGTACTGTGAAGAAGTAGTGGTGTAAAGGACATAAAAGGCACTACAAGTGAGCCGGCTCGAGACAGTAATACGTAGAAGAGGAAGAACGAAAGTGGAACCGGGACAGTTATGAGGCAAGAATGGATGGAACGGAAGTGGTCTGCCTGGGACATCCGCAGCTATAAATCTACGCATGAAATTGACAGCGGGCCAGCAGGCCGCCCACATGGCGAAACATGACATGCTGGGCACTGCGCATGCACTGCAGAAACAGCTGCAGGCGCTGCAAGAATCAACAGATTGTGACGATGCGCAAGCAGGGCCAGGGTCGGATGAAGCCCGAACTGTTGTAGATGGGTTCGAGTTTTGTCGCGGTACTGTCGCAGATCCGTCTCGCTTACGCCTAGTCACCCCAAATGCGGTAACCCAAGATCTTAACACTCCGATTTAACTATTGGCACACGCTGAGCGTTGACTCGCGGTTGAGGCTGGAAGACTTTTCGCCGCATGAACATGGCTAGACTGGTCATCTCGCTGCCTTGGGTTCCGAAGGTTGTGAGGCACGAACTGTTGACAGTTGCGGAGAGCGCCACACTAGGCGAGGCTGTCATGGGCGTTTCATTGGTTGATCACCCGTCAGGACCCAGCCACGATGTTTCTCCTGGTTTGCAAAATGGCGACAGCCGTTCGACCCGTTGTCGGTCAATGACACTGTACACGTGGTTCTCGACATGGGTCTGTCACTGTTGCTTTGGCGGTGTGTCTTTGGGCACCTGCTGCTGTCCCGCGTGCAGTCCCGTGTAGTAGCCAGCATAGTACCAGGACATCATGATATTCCTGAGGTTCTCATCTTGGACTGTCTCACGTCAGAGCGTTTCCTGTCAATGTTTCTTCGAATCTCTTGGCCGGGCCAAGAAATCGATGGGAGGAACATACCTGTTCCGAGCAGAGCCTGTGGCATTGAGGCTGCATGAGCCCCTTCCTGCCGCGCCGGATCGTCAATGGCGACTGGCTGGGTCTGCTGCGGCTGTGATGGATGCGGTGCCTGGATTGTGTCAGACAGGGTTCGGTAAGTGGCACTGCGCAATGATCTCGTACCTGCTGCTGTGAATCTGCTTGGACGAGATGCTCGACATTGTTAGCATCCTCGTGGGTCATGTCGGCATCTGGCTGGTCCGCGTCGCCATTGGTCTCTGCAACGGCTCCAGATGAGGTCTCAGCTTCATCGAGGTACTCCCCGTGGTCCCTGGAAACGTCAACATGTGCTGATGTGCTAAAATTATCCACTCACTCTCGCAGCTCTTTGAGCTCCTCTTCGCTCAAGGCATCCTCTAGACGCTTTCCGGACTTGTGGATGCTGTGATACTTCTGCTCATGGTCAAACAATGATTGAAATCGATGATTGAAGATGCTACCTCGTACTCCTTCACAGTTGCATCCCATGATTTGATGAGATAGGAATCGTCCCAGGCGTTGCGGTCGTTCATGTCAATACCTGGAGCCATGTTGGGCGAGCTCGCGCGTCTTGAAATAGCTATGGTGCGAGACAAGTGGAGCTTGGTGAGTCGATGGAGTTTATGTAAATTTGATGGAGGACTTGGAATAGTGGGTTAGTACAGGATAGTCGAACCCACGATCTTTGTTGTTTTGATGATGTGTTTAGCTGATCAGGTTCGCGGTTCCCAATGTCGAGGCGGCTTGGCGCGCATTCACTAGCGGCAGAAAAGTTACATGTCCAAGCTCCCGCGACAACTTTTCTCACCCACGACGAATTGCGCCTCAACACCAACAAAACGCGCAAATACTCAAACAATGGCTGCCGAAGACACCAAAGGAAAGAAGCGCAAGAGTGAGTCGTGTTATTGTCCAATTGCTGTATATTTGCTGACGCGCGTGTGTAGGCGCGCAAGATGCTGCCCCCAAGGCGAAGAAGCCCAGAAAGTCGGACGATGTCGCTGCCACGATCAAGCCCGCAAAAGCTGCCAAAGCCGCGCCCGTAGCGACTGTCACGAAGACGGTGACCAAGGCCACTCGAGGCAAATCTGCGCGCAAGGAAGCTGCCGACTTCATGTCCGACGACGAAGCCGCTGCTGAGCCGGTCGAGGAGAAGGTGACAGAGGTAGTCAAGGTCACCAAGAGCAAGAAAAAGACCAAGGCCGCCGCAGACACCAACGGCGACGCTCCCGAGCCTGTGACAGCGGCACCAGAAGTCTCAAAGCCAAAGAAGCAGAGCAAGAAGGCCAAGGCGGCCGAAGTTGAGGAGGCGCCTGTCGTTGAAGCGCCCAAGGAGAAGTCCAAGCCAGCAAAGAAGGCAAAGAAGGAGAAGGCCGAGCCCGCGCCAGTTGTCGAAGAAGTAACCACCGAAGAAGTCGTCGTTGAAGCACCCGCCAAGAAGACGAAGAAGGCCAAGGGCGGCAAGAAGGTCGAGGAAGAGCCCATTGAGGAAGTCGTCGAGGAGGTGGTAGAGGGTGATATCCCTGAGGACGATCAGACTGCTGCTCTTCTTGCTGGCTTCGAGAGTTCCGACGATAGCGACGACCCGGAAAACGACCTGAACTTCGACGACGATGCCCCGGTGCCTAAGCTTAATAAGAAACAACGGACCGCCCTCGAGAAGGCTACACAAGGTGCTCGATCAAATGAGCCCGGTGTCGTCTACGTTGGGTATGTGCATGGTCAACTATCTGCACCACCACTAAACTAACAACTGCGCAGTCGTGTCCCCCGTGGTTTCTTCGAGCCTCAGATGAAGAAGTATTTCTCACAGTTCGGCCGGGTCACGCGCCTTCGACTTTCGCGCAACAAGAAGACGGGTGCCTCCAAGCACTACGCCTTTGTCGAGTTCCAGTCCACCGAAGTCGCCGACATCGTCGCGCGGACCATGGACTCGTACCTGCTGTTTGGCCACATCCTCAAGTGCAAGCTTATTCCCGCCGACCAGGTCAACGAGAACCTATTCAAGGGTGCTGGCGATCGCTTCAAGGTCGATCCCCGCAACAAGAAGGCCGGTCTCCAGATGGAGCGCGGCGTCGAGCGAGCACAGTGGGAGAAGCGCGTTGAGCACGAGAACAAGAGGCGCACGGGCAGGAGCAAGGCCTTGAAAGAGGAGTTCGACTACGAGTTCAGTGCACCCGCACTGAAGACAGTCGACGCAGTACCCAACCATCTGACGAACGGAGATGCTCCACAGCTCACCGAGGCACCGGTTGAGGAAGCCCCAGTGAAAGCAAAGAAGGGCAAGAAGGCAGCCAAGCTCGACACCGTGCCGCAACCCATAGCCATCGAGGCGGACCTTCAAGCCGAGATCGCAGCTAACGTTGGCGCTCCCACCCCCGAGAAGAAGGCAACCAAGGGCAGGAAACGCAAGTCCGACGTCGCTGACGAGACCGTTGCTGGCGCCGAGGAGCCTGTAGTCGCAGAAGTCACCATCAAGACTAAGAAGGCCAAGAAGGAAACCAACCCCGCTGTTGTCGCTGACGAGACACCCGAGAAGAAGCGCAAGGCGAAGGTCGAGCAAGACGTCGCTAAGCCGAAAAAGGCTAAGAAGGCCAAGGCCTAAGCGTTTCTACCTTCCCATCGAGTCAACTTATCGACATACTGTGTGATCTCGTTAGGGTTACAGAATCAGGCACACAAAAGTGGGGTTTAGCTGGGTGTTTGTTAGCATAGCGGCGGGACTTCTTTACCAATTATCAATGTGGATGTGGGCAATGTACCGGATGTTTACGGGGGGCCATGCGACCATTTTCACGATTTATACCAAAATGATATGACGTCTTTTTCTACTTCCTCACTTCGTGAATGTACAAATGTGATTTTAAATCCAGTCCGTGCTGCTGATCAGACTTCGTAAGGGTTTCATGGATTCATCTTGCAACCATGCCTCGCCATGATGGAGATGATGTGTGAATGCAAAAAGACTGGAGGTGACACGCGTTCCGGGGCGATGGATCTTTCCATACTGATATCTACTGCAGCATATACAAGCAGGGTAGCCAGCAACACTGCTCCGCTTCCTCAGCCTGGCAGTCATCAGAGTTCTGAAGACCTCTGGTAGAGCGCAAGTGGCCTCTGTCAAAATCAAAATACCATCGTGTTATTTATAAAGCCTTTATTTGCATGATGTTAAATCACCATATTTTCTTTGCAGCATATCAAAAGTAAGAGCTATCTACCTTGGGCATTCTCAAAAGGCTATTTTTCACCTGAATTAAGATGCAGTTACACCCTAATATGCAATTAGGATCTTGAGACAGAGGAAAAGTCTTAATATGCGCTGTCTCGTGCACACATAGTTTAACTGACGCTTTATCCTCACAAAGCGAGGATACATAGGCCTCGCACCCATGCTTGTCTGCGAAGGAGACACATGCGGTGAAATATTCGGGTGCTAGAAGCTGTGCATACTCCGAAGAGTGGACAAAGGCGAAGAGTCGACTTATTTTTTCATGGACTCAACAACGCTGTTGACAAAAGAATGTAGCCCTGCACCTGTAGGCAGTATAGCGTTTTGTAAGGTACTGGGCGAAGAAGATAGGAAGGATTGGACGGAGTAGGATGTCGAGGAGAAGGATATCCTATTGTATTGAGTGAGTCGCTACGAACATTCCTTGATCATATTCAAGCCCTACCTATGCATTGGCTCAGTGAAGCCAACTCTACATCCATCAGCTCGTTCCCAGAGGCAACGAAATTGGAAAGCGCAGAAAGCTGAACCCCGCACGAGGCTAGAATATCGTCAACTCTGTTCAGCAGATCTCACCCTTGTGTAAGGCTGAGCACCATGTATCCGTCATATCTGACAATAATGCCAGGTATCAGAATTAGCATTAGTAGTTTAGTGCCGGCTACACTGCATATATTCTGGTGTGAAGTGTTCTCAACGTAGGCGCAGCAGTATGGGGTTTCAAGCGTTTAACGAATGAGGTAGTGCCATTCATAGACATAAGCAAGACGGCCGGTAGCAGTGGATTAGAGAGGGCCACTTAAAGACGGGTAGCATATGGTTGTACACCCTTGCTAGCGGTTGCCTCGTCGCCTGGTTTGGTGGGCGTCCACAGAACAGCTAACCCGATGCACATGTAGTCTTCATTACCATAGGTGTGCATGTGTCAATCCTTGCTAGCGGTTGCCTCGTTGCGTGGACCCGTGGTGGGCGTCCGCAGATGTCGGTGCTTGCTAACGGTTGCCTCGTTTGCCTGCTCGGGTGGTGGGCGCGACATGTGGTCTTCATTATACATATGTCAACCCTTCCTTCAATGCAAAAGGAAGGGCATCAGTCGCAATACATTGACTCCATTCGATCTCGGAGAATACGTTTACATTGTCTGAGTGTTGTTGTTTCCTAGACATCTCATGGTATTCATACCTGGGCAACCTCACAGCGCTCCATCACAATCAGCACGTGACCTTCTCGCCATGACCTCGACCCTGGTATTGCTCCTCGCATGCGGCCTAGCCGCCTGCACCCGTGCAGCACCACTTCCACACCCAGCGATACCAAGCACGACTGAAGCACGACCAATCACATCCACCTCAGCCTCGTCCTGGTCCAACGAAGCCATCTTCACGCTGATTGGTGTCATCATCGCCGTCACCGGCATCTTGGTCACTCTACTCCTCTCTTCCAAACAACTACGTCAGTGGCTTAGCTATCCTTTCCAGTGTACGTAGACTCTACCGGGAAACCCACTGCATTGTCTAATATATCGTAGACTGCGTCAAGCGCAACCAACAACGCTCCATCCGTCCACTCCAAAACGACGTCGAAGAG
>Ga0265780_10005785_pt1 | contig 15553 bp, 8 predicted proteins | sample P1T30metagenome_FD_192432 | JGI IMG/M metagenome (GOLD analysis project Ga0265780, IMG submission 192432) | Plant litter microbial communities from East Loma Ridge, Irvine, California - P1 T30 | ecosystem: Environmental > Terrestrial > Plant litter > Unclassified | place: USA: California... | reverse complement strand
GTGGGCTACGAGGACACGCCCGACACCGAAAACCGCGCTAAACTGAAGGCGCTGGAGGAAGCGGGCCACCCGGTCGTGACCATCCTCATGCGCGAGCCGCTAGACCTGGGCGCCGAGTTTTTCCGCTGGGAAGTGGGCACGGCCGTAGCCGGCGCGGTGCTGCGCATCAACCCCTTCGACCAGCCCAACGTGCAGGAAAGCAAAACCGCTACCGACCGCGTAATGAAGGTGGTGCAGGAGCAGGGCCACCTACCCGCCGGCCTCGCCGCAGCGGCCGAAGCCGATGGCGTATCGTATTTCACCGATGCCAAGGGCGATGGTGCAGTAGGTACGCTAAGCGCGTTTTTTGGCCAAGCCAAAGCTGGCGACTTCGTAAACCTGCAAGCCTACCTCACCGAGTCGGCCGCCATTACGAACGAACTGCAAGCGTTTCGGAAGCTGGTGCAGGAGCACTTGCACCTGGCTACTACGTCGGGCTACGGACCGCGCTTTTTGCACTCGACCGGGCAGTACCACAAGGGCGGCCCCAATACGGGCCTATTCGTGCAGTTCACGCACCACAGCCCGGTCGAGCTGCCGCTACCCGGCCGCTCCTATTCGTTTGGCACCTTTGAGAATGCCCAGGCCCAGGGCGACCTCGAGACCTTGCAGCAGTACAAGCGCCGCACCCTGCACATCGACCTCGGCGGCGACGCGGAAGCGAGCCTGCCCAAGGTAGTCGCCGCGCTAAAAGAGGCATTGGCACAGATTAAGGCTGTATAAGCACCCGATTAATTAATCGGCTTAAAAAGAAGGCCGCTACTACTTTCCGCTCGGCGGAAGTGGTAGCGGCCTTACTTTTGGGCTGTCTCCTTCATACTTTTCTCATCCCTGTTTACATGCGAATTTTTACTCAGTTTTGCTGCCTTTTAATTGCCTGCCTGCTCGGGCCGCTGCTGTCTTCGCACGGGCAGGTCTGGCAGTCGGCCATGGCGCTGCCCACGGCGGGCGGCAGCTCTAAAGTGGGTGATATGATAGCCGATGGCACGGGCGGCTACGTGGTGGCCGGCGACTTTTCGGGCACGCTCACGCTGGGCAGTTTTACGCTCACGAGCACCAGCAACGATATTTTTGTGGCTCGGCTCAGCGCGGCGGGCGTTTGGACGCAGGCGTTGCAAGCGGGCGGCGCGGGCACCCGCACTGTGCGGGCGCTGGCCCGCGACCTAAACGGCGGGATAGTGGTAGCGGGCATGTTTGAGGGCGCCACAGCTACCATCGGCTCGGTCACGCTCACCAACGCCAGCACGCAGTCCACTACAAGCCCCGATATGTTTGTGGCCCGGCTCAGCGCCGCGGGGCAATGGACGCAGGCGGTGCAAGCGGGCGGGCCTTCCATTGATAGTGCAACCGACCTGGTAGTAAACCCGACCAATGGCACGGCTACCGTGGTTGGCTCGTTTGTGGGCGGTACCTGCACTTTCGGCACGCGCACCCTAACCGGAGCCAGCTCCAACGCGCTTTTCGTGGCCCGCCTGAATACTGCCGGCACCTGGACGCAAGCCGTTGGGGTCGTTAGCAGCGGGGCCCCTAATGGGGCCTCGGGCGTGGCGCTGGATGCGGCTGGCAATGCGGTTATCAGCGGGTACCGCTTTGGCGGCGGCTCGGTGCAGTTTGGAAGTATCAGCTTGAGTTCCGCCTCTACGGTGGCCTTCGTGGCGCGCCTCAGCGTGGCGGGCACCTGGACGCAAGCCGTGCAGGCCACCACTACGGGCGGCTTTGTGGCGGGCGGCCCAATAGCCGTGGATGCCAACGACAACGTGGTAGTAGCCGGCAATTTCCGGAACGGGCCCGCCAGTTTCGGCCCATATACGCTGACCTACGTGCCCGACTTCGATAATATGTTCGTGGCTCGCCTAAGCAGTGCCGGCGTCTGGACGCAGGCTGCCCAGGTAGCCGACTGCGGCCGCAGCTTTCCCAATAGCCTTTCCTTGGCGGCCGATGGGTCGGTGTGGGTAGCCGGGCAATTTGGCAGCCCGCTCGCTCGCTTCGGCACTACCACGCTCACCAACCCCAGTACCACTCCCATTCCGCCTAGTACCGCGCTTACTGTCGATGTTTTTGTGGCCCGGCTCAGCGCCGCTGGCAGCTGGACCTACGCCGCGCAGGCCGGCGGACTCAACGATGACTACCCAACTGCTGTGCTACTCGATGGCAGCCGCGTGCTGGTAGCGGGCACTTTTGGGCCAGCCCCGGCCAGCTTCGGCGCGCTCACCCTTACCACGCCAGCCAATTCGGCGGGCTTTGTTGCGGGCCTCGGGGGCGGCATATTGCCTACTACCACCGCGGCGGCGGCAGCCACGTTGACCCTCGCCCCCAACCCGGCTACGACGGCTACGCGCCTCACCCTGCCAGCCGACCCGGCACCGCGCCTGGTGCAGCTACTCGATGCAATGGGCCGCGAAGTGCGCCACCAGCCAGTGCCGCCTAACGCCACCGTGGCCGAGCTAAGCCTAACTGGCTTGGCTACGGGCGTGTATCTGGTTCGCTGCGGCGCAGCCACCAAGCGCTTGGTGCTAGAATAAGGCCATCCCCTGCTGGTTGTGACTGGCCACAACCAGCAGGGGCTTTACCTCGTTTAGGGTTCGTCTACTTTTTCTTATCCCCGTGAAAGCCAGCGAACTAATTGCCCGTCAAGACCGCGTGATATATGTCCTTATGCTGCTGCTCGCAAGCGTAGGCCTGCTGTGGAGCTTCTGGCAGCGCCAGCACCAATCGGAAGATGCCGTGGCCCGGCCCCGACAGCAGGTAGCCGGGCAACCGGCCCACCAAGCCACGTTTATGAAGCGCTGAATTAGTTGGGAATACTGCTCAGCGATGCTTGCTGCTTAGTTACAGTTGCCAAATGATGGCCTGGGTCAGCTAAGCAAAGGCACCCGCTGGCCCTGCCCCTTCAGCGACGACTGCCGGATAATAAGGTCGCCGGCGATAACGCAGGTACGCGGCACAAAATTCTCTTTTTGAGCCATTTGCTCCAGAAAAAGGCTGGCTGCCTGTTGCCCGATGCGGTACGGATGCAGGTCAACGGTAGTGAGGCCCGGCTCGATGAGGCTGGCCAAAAACTCGTCGCCAAAGCCCACGATGGCCATGTCTTCGGGCACCCGCAGGCCCCGCCGCTTCAGAGCCAGCAGCAGGTCGAAGGCATTGGTATAGTTGATGGCAAAAATGGCATCAGGCGGCTCGGGCATTGCCAGCCACCTATCAAGGCACGCCTCGGCCGAGGCCGGCCGAAAGTCGATATGGGCCTGCAAGGCATCTTCGATGGGCAGGCCGTGCTTACGCAGAGCGCTCAGGTAGCCTGCCTGCCGCTGCCGACTGATGAGCAGCGACGCTGGCCCGGCCAGAATAGCAATACGCCGGCATCCTTGCTCAATAAGATGCTCGGTCACATTATAAGCCCCCAAGCGGTCGTCCAGAATCACTTTGGCGCTGTTGACCTCGTTGCATACGCGGTCAAAATGCACCACCGGAATACCCCGGCGGGCCGGGTCTTTCACGTGGTCGAAGTTCTCGGTTTCGCGCGAGTGGCAGATGAGTAGGCCATCTACCCTACTGGCTATCAAGGCCTGCACGTTGCTTACCTCAGCCTGGTACGACTCCTTCGACTGGCAAATCATGACCCGGTAGCCAGCTTCGGTGGCTATCTGCTGAATACCGCTCACAGCGGTGGCAAAAAACGGCCGCTCAATATCCGGAATCACTACCCCAATGGTGGAAGTAGCCCGGCTCTTGAGGCTCTGGGCCAACAGATTGGGCTGGTAGTCGAGTTGCCTGGCCGCGTCGAGTATCGCTTGCCGGGTGGTGGCGCTGATGTCGCTGTGGCCGTTCAACGCCCGCGAAACCGTCGATAAGGCCACCCCCACTTGCTTGGCCACATCGGCGATGGTGGCTTGGCGGCGGCGGCGCTCGGCGGGGTTGGCCGCGGGCTTCTCCTCTGTGAAATGGTACTCGCAGTTCTTGCAATAATAGCGCTGACGCCCCCGCACAAAACCCGCTTTCATTACCTCGTCGGGCAGGCTGCACTTAACACATTTTATCATTGGGTGGGTGGGATGTAGAAGCTGGATAATGCGAAGGGTAATTGCCCATACGAGCAAGCCTAAACGAATGTACAGCGCGAAGAAATATTTTCAAGCAGCTTAGCTATCGGAAACGTTTGCGAAAACGATACCGATAGTTTTTGTCTTAAATTTGCTTGTAACATAGGTTTTTAACTTGGCTAGCGAGCGGCGCCAGCCTGTACATTTGAGTAGTGTTACGGTAATGCTACTTCGAGTAAGTAGTTACTTACCTAATGAGCAAGCTGAAGATTTCTATTTAAAAAATAGCATTTTAACAAGTCACCCTATGCTGCACACCATGCGCTGGTTCGGTCCAAACGACCCAGTTTCGCTCTTCGACATTCGCCAGGCGGGTTGCGCGGGCGTGGTCACGGCCCTGCACCAGCTGCCCGTGGGCGCGGTGTGGCCAGTGAGCGAAATCCAAGCACGGCAGCAACTCGTCGAAGCTGATAATGCTACGCACGCGCCTCTGCATTGGGCTGTGGTAGAGAGCCTGCCAGTACACGAGGATATTAAGAAAGGCCGCGCCAGCCGCGACCAGTACATTGCCAACTACCAGCAGAGCCTGCGCAATCTAGCCGCCTGTGGTATCCGCACGGTATGCTACAATTTTATGCCGGTGCTCGACTGGTCGCGCACCAACCTACACTACGAAATGCCCGACGGCAGCCGTGCCCTGCGCTTCGTGTGGCAGGATTTTGCCGTGTTTGACCTGTGCATTCTCAAGCGCCCCGGTGCCGAGGCCGACTATGAGCCCGCCGTAGCTGAGGCCGCCCGCACGCAGTTTGCCAGCATGAGCGCCGAGGCGATAGCCGACCTTACCAACACGACCCTACTGGGCCTACCCGGTTCGGAAGATGCCTTTGAGCTGAGCAGCTTTCAGGCTTATTTGAATGAATACAAGAATATTGACGCAGCCGCCCTCACGGCCAACCTACACTACTTTATTCAGCAAGTAGCGCCGGTGGCCGAGGAAGTGGGCATCGGGCTGTGCATTCACCCCGACGACCCGCCCTTCCCGCTGCTAGGCCTGCCTCGCGTAGTAAGCACCGAGGCCCACCTAGCGGCGCTGCTGGCAGCCTGCGACGTGCGCGCCAACGGCCTGACCTTCTGCACTGGCTCGCTGGGCGTGCGGCCCGACAATGACTTGGCCAGCATGGTCGAGCGCTTTGGCTCACGCATTCACTTCGTACACCTGCGCACCACTAAGCGCGAGCAAAACCCACGCAATTTTCACGAAGCTGCTCACCTAGCCGGCGACGTGGATATGTACGCCGTAGTGCGGGCGCTGGTAACCGAAGAGTTGCGCCGCGAGGCCGCTGGCGAGGCAATTACCGCCTTGCCCATGCGGCCCGACCATGGCCACCAGATGCTCGACGACCTGCACAAAAAGACTTATCCGGGCTACTCCGCCATCGGCCGCCTCAAGGGCCTGGCCGAGCTGCGCGGCTTAGAGTACGGCGTGCGCCGGGCGCTTGCCGACGCCGATGTTACGATTAGCCAGCAGCTAGTAGCTGCTAACTAATTAGCAAGTAGATTTTTACTGGTTAGCGATTACCGCCCGCTAGTCAGCGTTACCTCGCCCTCTTTCCCACCCCACCCCGCCATGTTGCTACGCAACGTGTTTCTGCTCCTCCTACTGACTGTGGCCGCTGTTGCCCCCACCCGGGCCGACGACGGCTACCGGCTGTGGTTGAAGTACGACCGCATTGCCGATGCCGCGGCGCGGCAGCAGTACCAGCGCAGCGCGCAGTTTATTGCCAGCGCGGGCACCACGCCAGTGCTGCGAGCCGCCAGCGGCGAATTGCAGCGCGGCCTGAATGGCCTGCTGGGCCAAGCCGTGCCAGTGCTGGCTACAACTGGTAGCCGCACGGGTGGCATCGTGCTGCGCGTGGATAAGCAAGCCAGCGCTAGCGGCCAGCCGCTTAAGGCCGAGGGCTACCGCATTTTCTCAGAGAAGAACAACCTAGTAATCACGGGCCGCACCGATGCCGCAGTGCTCTATGGTGCCTTCGCGCTGTTGCGCCAAGTGCAGACGCGCCAGCCGCTGGTTGGGCTGAATACCAGCAGCAATCCGCGCATTGCCTACCGTATGCTTAATCATTGGGATAACCCCAATGGCACCGTGGAGCGCGGCTACGCGGGCTCCAGCATTTGGCAGTGGTACGAGATGCCCGAGCGCCTCGACCCGCGCTACACCGACTACGCCCGCGCCAATGCTTCGATTGGAATTAATAGCGTCGTTATCAACAACGTGAATGCTAGCGCCCGCTACCTCACGGCCGAGTACATCGGCAAGGTGGCGGCCTTAGCGGGCGTGCTGCGGCCGTATGGGCAGCGGGTGTATTTGTCGGTATTTTGGGCCGCGCCCAAGGTTATCGGCGGGCTGAACTCAGCCGACCCGCTCGACCCGCAGGTGAAGCAGTGGTGGGCCGCCAAGAGCGACGAGCTGTACAAAGCTATTCCTGATTTTGGCGGCTTTCTGGTGAAGGCCAACTCGGAGGGCGAGCCCGGCCCCCAAGACTACGGCCGCAACCACGCCGATGGCGCCAACATGCTGGCCCAGAGCCTCGGCCGCCACGATGGCATCGTAATGTGGCGCGCTTTTGTATACAAAGCCGGTAGCGGCGACCGCTTCAAACAGGCCTACGAGGACTTTCAGCCCCTCGACGGTAAGTTTGACCCCAAGGTGCTGGTGCAGGTCAAAAACGGCCCGATTGACTTCCAGGCCCGCGAGCCCTTCCACCCGCTATTTGGGGCCATGCCCAAAACGCCGCTGGTGCTGGAGGTGCAGTTGACCCAGGAGTACCTGGGCTTTGCCACACACCTCGTGTACCTCGGGCCGCTCATCAAGGAGTGCCTGGAGGCCGACACCTACGCCAAAGGCCCCGGCTCGACGGTGGCCAAGGTGGTCGATGGCACCGTGGACAACCACACGCTAAGCGCCATTGCGGGCGTGGCCAATATCGGCTCGGACCGCAATTGGACCGGGCACCCGGTGGGCCAGGCCAATTGGTACGCCTTCGGCCGCCTGGCTTGGGACCACACGCTGAGCCCCACCGCTATTGCCCAGGAATGGACCCGCATGACGCTGACGACTGAGCCGGCCGCCGTGCGCACCATCACTGATGTGCTGGGGAAATCGCGCAACATCTACGTGCGCTACACCACGCCGTTGGGTTTGCATCACATTATGGGCGAGAGCATCCACTTCGGTCCGCAGCCCTGGCTAGCCAAGTCGGGTCGGCCCGACTGGACGGCCGTGTACTACCATAAAGCTGATTCTATTGGCCTGGGGTTCGACCGCACCGCCACGGGCTCCAATGCCCTCGCCCTTTACAAGCCCGAGGTGCAAAAGCAGTGGGGCAACGCCCAAACCTGCCCGCTCGACTACCTGCTCTGGTTCCACCACGTGGGCTGGAATCAGCGCCTGCCCACCGGCCGCACGCTCTGGAATGAGCTGGCCACCCGCTACTACACCGGCGCTGACTCGGTGCTGTGGATGCAGAAACAGTGGGCCCAGGTGCAGCCCCAGCTCGACCCCGCCCTGCACGCCGACGTAGCCGCCCGCCTCCAGACCCAGCGCAAAGAAGCCATTTGGTGGCGCGATGCCTGCGTGCTCTACTTTCAAACCTACGCACGGCAGCCACTGCCCGCGCCGCTGGTGCCGCCCACCCGCACCCTGGCCGAGGTCAAAGACTTAGTCAACCTCTACCAGCTCAAGTAACTGCTACCTATTCACCTCGCACTTATTCCGCCCATGGACACTGCAACCTACGCTAACGGTCACTCGACCAACCAAGCTCATTTCGCTAGCGCGCCCGTCGCTACGCCGGCCACTGCGCCCGCCGCCGACGTGTATTCGCTGGCCGGGCGGGTGGCGCTCATCACGGGCGGTGGCACGGGCATTGGCCTCGAAATAGCCCGCTGCATGGTGACTGCCGGGGCTACGGTTATCATCACTGGTCGCCGCGAAAGCGTGTTGCAAGAGTCGGCCGCCGAGCTGGGCGAAGGCGCGCATTACTTGGTGAATGACGTGAGCGACCTGAGCGGCACCGATGCCCTGATTGAGCAGTTGGAAGCCGAACACGGCCCGCTCGATATCTTAGTCAATAACGCTGGCATAAACATGAAAAAGCCGGCGCTGGAAGTAACCGACGAGGATTTCAGCCGCATTATCCACACCAACCTCAACGCGGTATTTGCCCTCACCCGCGCCGCCGCCCGCCGCATGGTACCACGTGGCAGCGGCACTATCATCATGATTTCGTCGATGGCTGCCTACTATGGTATCGACCGCGTGGTGGCCTACGCGGCCTCTAAGTCGGCCGTTGAGGGCATGGTGAAAGTGCTGGCCTCCGAATTTTCGGCCCAGGGCGTGCGCGTGAATGCCATCGCGCCCGGCTTTATCGAAACCGAAATGAGCCGCACGGCCATGAATAGCGACCCCGACCGCCGCGACCGCGCCATGCGTCGCACCCCCATGGGCAAGTTTGGCAAGCCCTCCGATATCGGCCACGCGGCCGTGTTTTTGGCCTCCGAAGGTGCTCGCTATATCACGGGCGTATCGCTGCCCGTCGATGGCGGCAACTCGATTGGCTTCTAACACCTTACCCGTTGATTTTATCCCCGCTGGGCTACTCTGCGTACCTTCTCACTTTTTTTATTTTCAAGCTTCCCACCCCATGAATACACCCATACATTCGTTTCGGCGGCCCAAAGGCACGAAATGGTCGCGGCTGGTGCCGCTTATCCTATTAGGCGGGGGGCTTGCCCCCTTGCTGCCCCAGGCGGCCTACGCCCAAGTGGCGGGTGCCCACACGGTGAGCGGTAAAATCACCTCCGCTAACGGCGAAGGCATTCCGGGCGTGACGGTCGTGGTGAAAGGCACGACCAACGGCACGACGACCGACGTAGACGGTAAATACACCATCAGCGTCCCCAACGACAATAGTGTGCTCGTGCTTAGCTCCGTCGGCTTCGCCAAGCAGGAACTGGCAGTGGGCAACCGCACCAGCATCAACCAGAGCCTGGAAGCCGAAAATCAAGCCCTGGAAGAAGTGAAGGTGATTGGCTACGGCACGCAACGGGCGGAAGCCGTAACGGGTTCGGTAGCGTCCATCAGCGGCGATAACCTGCGCGAAGTACCGGTGGCAAACATCGGGCAGGCCCTCCAGGGCCGCCTGCCGGGCGTGCAGATTTCCCAGAGTTCCTCTCAGCCTGGGGCAAGCCCGCAAATCCGCATCCGCGGCACGCGCTCGCTCACGGCTAGCAACGACCCCTTGGTCGTACTGGATGGGATTCCCTTTCCGGGCTCTATCGGGGACATAAACCCCAACGATATTCAGAGCATTGACATTCTGAAAGATGCTTCGGCCACGGCCATCTACGGCTCGCGCGGGGCCAACGGCGTGGTGCTGGTAACGACCAAAGGCGGCAAAAAAGGCCAGAAGCCACAGGTGACGTACAGCGGGTTTATCGGCATCAAAACACTGTTCGCTAAATACCCCATGATGGACGGGGGCGACTTTGTCGCACTTCGCAAAGCAACGGGCTTGTACAATACTAATGGACAGCCCTTATACACTAACGGCCCAGACGAAGCCAATGATGTAAATGTTGACTGGCAGGATTTGCTCTACCAGACTGGTATTCAGAACAACCAGAACGTAGGCTTGAACGGCGGTACCGAAACCGGACGGTATAACTTCAATGCCGGCTACTACAAGGAGCAAGGCGTAATCCCGAGCCAGCAGTACACTCGCTTCTCCATCCGCGGTACGCTGGACCAGGCCGTTGGCAAGTACGTGCGGTTGGGCTTCACGACCAACAATACCTACAGCCTGTCGGAAGGTAACAACGTGGGGATATACGGGGCCCTAAGCTCCTCGCCCATCGCTAACCCGTACGACGCTAATGGGTTGCTGAAAAGAACCATCAAAATGCCGCTGGACGAGACCTGGGTTACAACCCGCGGTATAGTAGAGAATAATCGGGACCGCTGGCTCAGCCAAACGAGAAACTTTGCCACCTACAACGCCATCTTTGGGGAGGTTAAGATGCCGGGCGTAGAGGGGTTGAAATACCGCATCAACTTGGGTGTGAACTACCGGCAGAGCCAGGGGGGCAGCTACACGGGGCAGGGTATCAATGCGGTCTCCCCAACTACCGTTTCGACGGCGTCCGTCAGCAACTCGGTTACGACGGACTATACCGTTGAAAACATTCTGTCCTACGACCGCACGTTTGGCGGGAAGCACAATATCAATGCGCTGGCCTTGTATTCGGCTTCCAGCAATATTTTCAACCGCTCGCAGATTGATGGCCGGGACATTCCTTCCGACGCCTTCCAGTTCTATAACATAGGGCGGGCCACTAGTCAAAATATCACGATAAACCCCGATAACCAGCAGTATTCGAAATTCGGCCTACTGTCTTACATGGCGCGGGTGATGTACTCCTACGACGACCGGTACCTGCTCTCCGCTACGGTGCGGGCGGACGGCTCGTCGCGCCTGGCCGAAGGCCACAAGTGGAATGCGTACCCGGCCGTATCAGTTGGCTGGAACGTAGCCAAAGAAGGCTTCATGCAGGGGATTGAGGCCGTCAACATGCTGAAACTGCGGGCGGGCTACGGTATAACATCCAACCAGTCCGTTGACCCCTACTCCACCCTGGGCCTCCTGGCCACCCGGCCCTACAACTTTGGCCCCAGCTCCACCGGCTACGATACGGGCCTGTTTGTGAGCCGGCTACCTAACCCTGCCCTGGGTTGGGAATATTCCAGAACGTGGAACTACGCGGTAGATTTCTCACTCCTGAAAAACCGTCTCTCCGGTACCGTGGAGTACTACGTCACCAACACCCGCAACCTGCTGCTTGGGTTGGCACTGCCTGCGACCTCGGGGGTGGGTAGCTACACGGCCAATATTGGCTCCACTCAAAACAAAGGCATCGAGTTTTCTTTGAATGGGGTAATTCTGGATAACGTCAACGGCTGGACCTGGGAAGCGGGCTTCAACCTGTATGCCAACCGCAACCAGATTACGTCGCTGGCGGGCGCGCAGCAGCGTGATGAAGGAAACTGGTGGTTTGTTGGCCAACCCATCAACGTAGTATTTGACTACGAAAAAACAGGACTGTGGCAAAGAGATGACCCTTACCGGAACATTCTCGAACCATCTACCGACCCTAATGCCACAGTTGGAATGATTAAGGTAAAATACACCGGCACGTACAACGCTGATGGTACCCCCACCCGCGCCATTGGCGCCGCCGACCGGCAGGTTATCGACACCAACCCCAACTTCCTGGGTGGTCTCAACACCCGGGTGGCGTACAAAGGCTTTGACCTGTCCGTCGTGGGCGTCTTCCAAAATGGCGGCCTCCTCAACAGCACCATCTACGGCTCCGGCGGCTACCTCAATATGCTGAACGGCCGCCGCGGCAACGTACAAGTCGATTACTGGACGCCGGATAATACCGGGGCCAAATACCCCCGGCCCGGTAGCCTGGCAAGCGGCGACAACCCCAAGTATGCCTCTACCCTGGGCTACTTCGATGCCTCTTACCTCAAGGTGCGCACCATTTCGCTGGGCTACAATGTTCAGAACAGCGAGTGGATGACGAAGTCTGGTATCAGCCGCCTGCGGCTGTACGTGACGGCCCAGAACCCCTTCGTCTTCTTCTCGCCCTACAAAAAGGAATCGGGTATGGACCCGGAAACCAACTCGAACGGCAATGAAAATGCGGCTGTGCCCCTGGACTTCAACCTGCGCCGCATCCTGACGCTGGGTACCAACGCCCCGGCTACCCGCGCCTTCCTCGCCGGAATGGACCTCACTTTTTAAGCACAGCTAAACATGAAACGTTTTAAATTACAATTCTTAGTTAGCACCGCTGCCCTCTCCTTGTCGGCGGCCGGGTGCAAGGACCTGCTGAACGAGCAGCCCCGGAGCATTTACACACCGGAATACTTCCAAACGGAACGAGGCGTGCAAGGGGGCCTGACCGCGATGTATGCGCACTTGCGCGAAACGTACGGCCAAGCCTACTACTACAACGCTACCCTCACGGGTACCGATGAAGTAACCTACGGCCGGGATGCCGACGAAAACTTCCTAGCCATGGACCTCTCCGGCCGGGCGACGCTCACCGCCAACAACAGCCGGGCGGATGCCTTATGGGGCAGTGCTTTTCCGAATATCAACACGGCCAACGGCGTTATCAAGAACGCCAGCGCGGTAGGCACTATTTCGGCCGCCCTGGTGGCCGAGGCCCGGTTTTTCCGCGCCTTCGATTACTTCGCGCTGGTGCAGACGTTTGGCGGGGTACCGCTGGATTTGGGCTCGGGCGAGTTGGAGTTCAACACCACTCCGGTTCGGACCTCGACCCGCAATACGGTACCCGAGGTTTATACCAAAGCCATTTTTCCTGATTTGCTGCAAGCCATCAACGACTTGCCGGCAAGCCCGCGGGTGGTAGGGGGCGTTACCAAAACGGTGGCCCGCCTCTACCTGGCCAAAGCCTACCTGACCTACGCCTGGTGGCTGGAAAACCCAAATAACATTCCGACCTACCCGGCGGCGCAGCGCACCGACCCGGCCGGCCGCACCGCCCAGTACTACTACCAGCAGGCCTACGATGTGGCCACGGCCGGCATCAACAACCCGGGGCCGTATCGCTTGCAGAGCACGTACTACGATGTGAACCTGGCTACGAACGACCGCAACCTGGAGGTAATGCTGTATGCGGACCATACCGAAACCAGCGAGCTCTACAACGGCGGCAGCCTCACCTTTGGCAGCGGCAGCGCCCCCGACAACTTTGCCGGCTGGATGCTGACCTGGAACTACACCAATATCCGCAGCACTGGACAGTTCCCCGCCCCAACCGGGCTTGCTGCTTTTTCTTCTGTGCAGCGGGAAGCAGTGCAGCCATTAGGCCGCCCTTGGAATCGCATGGCCCCAACCATCGGGGTCATCCAAAACACCTTTGCTGACAAAACGAACGACTCCCGCTTCGACGGCACTTTTACTACGACGTATCGTGGTAACTGGAATAAAGCAGATGGCGTTAAACCAACGGCTTCATTTAACGCTAACAATCTGCCCGTTGCGCCCGGCGATGCCATTCTGACCTTCTTGGGCTCGGAGCCTAGTACCGCCATTACCTATCCCAGCGGCCAAGGCCCGAGCAATATTGGGGCCGGCACGCTGCCCGGCCGGGCCGACTACGTGATTTCGCCGCTCGGCATCAGCCGCATCGTGTACCCTGGCCTGTGGAAGCTTGGCCCCTACCGCACCGACAATGGCACAGGCCTGGGCCAGCCGAACGCCGGCAGCACGCGGCCGTTCAACATTGCCAAGTTCTCGGAGCTGTACTTCGTAGCGGCCGAAGCCGCCGTGAAAGGCGCTGCTCCCGTATCCGGCCAAAGCGCCCGTGAGTTGATAAACGTGATTCGGGCCCGGGCCGGCAAGTGGCGTTTTGACAACAACGGCAACGTGGCCAAAGTGCAGGACAACAGCGCGGCGATGGTAGCGGCTACGCCGGCCACTATCGACATCAACTACATCCTGGCCGAGCGCTCGCGCGAGTACTATGCCGAGGGCTACCGTTGGTTTGACTTGGTGCGCACGCAGAAGTGGAACGAGCTGGCTTCTACTTACCGCATCGGGGGCACCAACTACGGCGACCATACACCGGTCACCGTTACGCGCACCATTCAGCCCTATCACTACCTGCGTCCTATCCCGCAGTCTCAGCTTGACCGCATGGATGTGGATGCCAGTGTGAAAGCCGCTTACCAGAACCCAAGCTACCAATAACCCACTGAAAAGAGCTAGCTACTAAGAAAGCCTGCTTCTGAACAGGAAAATAAGCCCCGATTTCGCCTTGAAATCGGGGCTTATTTATGAAGGGGTATTGTACTGGGCAGATTTTGCTTGTAAAAACATGATTTTCAACGGGAAAGTATCAAGCGTGCTCGTTGCAGCATTAGGCCTACTAGCCGCACCCGAAGCCCAGGCCACCGTGCGCCTGCCGCGTTTGGTGAGCGATGGTATGGTGCTGCAACGCGACACGCCCCTGCGCATCTGGGGCTGGGCCGCCGCGGGCGAGAAAGTGACCGTGAGCTTTCAGGGTAAAACGTACAGCGCTACCACCAGCCCTAAGGGCGAGTGGCAGGTGCAGCTGCCCGCCCAAAAAGCCGGTGGCCCCTACGAGCTGAAAGTGGATGCCAGCAACCACCTCGTGGTGAAGGACGTGCTGGTGGGCGACGTGTGGCTGTGCTCGGGTCAGTCGAATATGGAAACGCCCATGAGCCGCGTGCGCGATAAGTACCCGCAGGAAGTAGCGCAGGCCAATAACCCGCGCATCCGGCAGTACGAGGTGCCGATGACCTACGCCTTCAGCGGCCCCAAAGCCGACCTGACGGGTGGCCGCTGGGTGCCCACCACCCCGGAGAATGTACTCAAGTTCTCAGCTGTGGGGTACTTCTTCGCCAAAGACCTGCAAGCCAAATATCAGGTACCCATCGGCATCATCAAGGACGCCGTGGGCGGCTCGCCCGCCGAGGCGTGGCTGAGCGCCGACGCGCTCAAGCAGTTTCCAAAGTATGAGCAGCAAGTCGCACCTTACCGCGACAGTGCCTTTGTAGCCAGTACCAAGCAGCGCGAAGGCGCGGCCGTGGCCGACTGGTACAAGCGCCTGCACCAAACCGACCAAGGCGAGCAGCCCGGCCAGCCCAAGTGGAGCGCCACCACCTATAACGCCACCGGCTGGGCCACCATGCCCGTACCCGGCTTTTGGGCCTCTCAAACGCCCCTAGGGATGGTAAATGGCGTGGTGTGGTTCAAGAAAGAAGTGGACATACCGGCCGCCATGGTGGGCCAGTCTGCCCGCCTGGAGCTGGGTACGCTGGTCGATGCCGACTCGACCTACATTAATGGCCAGCTGGTGGGCTCTACCGGCTACCAATATCCGCCCCGCAAATACGACTTTGGACCGGGCGTACTGAAGGCCGGCAAGAATGTCATTACGGTGCGCCTCATCAGCAACGGTGGGCGCGGTGGTTTCACGCCGGGCAAGGAATACCGGCTGGTGGCGGGCGGCCAAACCATCGACCTCAAGGGCGACTGGCAATACAAGCTGGGCGCCACTATGCCGCCTACGCCGGGCACCACTACCTTCCAGTACCAGCCCGGCGGGCTCTACAATGGCATGATTGCGCCGGTGCTGCCCTACGCCGTGAAGGGCGTGCTCTGGTACCAGGGCGAAAGCAATGCCGGCCACCCGGAAGACTACCAAGCGCTACTCACCGGCCTCATCCAGGACTGGCGCACGCACTAGAAGCAGCCCGCGCTGCCTTTCGTGTATGCGCAGCTACCCAACTTCATGGCCGTGAAAAAGGAACCTAGCGAAAGCGGCTGGGCGGCCCTGCGTGATGCCCAGCGCCG
>Ga0265780_10005784_pt1 | contig 15556 bp, 22 predicted proteins | sample P1T30metagenome_FD_192432 | JGI IMG/M metagenome (GOLD analysis project Ga0265780, IMG submission 192432) | Plant litter microbial communities from East Loma Ridge, Irvine, California - P1 T30 | ecosystem: Environmental > Terrestrial > Plant litter > Unclassified | place: USA: California... | reverse complement strand
CACCAGCTTCTCAAAGGTATACCTGTACCAAGACCCTCGCTGACGGTAGATCGACAAAATCGACCCGCATTACTTCCAGAACAGCAGTCGAATCGATATCGAGGACGAAACCAAAGTCAAAGCGACTAAAGAAGAAGCCGATGCGTACTTTGGCACCGACAAGATGGATGGTATGCTTTGCTTTAGCCGAGGCTGATGTACAGTGGACAAGCCGGGCCCCAACTTCATCTCCGACCTTTTCTTCCTTCTTAATGCATACCAGCATTTCGGTCTCGTAAAGACCATTGGAAACCGTTCAACTGCGGAACGCAATCTCTCCGACATCGAGAAAGAGCTTAAGCGAGCCGAGGCCAGTCGTGGCGATTGGCAGGGGGTGAGTCCTCATGCTTTCAGAGGTTCTTCAGCTGATATCAGAATCCGGCCATGGAGGCGCAAGGTGAAGCTCAAGTCAAGAAGCTAAAAGTACGTCGTCCGCTTTCTCATATGCTGATCTCAGGGGGACCTATCCACACTTCATGCCTCTCTTCACGCCTACGACACTCAACTGCTAGATCCCAGTTTAGTACGCTCAAATTTGACCTTTGTTGGCTACCTGATGACTTGGCTGGTGCGCCAAGTTGATCCCAAACACGCGTTCCCTCAGGCCCAGATCTCGTGAGTCACCAACGAGAATGACCGCTGATAGCAGTCTGCCTCTACCGGAAGAGTCGCCTCAGGACTTCCGCATGCTTCCCGAATACCTCTTCGAAAACGTGGCAGATTACATCGAGTTCCTGTCGAGGTAGGTAGCTTATACCACAGCTGAAGCCGCTCATTGACGCTACAGGTACAATGCCGACGCTCTGGACGACGCAGACAAAGATATTCTCATCACTTTCACCATTGTCTTCCTCTCGCCCGGATACGTCAACAACCCTTTCATGAAGGCGAAATTGGTATCTGTAAGTCCACTCGTTGACTCGAGCTGATAAGCAGGGCCTGTCGAACGGTGTCATTCCTCAGGGCTATTGGCGTAAAGGGCCTCTCTTTGAGCGACTCAGCGTACATCCTCTGTCCACACAATACTTGATGCCGACCCTGATCCGGTTCTTCATTGGTGAGTCATCTCGTTACGAACTAGCTGACCTCAGATGTCGAGATGACTGGTGGTCACACGCAATTCTGGGACAAGTTCAATTTCCGACGAGATATCAGCAGGATTATAAAGGCCATGTGGAGTAATCCTCTCCACCGCCAAGCCTTCATTCAGACTCGACAGTAAGTCTCACATTATCAAACCAGCTCACAATAGCGACAACTTCGACCAATTCATCCGATTCACTAACATGTTGATGAGTGACACAACCTTCCACCTCGAAGAGTCCCTAACGGGTCTCGCCAAAATCAACAGCATCGAAGGACAAAAGGCCAATGTTGAGGCATGGAACGCTTTACCCCAACCTGAGCGAGAAGATCTTATCCAGACCCTTCGCCAGACCGAAAATTCGACACCCTTCCATACCATTATGGGACTCGATCATATTGAACTCATGCGAGATTTGACCGCCACGACGCGAGAGCCATTCGTGACTGGCGAGATCGTCGATCGACTAGCTGCGACTCTTGACGAGAATTTAGCTACTTTGGTTGGTCCAAAAATGTCGGAACTCAAGGTTGCCGACCCCGACAGATTCAAGTTCAAGCCTAAGAAGCTACTTGCCGCTTTAGCCCAAGTCTACCTCAACCTGGCACCCGAAGGCGACTTCATACGTGCAGTGGCCAATGATGGACGAAGTTATTCCAAGCAGCTGTTTGAGCGATTCGCCCGAACCCTAAAGAACCGAGCGATCATGACGGACGCCGAAGTCGCTGGCGTCGTGGCCTTTGCTCAAAAGGTCGAGGACATGAGGGCCACAATCATGATTGAAGACGAACGAGAGATTCCCGACGAGTTCCTGGACCCATTAATGAGCACTCGTGAGTTGCAGCTGTTTATCCACTTCTGACAATGCAGTCATGAAGGATCCCGTCATCCTCCCAATGTCTCGAGTCGTTATCGACCGAGCGACTATCAGAACGGCTCTACTCTCCAAAGAAGTGGATCCTTTTAACAACGTTCCGTAAGTCCCTTCTCCACCGTCGTTCTAGATGCTGATATCATAGTCTCAAGTACGAAGAGCTCATCGCTGACACGGATCTCAAGGCAAAGATCGACGCATGGGTCGCTGAGGGCAAGGCTGGGCCTGCCGATGATGTAATGGAAGTAGAAGAATTGTAGTATATAGTCCATGAAGTTACGCCTGCTTTTAGTCGACCTTATTCAATTGAATGATCTGCCACTCGTCCCCCTCTGAATCTAGCGGTACATCCGTCCCTGTTACAGTTAAAGCAGTCGACGCGTCGCGTACGGAAGCCTTGATCTGTGATCGGATTGAAGCCCCGACAAAGTCGACAATAGCGAGACTAGAGTTTAGTCCATGTACCATCGTTGCAGCGTAGAAGAAGTTGGCGTTTCCGGTCCCCGTCAAGAGCCAAAGCGAGTGTAGTATCGGCAGCAGTAACAGAGTGTATAGGTACACCGTCAAGGTAAATAAGGGATGCCGCAGATCTACAGTCAGCTCAGGTCCTTCGAGGTTTCAGTCGACTCACTGGCGATGACCTCTGGAAAGCAACCTAATAGCCCCGCCCAAGCCGCTAAATCACCCAGAGCTGGATAACTCTTCCACGTACTAAAGATACCGGTGATGATGATCATTGCCAGCACTGGGTCGTGCTTCATTCGTAGACAGATGGGCGCAACGTACAAGACGTTGTGTAGCTAGACGTCAGATACAACTTGGGGCACACATGTACTTACATGAAAGACACCAACGAAGAATGGTCGGAAGTGATCAAACATCTCGGTGACAAAGTACCACCACATGCCGACGTTTGGTGTCAGGTCTGAGACTCCAAGTCTGCATATCAGCAAGGAATCGCCTTACGAACTTACATGACGAGCCAAGAGCGTTTCATCCAAGACGTTCCAAAAATGAGCTGGTTGATGACCGCCAGTGAGCCAAACCCGACCATAAACCCCACAAGTGAAGACCGGACCCCTTGAGAGCGGCCACTAATAGATCTTTGACGCCTCAACTCCATACACATGGCAGGTAGTATGAGTATAGGATAGAGGGACGTATGTGCTGCAAAGCTCAAAAGAGCACCGGCTTCTACTGCATGACCTGTTCTTCAGCGTTTTAGTGGACATCCCCACTGACCGTTTGCAGCCAATGATATCGCTGAGAGCAGCATGGTGCCATCCAGACTTGTAGTTGATCTTGACAAGCAGGTCATAAACGTATATGGATTGAACAGGTATCTAGACGTCAGCCGGGTACCGCTAACATGCCCTCACAATGATGCAACCAGCGCTTTCCGACTCTCGGGACGAGCAGACCTCGCGGACCACAATGCTACCAACGCCCATGCTCCTACGAGATCGGCAAGAGTCCAGAATACCGCAGTGAGGAGAAAGGAAGATGCTGGCAGTATGTATGAAAACCATCCGAGGTACAATGGGGACTAGCTGATCAGCACTGAGTCTAGCTTGCGAATCAGACTTGCGTGATGAAATACCCCTCCAGCGTATGGGTTCGTTCCGCTACCAAGCACGAATACACCTTCGCGTACTATGCATCAGTGTTATGTTCGAAAGGTATTTGTGAAGCACTTACGACTTCTGAACGAGGTGATGGGTGTAGACAACTCGGGTCTCGACTCAAGAACCCCAGGCAGCGATGTCAAAGCGAAGACTGCGAGCCGCGATGCAGCAGCGACCGCAAACACAGCGCTCAGATGCCATGGCCGGTGAGCGTGAGACTGTGTTGCCAGCATGCCAAGTGTGTAGCATAAAGTGTGATACAGCAAGTTGCAAAGGTCAGTCGCGACAATCGCGGTGGAGGTAAATTGATGGTATAAAATGGCTACATTGTGATGATGATATAGGCTACAACGCGCTGATGGTTCAGATAGTATGGGACTCGATCCCGATCACCTTGACGCCGTTCTTTCGAGGTACACGATCCGTCAATTGATTACAACCTGCGACCCGTCAGCTGTGGCTTTCACGCCGAGCAACAACTCACCCCAAACACGAATCAATTTCACGGAATCCGACCGGTCGAGAATGTCTTTTAGAGCAAAGTCGGTGAGTTTGCGGCACCAACCAAGGTCAAGTTCTCGTAGATTGGCACAGTGGCCGAGCCCTTCGAGTGCGTCTGCTGTCACTTCACGCCATCCGAGTATCGACAGGTGCTCGACCGTCTTGCCAGACTGAGCAAGCAGAGCGCCGAGAGCGTCGTCACCAAGGTCATGCCCCTTTTCTAGATCAATGACATGTAGTCCCGCATGCTGTTTTTCTTGGAGTGTTTTGAAGAATTTTGCGACTCCTTCATTTGTGAGTTCCACCAGATGTCGCAAGTGAAGTTCGCGTAATTTTGGACAATGTAGAGCGATGGCGTCCAAAGTGGCATCGGTGAGCTCGGGGTTCGAAGAGAGACTGAGAGACTCTAGGTCGTGTCCCACAGCTTCTAGGAGCGAGATCACATTTTCGTCCTTGAGCGAGTGTGGAGGAGCAGACAGATCGAGCAACTTTAACTTCTTCAGGTTCGACAGGGCCGCCAAACAGTCGCCGTCCAGTAGACCTATCTCGGCCAATCGCAATTCCGTCAAGTTTGGACACGACTGAACAAGTTTGGTGATTGTCTCTATGTCGATCCGGGGGGATTGTGTGACGAGGAAACCCTCGAGTCGTTCGCCGGCAGCATCGATAAAGCTTTCCCATCCATCTTTCCGAACCAAAAAAGGGGCGTACAGCTCGATACGCTTGAGCTTCTTGAGCGTCGTGCTCCAGTGCTTCATAGTAGCGGCCATCAGCTGACCGCAGAGCTGAAGATGTAGTCGTTCCAGATTTGGGCACAGATTGGCCATGGTGACGTATGATTCGTGAACAAGGCCTGCTTGTCAGCTTTAGTCTCGCCGAACACTCACGTGTACAATCGTACATGGCCAAATCTCTCCGATCGCCAGAGTACAGCAGAGATGCAGTTTCGGGGGTTCTTATGTCAGCGAGATGGCCTTGAGTATGGCTCACAATTTCCTGCCCTTTGAGATGATCTTGCAGACCTTGTCCAAGTTCACGGAACCGATGTCACCCAGTCGCTCAACCTCTTCGATGTATTTGCCAATAATCTAGGATTAGCCTCAGCGGTCCAATTATGCTCACCTCGATGCATAAATCTCCCAGTCCAACAACCCCTTTTCTCTCTTCATAGTGAACGATTTTTGCACGATCGTCCTTGCTTCCGGCCTTCTTAGCGGCGGCCTTCTTGACCTTTTCAAAAGGGTTGATCCCGAGAGAGTAGCAACATGGTACGCATAGGTAGGTCGCTGGGATTTGGGGATGCTCTTTGGTGTACGCAGTCTAAGATTCAGCCCACATCACTCCGATGTGACGTACCACTGTAAAGTTCTTGTCGCACTCTCCGCATACCATGCTCTGGGCTATGGGTTTGAGCGGTCCAGGTTTTGCCTTTTTCTTTTTGGTGACGGAAGGAGCGGTAGCGGTACTGGCGGCAGGCGTGTCGTCGAGCTCATCGGAATCGACAGATATACTTCTCTTGCCTCGTTTGCGTACCAGCTCCGATCCACTGGACTCCCCCTCTCCCATATCGCCCTTCAACCTCTTCCTGCTCGAAGACTCGCCTTCTGTTCCTTCCTCGTCCGAGGGTGTGCCCTCTCCTACGCGACTCGGTCCCGCTTCAACAGTTCGAGCAGTCACCGCGCCTGCTGGATCCAGATCTTCGCCAACGCCAAGAACAGGACCGTCATGCGCAAGAGGCTGTTCATCGCTGGCTTGACCAGCGTTGTCTCCAGAAGGAATAGATGACGAGTTGCCCCATGTTGTCAATCGATTAGCGGGTTCGACACCTAGACCCTGCTAGTCAGCTTGTGCTCTTTTGGGACTTATGGCGGACGTACAGCTAAGAAAGATGTGAGCGCTGATGCAGGTCCTCGGACTGCTCCTCCACCACGACCTCTTCTAGACATGCTGTGTATATGTCGAGGTGACTGTCTTAGAAAAGTGTCTAGTACAGAAAGAGAATATAGAAGTGGATAAAGTCAAAGTTGACGTCAACCGGAGTCTACTCTACGCGTTAAACCTTATACACCATCATTCACCAAGCCATGCAAGCGGAGTCTTCAACAGCACAAGCAACGCAAAGAGGTCTGTTCATCGTACTCGAGGGACTAGACAGGTGTGGGAAATCTACCCAAGTAGACCGACTCGTCGCTCATCTCAACCGTAATGGTCGTCGGGCTCGACTACAGAAGTTCCCTGGTGAATACTGCACTCGTCGCCTACATTGCTGGCTCTGATCATATAGATAGAACTACTGCAATCGGCAAGATGATCGACTCCTACCTCCAGTCGAAGTCTGAGCTTGATGATCGAGCCGTACATTTGCTATTCAGCGCGAATAGGTGGGAGTGTGCGTGAGTTCAGTGGTGAGCCTGTACGTGACCAGGCCTAATGACTAGGACGTCTATAGAAAGAGATCTGCAAGCAGGAGTCACAGTAGTAGCCGACCGCTACGCTTTTTCAGGTATCGCATTCTCTGCAGCCAAGGTATGTCGGGTTCAGTACTTGAGCTAACTAGCTAGGGGTTGCCTTTCGACTTTTGCTTGAACCCCGACAAGGGGCTTCCCCTACCCGATGCTACGCTGTACCTCACTCTGCCTCCAGATGTCGCCTCGGCTCGTGCGGCCTATGGAGTAGAGCGATATGAGACGGTCGCGATGCAGGAAAGGGTCAAGAGCCAGTTCACCGCGGTCGCCGGTGAGGTCAAGAACCGGCACGGAGGGGACAGCTGGACAGAGATATCTGCATCGGGTACGATAGAGGAGGTGGAAGGTCTCGTGCATTCGAAACTGAAATCTATACTATCAGTGGACCCGAAGCCTATTGGGAGACTATGGCAGTAGATGAGAATGTGATCCAAGTCTGTTCCCGTTCGAGCCTGCTTGCAGTTGATGCATTACAGGGACTGTTCCTCTGCTTCACTTCTCTCCCGCGGTCGCAAAACAGCTGGCGGTCTGTTTAAGAAAGGGTTGTGGGCTTTGTGCAGACTAGTATGCTATACAGAATGTCAACGCTGAAACGCCACGGTTTAATACGCGTCCGAAATCAAGCAGTACCATAAACTCCTTGCTTTGTCTTTGTACACCTTCATCTCGAGCATCATGTTCGAACCCCACCTCAATGGCTTCGACAATGACCGCTCGGGAGATAACAACTCGAACCTGCTGGAAGAGCTGGACAAGATAGCTCCCATCCAACGGTTCGATGCCTTCCCAAAAGTGTGTTCACCTCAGAATACTGGGTGATGTGGTAGCTGTGACGCTGATACTGCAGGTGCAATCTACGTACATCAGTCAGTCTCGAAGAGGCGGAGTCTTGACGGCTCTCGTGGGCTCCTTGATCTTCTTGTTGGTATTGGTACGTCTACTCTCCAGCACGTAGCTCACGCTGATGTACAGAATGATCTGGGAGAATTCCTGTATGGTGCAGCAGACTACTCGTTCACCGTTGACCATACAATCGAAAAGGATCTGCAGCTCAATGTCGATATGACGGTTGCGATGCCCTGTCATTGTAAGCTCCGCTGTGTGGATTGCGCTGAGTACAGTTCTATCAATTGACCTTCGCGACGCAGTGGGAGACCGTCTCCACTTGAGCGACCAGTTTGTCAAAGATGGAGTGAGTCTGACTCGTCCATACCCACTGACAAATAGACCAATTTTGCGATCGGCAAAGCGACTACAAGCAGGTGAGTCCTCTATTGTTTCTCGAGCTGAGTTCCAGGTTGGTATCGCCCACGAACCCATCAGCCTCGGAAATCATTAGCTCCGCCAAGAGACGTACACCGAATCAAAAGAAGGCTTTCGGTGGTATACGAAGTTTATTTACCTCACGAGAGAAGCGGAGGTCTAAAAAGCAACAGGCTGCATACCGTCCAACGTACGACAAAGTCGACAACGGGCCAGCATGCAGGATCTACGGCAGTGTTGAGGTAAAGAAGGTCACTGCAAACTTGCATATCACCACTCTTGGTCATGGCTACATGAGTCACGAGCACACGGATCACCAGCGCAAGTCATGATCTGGCAATTAGGATCATCGCTGATGAGACAGTCATGAATCTCACTCATGTCGTTCACGAATTCTCGTTCGGTCCTTATTTCCCAGCTATTTCCCAGCCCTTGGACATGAGTGTCGAAAGCACCCCCAATCGTACGTCCTGTGACTGGCTCTGAGCTGACTATGTAGCTTTTACGATATTTCAATACTTTTTGCGAGTAGTACCGACTACGTATATTGATGCAAGCCGGCGCAAGCTCATCACTTCACAAGTGAGCCCCTTTATTCGAGCTGAACTGATGTCCAGTACGCCGTCACCGACTATTCTAGGTCTTTCGAGCACGGCAAGGGGGTCCCAGGGATATTCTTCAAATTTGACCTAGAAGGCATGGCTCTGACGATACGGGAAAGAACAACCAGTCTTTACCAGTTCCTTATCCGGCTGGTCGGTGTGGTCGGTAAGTCATTGCGTTGAGAGATGCGTTAGAGAAGAACTGATGTGCAGGTGGTGTTTGGACTGTTGCATCTTTCGGCCTGCGTGTCTTCAATCGGGCGCACCGCGAGGTATCAAAAGTGGTAGCCGATAAGAAAGAGTACATTCCGTCATCTCTAGCTACTCCACCTACTGAGCGACAAAACCGTGGGCAGTACTTTGGTTACCATGATGGGAGTGGTCAGGGAAGGAGTAGTGGAATGGGTGGTACCCCTAGTCTATCGTATGGTTCTGATCTTCAAGGGAGATAGATGTATAGATGTATGCATATAGCTACTGGCGGATATCAGTTCGGGAGTGATCGGAACAATTCGGTGTACTGTATGTACTCAAAGGGGGGGAATGAATAAATTGAAGTAATCACTTTGAATTACTCATAGAATACTCTGGCACAAGGAATGACGGCGGCAAATTTCAGTAGACAGGGCAAAGGGTAAAAAGAAAGTCAAGTGAATAGTCACAGTAATCTATTCGATTCAATCTATTACTTTATTACCACACATACCCATCATGTACGGTATCACTCGATCTCTAAGGCTCAACGCAGCTACATCCCCTCTGCGTCAAGCAGCAGTAAGTCCCCCATCAATCAACACGACATTGCTGATCGATCGAAGCGAACTACCACCCCTTTTTTGACATCGAAGCGATTCAACAGCGGCGGTAAGGTCAATGGACCTGTTGTCGGGTAAGCATTGGTACAAATGCAAGGAACGCTGCTAACGTCGTTAGTATCGATCTTGGAACCACCAACTCTTGTGTCTCGTAAGCCTTCTCTCTTTGACCGTCGATCAACACTGACTCGTCAGCATCTACGAGGCTGGATCACCCAAAGTTCTGGAGAACGCCGAGGGTGCCCGTACAACACCATCTGTCGTTGCCTTCACCAAGGACGGCGAGCGTCTAGTCGGTCAGCCCGCTCGACGACAAGCTGTTGTTAACGGAGAGAACACCATCTTTGCTTCCAAGCGGTAGGTGTCATCTTTTCAAGCGAGTAGATCGAGCTGACAATCAGATTGATCGGACGAAAGTTCAAGGATGCCGAGGTTCAGAAGGACATTGCCAACGTGCCATTCAAGATTGTTGCGCACACCAACGGTGACGCATGGATGGAGGCCCGAGGCCAAAAGTACTCGCCATCTCAGATCGGAGCCTTCGTCGTTGGAAAGATGAGGGACACTGCCGCCAACTACCTCGGAAAGCCCGTCAAGCATGCCGGTATGTTGTCGCCGAACGAATTATGCTGATTCTAGTCATCACCGTCCCCGCCTACTTCAACGATTCTCAGCGACAAGCCACCAAGGACGCTGGATCTATCGCTGGTCTAGATGTTCTCCGAGTCATCAACGAGCCTACCGCCGCCGCTCTCGCCTACGGTCTTGACAAGCAAGACTCTGCTGTCATCGCCGTCTACGATTTGGGAGGAGGAACGTTCGATGTTTCTATTCTTGAGATGCAAAAGGGTGTATTCGAGGTCAAGTCGACCAATGGAGATACTCATCTCGGAGGAGAGGACTTTGACATTGCTCTTGTCAACCACATCTTGGCCGAATTCAAGAAGGAGTCTGGTGTCGATGTCTCCCAGGACCGAATGGCTATCCAGCGAATCCGAGAGGCTGCCGAAAAGGCCAAGATCGAGCTTTCAAGCTCTGGATCCACCGATGTCTCGCTTCCCTACATCACCGCTACCGCCGAGGGACCTCAGCACATCAACCTCAAGCTTACCCGAGCTTCGCTAGAATCCATCGTCAAGAGCCTCGTCGACAGGACCGTCGAGCCATGCAAGAAGGCTCTTTCCGACGCCGGTGTCAAGCCTTCCGAGATCAACGAAGTCATCTTGGTTGGTGGTATGACTCGAATGCCCCGAGTCGTCGAGACTGTCAAGGGTATCTTCGGCCGTGAGCCATCCAAGGGTGTCAACCCCGACGAGGCCGTCGCTATCGGTGCCTCCATTCAGGCTGGTGTCTTGGCCGGTAACGTCACCGACATTCTATTGCTCGATGTTACTCCTCTATCTCTCGGTATCGAGACCCTCGGTGGTGTCTTTACCCGTCTCATCAACCGAAACACCACGATTCCTACCAAGAAGTCGCAAACCTTTTCGACCGCTGCCGATGGACAAACTGCCATCGAAGTCAAGGTCTACCAGGGAGAGCGTGAACTTGTCCGAGACAACAAGCTACTCGGTAACTTCCAACTTACTGGTCTTCCCCCAGCCCCCAAGGGTGTTCCCCAGATTCAGATCTCCTTCGACATTGACGCCGATGGTATTGTTAACGTCGGCGCAACCGACAAGGCTACCAACCGAGAACAGTCCATGACCATCGCATCGTCATCTGGTCTTTCCGACAACGAGATTGAGAACATGGTTGCCGATGCCGAGAAGTACGCCGAGACCGACAAGGTCCGTCGACAGGTCATCGAGGAGGCCAACAAGGGAGAGAGCTTCTGTGCCGACACTGAAAAGTCAATGACTGAATTCGAGGCTCAGCTTGACGCTGCCGAGAAGAAGAACGTCCAGGAGAAGTTGACTGCATTGAGGGAAGTCGCTGCCAAGGGAGCTGCCGGTGACGCTTCCGTCAAGCCAGAAGACATCAAGTCTGCTCTTGATGCCGCTCAGCAGGCCTCTTTGGGTCTCTTCCAGAAGGTATGTGCTGTCTGAAATACACTTGCTCCCCTGCTAATTTCCAGGTCTACGAAAAGCGAAACGCCGAGGGTCGAGCCTCTGAGTCAGAGTCTTCCGGATCTTCCGAGTCTGGCTCCACATCCGAGTCCTCGACTTCCGAGGGAGAGAAGAAGAACTAGAATCCATAATTAAAAGGCTAAAGTAATTGCATCGAGCATCCGACATTGAAGCGTGCAGGCTGGCCGCAGTAGTAGTAGTAGACATTTGCATAATTGTACCGGATGCACTCCACTCCATTTCAAATCAATCTGCATTTCATTTGAGCATTTGATTTCTCAATTGTCCTTCAATACCTATCGCCGTAATGACCACCGACACCCGTCGTGTACTTTCGATACAATCACATGTCGTATCCGGATATGTAGGTGGGTAAGAGAATGGGGAAGGATTACTGAACAGGACTAGGTAATCGAGCTGCAACATTTCCTCTCCAGACATTAGGCTACGACGTGGATGTCGTCAACACGGTCCACTTCTCCAATCACACTGGTGAGCAGTAGCAAAATGCTGCAAGTATATAGGCTGACATGTATAGGCTACGCTTGCGTAAAGGGTCAAAAGGCGACACATGACTCACTGAACGAGGTATTCGAGGGACTGGAAACAAATGGTCTAGCAGAGTACAACAAGATTCTCACTGGATATGTACCCGGCGCAGAGGCTCTGGAGGTGGTCGAGAAGCGGATACGGGCCATGATGGAGAGGAATCCAGAGATTGTCTACATCCTCGATCGTGAGTAATCCGTTCGCACTCGATCAATTCTGACTCGATAGCGGTCATGGGAGATATCGGAAGGGGCCTTTATGTTTCACCCGAAGTCGTACCAGTGTATAAACGAATGCTAAGGATGGCGACTATCATTACCCCAAATCAGTTTGAAGTCGAGTAAGTGGAGCTGGGTGCCCTGCATGGAGACTTTTGGCTGACCAATAGGCTGCTATCGGGCACCACAATCACCGACTTGCCAACACTGCACACAGCGCTTGATCGCCTGCATACCGAACACTCACTTCGTCATATTGCATTCTCGTCCATTCCCCTTCGTCAACAGACGGTGCAGCGCCTCGGACTACCTAGCCCGCCGCAGTCCTATACTTGCTTGTTGCCCGCCAATCTACCCGAAGCCTATAACGCTATCGAATGGAACAACCCAGATCAAGAGGTTCTGGTCTGTTTTGCCAGTTCTTGGTCCGCCAACAGCATGGAAACTTGGGCGTTTGCTCTACCGACGATCCTTGTCCCATTTACGGGCACCGGAGACTTTCTCAGTGCGCTTGTTGCGGCGTGGTACGACCCCTCGGCCTCTGCAAACGGCATGTCACCACTGGCCTCGGCAGTCTCCAAGGCGCTCTTGACAGTACAGCAGATACTTCTTCGGACCCATATACACGCACTCGCGCAAGTGAACGATACGAATGACGCATCAATCAATGATGTCAAGAGCAAAGCCCAAGTGCTTCGAACACGGGAGCTTCGAATCATTCCGGAAAGGTCCCTCATTACTGATGGGGGAGAAGCATGGCCGGGCAGCAGGGTCGATTGGTCAGACTGGGCGTGAATGCCTGGGCTCGAAGGTAACGACGCATGTACCGATGCATTCATTCCATCGGATCCGCCTCTTTTCGGAACGACGCGCACTTTCTGTAATCCTACTGATGTTTCCCATCAGAACTCCTACACCTCTCGTCGATCTCCATCGTCCTGACTTTCCTTCGCTTCGATAGTGGCTTGCGCCTCATACGTCGCTCTAAGACTGGTCAAAGCGTTGGATTGAAGGTCGGACAACTTATTGACAAGCACTTGGTCGTTCGAGTGGATGAGACCTGCGATGACTTTGAGCCGACCGTAGACCTGGGCATCAGGACGTGGGCATAAGGGGACCAAAAACTGACCTCGAGAATAGTCTTTCGTCGCGCTGCGATTGCGTATGCCAAGGTTGACGATCGTCCTAACAGTCAGTTCAACCAGACCTAGATTCGGCAAACCTTTCGCTTCGAGCTCGGTGAGCTTATCTGCCGTCTCTCGGGCTTTGGCCATGACTTGAGGAGGCAAGGACGCCAACTTGGCGAGTTCCAGCCCTACTGATGAGGGTCGGTACTTCTCTAGCTACGCACCATAGTGTTTCACTTCACATGGTCCCTCCACCACCTTGTAGACGAATGTTGTCGCAAATTCGGGGGAATCAGCTTGGATATCCCTCTCCTGGGAGTCAGTCGCGGCACCTATTCATGTTCATCCCGTACCTCTGTTTTTAGATGGAGACTGCACATCAGCTGATGACAGCGTTTCTGTCACTTACTTGACGATGCCCGCCTGGGTGTTGAGGGTCTGTGCCAGATCTCGAAAGTGCGTCGCAAACAGGACGAAAGTCTACAGTCAGCTGCCGAGTATAGTCTGAGTGTACCTTTCGTTGTATCAATGATTCTGCTATCGCATGCGAAAGTCCGACGCCCTCTTGAGGCGCAGTCCCCCTCCCAAGCTGAAGCGTCAGCGACATGCACTGACCACACTTACTTCATCAATCAAGACGAGGGATTGGGAGGTCGCCATGCCTGCTGGTCAGCTTCATCTGGACGTTCTCATACCCAACACCATCGCTGACGTGGCCATTTCCGCCGCAAACGTCGAGAGAGACTTCTCCATTGAGTCTTCAGAGTCAGACATCATCCGGCTTCTGAAGGCCTCACCGTCATTAGAGAGACGCGTGAGAAGCGCATCATGCAACCTAAAAGTCGCCGAGTCGGCAGGAACGCTGTCTATCAGCGATAATCAACAGCGCAGATGTAAACGCACTAGCATCCAACATGAGCCAGTATCGACAAAAGCCCGACTTGACGCAAGAAGGTGCTTTTTCCCGACATGCTACTCGAGTCAGCCCACCTCGTATGTCGATAACCAGAACCTACTTTGGGCCTTGAATAAGCTGGAACGGCGAAGTCGAGGGATGTATGTAGCTGGACTCATTAGTATTTCCTTGTGGAAACACTCACGTGTCATTCGGGATGCAGTCGGTCGTCCCAAGAGTTCGCTCTAGGATAGGATGTCGACCATTTCGCACCTGTCACACTTAATGCATGCGGGCATGGCGTTAGTCACCAAACACTCACAAAGATTTGGTCCCCGAATTCTGGTCGTACTATAAATCAGTGACATCATACATGAATCTTACCACAAGGGAAACCTGCCTGTCAGCGCTATTATCGAGACTTCATCATACTTGTGGAGCTGTGAGCCAGACTTGATAAAACGTCAAGAGTTGCAACCTATCGTCAGCAACGTAAGCAGAGCGCTCATCGTACAGCGTCGGCACAATCCCACATGTCGGCTGTCCATCAGCTCGATAGGCTAGCTTTGTGACTCACCCAGTCGAGGGACTAATTCTTGGATAAGATCTCCTACATGTGCTTCGCTAAGCAACAGGATCTCTTCGCGCGATTGAGCAAGTCGCTGATTCGGTTGACGCTGTCGTTTAGTAGCAAACCGCTTGTTACGCTTACCAAGTCTGGGTGGTTGAGGTGAATCCTACTCATCAGTTCAAATGGACCACACGCATCCGTACTTGTTCTTTCCCTTCTCGACCCTGATGAATGACTTGTCCAGGACCAGATGTTCGTGTCTTGGTAAGCTAAGATGACAACCACGGACATCCCACTCGAGAATCAGGTCAAGCTTGTATCTTTCTACCAGTTAGCCGACTATGATCTCACAATTGTGATCTGACCTTTCAGGCTTTCGGTGCCTACAATCAGCCAAGCATCGCGAGGCGACTCACATTGCATGATATCATGCGTGTTCTCCTTGTATGTCTCACGGGCGACGTCTAGCATCGGATTGCAGTGAGCTTTAACGGCATAGAGCCTGCGCGTTCGTATCGCCTTTTGCGATCGGCTTGCAGATAGGTCATCATTGAGATTTTCTGGTCTCAGCAAAGGCTAAAGCACGAGCACGTACGGCTGATGACCTCTTTGATCTCCTGAAGACTCTCCTTAGATAGCTTCTATGCGATCAGAAACGACCGACACGGGGACCTATAAACTCGCCTTCGCACAATCGCCCAAGACTGCAGCTGGACTGCTGTTAAGGGCTTCCACAACTCGTTGGGTACATCGAATAAAAGTCCTGAGATCCAGAAGAAGCGTGATTCGTGAATCGATGTCGGTCAGTCTCGAGCCCGCCGATTTGCGAACATCGCGTCGAGTGAGCTACGTTTCAGTC
>Ga0265780_10005783_pt1 | contig 15556 bp, 14 predicted proteins | sample P1T30metagenome_FD_192432 | JGI IMG/M metagenome (GOLD analysis project Ga0265780, IMG submission 192432) | Plant litter microbial communities from East Loma Ridge, Irvine, California - P1 T30 | ecosystem: Environmental > Terrestrial > Plant litter > Unclassified | place: USA: California... | reverse complement strand
GTGGTAGGGTGGACTCCCGAGTCCACGCTGTACTCCGGTTGCATATCGCGCTGCATACCGCAGCCGCTTTACTCTTCACTCGCATGAAGCAAAAGGCGCCAACAGGCGCTTTTTTTACGCCCGTCGCCATACCCTTTTGTCATCACCCAGTCACGCATGAGTGCCACCATGCCCGCACTTTCATCGACTGGAGTTCACGCATGTTCCGTACCTTCGTCTCCTGCCTGGGCGTCACCGCGCTGGCCCTGCTGTCCGCCTGCGGCAGCGACCATGACGACACGCCGGCCGCGACCCCGCCTGCCACTCAGCAGCCGGCGCCGACCCCGCCGGTAGCCGCCGCCAACACCAGTGTCGCCTTCATGTCCGACGTCCACTTCCACGACGTCTACGGCGACCTGAAAAGCACCCAGTTCGCGGGCATCCCGACGAAAGACGGCAAGCACGCGACCATCCGCACGATGTACGCGCAGCTGACCTCCACGCGCCTGTTCAACGAAAACTACTTCGCCTTCCGCACCGCACTCGACGACGCCTACGCCAAGGGCATCCGCATCGTCGCCTTCCCGGGCGACTATTCCGACGACGCCCAGCCGATGAACGTCGACGGCATCGCCACAGTGCTGAAGGAATACCAGGCCAAGGGCATGCGCTTCTTCCTCGCACCCGGCAACCACGATCCGGTCGAGCCCTACGACGACCAGGAAGCCGGCAAGAACGACTTCCTTACCAAGGACGGCAAGGAGCAGAAGGTCTATGCCACCTCGAACGCGGCCTGCGTGGCCAGGGACCCAAGCGTGGTCTGCACCGACCAGTTGATGGAGCAGGGTTACGAAAAGCTGATGGCCAAGCTGGGCGAGTTCGGCTTCAACCCGAACAAGGCCGACCTGCACTGGGAAACCCCGTTCAGCAAGTACACGGGCGGCAAGTACAGCTACGACGAAGCCGTGGCCCAGTCGGCCGTCGCCAAGCGCGAATTCGAGATCTGCGCCGAAGGCGCGGGCGGCGCCTATAAAGCGGCCGGCGAAGCCAAGCTCGGTAAATCGTACACGCGCTGCACGGCCATGGTCGACAGCAGCTACCTGGTCGAGCCGGTAAAAGGCCTGTGGCTGCTGGCGATCGACGCCAACGTGTTCATCCCGAACGCCAAGTTCGACCCGGCCAACCCGAAGAAATTCAGCGGCTACGATGGCGCCGGCAACGCCGGCTGGAACAAGGTGCTGACGCACAAGATGCACTTGGTCGAGTGGATCAAGTCGGTCAGTGCGCGCGCGAAGGCCGAGGGCAAGCAGTTGATGGCCTACTCGCACTATCCCACCATGGATTTCTACGCCAACCAGACCGAAGCCATGAAGGCGGCCTTCAAGCCGGGCGCCTTCCAGACCGCGCGCGTGCCCGATGCGGCCACCGCCGCCGGCGTGGCGGCCACCGGCCTGCGCTGGCATGTGGGCGGCCACATGCACTTCAACGGCACCAACGACTTCGCCGACGCCAGCGGCAATTATCTGGTCAACGTGCAGTCGCCGTCGCTGGCGGTGTATGGCGCGGCCTACAAGATCATCACCTACAAGGACCTCGATACCGTCGACGTCCAGACCGTGGCCCTGAAATCGGTGCCGCGGTTTAATGAGCTCTTCCCTTATTACCAGGTGGAATACGACTACCTGCGCGGCAGCGTGCTGCCGGCCGATGTGGCCAAGCGCTGGGAGCGCGGCATCCTCGATACGCGTTCGTACGGCGAGTTCACCCACACCTATTTTGGCGAACTCTCGCGCCTGCGCTTCATGGACGAGTACTGGCCGTGCGAGATGAAGGAAGCGGCGATGGCGCTGAACGGCAGGCAGATGCTGATCCTGTCGCAGCTGGAGTCGCGCGTGACGCTGGCGCAGCTGAAGGAGAACCCGGGCGTGGTGCCGCTCAGCGCGAGCTGCGCCGCCGCGGGTACGTCCGCGGTGACCTCGGTTGCGGCCAGCCAGTTGACCGCCGACTGGCGCGAAGCGACGGTGCGCGCCGAATTGCTGGCCGCCGGCGCCGGCCTGAAGCTGGACGACTTCGCGAAGATCACGCCCTACGATTTCTATGGCGACTTCCACCGCACCGTGTACGCCGGCGAGCTGGCGCTGCGCGACATGGGGCAGGAGCGCGTCAACCAGTACAAGCTGCTGATGCGCGCCTTCCCGGCCAATCCGGCGCCGATCGTGCGCATCGGCGACAAACCGTCAGACCAGAACGCCGTGCAGGTGGCTTACCAGAACCAGTTCAAGCAGGTGTTCGCCATCTTCAAGGGCCTGGGTTCGGGTAAACCAAGCGACCGCTTCACGATCGACCTGAAGGGCAAGAAGATCGGGAATGCGGATAGCGCCAGTATCAGCTTCAACTGAATCAGCTTCAACTGAGTCGGCTTCACTCATGCGGCATCTGGGCGGCGGCAAAAACGTCGCCGCCCGGCAAAGCCTGGCACTTTTGACTACACTGGCTGCTTCTTCCTCTTTCCGGTCAGTTCAATGAGCACAAGCAGCCTGCGCCAGGACGCCCGCGTCATCGGCCTGGTCGGCACCTCGCACGGGGTGTCGCACTTCTACCACCTGATCCTGGCCGGGCTGTTTCCCTGGCTGAAGGAAGCCTTTGCGCTGTCCTACTCCGAGCTTGGCCTGTTGATGACGGTGTTCTTCGTCGTCTCCGGCGTCGGCCAGGCCTTGTCCGGCTTCGTGGTCGACCGGGTCGGCGCCCGGCGCGTGCTGTTCACCGGCCAGGCGCTGCTGGGCGTGGGGGCGCTGGTGTTGGCCTCGGCGCCGAGCTACGCAGTGCTGGTGATCGGCTCCTTCGTTGCCGGCTGCGGCAATGCGGTGTTCCACCCGGCCGGCTACACGCTGCTGAACCACGGCGTGTCGAAGGAGCGCCTGGCCTACGCATTCTCAGTGCACGGCATTTCCGGCAACATCGGCTGGGCCACGGCGCCGATCTTCCTGGCCGGCGTCGCCACGCTCTCGAGCTGGCGCGTGGCGCTGGTGTCGGCCAGCGCGATTCCCTTCCTGATGCTGCTGGTGCTGTTCCTGAACCGCAGGGTGCTACCGAACGAGGCCACTGTCGCCAAGCCCGGCGCCGACGGCGGCAGCGCCTTCGGCTTCCTGCGCCTGAGGGCGGTATGGATGTGCTTCGGCTTCTTTTTCCTGACCTCGATTGCGCTGGGCGGCATCCAGGCCTTTTCGTCGACCAGCCTGGTGGCGCTGTACGGCATCACCTTCGCCACCGCCGCCACCGCCTATACCACCTTCATGCTGTCCTCGGCGGGCGGCATGGTCGCGGGCGGCTTCCTGGCGGCGCGTGCCCACAACCACGACCGCACCATCACGGTCGCCTTTTTGTTTGCCGCCGCGCTGGCGCTGGTGCTGTCCGCCAGCATCGTGCCGGGGCCGCTGGTGGTGCTGGTGATGGGGGCGATCGGTTTTGCCACCGGCGTGGCCGGCCCTTCGCGCGATTTGCTGATCCGCGCCGCGGCGCCGCCGAATGCCACCGGACGCGTGTTCGGCGTCGTGTATTCGGGGCTGGACACCGGCATGTCGGTCGGCCCGCTGCTGTTCGGCATGCTGATGGATGGCGGGCATCCGGCATCGGTGTTTATCGGCGTGGCACTGTTCCAGACGCTGGCAATTGCCACGGCTGTCGGGGCGGGCAATAGCCGCCGCGCACCGGTAGTGAACAAGGCATAAACCTGGCGGCCTGCGGACGGCAAGACAAGACGCGCGTCGCTGCACAGCACGCGCGTTTTTTTATTGCCCATTCTCAACACGCAGAACGGTGTGCACGTAAAGATGCAGCGTTGCGCAGCCGCGTCCAGCTCACCGTTATTTCACATTATGAAACACTCATGTCATCCAGTGAAAAGCCTGCGCCGGCTCATCCTTACATCATCTCTCATTCTGAGAAATTTCGTTTCGTATCATGGAATGAAACACGCAAGTTGTTGAATTTGAAGAGTAAAAAAATCTTTTGCTGTCTTATATAAGAGTGATTGTGCTGTGCACAATCAGGTCTATCATTGATCTAACAGATTTCACTTCGCACACAGCTAAACTTTTCATCAGGAGAACAACATGGCAACTCGTGAACAGCAAATCGCCGCACTGCAAAACGACTGGGATACCAATCCACGCTGGCAAGGTGTCGTGCGCAATTACACCGCCGAGGACGTGGTGCGGCTGCGTGGCTCGGTCCAGATCGAGCACACGCTGGCCAAGCGCGGCGCCGACAAGCTGTGGACGCTGGTCAACGAAGAGCCGTTCGTCAACGCCCTCGGCGCGCTGACCGGCAACCAGGCCATGCAGCAAGTGAAGGCCGGCCTGAAAGCGATCTACCTGTCGGGCTGGCAAGTTGCCGGCGACGCCAACCTGGCCGGCGAAATGTACCCGGACCAGTCGCTGTACCCAGCCAACTCGGTGCCGATGGTCGTGCGCCGCATCAACAACACCTTCCAGCGCGCCGACCAGATCCAGTGGTCCGAAGGCAAGGACGACATCGATTACTTCGCCCCAATCGTGGCCGATGCCGAAGCCGGTTTCGGCGGCGTGCTGAACGCCTTCGAGCTGATGAAGTCGATGATCGAAGCGGGCGCCGCCGGCGTGCACTTCGAAGACCAGCTGGCTTCGGTGAAGAAATGCGGCCACATGGGCGGCAAGGTGCTGGTCCCGACCCGCGAAGCTGTCGAAAAACTCACCGCCGCGCGCCTGGCGGCCGACGTGATGGGCACCCCGACCCTGGTCGTGGCCCGTACCGACGCCGAAGCAGCCGACCTGCTGACCTCGGACGTGGATGCCAACGACCAGCCGTTCTGCACCGGCGAGCGCACCGTCGAAGGTTTCTACAAGACCCGCCCGGGCATCGAGCAGGCGATTTCGCGCGGCCTGGCCTACGCACCGTTCGCCGACCTGGTCTGGTGCGAGACCGGCAAGCCGGACCTGGCATTTGCCAAGCAGTTCGCCGACGCCATCCATGCCAAGTTCCCGGGCAAGATGCTGGCCTATAACTGCTCGCCTTCGTTCAACTGGAAGAAAAACCTGGACGACGCCACGATCGCCAAGTTCCAGAAAGAACTGGGTGCGATGGGTTATAAATTCCAGTTCATCACCCTGGCCGGTTTCCATGCGCTGAACTACGGCATGTTCAACCTGGCGCACGGTTATGCACGCCGCCAGATGTCGGCCTTCGTCGAGCTGCAGGAAGCCGAATTCGCCGCCGCGGAGAAGGGCTTCACGGCTGTGAAACACCAGCGCGAAGTCGGCACCGGCTACTTCGACGCCGTCACCCAGACCATCCAGCAGAACCAGAGCTCGACCACGGCGCTGCACGGTTCGACCGAGGACGAACAGTTCTTCGACGAGAAAAAGGTCGCATAAGCACCGTTCCAGGCCAGGCGATGCGCTTGGCCCGGGATGATGAGGAAAATTGACGTTCCAAAGCCGCAGCATTCGCCTGCGGCTTTTTTTCATTTTCCTGCGATTATTTTCGGCGCCGCGCGGTTGTGGTGGATAATGGCGGCAATTGCGCCGCCTCGCGCGGCCGCCGCATTGACCTCTTTGATTGGAATTCCCCCTTATGTTGAGCTACCGCCACGCCTTCCACGCGGGTAATCACGCCGACGTCCTCAAGCATTTCGTCCAGGTGCAACTGCACCTGTACATGAACCAGAAGGACGCCGCCTATACCTATATCGACACCCACTCGGGGGCCGGCGTGTATGCGCTCGACAGCAGTTTCGCGACGAAAAACGCCGAGTTCGACACCGGCATCGGCCCGCTGTGGGAGCGCCGCGACCTGCCGCCGGCGCTGGCCGAGTACCTGAACCTGGTCAAAGCCATGAACCCGAGCGGCAAGATGCGCTACTACCCGGGCTCGCCATACGTCGCCGACCAGATGACGCGCCTGGAAGACCGCCTGCGCCTGTTCGAACTGCATCCGGCCGACAGCAAGATCCTGGCGGATAACTTCCGCAAGGCCGAGGCGCACCGTGCCGAGCAGGGCGAACGCGCCCGTGGCCGCCGCGTCATCATCGAGCGCGGCGACGGCTTCCAGAGCCTGAAGTCCCTGCTGCCGCCGCCGTCGCGCCGCGCCCTGGTGCTGATCGATCCGCCGTATGAAATGAAGGACGATTACCGCAAGGTCAAGGATGCGCTGGAAGAGGCGCTGGGCCGTTTCCCGAGCGGCACGTACGCGGTCTGGTATCCGGTGCTGCAGCGCATGGAATCGCGCCAGTTCGCCGACAGGCTCAAGCGCCTGCCGGCCAAGGAATGGCTGAACGTCACGCTCACCGTGTCGACGCCAGGCCCGGACGGGTTTGGTTTGCACAGCAGCGGCATGTTCATCCTGAACCCGCCGTACACGCTGGAACCGATGCTGCGCGAAGTCATGCCTTACCTGGTGCAGGTGCTGGGCAAGGATGCGGGCGCCAGCTTCGTCATCGAGACCGGCACGCAAGTGACCGGCGCAGCGGCCGCGCGCCTGGGCAACAGCAACGGCCCGCGCGTCCCGGTCGGGAATGCGCGCCGCGCCAGCCCGCTGTCGGGTACCGGCAGCCTGCGCCTGCCGGGCCAGGCGATGCCGCAGCGCTCGGCCGAGAAGGCGCCGGCGGAAGCTGCGCCGGGCGCCAAGGCGGGCGCGGCCAACCGGGCGAAGCGCTTCTCGCGTCCGGAGGGTGGGGCTGTTGAGCGTGCCGAGGGCCGTCCGGTGTCGCGTCCGCGCGACAATGCAGCGGGCGCCAAAGCACGTCCCGACGAACGCTTCGATCCTTCACGCGGCAGCGACCAGCCGCGTTATGCCGACCAGCGCCGTCCTGCTGCTGCGACCAAGAGTGCCGGCCCGCGCCGCGAGGCCGGATCGGGCGGCGAGGGCGCCCGCCCTGGCCGTCCAGCGAATGGCCGGCCGCGCAGCGGTGGTCGCGGCTGAGGCGATACGGGACGGCATATTTGACGCAGCTGTGACATTCAGCTGTGGAGAGCAGCTGTGCCATTCAACTGTGCAGCACGTCCCCTGACGCACCAGCATCGCGCACGTTTCGATGTAAAAATATAAATATTTACGTTCTGTAGTATAGTCGGCAAAGGCTCGCGTGCTGCGCGGGTCTTGTGCTGCGCGTGCCGCACTTCAAAGTTTCCGGGAGTTTTTACATGCATGCCGAAGCAACGGCAGTCTCATCCATGCCGTCCGACGAATTCTTCCTGGCGCGCCAGCCTATCCTGGGGCGCGACCAGCATCTGGTTGCCTTCGAGCTGCTGTTTCGTGCCGCCGGGGAGCATGAAGATGCACGCCTGACCGACGGCACTGCCGCCACCGCGGCCGTCATTTCCCACGCTTCGCAGCTCGGCCTCGAGCAGGTGGTTGGGGAGCAACTGGCTTTCATCAACGTCGATGCAGACGTGCTGATGAGCGATTTTGTTCGTTTTCTGCCGCCGCGTAAAGTTATCCTTGAAATCCTGGAAACCGTCAAGCCGACTGAGCCGTTGTTGGCGCGCGTGGCCAAGCTCAAGGAGCTCGGCTTCACCTTCGCGCTCGATGACGTCATCGACCATACCGAAGAGGTCGACAAGCTGCTGGGCCTGGTCGACGTTGTCAAGATCGATTTGAAGGGTGTAGAGCGCAACGCGCTGCCGCAACTGACCGCCTCGCTGCGTGCGGCGAATAAAAAACTGCTCGCTGAAAAGGTCGAGACCGTCGAGGAATTCAACCTGTGCATGGAGCTCGGCTTCGAGTATTTCCAGGGTTATTACTTTGCGCGGCCGGTCATCCTCAGCGGGCGCAAGATCACGCCATCGGAATTGATGATCCTGCGCTTGCTGGAACTCTTGCATGCCGAGGCCGACGATGCCGCCATCGAAACCGCCGTCAAGCGCGACGCCCTGAGCAGCCTGAATCTGCTGCGCTTGGTAAACAGCCGCGCCGCCAGCAGCGGCCGGCGCATCGAAACGGTGAGCGAAGCGATTACCAAGCTGGGCCGCAAGCAATTGCGGCGCTGGCTGCAGATTTTGCTCTACGCTACGGCGGGCAGCCCGGTGGAATTGCATTCGCCGCTGCTGCAGCTGGCCACCACGCGCGGCAAGCTGCTCGAATTGATGTCGCTGCATGTGCACCGGGACAATGCCGTGTGCGCCGAGCGGGCGTTTACGGTGGGGATCATGTCGCTGGCCGATGCGCTGTTCTCGATGCCGATGGACGAGATTCTCGAGAATGTCGAGCTGGCCGACGACGTGTGCGCTGCGCTCCTGCACCGCGAAGGCACGTTCGGCGCGATGCTGGATGTGGTCGAGCGGCTGGAGAAGGCGGATACGGGGCCGGTGTTCTCGGCGGCGCTGAAGCGGCTGGGCTTGACCGCGAAGCAGGTGCGCGAGATCGAGCTGGAAGCGTTTGACTGGGTGCGCGAGCTGGCCTGCGAAGCGGTGTAGACGCTTGACGATTTTCGTAGGGTGGGCATTCGTAGTGCTGGCATTTAGCCAGCCCTACTGCCCACGCGGATTCATCGACCGATCACGCGCACCGTACGTCGGGGCGGCAAACGTCGCGGTCCTTTGCCGACGTCGCATATGATTAACGGGTGAGACCGCGTGGGCTCAAGTGCCCACCCTACGCACCCCGCACCCCGCGCCCCGGCCTCGGCCCCGGCCCCCCCGAAATCCCGGGATTTTAAAGCCGAAAGCCGGCTGCTTACTGCCCCAGGAACAAGAACACCGTCGGCTTCTTGTGAAAATCCGGCGCCTTGCCTGCCGCCAGTTGCGCCTTCCACTTCGCCGCCGTCATCGTGCGCACCGATTCGCTCGCCAGCGACAAGTCCGTCGCCACACACACCAGCGTCCCCGGTTGGCAGCTCGCCACCAGCGCCTCCAGCATCTGCCCATTCCGGTATGGCGTCTCGATCAGCAACTGCGTCTGCTTTTCGCCGCGCGAGCGCGCTTCCAGGTCGCGAATCCGCTTGCTGCGCGCCGCTGCATCGGTCGGCAGATAGCCATTGAAGGCAAAGCTCTGCCCGTTCAGCCCGCTCGCCATCACCGCCAGCAACAGCGACGACGGCCCCACCAGCGGCCGCACCGTGATCCCGTGCTGATGCGCCAGCCGCACCAGGTCGGCGCCCGGGTCGGCCACGGCCGGCACGCCGGCTTCCGACACCAGCCCCGCATCCTCGCCCGCCAGCAAGGGTTCGAGCAGGGCAGAAAGGGCCGCCGCCGGCGTATTCACGTTCAGCTCGGCAATGCGGATTTCTTGCAGCGGACGCGACAGGGGATGATCGACTGCCACCAGTTTTAAAAAGGCGCGCGCCGTCTTGGCGTTCTCGGCCACGAAGTAGCCGAGCTGCGAGGTAATCGACTGCACCTGGCCGGGCAGGACGCCGTCCAGCGCGCCCGTTTGGGCCTCAGTCGGGCCGAGGGTATTGGGAATCAGGAAAAGGGTACCGGGCATATCGTGAGTGAGAATAATCAAACGCCAAAAAAGGAAACACCGGCGCGGCGCAGCATGCCGGTGAGGGCGATCAGGGGCAGGCCGGTGAGGGCGGTCGGGTCGCCCGACTCGATGCGTTCGAGCAGGGCGATCCCCAGGCCTTCGTTCTTGGCGCTGCCGGCGCAATCGTAGGGCTGCTCGATGCGCAGGTAGGCGTCGAGCTCGACGTCAAGCAGGTCGCGGAAGCGCACGAAGACCTGCACGTTCTCGACCTGGGCGGCTGCGGCGGGATCGGCCACGCGTCCATCCCACAGGCACAGGGCCGTGTGGAACACGACTTCGCGCCCGCGCATGGTTTGCAGCTGGGCCAGGGCGCGCGCATGGTCGCCCGGCTTGCCGATCTGCGCACCGTCGAGCGTGGCCACCTGGTCCGAGCCGATCACCAGCGCGCCCGGATGAAGCCGGGCGATGGCCTCGGCCTTGGCGCGCGCCAGGCGCAGGGCGGTCTCCTGCGGCGCTTCGCCGGCGAGCGGCGTTTCATCGATATGCGGCGCGATCGCCTCGAACGGCAGGTGCAGGCGCGACAATAATTCGCGGCGGTAGCTGGAACTCGAAGCGAGAATGAGGCGCGGCGGGGCAGAACTTGGTATCATGTCGGCGCTGTCGGGATAAAAGCGGAAGTATAAGCAAAACAGATAGATCGCTGGTCCCGGCAAGAAAAGCTGATCGTTCATCGGCAGATGCGGCTGGTCTGGGCGCAAGGCAGGCACATCCTGCAACAGCGCACCGCCACCATCCCGAAAAATCGCGTAAGTCTTTGACTGCACGAGGACAAGCCTGTTATTATCGCAGGTTTTCCGGGGACGTTTTCTGCAATGAGCGCTTTTGTCATCGACGCCTTTGAATTTTGCCGCAACCATGGCTATCGCGAAGGTGTCACGCCAGTGGCGGAAATGACCCGCCTGGCCGCCGACTGCGCAGATGCCAGCGGCGATATTACCTGGTCCATCCAGGGCGGCACCACCCCGCAGGGCTATCCGACCATGACCTTGTCGGTCGCCGGTGTGGTCCAGTTGTCTTGCCAGCGTTGCCTGGCGCCGTTCGGCTACGAGATCGACTCGTCCACCCAGTTGGTGCTGGGCGTCGACGACGAGGAAGCCGACGGGATCGAGGAAGTCCTCGACGATGAAAGCATCGACGTGATCGTCGGCAGCCGTGAGTGCGATTTGCGCCAGCTGCTCGAAGACGAAGCACTGCTGGCCCTGCCGCAGTCGCCGAAACACGATGTGTGTCCCGACACGAAGCTGTTGGATGCACTGAAGTCCGACAAGGTATCGCCGTTCGCCGGCTTGAAGAACCTGAAATCCGAATAAGTTTGTTTTTGTAGTTGTAGTACGTCAGAACGTGTCAAACGTGTGCACAGTCGAGTATGTCAGGGCAGCGTTTCATACAGAGTCGGCAATCGAAGGATTGCCGGTGGGATACTCGATGCGCATGTTTTTTGCAAATCGAATGTGTTAGAATTTTAGAACTTTAGTATTAGGAGTCATCATGGCAGTTCAGCAGAATAAGAAGTCCCCATCGAAGCGCGGTATGCACCGTTCGCACGATTTCCTGGTTGCCCCAAACCTGGCAGTCGAGCCAACCACCGGTGAAACCCACCTGCGTCACCACATCAGCCCGAACGGCTTCTACCGTGGTCGCAAAGTCCTGAAGACCAAGAACGACGAGTAATCGCCGTCTTGTTTTTCTGTACCATGAAAGCGGTGCAACGTATGATGAGTGCGTGGCGCCGCTTTTTCTTTATCCCCGGCTGCACCATCCGCACCGTCATTGCCCTGGCCTGGCGCCCCGCCGGCTTGTATCCTGCCGCCCGCTCCTGAGCCGCGGCTCGCATTCCCAAAATGACAATTAAAATTTCCATCGACTGTATGGGCGGAGACCACGGTCCTTCCGTGACGATCCCTGCAGCAATTTCCTTCCTGAAGAAGCAGCCCGAAGCCGAACTGATCCTCGTTGGCCTCGAAGACGTGCTGCGCGCGGAACTGAAAAAACACCATGCCGACGCGAATCCGCGCCTGACCGTGAAACACGCCTCCGAAGTGGTGGCGATGGACGATCCGGTCGAGGTGGCGCTGCGCCGCAAAAAAGATTCCTCGATGCGCGTGGCGGTCGAGCTGGTCAAGGACGGCACGGCGAACGCCAGCGTCTCGGCCGGCAACACCGGCGCCCTGATGGCCGTCTCGCGCTATGTGCTGAAAACCATGGCCGGCGTCGACCGTCCTGCGATCTGTTCGATCCTGCCGAACCAGAAGAACGGCCCGACCTACATGCTCGACCTCGGCGCGAATGTCGACTGCTCGCCGCATCACCTGCACCAGTTCGCCATCATGGGCTCGGTCCTGTTCTCGGCCATGGAAGGCGTCAAGAAGCCCACCATCGGCCTGCTGAACGTCGGCACCGAAGAGATCAAGGGCAACGAAGTGGTGAAGAGCACCGCGACGCTGCTGCGCGCCGACCACGAGCGCGGCTCGCTGAACTTCTACGGCAACGTCGAGGGCAACGACATCTTCAAGGGTACCACCGACGTGGTCGTCTGCGACGGTTTCGTCGGCAACGTGACCCTGAAGGCGATCGAAGGCCTGTCGCGCTACATGAAGTCGGTGTTCAAGAGCAGCCTGCTGTCGATGCTGGGCGCCCTGATCGCGCGCGGCGCGCTGAAAAAGCTGAACCCGGAACGCTACAACGGCGCCGGTTTACTGGGCCTGAAGGGCCTGGTGTTCAAGAGCCACGGCGGCGCGAATGCCTATGCTTTCGAGTGGGCGATCAAACGCGCCTACGATGCAGCAAAATATAATGTACAAGAGCAATTGTCGGCGATGATAGCCGAACTGATGCCAGAAGCACCTGACGCCCCGCGCCAGGTCTGATCACTGAATACGCGGAACAAGGGTGGAGACGCAATGACTGTCTACAGCAAAATCATCGGCACCGGCAGCTATTTGCCTGAACGCAGGGTCACGAATGCGGACCTGACCGCGCAACTGGCCGCCAAGGGCATCGAGACCTCGGACGAGTGGATCAGTTCGCGCAGCGGTATTTCCGCGCGCCACTATGCCGCCGTCGGCCAGAATTCCTCGGACCTCGCTGTCGAAGCGGCAAAGCGCGCGCTCGAGATGGCCGGCAAGACTCCGCTTGACGTCGACATGGTGATCGTCGCCAGTTCCACGCCCGACTTCCAGGGCAGCTTCCCGAGTACCGCTTGCATCGTCCAGCGTAAACTCGGCATGAACAACAACAGCGCCGCCTTCGACGTGCAGGCCGTGTGCAGCGGCTTCGTCTACGCTGTCGCCACCGCCGACGCCTTCATCAAGGCCGGCGTGCACAAGACCGTGCTGGTGGTCGGCGCAGAAGTGTTTTCGCGCATCCTGAATTTCGAGGACCGCACCACCTGCGTGCTGTTCGGTGACGGCGCCGGCGCCGTGGTCATGAGCGCCTCCGAGGAGCCGGGCATCCTGGCCACCAGGCTGCACGCCGACGGCACCCATGCCGACATCCTCTCCATTCCGGGCCGTCCGGAAGGCGGCCCGGCGGCGGCGAATGCCGGCTTCCTGCACATGGATGGCCAGGCCGTATTCAAGCTGGCCGTGACCGTGCTGGAACAGGTGGCGACTGAAGTGCTGGATGCGGCGCAGATGGCGCCGTCCGACGTCGACTGGCTGATCCCGCACCAGGCCAACATCCGCATCATGAAGAGCACGGCCAAGAAACTCGGCCTGCCGATCGAGCGCATGGTGGTTACCGTCGATGAGCACGGCAACACCTCGGCGGCCTCGATTCCGCTGGCCCTCGACATTGCCGTGCGCGATGGCCGTATCAAGCCGGGCGACAATATTCTGATGGAAGGCGTGGGCGGCGGCTTCACCTGGGGCGCCATCGTTGCGCGCATGTAACTGCGCGCATGTAATCAAAGGGAAAATAACAAGATGAGCAAATTCGCATTCGTATTCACCGGCCAGGGCGCGCAAGCGGTTGGCATGCTGAACGGCTTCGCCGGCAACCCTGTCGTCGAGCAAACCGTGGCCGAAGCCTCGGAAGCGCTGGGCATGGACATTGGCCGCCTGATCGCCGAAGGTCCGAAGGAAGACCTGGACCTCACCACGAATACCCAGCCGGTCATGCTGACCGCCGCGGTGGCCGTGTACCGCGCCTGGATCGCGGCCGGCGGCCCGGCGCCATCGCTGGTGGCTGGCCACAGCCTGGGTGAATACTCGGCCCTGGTCGCTGCCGGCGTGATCGACTTCAAGGATGCGGTGCCACTGGTACGTTTCCGCGCGCAATCGATGCAGGAAGCGGTGCCGGTCGGGCAGGGCGGCATGGCCGTCGTGCTGGGCCTGGGCGCCGACGACGTGCGCGCCGTCTGCCAGGAAGCGGCCCAGGGCGAAGTCGTGGAAGCCGTAAACTTCAACGAACCGACCCAGATCGTCATCGCCGGCCACGCCGCCGCGATCGACCGCGCCTGCGAGATCGCCAAGGCAAAAGGCGCCAAGCGCGCCATGAAACTGTCCGTCTCGGCGCCGTTCCACTCGTCGCTTCTGAAACCCGCATCGGACCGCCTGCGCGAGTACATGGCCGGCCTGACGTTCAACACGCCACGCATCGATTTGATCAACAACGTCGATGTCGCTATCCTGAACGATCCGGCGCAAATCAAGGATGCGCTGGTGCGCCAGGCTGCCGGCCCGGTGCGCTGGGTCGAGATCATGCAGAAGATGGCAGCCGAGGGTGTCACCCAGGTCATCGAATGCGCCCCGAGCAAGACCCTGATCGGCATGGCCAAGCGCATCGATCCGGTGCTGGTCGGCGAAGCCCTGGTCGACCAGGCATCGCTCGAGCGCGTGCTGGCCGCGGTAACGGGCGCCAACCAAGGCGCCTGAAGCGTCAGTTATTAGATAAGGACAAGAATTAGATGAATTTGCAGAACCAAGTTGCACTCGTCACCGGCGCCTCGCGCGGTATCGGCAAGGCCATTGCCCTCGAGCTGGCCCGCCAGGGCGCGAAAGTCGTCGGCACCGCCACCAGCGAATCCGGCGCCGAAGCGATCACCGCCTACCTCGCCGAATTCGGCGGCAAGGGCGTGGTCCTGAACGTCACCGATGCAGAGCGCTGCGGCGCCGTCGTCGACGAAGTGCAAAAGACCTTCGGCAGCCTGTCCATCCTCGTCAACAATGCCGGCATTACCCAGGACAACCTGGCGATGCGCATGAAAGACGACGAGTGGGACAGCGTCATCACCACCAATCTCACCGCCGTCGGCCGCTTGTCGCGCCTGGTACTGCGCGGCATGATGAAAGCCAAGGCAGGCCGCATCATCAACATCACCTCGGTGGTCGGTTCGAGCGGCAACCCGGGCCAGATGAACTACGCCGCCGCCAAGGCCGGCGTGGCTGGCATGACCCGCGCCCTGGCGCGCGAAATCGGCAGCCGCAACATTACCGTCAATTGCGTGGCGCCCGGTTTCATCGACACCGACATGACCAAGGGTTTGGGCGACAGCCAGCACGAAGCGCTGCTCACGCAAATCCCATTGGGCCGCCTCGGCCAGCCGCAAGACATCGCCAACGCGGTGGCTTTCCTGGCCGGTCCGACTGCTGCCTATGTCACCGGCACCACGCTGCACGTGAATGGCGGCATGTACATGAATTGATGCGGAAAGTGCCGGGTGCGACGTTTATAGGACGCCCGTGATTTAATAACCCGGCGAATTCTCATCTTTTAGCAGGAGTTTCGGCTGACTTAGCGTCAGACGCCGAAAATAGTTTTTCGGCGCGCAAACCTGATAAAATGCGCGCACTTTCCGCAACACATACCTAATGGAGCCTTAACATGTCGGATATCGAACAACGCGTTAAAAAAATCGTCGCTGAGCAACTGGGTGTTGCAGAAGCCGACATCAAAATCGAGTCCTCGTTCGTTGACGACCTCGGCGCAGATTCCCTGGACACCGTCGAGCTGGTGATGGCCCTGGAAGACGAGTTCGAAATGGAAATCCCTGACGAGCAGGCTGAGAAAATCACCACCGTCAAGCAAGCCATCGACTACGCCACCGCGCACGTCAAGGCCTAAGCTGTCTTTAGTT
>Ga0265780_10005782_pt1 | contig 15557 bp, 12 predicted proteins | sample P1T30metagenome_FD_192432 | JGI IMG/M metagenome (GOLD analysis project Ga0265780, IMG submission 192432) | Plant litter microbial communities from East Loma Ridge, Irvine, California - P1 T30 | ecosystem: Environmental > Terrestrial > Plant litter > Unclassified | place: USA: California... | reverse complement strand
TAAGCACGGCGCTTACCGGGTTGGCAAATTCGGCAAGTCTCAACAATGCGGCAGGCATGCCGACGACGGTTGTGGCACGTGGGCGCTCTGCCAGCGCGACGACGGCGTGCGCAACTTTTTCCGGCGCGAGGGCGCCGGGCGGCCACGATAGTCTCGCGCCCGTGTAGTTTCCGGTATGGCCGAGGGCGGGCGTTGCGACGAAGATCGGATAAACGTCGCAGATGTGGATGCGGGGCTGGTTGTGCAGTTCGCCGCGCAAGGCGGCGCTGAAGCCGCGCAGGCCAAACTTGCTGGCGGTGTAGGCTGCCGCCCAGGGCGAGGCGATGTAGCCGCCGAGTGAAATCATGTTGACCCAGATGCCGTGGCCCTGGTCCAGGAAGATCGGCAGCACCGCGTGCGCGTCGTTCATGTGGCTGATCAGATTGGTATTGATCACATGCTGGTGGTCGGCGACCGGCACGTCGCCATATCTGCCGAGCACGCCGATACCGACATCGCTGAACCAGAGGTCGATCGTGCCCAGGATCGTCCGTGCCTCGCGGGCGAAGGCGGCGAGCGCGGCGGCATCGGTGACATCGACGACGCGTACCTCGGCGCTGCCGCCGGCCGCGCGGCAGCGTTGGGCGATGTCGTCCAGGCCGGCCTTGCCGCGCGCGCCCAGCACCAGGTGGCAGCCCTGGCGGGCGAATGCGACGGCGGTTGCGGCGCCGATGCCGCTCGAGGCGCCCGTGATGACGATGCGGAAATTTCTTGGCTTCATGGTCGAGTCCTTTGCGTGGGAGGAAATTCCTGATGCTCGGGGGGGATGTCGCGGTATTCCGATGGTGTGCGATTTCCGGACAGCCGGTCGCACGGTTCGCCGCGACCTTCCATGTGCATCGACAAGCTATTGTTCCCGGTACTTTATTGCCCGATTTTCGGCGCCGACAACGATCGTTGCGACAAAAAGTATTGATTCTTATGTAACCAGTATCGAAAGTATCACGATCCGGTGCTACATTGCAGAGGTGGCGCCAGCACGTGCCGCGCACACCATAAAACGATAAAAACTGGAGACATCACCATGAAACGACTCGTCGTCGGCGCCGTGTGCGCTGGGCTCGTCTGCGCCGGCAATGCGGCATTTGGCGCTACCGAACTCGTCATCGCTACCGTCAACAACGGCCACATGATCGAGATGCAAAAGCTGGGCAAGTTCTTCGAGCAGGCCAATCCCGACATCAAACTGAAATGGGTGACGCTGGAGGAGGGCGTGCTGCGCCAGCGCATGACCACCGACATCGCCACCAAGGGCGGGCAGTTCGACCTGATGACCATCGGTATCTACGAGACGCCGATCTGGGCCAAGCGCGGCTGGCTGCTGCCCGTCAAGCCGGACGCGGCCTACGACATCGACGACCTGCTGCCCACCATTCGCGAAGGCCTGTCGCAGAACGGCGTGCTGTACGCCGCGCCGTTCTATGGCGAAAGCTCGATGATCATGTACCGCGCAGATTTGGTGAAAAAAGCCGGGACGTCGATCCCCGACCGTCCCACCTGGGACTATCTGCGCGACGTCGCCGCCAAGATTCACGATCCGGCCAAGGGCGTGTACGGCATCTGCCTGCGCGGTAAACCAGGCTGGGGCGACAACATGGCGCTCGTGACCACCATGGCCAACTCGTACGGCGGCCAGCTGTTCGACATGAAATGGCAGCCGCAGTTCACCAGCAAGCCGTGGAAGGATGCGGTCACCATGTACGTCGACCTGATGAAACGCTACGGTCCGCCCGGTTCCTCGTCGAACAGCTTCAACGAAGTGCTGGCCATGTTCAACGAAGGCAAGTGCGGCATCTGGATCGACGCCACCATCGCGGCGTCGTTCATCAGCGACCCCAAACAGAGCAAGGTCGCCGACAAGGTCGCGTTCGCGCAGTCGCCGGCGGCCGGGTCCGAGCGCGGCGCAAACTGGCTGTGGTCGTGGGCGCTGGCCATCCCGAAAAGCTCGAAGCATCCCGACGCCGCCCAGAAATTCATCAACTGGTCCACATCGAAGGAGTACGTCAAGCTGGTGGCCAAGGAAGCGGGCTGGGCCAATGTCCCCACCGGTACGCGCAAGTCGACCTACGCCAATCCCGAGTTCATCAAGGTGGCCAAGTTCGCCGCGGCCGAGGGCGCGGCCATCGCCACCGCCGATCCGCGCAAGCCGACGCTGAAGCCGTCGCCATACGTCGGCGTGCAGTACGCGGCGATTCCGGAATTCCAGACCATCGGCGTGGCTGCCGGCCAGCAGATCACCTCGGCCCTGCTGGGCAAGTCGACCGTGGACCAGGCGCTCTCCATGGCGCAGCAGGCGGCCGAACGCGAAATGCGCAAGGCGGGCTACTACAAATAGCCTGCCTTCCCGGATGCCCGCACACGTGGCATCCGGATGCATCTGACCGCCTTGCGCGCACCTGGAGCCTTTCATGAACCGATTGATGCCCCGTACTTTGCTGACGCCGGCCGTGCTGGCCATCGCCATCATTTCCATCGTCCCGCTGCTGATCACGCTGTCGTACGCCTTCGTTAAATTCAGCCTGCTGGCGCCGGGCGAGCACGCCTTCCACGCGCTGGAGAATTTTCATTTCTTCTTCAGCGACGGCGCCTTTTTGCCGGCGCTGCAAAACACCTTCGTGCTGATGTTTTCGGTGATGTTCATCACCGTGCTGTGCGGCGCCGCGCTGGCGCTGCTGATCAACGAGGCCTTCCCCGGGCGAACGATCGTGCGCATCATGCTGATCTCGCCGTTCCTGATCATGCCGGCGGTGAACGCGCTGATGTGGAAGAACATGCTGCTCAATCCGATCTACGGCTTGTTCGCGCAGGTGAGCCACCTGTTCGGCCTGACGCCGGTGGACTGGTTGTCCCAGTATCCGCTGCTGTCGATCATCATGATGGTGTCCTGGCAATGGCTGCCCTTTGCCTGCCTGATCTTCATGACCGCCCTGCAGTCGATGGACCGCGAGCAGCTCGAAGCGGCCGGCATGGATGGCGCCAACTACGGCCAGAAGCTGCGCTACCTGTACATCCCGCACCTGGGGCGCGCGGTGTCGGTGGTGCTGATGATCGAGATGATCTTCCTGCTGTCGGTCTTTGCGGAAATATTCACCACCACCGGCGGCGGGCCCGGCTTCGAGACCACCACCATCACGTTCATGATCTACCAGCAGGCACTGCAGTCCTACGACATCGGGGCGGCATCGGCCGGAGCGCTGTTTGCCGTGCTGCTGGCCAATATCGCCGCGTTCTTCCTGATGCGCGTCATCGGCAGGAACCTGGCCAAATGAGGAGCCCCGCATGAACCGCCATTCCGTCCTGTACCTGCGTACCGCCGGCGCCTGGCTGTGCGCGCTGCTGCTGTTCTTTCCCATCTTCTGGCTGGGATTGATGGCGTTCAAAACCGAAGCGCAGGCCATCTCCACGCCGCCGCTGATGTTCTTCTCGCCGACCCTGCAAAGCTTCCGCGATGTGATGGCGCGCGACAACTACACCGGCTACGCGCTCAATTCGCTGTTCACGAGCGTGCTGTCGACGGCGATCGGGCTGGCCATCGCCATCCCGGCCGCGTATTCGATGGCCTTCTTTCCCGCTCGCGGCACGGTGGGGCTGCTGAAATTCATTCTCAGCTCGCGCTACATGCCGGGCGTGGGTGCGCTGATGCCCATTTATATCTGCTACCAGTATTTCGGCCTGCTCGACAGCCGCATCGGGCTGACCGTGATGTTCATGCTGATGAATTTGCCGATCATGATCTGGCTGCTCTACACCAGCCTGCGTGAACTGCCGCGCGAGATCCTCGAGGCGGCGCGCATGGATGGCGCAACCGTGCTCGACGAGTTCCGTTACATCGTGCTGCCGCTGGCAGTGGGCGGCATCGCGTCCACGGCGCTGGTGTGCATGGTCTGGGCGTGGAACGAATCGTTCTGGTCGCTCAACCTGGGCGCCTCGAACGCCGGCACGCTGGCCTGGCTGATCGCATCCTACTCCAGCCCGGAGGGACTGTTCTGGGCCAAGCTGTCGGCGGCGTCCCTGATGGCGATCGCACCGATCATGGCGCTGGGCTGGTTCTGCCAGAAGCAGCTGGTGCAGGGCATGACCTTCGGCGCAGTCAAATGAATCATTGATGAAAAAGGACAGCGCCATGGCGTACCTTCAACTGAGCAATATCGAAAAATTCTTCGGCGCGCAGCATGCCATCAAGGGCATCGAACTGGGCATCGGCAAGGGCGAATTCGTCGTCTTCGTGGGACCCTCCGGCTGCGGCAAGTCGACGCTCCTGCGCCTGATCGCCGGGCTCGAGCCCATCGACAAGGGCAGCCTGCAGCTCGATGGCCGCGACATCACCCACCTCAACTCGTCGCAGCGCGACCTGGCGATGGTGTTCCAGTCATATGCGCTGTATCCGCACATGACGGTGTTCGAGAACATGTCGTTTGCGCTCAAGCTCGCCGGCGTCGACCGCGCCACCATCCGCGCCAAGGTCGATAAAGCCGCGTCCATCCTCGACCTGCACCAGTACCTGCAGCGTACGCCGCGCGAACTGTCCGGCGGCCAGCGCCAGCGCGTGGCCATCGGGCGGGCCATCGTGCGCGATCCCAAAGTGTTCCTGTTCGACGAACCATTGTCGAACCTCGATGCCGCGCTGCGCGTGCAGACGCGCATCGAGATCGCCAAGCTGCACCGCGAACTGGGCGCCACCACCATCTACGTCACCCACGACCAGGTCGAGGCCATGACGCTCGCCGACCGCGTGGTGGTGCTGCGCGACGGGCGCATCGAGCAGCACGGCTCGCCTTTGGCCCTGTACGACCGGCCCGCCAACCGCTTTGTCGCGCAGTTCATCGGCACGCCCAGCATGAACGTGGTGCCGAGCGCCGCGCTGCCGCAGCTGGCCAACGGTAACGGGAGCGGCGGCTTCGTCGGCATCCGCCCGGAGCACGTGCGCCTGGGAGGGCAAGCCATCGGCGGGCTGGCGGCAACCGTGGACATGGTGGAGTCGCTCGGCGTCGAGACGCTGGTCTATGCGCGCCTGGAGAACAATGTGCAGATCGTCTCGCGCGGCAGCGAGCGCACCCGCCTGCAGCCCGGTGACCGGACGGCGCTGCTGTTCGATGCGAACGCGGTGCACCATTTCGACGCTGCCGGCAACGCCGAAGCTGCCGTCATGCAGGCGGCACTGTGATGGCGCCGCCGCTGCACCTGAACCAGGCCGCGCTGGCCGCGCTGCCGGCCGGCGTTCCCGGCCCGCGCTATGCCAGGGAAGCGGTCGCGCACAGCATCGTGCACATCGGCGTGGGCGGCTTTTTTCGCGCGCACCAGGCGGTCTACCTGGATCGGCTGCTGCACCTGCGCGGGAATGCGGACTGGGGTTATGCCGGCGTGGGCCTGCTGCCAGGCGATGCTGGCATCCGCGACGCGATGCTGGCACAGGACTGCCTGTACACGGTGATCGAACGCAGCGCGCAGGGGGACACGCCACGCGTGATCGGATCGCTGCTGGAATTTTTGTATGCGCCGGACGATCCCGGCGCCGTGCTGGAAAAAATGGCGTCGCCGGCCACGCGCATCGTGGCGCTGACGATTACCGAGGGCGGCTATTACGTCAACCAGGGCGACGGCAGCTTCGATGCGGCGCACCCCGACATCGTGCACGACCTGGCGCACCCGCACGCGCCGCGCTGCTCGTTCGGCTACCTGGCCGAGGCGCTGCAGCGGCGCCGCGAGCGCGGCCTGGCGCCGTTCACCGTGATGTCCTGCGATAACCTGCAGCACAATGGCGACGTCGCCCGGGCGATGCTGCTGGCCTTCACGGCCCTGCGTGATCCCGGCCTGTCGGCATGGCTGGCGCAGCACGGCGCCTTCCCCAACAGCATGGTCGACCGGATCACGCCGGCCACCACCGATGAACACCGCACCCTGCTGCGCGACCGGTTCGGCCTGGTCGACGCCTGGCCGGTCATGACCGAGCCGTTCCTGCAATGGGTCATCGAAGACAATTTTCCGGGCGGACGGCCGGCTTGGGAGCTGGTGGGCGCGCAGATCACGCACGACGTGCTGCCCTACGAAAAAATGAAGCTGCGCCTGCTCAACGCCGGGCACCAGTCGATCTGTTACCTGGGCATGCTGTTCGGTTACACGTATGCGCATGAGGCCATGGCGGACGCCGGCATCCGCCAGCTGCTAACCCGGATGATGGACATCGAGGTCACGCCGCTGCTGACGCCGCCGGAGGGCATCGACGTGGCGCAATACAAGCGCACGCTGGTGGAGCGCTTTGCCAATCCCGCCATCCGCGACCAGCTGGCGCGCATCGGCACGGAAGGCTCGGCGCGCATTCCGAAATTCGTCCTGCCGTCGATCCGCGAACAACTCGAACGGGGCGGACCCATCGCGCTCCTCGGGTTCACGGTGGCCTGCTGGCTGCGCTACCTGAACGGCACGGCCGAAGACGGCGCGGCCATGCCCCTGATCGATCCGTATGCCGGCAAGCTGCGCGAACATGCGCTGCGCGGCGGCAGCGATGCATTCGTGCTGCTGTCGCTGCGCGAACTGTTCGGCGAGCTGCCGGACCAGCCGCGCTTCGTGGCCGCGGTGAGCGATGCGCTGGTGCGGCTCTACCGCGATGGCGCGCGTGCGGCGCTCGACCATTTCCTGGCCAGGGCGGAGTAGGGCGATGTATCTGGGAATCGACCTGGGCACCTCCGAAGTCAAGGTCCTGTTGATGGACGCGGCGCAGCATGTCCTCGCCAGCGCGCATGCGCCGCTGGAGGTGAGCCGCCCGCACGCACAATGGTCCGAGCAGGATCCGCTGGCGTGGTGGGAGGCCACGCGGTCGTGCATCGACACCATCGCCAGCAGCCACCCGCGTGCACTGGCGGCGCTGCGCGGCATCGGCCTGTCGGGCCAGATGCACGGACTCGTGCTGCTGGACACGGGCGGCCAGGTGCTGCGCCCGGCCATCCTGTGGAACGACACGCGCGCCGGGGCCGAATGCGCCGCGCTGGAGGCGAGCGTGCCCGACCTGCGCGACGTCACCGGCAACCTCGCCATGCCCGGCTTTTCCGCGCCCAAGCTGCTGTGGGTGGCGCGCCACGAGCCGGCGCTGTTTGCCCGGACCGCCATGGTGCTGCTGCCCAAGGACTACCTGCGTTACCGGCTCACCGGCGACTGCATTTCCGACCTGTCCGATGCTTCCGGCACGCTGTGGCTGGACGTGGCCCGGCGCGACTGGTCGGATGCGATGCTGGCCGCCTGCGCCATCACCCGCAACCACGTGCCGCGCCTGGTGGAAGGCGCGCAGCCGGGCGGGATGCTGCGTGGGGAGCTGGCGCGCGCGTGGGGCGTCGGCGAGCCGGTGGTCGTGGCCGGCGGGGCCGGGGACAACGCCGCCAGCGCGGTTGGCATGGGTGTCGTCGCGCCGGGACAGGGCTTCATTTCGCTGGGCACGTCGGGTGTCGTGTTTGCCGCCAGCGATGCGTACCGGCCCGATCCCGCGCAGGGCCTGCATACTTTTTGCCACGCCTTGCCGGGCCAGTGGCACCAGATGGGCGTGATGCTGTCGGCCGCCAGCTGCCTGCACTGGGCGGCCGGCGTCACGGGCGCGGCGGATGAGGCGGCGCTGCTGCACGAGGTCGAACAGGCCGGTGACGCCGTGCGCGCGGCGGCGCCGCTGTTCCTGCCTTACCTGTCGGGCGAACGCACGCCGCACAATGACCCGCACGCGAGCGGTGCCTGGTACGGCCTGCGCCACGATACCGACCGCGCACAGCTGGGCTATTCCGTGCTGGAAGGCGTCGTGTTCGGCCTGCTCGACTGCCTCGCGGCGCTGCGGGCGGCGGGTGGCGCCATCGACACCGCGGCCCTGGTGGGCGGCGGCAGCCAGAGCCGGTATTGGGCGCGCCTGCTCGCCAGCGCGCTCGACCTGCCGCTGACGATCAGTGCCGGTGCGCACGTGGGTGCCGCATTCGGCGCGGCCCGGCTGGCGCTGCTGGCGGCCAATCCGCACCTGCATATCGACGACGTTTGCGTCGCACCGCCGGTGCTGTACCGCATCGCCCCCGATGCGGCGTGGCGCGCGGTGCTGCTGCCCCGCTACGCCCGCTGGCGCGCGCTGTACGGCCAGCTGAAACACCTGTCTTGAAGAGAGGAGAGGAACGCCATGCCACCCCACCGCATCCACCGCCCGCTCGAAATGGAGCACGCGTGCCTGCGCGACCCGCGCCACGGTTTCGAGCCCGAGGGCCGCTACGGTTTCATCCGCTACCTCGAACACGGCATCCCCAGCGCGCTGGTGCGCTGGCACTACCATGACGAATACGAGCTGCACCTGATCTGCGCCAGCAGCGGCAAGGTGTTCGTGGGCGACTACATCGGCCAGTTCGCGCCCGGGCACCTGGTGCTCACGGGGCCGCGCGTGCCGCACAACTGGGTCTCGCTCGACACGCCGCCAGAAGGCGTCAAGCTGCGCGACATGGTCATCCAGTTCAGCCATGCGCCGCTGGTGCAGATGGCCACGGCCATTCCCGAACTTAAAACGATCCTGCCGCTGCTGCACCGGGCGGCGCACGGCATCGAGTTTTACGGCCTGAGCGAGACGGCCATGCAGCGATTCATGCGCATCCGCGACAGCAGCGGCCTGCCGCGCTTCCTCGAATTTCTGGCCCTGCTGGGCGAACTGGCCGACAGCGGCAACTACCAGCTGCTGTCGACTACACCGATGCAGGCGTCGGACGACGACGACGCTCTCGCGCGCATCAACGCCGCCGTCAATTTCATCGTGGAGAACCTGAGCGGCGAGCTGTCGATGAAAGAGCTGGCGCAGCAGCTGAACATGTCCGAGCGCATGTTCACCCGGTTCTTTCGCAGCGCGACCGGCAACAGCTTTACCGATTTCGTCAACCGCCTGCGCATCAACCGCGCGTGCCAGCTGCTGATGGACACGGAGCGCTACGTGACCAATATCTGCTACGAGGCCGGGTTCAACAACGTGGCCAATTTCAACCGGCGCTTCCTGGCGTTCAAGGGCATGACGCCGAAGCAGTTCCGCCAGCAGGCCGCGGGCCGTTTCGGCGGCTGACAAGGAGTGACGATGGTCGTGACGTATGGAGAAGCGCTGGTCGATCTGATCGAGCAGGACGACGGCAGCTTTGCCGCCATCCTGGGCGGGTCGGTGGCCAATTTCACGCTCGCGGTGGCGCGCCAGGGCATGCCGGCCAGCTACCTCAATCCGCTGTCGTCGGACAGTTTCGGCCAGCGCTTCGCGCGCCAGCTGGGCGGGGCGGGCGTGCTGCTGGCGTCGCCGCGCCGCAGCGCTCTGCCCACCGCGCTGGCCGTGGTGACGCTCGATGCCGACAAGGTGCCGTCGTACGCCTTCCACCGCGCCGCCGTGGCCGACCGCGACATCACGCCCGGGCAGGCCTGCGCAGCGCTGCCGCCATCGATCCGGCTGTTCCATACCGGCGGACTGGCCCTGGTGCCTGCCGATATCGATGCCACGCTCGACGTTGCGGCTGCAGCGGCGCAGGCCGGCGCACTGATCTCGGTCGATGCCAACCTGCGTCCGCTGGCGGTGACCGACCTGGCCCGGTACGCGGCCGGCGTGCGGCGCGCGCTGGCGCTGGCCCATCTGGTCAAGGTCAGCGAGGAAGACCTGCTCTACCTCGGGTTCACGGATACCGATCCGGTCGCCGCCGCGCGCAGCCTGTTCGACGGCACGGCGGTCCAACTGGTGGCGCTGACCCTGGGCGCGCGCGGCGCCGTCCTGGTGTCGCGCCACGCCACCGTGTTCCTTGCGGCGCCGCCGCACATCGTCGTCATCGACACCGTCGGCGCCGGGGACTGCTTCCAGGCCGGCCTGGTGGCCAGTCTGGATGACGCGGGTGCGCTGTCGCCTGCCACACTGCCTCTCCTCGATACACCGGCGCTGGCGCTGGCGCTGCGCCATGCCATCGCCACAGCCGGCATCGACGTGATGCGCAAAGGCTGCAATCCGCCCACCCGCGAAGAGGTCATGCGCTTTCTTGCCGGTAATGGAGATATCACATGAATGCGCTTGCCCTTCGACTGGCGGCGCGCCACGCCCTGCTGACCGGCGCGGGCGGCGGCATCGGCCTGGCCGTGGCCGCGGGCTACCTGGAGCAGGGCGCCAGCTGCACCGTCGCCGACCTGGCCCCCGAGGCCGGCCCCGCGGTGCTCGAACTGATGGCGCGCTACCCGGCGCAGTTGCAGTATGTGCGCGCCGATGTGACCGACGCCGCATCCGTGCAGCAGCTTCTCGCGTCCGCGCAGCGCCGCTTCGGCCCGGTCGACATCCTGTTCAACAATGCCGCCGTGTTCGACATGGCGCCGCTGCTGGCGTCCAGCGTGGAAATGTACCAGCGCCTGTTCGACGTCAACGTCAAGGGCATGTTCCTGGTCATGCAGCAGGTCCTGCAAAGCATGGTCGATGCCGGGCGCAGCGGTACCATCATCAACCTGGCCTCGCAGGCCGGGCGCCGCGGCGAAGCGCTGGTGGCGCACTACTGCGCCAGCAAGGCGGCGGTCATCAGCTACACGCAGTCGGCGGCGCTGGCCATGGCCCCGCACGGCATCCGCGTCAACGCCATCGCCCCGGGCGTGGTCGATACACCCATGTGGCGCCACGTCGACGCGCTGTTCGCCCGCTACGAAGGCCTGCAGCCGGGCGAGAAGAAGCGGGCAGTGGGCCTGGCCGTGCCGCTCGGGCGCATGGGCACGCCTGCCGACGTGGCCGGCGCAGCGGTTTTCCTGGCCAGCGACGAATCGGCGTACATCACCGCGCAAACGCTGAACGTCGATGGTGGGAGCGTGATGAGCTGATCCGTCAGCAGCAGGGTATGATTGCAGCATCGGCAACTTCCCTGGACAACCATGAATAAATTGCTCCGTACGCTGCTTGCATGCACCGTCAGCCTGGCGTGCGGCCAGGCCTGGGCGCAGGCCGACAGCAAGCTGCTGGCCGCCGCCGAGGCCAGCAAGCCCGACTTCATGAAAGGCCTGGAGCAGCTGGTCAACCTGGACTCGGGCAGCAGCGATGGCGCCGGGCTGGACCAGGTCGCCGATGTGCTGGCCGCGCGGCTGGCGGCACTCGACGCCGACGTGCAGGTGACTGCGGCGCCGCCGTCGGCCGGCAAGCTGGTGCAGGGCACCTTGCACGGCACGGGTAGCAGGAACCTGATGCTGATGATCCATTACGACACGGTGTTCAGTACCGGGGACGCGGCGAGGCGGCCGTTCCGGATCGCCGGGAGCAAGGCGTTCGGTCCCGGTGTGGCGGACGCGAAGGGCGGCGCCATGATGATCCTGCAGGCGCTGGCCATCGCGAAGGCGCGCGGCTTTCAAGGCTACAAGACACTGACGATCCTGTTCAATCCGGATGAAGAAATCGGCTCGCCGGGCGCGCGCGCGGCAATCCGCGACCTGGCCGCGCGGCAGGACGCGGTGCTGCTGTTCGAACCGCCCGACGCCGAGCGGGTGATTGTCGCGACCAACGGCATCGCCTGGCTGCAGCTCGCCGTGACAGGGCTGGCGTCCCATGCCTGCTCGGCGCCGGAGAAAGGCCATAACGCGGCAATCGAACTCGCGCACCAGCTGCTGCAGCTGCGCGACCTGGGCAGCGCGGCCAGGGGGACCACCGTCAACTGGACGCTGCTGCGCGCTGGCGAGAAGGGCAACATCATCCCCGACAAGGCCAGCGCCACCGCGGACATGCGCTACGCCGATCCCCGCGAGCTACAGCGCGTCCAGGCCGATGCGCAGCGAATCAGCGCGGCGACCCTGGTTCCGGGTACCAGCGCGCGCATCACCCTGGAGGCGGCGCGCCCGCCCTTCAGCCGGAACGCCGCCACCGACAGCCTGGCCGCGCGCGCCGTCGCGATCTACGGTGAAATCGGCAGGACGCTGGTGCCGACCGCCATGCGTTACGGCACCGACGCCGGTTTTGCCTTCCAGCCTGGCAGCGCCAAGCCGATGGTGCTCGATGGCCTCGGCATCGTCGGCGACCGCCTGCACTCGCCCGATGAATGGGCCGACCTCGACAGCATTCCCGCGCGCTTGTACCTGACGGTGCGCCTGCTCGAAACCTTGACCTCCCCTTGATTCCATTGCTGGAAAATATCCCATGCCGACATTACTGAACCTGCTTGCCCGATTGGCCGCTGCCGCCATGCTGGCGTTCACCTGCCAGGCCGCCCCGGCCCAGGCCGCCGACCGCGTCGAGCGCCTGCTCGAGAGGCTGGCGAACGCGCCGGGGCCGCCGGGCGCCGAAGAAGCGGTGCGCGCCATCATGGTCGAAGAAATGAAGCCGTACGCAAGCCAGGCGATCCGCTACGACGGCCTCGGTTCCGTCATCGCGCAGCAGGGCGCCAGCGGGCCGCGCATCATGATCGATGCGCACATGGACGAACTGGGCGGCATGGTCCGGCGCATCGGCCCGGACGGCTTCCTGACCATGCAGATGCTGGGCGGCTGGCTCGACCAGGCGCTGGTGGGCCAGCGCTGGGTCATCATCGGCGCGAAGGGGCCGGTGCATGCGGTGACCGGCATTCGCGACATCCATATTGTGTCGCCCGACGAGCGCACCAAAGTGGCGCCGCGCGAACAGATTTTCCTCGACGTCGGCGCGAAGAACGCCAGCGAGGCGGCCGCGATGGGCCTGGCGCCCGGCGACCCGGTGGTGCCGGATTCCCCCTTCATGGTCCTCAACGGCAGCAAGAATTACCTCGGCAAGGGCTGGGACGACCGGATCGGCTGCGCGGTGCTGATCGAGGCGATGCGCCGCACCAGCACCATGGCCCATGCGAACCAGCTGTTCTACGTCGCCACGACGCAGGAAGAAATCGGCCTGCGCGGCGCACGCACGGCCAGCCAGGTGGTGAAACCGGACATCGGCATTGCGATCGAAGGCGGCATCAGCGGCGACACACCCGGGTCGAAACCGGAGGAGACGCAGGCCAGGCTGGGCGCCGGACCGGGGATGTTCCTCTACGATTCAAGCACGCTGCCCAACCGCAAGCTGGTGGCGTTTACGCGTCGGACCGCCGCGGCGAAAAATCTGCCCCTGCAGGCCGACCTGGTGCAGGGCTACGGCGACGACTCGGCGGAAATGCAGCTCAATAACGGCGGCACGCCGACCATCAACCTGGTCGTCCCGGTGCGCTACACGCATGCGCACAACGGCGTCGTGAACCGCCAGGACTTCGACCAGATGGTCGAGCTGGTGGTGGCGATGCTGGTCCAGCTCGACGAAAAGACGGTGGCGCAGCTGCGCGATTTTGCGCCGCCAGGATAGACCACTTCAACTGCGGCCTGCTTCAACGAGTCCACGATCAACCGTGGACTTTTTTTGATGCGCTTGGCACGGGAGCACGGATCGGCATGGCGTGCAGATGCAAGAAATGCTGCACGTTGACGCGCCAGCTCCATCCAGCGCGTTTTTCATTGACGGTCAAAAAGCTGGGGAGGCGCTGGTCATACCAACATGGTGAGTGTTGTGAAATTGAAAATTTCATCCGGCGATGGTTTTCGCTCAACAATGTGGAGTACGCTGTATTTACGCCATGAGTTTTCCGTCAACCTTGTTTCGGAGGCACTGTGAGCATACAAAAACACGTCGTTGCCGTTCTTCTTTCCCACGCATTCCTGCCATTGGTATCCACGTTGCATGCGCAGGAACAGCCTCAGGTGCTGGAAGCGCTCCCCGAGCACTTGCTCTACCTGTACACCAAGCCAGAGCTCGAGACGCAAGGCCTGACTGCTGGAAGCAACCAGGTCGTCGTCGATCCAAAGCAGCGTTGGGAGAACGGACGTACGCTGCGCGTCTGCCTTTTTTACGGCAACCAGACAGTGGCCGCACTAATCGCCGACGTGGCAAGCGAGTGGAACAGCTATTCAGGCGTCAAGCTCGACTTCGGCAAGAACCAGGGTTGGTATAACTGCCTGTCCCCATCGCGTGGTTTCTTTCAAATCCGCATCGGCTTTTCCGAGCGCGGCTACTGGTCCGTCATGGGCAGCGACAGCGAGGCCATCATGGATCCCCTGGCGCCATCGATGAATCTGGAAAATTTCAACAGGATATATTCAGCGTCGAAATTCACGCCAGGCGATGTCGTGGCGCGCGCCCAGCCATACGACAAGACGGTGATCCGGCATGAGTTCGGGCATGCGCTCGGCCTGGTGCACGAGCTTCAGAACCCGACCATGCAGTGCGCCGACGAAATCAAGTGGGAAGGGCCGGACAATGTGTTCGACTATTTCGCCGGTCCGCCAAACTCGTGGCAGCCGGAAAAGGTCAAGCTGAACCTGGGTTTCCTCGATACAGGCAAATATCAAGCGGGCAAGGAAGATCCCCTGTCGATCATGCTCTACGCGTTACCGGCGCGAATCTACAAAAAAGGGGAGCAGAGCCGCTGCTTTACCAAGGTAAATTATGATATCTCGCCGCTGGATAAGGACGCCGTCAAGGCCATGTACCCGCCTGGTAATGTGGGGGCAGTTGCCGCCGAGCTCGATATCGCCGGTGCGAACGTCAAGGCCATGCCCAAGTTCGCCAGCGCGCCCAGCCGGGACGATGCGCTCTCGCGCGTGAAAGTCGATCTGGAATCGACCGACGCCTTCGTCCGCCGTGATGCGCGGGCGCGCCTCGCCGACCTCATTCCGGCAACGCCCAGCAGCGACGTGGATGCCTTGGTTACCGGGATGCAGGGCGCCTCTTACCGCTATAAATTGGGCGTGGCGGTTGCCCTGGCCAGTCAGCGCAACAAGACGCCACTGACTGCGTCGAGCAAAGCGCGGCTGGTTCAGGAAACCACTAATGCGCGTGATGCAACCCTGAAGAAGACCTTGCGTGTTGTCACGGAGAAATAAGCAGGCCCAGGCAGTGACTGCTTCGCTCGAACGGGAGATGATCGTGAAGTTTGCCAGACCAGCGCCGACGCGCTTCGTTGCAGGAATGTCGCTTTTGCTGTTGACCAGTGGCTGCGCGGTGCCGCCAGCGAAGGCGCCGGCGCCGCCCCCGGTGGGGTCGGCGCCGAAACCGGATGCGTCTTCCCCGCCCGGTTCAGCAGCCACGCCACGGCTGATCAATATGACGCCGATGACCAGGCTGGTCGACAACGACCATCCTGCTGGCGGCACTGGCGGGATTTTTACCAACGCCTACACCCGGGTGTTGATCGTCAGCTCGGCTGCTTCGGACCTGGCGACGATGAAACCGGAAGAGATCGTCGATTTGCCCTACAGGCCAAGGAACCCGGTCGCGCGCTATCTTGTCGGGGCAAAGTTCGACATGAACCTGTCGGTCAAGATGAAGATCGGTGCTTTCGAAGCCACCGCGCCACTGGTGACGATCAGTCACCAGAGTGATGCCACTGGCGAACAATGGTCGCGCTCAATTTCCCAAAGGCTTGGCAATTTCCCGCTTTTCCTGGTGAAGCCGGATGGTGAGGCGAGTGTGCCCACTTTCAACATCAAGCTTGCCGGCAGCAAAGCCTATACCAGCAAGATGGTGGGCAAGTCGTTGG
>Ga0265780_10005780_pt1 | contig 15563 bp, 10 predicted proteins | sample P1T30metagenome_FD_192432 | JGI IMG/M metagenome (GOLD analysis project Ga0265780, IMG submission 192432) | Plant litter microbial communities from East Loma Ridge, Irvine, California - P1 T30 | ecosystem: Environmental > Terrestrial > Plant litter > Unclassified | place: USA: California... | reverse complement strand
CGGGCTGCATGTGCTCGCTACACCACTCTGTGTCCAGAAATATGAAGATGGCGTTCGAGAAGAAATCGGGGACGCCCTCGAGGGGAGAGTCAGAGACGAAGAAGGATATCTTCTCGAGGTTCTTCTTGGTATATTGCTCTTTAAGCACGTCCTTCAGGCCGCGAAGAGCTTAGTTCTGCATCTTCAGCATTGTGGAAGATGGTAATGGATTTCTTGTGTGGTTGAGAGGTGTGAGTGATTGGTATTGAGCATATAAAGGCTGAGTGGAGCCGAAGTTGGCAGTTGAATTAAGCAGTTGAGTACGTAGTTGAGTACGATTTGTAGTAATCCAAGAGGGAGCCAGCAGCGGGCGCTACCACGGCGAACGAAATTCTCTTGGAAGGAGACCCTTTCACCTTGACTCCTCTCTTGGTCATTCACGATAACGGCTCGTAGGGTGCGCGGGCCCGAGCATCCGACTTGTCCTGATCGTTCTGGTGTAATGGATAGAATGCGGCAGGATGTTTTATAAGTACTCCAGCGGCTGGGTTTGCCATCAAGTGGCACATGGCCGAGCAATTTGGCGGCCGACTTGACCAGTGTACTTGTGGATGCCATGGCATTTTGCTCGAGGTCAACTTCACTTAGTATCAAGCTGGCACATCCTTCTGTGTATCGCGTGATGCGTTGTTCGTTTGGTCTGGGTCACATAGAGATGGAGGTGAATGTAAGTTGAACTGCCGACCACGTCATGACTGTTGAGCATTATTGACCAGCTCAAGGCTCACGTGCAGCGATACAATATTGCAGCTTTTAATAATTTTTTGAAATGTTTATTATGAAATGCTGTATTCGTGTGAAGTGACCCCGTCTATTTTGTCTCCCACCAATGATGTTTCCTTATTCTCCCTCTATCTCCTCCTACTTTCGCGCCTCCTCTACTTGTTTCTCTCGCTTCTCCCCAGTATCCCCATCTCCCTCTTTGGTTCCATACCCACCATCGTCCTAGATCACCTGCCAATTGCGCCCACTGGCTTGCTCTGTAACCGTGTTTCACCTTGATCTGCGCCCTGAGCTCGTCCATAGTCCACGCAGTGATTGGAGCCCATTCATGTGGATCGGTGGATATGTCGGTGAATCGGAGTGGGATTGTTGAGCATAGTGGCAGAACGAGGCGGTATGTCGTTGAGGCGTCGCTTATAGCAAGGAGTGATCCACCAGGGTTGATGGCGGAGAAATGAAAAGGTTGAAAGAACGATTTCGCAGACGCCCCGTCGGTCGTCTTTACCCGGTATTCGAGGTCACGAATGAGTGAATGGCCTTGGTAGCTGGGTAAAACATTTCTGGCCACCTTCGCTGCGGGCTCTGGAAGCGACTCGGTTTCGAGTAGGAGATCAAGAACTGTGGGAAGAATAGATGTAGGCGTTATTGAAGCGTTGAGCTGAATCCGGGGGAGATCCGGGTGCACGAACAGGATCGGTATCTGAAAGTTTGCTACGTGACCGTTGTTGACTGCAGATTGTGACTTGTCGAGAGAGCTGAAAGCGAGGCCATGGTCGCCAGTCATTACAACTAACGTTTCATCGAGTGCACCTACGTCGAACAACATCTGGAAAATCTGTGATATCCATTCGTCCTGGTATTGAATCGTGTTCATGTATTCGTTGAATGGATCGGAGGGTCGCCAATGCTGCTGACTCATGTATGTTGCTTGGCCAGGCCAGTCCTTAGGCGTCTTGAATGGATGATGAGGCGTGCTAGTGAGATGTGACACAAAAAGGCGCTCATCTGACTTCTGTGCGTCGACAAATAGATCGCGAAGGTAATCAAAGGTCTCTGTTTCTTCGTAACCGAAGTAGTTAACGAAGGGATGTTTTGGGGGATAGTGCTTCGAGGTTGGGTCCGAGATGGTACTTTCCGCAATGACGTGGTCAAAGCCCATTTGCTTGTCCAGTACATCTTGAGAGTCGTATTGATCAGTAACGGACTGGATCATTGTTTCTGCCCAGGGGAATGATCGATAATCTTTCTTCTCATCGTTTTTAGCAAGCCCACCCTTCTTCTGGCCCACCTGTCCGTCCTTCACCACCGAACTCATCTTCTTGAAGATATGGGAGAGGCAGTGCTGGTAGATCGTGCCCTTAGTTTCTTCCGCGAAATCGACAGCCAATGGCTCGACACCACAATGGCTGCTAAGAAGACTTTTCAGTGTATAGGCGGCTTGCGAGACGGCTCCATTCACGTTGATGGCCCCCATGCCGTCCTTGAAGGCCGACTTCCACGTTTCATTCGATGCTCCGCTTTCATGCACCTCGAAACCGCTAGGTTCGCCAGTCAAAAATGCTGCAGTCTCTGTAAAGCCTCGAAGTTTGGCATTAAGTTCCATGGTAGCGTTTGCGGAAGCGTACGAGGAAAGAACGGTGTCGTATGCGTGACTGTTGTACTTGAATGGGAACATGTCTTTGCGCGTGCTCTCCATGGTCAGAAGCAGAACGTGCCTAATTTTTGGTTTTTTGACTTTGACCTGTACTGCCAAAGCTTCTAGTACATCAGCATCGAGATTGGATAGCTCTAAAGGTCCACATTCGCTTGCTCCGAATAAACCTCCGCCATGGCGGTGGGCACGATGCTCGTGGGCAAAATCAGTTTCCAGTGCGCCATCTGCTGGAGACGAGTGTGGTGGTGGTGGTGGCGGGGGAGAAGGAGGCGGCGGAGGAGGCGGCGGGGGTGCTGCTGATCGGATAGTGCGAGGACCTGGTCCTCCAGGCGGTGGACCAGGACGATGGCGGTCGTTGCGGTCGTTCTGATCAGGATATTCCACCCATGCAGGTGGCCCTGGGCCGTTATCTCTGGCACACTTCGGTCCATAGGGCATCCAATCTAGGGACTCTGGGATCTCGAAGAATTTCGTAAATCGCTCGAACGGGAAGAGGACATTTTCTACGGGGTGTGGTAGGCAGAACTCCGAGTTGATGGGTTGGAATAGAGCGGCCTCAATGATCGTGACAGGAAGGGAACCTGACATGTGTGCATAAGGAGGTGAATTTGGCCTCACCGTTTGGAGCACCATGACGAGAATGCTAATGCCGATAGTAGTAATAACGGTCGCCAAAACATTCAACATGCTTGGTCGGCGCTTGCTAGAAGTCGGCTTCTCTTCGGACCCTTGATCGTATTCCGAAGACTGAGACTGGTTGTCCTGTATGGATATTAGAAGCTCGTAGTCTTCAGTGGCTCGTTGCCTTCTTGTCAAGATGAGGAAGCTTTGTTTGAAAGACCATCTCAGGTGCCCAAGAACATGATCGACTGCGTCGTAGAATACCGGTGAGATAACCAGCGCAATGGCATAAAGTACAATGAAGGCTATGATCATCGAGGGCAGGCCAGACAGTAGCAAGCCCATTCCACCAGTGCCACCTAAAACTCGACTAGCCGCCATCCACTGAATCTCTCCTCCGGTCTCGATGAAAAAAGAGATCTGTGATGCCGAACATGCTGTGGTGGAGAGTCTAAATGCGCAGCAGTCAGCCAATCGGATACTTATGTTACCTATGTTGTCTGAACTTACGCGAGTATGGCCCCAAATAATTTTCTGAATGTGGAAGCTTGACCCCCATTGTGTCGGTAGACAAGCACTTTGCTGCCAACGATGAGGATGACATCGGGAAGGAAAAAGGTAGGTGTATACAGAAGATAAAGAACGATAGGTAGTGACCCAAAATGGCTACCCAAATGCAGAAGTTTGGCAACAAAGAAGGAAACAAAAAAAAGAGCAAACTGGCTTTTGGTCCTCGATAGAGCCTCGAGAGGCGCAAGGATGTTGAGCTGCATAGCAGCGGTTCTAATGTTGGACGTAACTATCGTGAGTCGTGAGGCTGAAGCACAAAAGCAGAAGCAGGGTAAGGAAAGTCGAGCCGAAGCAGGCGAGAGGTATTAACAGCGGTTTTGCATGTGTCGCGAGTCCGACGATACTACAGAGTACACGCGGAAAGGAGCCATAGAGCAACGGTCCAACGCAACGAGGGTGTCGCGTGCACATATAAAAAGGATCTGACAATGCAGGCCCTTGCCCGCTACTGATCCGAAATACATGTGCTAGGTTGACTGCACTGAGCCACGGCAGCAACGGCCCTTCGCTCAACGGGGTCTGATGTGAGAGCCAATGAGCCTTGTTGACGACCACGCCCCCTGAAGCTGGCGTTGCCAGCTTACTCGTGTTTGGATGTCTTTGACAGGCGGCCGGACCGTGGTAGCCCAGCCCCAGGCGGAGGGTCTAATTCGGCATGGCGGGCCCCTGCATAACACGCCTTGGACAGGCTTCGAGTCTTGGAGCTGCGCTATTATTCACCCTAATGACACGCAGCTTTGCCGAAATGGCAAGACGGCACGTGCACACTAGCTACCGGGTGGATACACCCATCGCTTCCAGAAACACTGGATTTCTGCCACTGTCTTGATCTCGTCAAAATGTCGATGTCGCAAACATGATGGAGAGTGAGTTCGCTGGCCCAGGTAGCGAACAAGCAGTACCGCATCAGTGCCATTGCCATAAGCTCTTGTCTTTGATTGAGCAGGAAGAGTGATGAAACCAGGACTGCGCCGTTGCGGGGCCGCACTTCTGGGTTCAGCCCGCTTCTGTATACCTAAACGGTAATTCATAAGACCGGTGAGTTGGCGTCCCCCGGCCGTGCAATCCATGCAATGCGAAGGTTTCCAGCACACATTATAGGGGTTTGTCGAGTGCGCACACGACACCGTGTAGGTCGAGATGGTCAACAAGGAGCCAACAAAGGCAGCCGCTGGTCACTTTTAGCAGAAATTGAACGACTCATCTTTGACGATGAGAAGTAGTTGTGCACTGATGGACGGCGCGAGGTTTACAGGTTGCTGAAGTCAGTGTTGGTGGTGCGTTCGGCGTATGCGCAGCGAATCGCAACATCGTTTTTCCGGCGTTGGTAGGCACGGCTCACAGCTGCCAATGTCGCACCTCACAGGGCCTAGAAGCACCACATCCTTGGTAAGAACAATCTGGAATCATTTCCAAGGCTGAAGCGCAGGACTGCATCAATTATTCTACCAAGATCGCGCGATGAACGGCCCCATGTTCTTGATCTCCAGCTTGACGGAAGAATCGCGGTGGGATTTTGCGGTTTTATTGCGCAGGCACAGTCCGGGGAGTAAGCAAATCTTGACTCGGTCCTTTCAGTCTTAGGCCCCCTGGGCAGTCAGGGAGATTGATGGCACAAGGTTTCTGACACAAACTATGAGAGCTCCGTAGATCAGTCGCGACGCATCTTTATTGCATAGAAATGACCCGCCAACCCCACTCAGCAACTTGGTAAGGCGACCACCACGGCACGACCTTCTGCAGTAGTCTCGTCAGACAGGACGCCTCACTTGCTCAGCCAACGCCCGAAGACACAGCCACCGAGGCTCCTTAGCCCAAAAGCTATCATTAATTCAGGACCAAATCCATCCAAATTGATCACCAACTGTATTGTCTCGGGGTTTTGCGCGTGTTGGAGGCGCAGTACTTCACAAACTTCCCGACTGCCAACTGGCAAACCCAGTGTCTTTTGACGCGGATGCTCTCCCAGCCGAACAGAACTCGGTCAAGGAGAGCAAAGAAAGGGCAGGTTGATGCTGACTTGCAACGAGGAACGAGTTGACTCTTGTGCGCCTCGGACATGCATGTGCAGGTTGTAGTTGATAGCCGTTGGATGGAGGCCGCAACCAGGCAACAGCAAAGACCTCTGTGAGGGACATGGCCATTTCGCTTCGTCTCCAGGACGTCGAACACCAGCAGTCAACCCCGCAGAAACTACGACGAATACGCAAGCTTCCGTCGCCCACGACCACGTGTCTTCCGGAAGACATGTTCCTGTGTTGCAGCTGTCGTCCTCTTTTTTCAGGCTGCCAGCTGAATTACGCATCGCGATCTTCGAATGCTAAGACTTTCCACCTATGAGCAACGAACACTGTCATGGGCTCATATTATCCTGTCGGCAAGCGAAACTTGTATCCGAGCAAGTTGCGATCAGAAGCTTTACATCTTGGATCGCGACGTTCCCTCGGAACGTGGTTACTCAATGCGAATTCGAGATTTGAAGCTTCCTTCCACCCGCCCCGCCTGTAGGATACAAGTACTGCTTCAGAACCTTGAAAGAAACAGTGCTTGTACTTTCTAGTACTTTCTGTCAGCTTGCGCTGTCATTGAGGAGCTTCTACGTCAATTTGCGACACCTGAAACCTGTTTCTTGGTCTTTAGTTGGACAAACTCACGGTTCACTTCCAAGGCTCCTTGAAGATGAATACTCAAGAACAGGTCCCTCACAAGTATTCAGACGCTTACGGCTCATCATCGAAGGCAGTCTGACATACGCACATGATCCGATTGGTGAAGCAAAAGAGAACAGGCTGCGGAGGTAATTCTAATATATGGAATCTTTGGAAACTCGTACTATCGTTTGTCCAGCTTGGGACATGACTCCCGAAGGTCTTTCCACTGATGAGTGGGTGTAGTTGACGGGAGAGGAGCAGATAATACATGGCTCAGGGTGCATGGGCCAGAGCATGCATGGGGTCTCGAGTGGGAAAGGCATACTGCGGGAATATACGATGACATCCTTTGCTCTATTCAAGCCGTCTGCAGGAGAACAAAGAGAGAGCCGGTTTAATGGCGAGCGCGGAGCAGCTTGTTCTAGCTGCACTCGCAATCACAACTATCAACGATATATGCGAGGTTCTACTAAGCAACGCTGATCAAGGCTAGGTCCGCAAGAACATGGAATGCTACAGCAAAAGCGCAACACGGTCTCTTCTCTAGTCTGTTCGATAAGTTGCCACATCATTCAATGTGATACCGATTGTGAAGGAAGCCTGACAGATATGCTATCAGCGATAACAACAGCGCGCCGGCGCCGACTTCTGACTTCTCTGGCACAATTCTGGTTCCTGTTGGTCCAATGTCTTTGTTCTGGTCAAATGGTCTTATCCAGTAGCGTGCTGCCGCGTGATCGAAGCTGAAGCAAAGGCTTCAGCCGCTCTCTCGAAAGAACGCAATTAGGTTTTCTTATTATTCAGTCTGCAAGTTTACTTCATATTTTCGCGATCTTTACTTTTACGGCCTTATGTGAAAGATACAGGAGGTTTCAAGATGCTGCATTCCTTGGGAAATCCATAGTCGCGCTTGCGCTAGTCCCAGAGCGGAATGGACTTATCGTGGGGAGATCGACGGCAACACGACGATGACGATGGCTCATAGTCCGCTGAACTACTAAAACCACGATGTCAATCTAGCAGAAAGTCTAGTCCAGCTTCAAAAATGAATACGGGTCTTTCTTCGATTCTTCTGTTCATTGCCTTCCTCAACGATGTGTGGAATTAGCTGCGTGGTCACCCTGCGGGGCCATCGGCCTCTTTACAAGGACCGTTCATCGCTAAGTAAGACGATCAACGATAGCCTTGATACGATCAAACACCGTGGGCCGGACTCTAAGGGACACTGGATCAGTGAGAATGGGCGAGTTGGTATGAACGAGATCAAAGATGATACAGGCACGTGACTAACAACATACCCCGTGGACAGCTCTTGGGCACAATCGCCTTGCCATTGTCGATCTAAACCCGGAAGCAGAGCAGCCATTCCATGATCCAGAAGGTGATGTGCATGCAGTTGTGAACGGTGAGCTGTATGGTTACCACGAAATCCGAGAACAGCTCAGCGCAAAGGGCTACAAGTTTCGCAGCAAATGCGATTCAGAAATTGCCGTCTTCTTATACAAAGAGCATGGACTATCATTTCTCTCTCATCTACGTGGAGAGTTCTCGCTCTGTCTCTACGACTCCAAAACACAGCTTTTTGCCGCAGCGTGTGATCGGTATGCGATCAAACCACTGTACTACACAATTCACGAAGGTAATCTGGTGGTAAGTAGTATATCTATTTATTACCAGTGACTAGGAAACTCACGTATCACATTAGATCGCCTCCGAGATCAAGGCACTTATTCCCTTCGGATGGCAGGCAGAGTGGGATGTGCAAAGCATCAAAGATGTTGGCTGGCTGTGCGATCGAAGAACGCTTTTTAAAGACGTGCAGTCAATCAATCCTGGTCACTATCTGACCTTGACCTCTTTCAGTACGCTTTCCCAGCACAAGTACTGGGATCTTGACTTCAAAGACAAGGTGAAGCGGCCAACTCTCTTCATGTGTAAAGTTTCCCTAATCGTAAACAGTGCGAAGTAGAAACACGTACAGAGCAAGAGATGATTCGGGGTGTACGTGACGGACTTTTCGAGGCAATCCGAGATCGACTTCGCGCAGACGTACCCATCGGCGTCTTCCTAAGTGGCGGTATAGATTCCAGTGCAATAGCTGGCATGGTGACGCACCTCATGAAAACCGAGGGTACCTCACTAGGCACAGCTCCAGCATCTGAAGCCATCAATTGTTTCAGCGTCAAGTTTATCGGCGATGAGCATGACGAAGAACGTAAGATATGTTTCATATACAAATTGCGCAGTTGCTGACAACGTCCTCTAGCCATCGCACGAAGAACAGCGGAATGGCTAGGCGTTAAGATGCACCACGTTGAAATGACCGAAGAGACGTTTGCCGCCAACATCGAAGACGCAGTCTGGCACAACGAAACTGCAGTCAAGGATCTCGGCACCGTCGGTAAATTCATGCTGTCACGTCTTACCCGCGATGCAGGTATCAAAGTCGTCCTCACCGGCGAAGGTTCCGACGAGCACTTCGGCGGATATCGCGAGCTCGTGAAGGACTTCGTTCGCGAGCCAGACCCTTCATGGCCATCATCCACCCTCTCGGAAGCTGACCGCTTGCGTGCAATCGCAGACATGGAAACAGCAACATCATCCCATCCGGATGAGCCCGCCACCGCAGCCGCAGTGCGCCGTCAAGTCAACAACACCTCTTTCCTCGGCTTCACTCAATACTTCGCGCTGGACAACTCTCTCCTCAGCCCCTGGACATCCACCGAGTTTGGCACCAGCGACAAGCGCCTCACCGCCGTCAACGCCCTCGACGGCCTCACCCGCGACCGCATCAATCTCAAATGGCACCCGCTGCACACATCGCTATATATATGGACTAAATGCGCGCTCGCAAAAGGCCTACTGACCGTCCTTGGCGACCGTTGCGAAATGGCACACAGCGTCGAGGGCCGCCAGCCTTTTCTCGACCACCGACTGACCGAGTACGCCATGTCTATCCCGCCGTCCATGAAGATCCGCTTCGATCCCGCAACCGGCTCGTTCAGCGAGAAGTGGATCCTGAAAGAAGCTGTCAAGCCGTACATCACGCGGGAATTGTACGAGAGGAAGAAACACCCGTTTTCGGCGCCGGTGAGGTATAAGGAAGGGGGCGCAGTGTATGAGCTTTTCGCGCGGCTGATTACGAGGGAGAATGTTGAGGAGTTGGGGTGGTTGGAGTGGGCGGCGTGTGAGGGTCTGGTGGAGAGGGCGATTAGGGAGAGGGATAGGAGTGCGTTTGGGCAGATGATTCTTGTTGGGCAGTTTGTTATACTGGGGAAAAGGTTTGGGGTTAAGAAGGCGATGCCGGACTGGGCTGGTATGGGGAATGAGTAGGTTTGCTGTAATGCGTTGCATTGAATGACTGGTATGAGATGAACATGGTTTATTGAAATCAGCTGTGGGCGATACTTTGAACGACATTGACACGCCTGTCCATTCTTTCACCCTTTAGAATACTCGCCGGAGTTGAGATATATGCTAAGTCGAGGCAGTGGAGTCACGCCTACCTTCGACCCGCTCATCTCATCTCTTCATCCTACTCCGCAACAATCTCCACCCACTCCACCTTCCCAAACTCAAACTCCACACGGAACGGATCCTCAAACTTATACGGAAGCAACTTTCCCTTCATGATCCGACCGACAGCCACCACAAGCTCCGGCACCTGCTCTGCACCCATCTGACAAGCCTCCAGCCGCACAATCCCGCGCAGCCCATCCTCCGTCTTTGCAGTAACAATGCGGGCACGCGACGGAGTTACGGGTGCTTCGTAGAATTCTGCAAAGCTGTCGCCAGCAGGGCGGAAGATGCTGCGCCGACGAACATCGCGGGGCGTGGAATTGGGGAGTTGATAGACGTCGCCCACCAGTGAGAGGGAAGCCGGGAGGTCGGTGTCGTCACACTTATCATATGCAGGACGGTGATCCCACGACACAGCAATCTCGTCGATCTTAAGCGGCGTGCGTTGGCCTTTCAAGTGCTTCAGAAACGCGTCGATGAGCGTGAGGGCGCAAATGTCGTGGTCCTCGCGTCGAATTGAGCCTGTGCAGTGCAAGCGCAAGATGGGCGTGTAGACCTCCGCGAGCGGCTCGAGAAAGGTCGATGCAATGTCTGGACGATCGTTGCGGATTACGAGAGGTAGGCAGTCGAGGTTGTGGAGGTCTGTGGCGGAGTTGATGCCCTTTGCAAAGAGGAGCTGGGTCTTGGGGCCCTTTTTGTACTGGCCGGTGTAGGGCTGGGTATTGAAGGCGTGCTGGACTTTCTGGACATGATGCCATAGCCTACGGCACTTCTCTTCTTGGGGTAAGCGCTGCGGCGTGGGGGTGGTGGGCTCCTCGTGTGGAACTGGTGTGTCTTGCATCTCTGTCTCTTCTACGGCCTGGACGATCTGCTCAAGGTTGGTGTCAGAGGGAACGCAGACCAGGGCATATGCGGATGAGTTGTGCGTGTGATCCATGTTATCTGACTCCGGAGATGTGATGATTGGGTTTTGAGTGTGTAAGGAGGAATTTCTCGTGATGCTTTGGAGTTGAGGGCGAGGTAGAGTGTAGAGGAGAATGACTGTGTGGGAAGGTCCTGGGTATGGTTTTATGGGAGAGAGTGGGAGAGTGAAGTAAACATACAACCTCCCTAGGCACCTCTGCTGCCTGGTCAGACATCAATGTGCAGTGAATTATAGCTTTGCCTCGGCGTTGATAACATTGTTGCATAACAACGGGGTATGATACAATGTACTGCGACATGTGAAGGCGCGATAATGCGCAAAGGTCAGGAACAGCGGGAGGAAATACAGAGAAAAAAGTGCTATTCGAGAATGAGTAGCACATACACTTACATGGTTCACCGTGAGGTCTCGAGGATAACATCGAGCGAGTGGTCACTGCTGATTTGTGAGAATGGGCTTATTTGAAATTAGGCTAGTAATGTCACTGCTAAAGCCAAGAGATGAGTACCGAAAATGATGAGAGGGTATCCAGCGACTAAACAAGACTCGGAAGGGGAACGCTCAAACCTTCTTTAACACATCGATTATCCACTCGGTGCCCTCCCGTGCTTCGCGCAGGCCGTACGGCAGCGTGAGCACGAAGCAATGCATTTGCTTTTCCCAATGCAGCCACTCGCCCTGTATGTCCTTCTCGGACAGTTTATTGCGGAACATGACCCCATCAGGCGCAAGGACATCACAGCCAGCGGTTACGCCGTGTACTTTGATGCCGCGCTGCGCAAGTAGCGATATGTCCGCATTAATAGGCGACACTCTACGCTCTGCCGGATCCCAGTCGCCCGACCATGCCTTCGCCGTCTGCCTGATGATAGCTGGTGTAAGGAGAGGGTCGTGATGCGCAATTCTCTCGATATCTGGATTCACTCGCGTGAGGTCGGTGGAGGGGCTGATAGCCATGAGAGCGACGGGATGGGCGCTTGATGTTGATGCACTCGAAACATCCATGCCTTTCTCGGTGTCTTCTTTCAGCGCTTCAAGTGTCAAACACAATATGATGTTCGCGCCCGAAGAATCTCCTGCCAGGATGACTTTGTCGCCTGCTTCTTGCGCCTCTGCTAACAGTGTCCGGTAGAGCCTCAGCATCCAGGGGAAAGAGCTAGGTGCAGGATTGTTAGGCGCCATAGGTGGCGACACTATCGTCACGATAGTGTCTGGCATGTCTGTAGCCAGCTTCGCGCATAGTGACCAATGCTGGCCAGACGGTCCCATTTGCCAGCTTCCTCCAGCAAAGTAGTATATGCGCTTCTTGCCCGTCTTGGGCAGCTTTTCTGGCGACGCAGTAATGTCATACAAGTGAATGTCTTCGACGGTTCGATGGGAGAGCGTGCAGCCGCGGAGTTTCGCCTTGGGGGGATCGAGTCTGATGGAGCCATCTTCGTGTTCTGGATGGCCACTGTTTATCTGGTTGCGGAACCGCCGGATTATGAAGTGCAGAATAGCCATGTATGGGCTGCGGTCATGGCGGTCGGTAACGACAATGGAGCCGCCGTCTTTGGCAGCATACTGCGTCACATCCAGCGTTTCGAACATCACGCTGAGAAAGATTGTGGACTCCGGTCCAGCGCGGGTGGGGATTGAAAGAACATTTTATGAACAGGGAAGCAGCTCCCATATAAGACTCGCTAGAACAATAGAGAGGGAACGACAGATCCGGACCATGTCCCAGGATTGTGGCTTGACGCGTGTGTCTAGCGCGTAATCCGGATCGCGATCCATGACGCTGGTCTGGACATTTGGGCATCGGAGATTCTTCAGGCTTCAGGCTGTGCGGCACAAGAGTGTTGACCGGGGTGCGTGGTGTGAGACTCAGCGTGCATAATCGCAGCCTCTGTCGCGGTCCATGGTGTTGTTGTTTCGCGCAAGTGCCCAAGGTTCGATCGGTGACGTATTTTGCCAAGTCTCCCTAGCTGACTTCCCCGTGCCGAGTTCCGACTTCATCACCTTTCTCTCCCAGCCCATGTCAACAAAACTTCTATGAATATGCCATTCATGTCAACATTCGATTGATACACGAGTGTAGTGGCGACATTTGATTCTATCAGAAAGTCAGATGGAAGACATGCCACGCGCTCATCGTCGTGGTACCGACAGCTTCCCTCTTCTTTCAGATTGACATGTGCAGCTCGATGGGCGGAATACTCTTGGCACCTCTTCTTAGAGCGGAATCCTGAACTTTCCGCCCTTATAATGAGATCCGCATGGTTCCGCCGGCAGCTTCTCCGACGAGGGAGTCTTGTCCTCTTGGAATCATTCGTTACTTGCTGCAACTGGGCGCCACCTTACTCCATCTGGCCCTTGATGCCAACGCCTGCATCTGGGCGCACGTAAAGCCTAGAACTTGCATCGCACTACTTGTGACAATGACAGGATCATTTAAAAGGTCGCAATGAGCCACATGTGGCACACTTAACGTGGCGATCATTTCCTTTGGAAACATCCACTGCTCACATGGCTCAACAGCAGTACCTCACCGACGAAGAGATCAAGAAATTCATCGACGACCTAGATCACGATAGCAATGGAACCATCGACTACTGGGAGGTGGAGCGCATGCTCGATAAGGTGCACAAGGAGATAGCACCGAAAGCTCAACCGCATCACCTTCACCATGCTTCAAGAGATGATGAAGATCGACACGAATTCCTGCGAAGTGTTATCGGGACACGAGAAGACCGTATCAAACGCGACCAATTCACCGAATGCGTGAAGAAGTGGCAGATCCCGTCGCTGGAACAGGATCGAAAGGAAGCAAAAGAAGAAGACGACTACCTCAAGCAAATGTCAATCTATCGACGAGCACGCGCGTACTGGGCTGTCAAAGGACCTGAGATTGCATTTTTGGCCTTAGTGGCCTCCTTCATGATCGCCTTTGGAGTCTGGCAATTCGTCAAATACCTCACCTCCCCACAGTATACGCCAGCGTTCGGATGGGGTGCAGTTCTGGCGAAAACATGTGCGGGTGTGCTCTACCCGGCATTCTTCTTCTTGATCCTCTCCATGTCCCGATGGCTCGCGACTTTCCTTAGGAGATTCTACTTCATCTCGCGCTTCGTCAACTGGGATCTGTCGCAGTCTTTTCACATTAAGATGTCGATTGTCGCTCTTTGCTTTGCTACCCTGCACGCTATCGGCCATCTGAGTGGTTCTTTCGTCTTTGGCAGCATGGTAAGCAGACAGGATGCCGTTGCGAATGTCATTGGACAAGACATGGTTCCAAGGCGATACGTCGACTACGTGCGCTCACTACCAGGCTGGAGCGGCCTGACTGCTCTCAGCTGTTTCTACTTGCTCACCGCCATGAGCATGCCTCAAGTTCGAAAGTGGAGCTACGAGGTCTTCCAACTAGGCCACCTTCTCATGTTCCCCATCATTGGCCTAATGATGGCGCACGGTACCGCAGGACTCCTTCAATGGCCCATGATCGGGTACTGGCTCGCCTTTCCTACACTGCTTGTTATCTTCGAACGCAGCTGGCGGACTATCTCAGGGTTTCGTCCAATCGAAGCCGATCTTGAACTTCTCGACAAGGAGACAGTAGTGATCACTGCAGAAGTACCCAAGACGCGACCATGGGATTATAAGGCTGGCCAATATGTCTTCGTCCAAGTCCCACAACTCTCGAGGTTCCAGTGGCATCCGTTTACAGTCTCGACGTGCATTAATAACCGCATGCAAGTTCACATCAAGGCCGACGGCGATTGGACCAACCAGCTGCGCGACTTGGCACAGAAAGAAAAGAAGTCGAAGATCAAGATTGGTCTTGATGGACCTTTTGGTGCACCAGCACAGCGATTCTATGACTTTGAATACAGCATGGTCTTCGGGTAAGCAACCCGTAACAAATGATTTAATCGATCTAACAAAATGCAGTGCCGGCATCGGCGTAACGCCCTTCTCGGGTGTCCTAACCGACTTACAATACCACGAACTTGAACGTAGCAGAACCGCCGACCAATCACCCGAGTCTTCAGATAGCACATCAGATAAAGAATCACCGTATAAAGATCACAGACGTGTTGACTTCCACTGGATGGTCCGCGACAGGAATAATCTCATGTGGTTCTCCGATCTCCTCAACGAAGTTTCGCGCGCGCAGGACCTGGATAGCTCACATCTCGATATCCGCGTTCAAACATACGTAACGCAAAAGCGGAAGAACATCTCCCAGCACGTCTTTCGATGGCTACTAGAAAAACATCGCACAGACGACCATCCCTACTCGCCTATCACCGGTCTTGTCAATCCCACGCACTTTGGTCGACCCGATATCCGGGGCATCATGGAAGAGCACTACAGCGACATGTGCAAAGTGCTTGCGGAGAGGACGTCATCAACCAACGAGAAGCCTAATGGAGGACGGCGGATGAGCAAGATCCGAAGAACGAGCATGGTCGATGATGAAGTCAAGATTGGGGTGTTCTTCTGCGGACCGCCGGTCATCGGTCAGCAGCTAGCGGATCAGTGTAGCCAGATGACTGCAAAGGCGAGGAATGAGGGGAGGAAGATTGAGTATAGATTCATGATTGAGGTTTTTGGTTGATGTGTAATCATAGTCAAAATTCTATTCGAGCGATATCTGCGGAATGCAGGACACTTACTGTTTGCCTATGAAGGCTTCTTCGCATAAGCTGAAAGTGTTAGTGCTGATCTGATCTTACAGTCGGTCATTCCATGCTGATGGTCTGCCTCGTGAGACTGAGGCTGAGCCAAAGCTTCACACTCCGCCATGATAAGGCCCACCACCGCAGGAGATGGTGGGGATGAGGATGGGTTGCCGGGGTATGAGGAGGTTGTTGGGACG
>Ga0265780_10005779_pt1 | contig 15563 bp, 16 predicted proteins | sample P1T30metagenome_FD_192432 | JGI IMG/M metagenome (GOLD analysis project Ga0265780, IMG submission 192432) | Plant litter microbial communities from East Loma Ridge, Irvine, California - P1 T30 | ecosystem: Environmental > Terrestrial > Plant litter > Unclassified | place: USA: California... | reverse complement strand
CCCCGGTGCCCGACATCTGGACGATGCAGCACCCCTACGCGACCGTCCTGCTCGGCATCACCGTGATGCTGGTGGTCTTCGTGCCGCTGTGCATCCGCAAGTTCCAGCGCATCAGCGCGAAGTAGCGAACGCCGGCGGTCGACCGCGAGCCGCCGCCCGCGGACCGTCGCGCGTCCGCCGAGGAGGCGCGGGTCAGCCCGCGTGCCCGGCCGCCTCGCGCACGGCGGCGTCGAGTTCGCTCGTCGGCACCGTGAGGACGCTCCCGATCACGAGGCGCATCAGGGCGGGGACGTCCACGGCGTCCCGCTCGTACAACCACTGCAGCTGCAACCCGTCCTGGACGGCGAGCACGACGCGGGCGGCCGACTCGGCCGTGTAGCCGTCGCGCAGCCACCCCCGCGCCTGGGCGAGCCCGAGGTAGGCCGACGTCGACGAGACGATGCGTTCGTAGTAGTCGGCGTAGTACTGGTGTGCCGGGTGGTCCGGTGAGGTGGCCTCGGCCGACGCCGTGATGAACAGCGAGATGACGACGGGCACGTCGACGTTGTACTCGGCGAGCGCGACGAGCTCGTCGACCCTCATGCCCCCGTCGTCGTCGAAGTGGCGTCGCAGTCGTTCGTCGCGCCGACGGAGCACGGCCATCAGCAGCTCGTCCTTCGTCGGGAAGTAGTGCATGAGCGACTGGTGAGACACGCCGCACCGCCGCGCGATCTCGCGCAGGGTGGCGCCGTGGAACCCGACCTTGCCGAACACCGGCAGGGCCGCGTCGAGGATCGCCTCGCGCTTGGCGATGCCCTTGCGGTAGCGACCGGGTTCGCGCACCGCACCGACCGGGGGGACGTCGGTGACGTCGGCACGGGTCGGGTCGGGCTCGGGGGCGTCCATCGGGGTCAGCCTAGGTCGTCCCCCGAGCAGATGACGACGCCCGGGGACGAGGCGTCCGCACACGGTGCGTCGGCATAGAGTTCAGCGGTGCCGTGGTCGCTGCTGAGAACGCCTGCCTTCCGGGCCCTCTGGGTCGGACGCCTGTTCTCGTGGGTGGGCAGCGGCTTCGCGCCCCTGGCCATCGTCTTCGCGGCGATCGACCTGGGGGCCGACGCCGTCGATCTCGGGCTCGTGGTCGTCGCCCGGTCCGTGCCCAACATCGCCCTGGTGCTGGTGGGCGGGGCCCTCGCGGACCGCTTCTCGAAGCGCACCGTCGCGATCGCCTCGTCGTGGCTGTCGGCGGCGTCGCTCGTCGTCGCGGCCACCCTGATGCTGACGCAGACCGAGACGTTGCCCACCCTCGCGGCGGTGGGGGCGGTGAACGGTGCCGCGGCCGCCTTCTTCGGCCCCGCGACGAGCGCCCTGCTGCGCGAGACCGTGCCCGACGAACGCCTCCGGGACGCGACGGTGCTCAGCCGCGTCGGCATGAACGTCGGATTGGTGATCGGCACGGCGGTGGGCGGCGCCGTGGTCGCGACCGCCGGGTCGGGCCTGGCCCTGGCCGTCGGGGCGGCCGTCTTCGTGGCCGCGGCCGTCGTGTTCGTGGGGCTGCCCCGGGACGGTGCCCGCGCCTCCGGAGGGACGTCGGTGCTCGAGGACCTCGGCAGCGGGCTGGGCTTCGTCTGGCGCACGCGCTGGCTCGTCGCCACGGCGGCGCTGGCCTTCACGTTCCAGTTCGCCTTCGCCGGCGGGGTGCAGGTGGTGGGCCCGCTCGTGGCCGACCAGTCGTTCGGACGGCTGCTCTGGGGGTTCGCGGGTGCCCTGCAGACCCTCGGCCTGATCGTCGGGGCGTACTGGGCCGGTGCCCTGCGAGGACGGCTGCGCCTCTGGGCGGCCTGCCTCGGAGCCGCGGCACTCGCCCTGCCGCTCGTCTTGCTCTCGTTCGCCTACGGCACGGATCCGGTCGTGTTCGACCCGCTGCACTGGTTCTTCTGGATCAGCCTCGGCCTCTTCGCCGCCAGCGTGGGGCTCGAGGTCTTCACGGTGCCGCTGGACGTGGTCGTGCAACGTCAGGTCCCGGGGGCCTACCTGGGTCGCGTCTTCTCGTGCCTGACGCTGGCCTCGTTGGCCGGCGTGCCGGTCGGCGAGGTCGTCGTCGGACCGCTCACCGAACTCATCGGCACGCCGGCGACGCTCGCCGCCCTGGCCGGCCTCGTGGTCGCCGTCGCGGTGGCCGTGGCGCTCAGCTCACGGGTGCGACGGGTCGACGCCGGCCAGGAGGCGCGGGTCAGCTGAAGTCGCCGCGCTCGATCGCCTCGGCGTACTTGCGGACGTCCGGGCCGGGCTCGTAGTCGATGAAGCGGTCCTTGACGGCGTCGTTGATCGCCTTGAAGGACTCCTCCCACGACTCGCCCGAGTGGGCGGCGGCGGCGTCGCGGACCGCGTCGCGCAGCACGTTGTCGGCGTCGGTCAGGATCTTGTCGCGGGCTTCGTCGTTCCAGCGCACGTCGTTCAGGTCGGCCATGGTGTTCTCCTCGTGGGGTGGGGCGGTGGTGGGTGGGGTGCGGCTGGTGCTACTTCTTCTTCGGGCTCAACGACGAGCCCTTGTGGGCGGCCTTCGCCCCGCTCTTGTCGCTCTCGACGACGAAGTAGGGCTCGTCGTCCGAGGCCTTGAACTTCTGCCCGTCGAGCTGGAACTCCTTGACGCGCTTCTCCACGACCGTGCCGTGGGTCTCGCCCTGGGGGGTGTTCCAGGTGACGTGATCTCCCTTGCTGAACGACATCGCGCCTCCTTGGTGTGTCGATCCGTCCGTCGGCGTCCGGTGCCGCGCGGTGGTGGCGTGGACGGTACCCCGCTCGCGCCGACCCGTCACCCAGCGTCGCGGGGTACAGGGCGCGGCGATCTGCGGTCGGGCGGCGGCCCGGACCGGTCAGACCGAGAAGCCGCCGTCGGCCTTGATCAGCTGGCCCGAGATCCAGCGCCCCTCGGGCGACAGCAGGAAGCGCACGACCCGACCGATGTCGGCGGGCGTGCCGAGACGGCCGGTCGGTTGCCGGTCGGTGCCACTCGCGCGGATCTCGTCGTCCATCCAGCCCGTGTCGATCGGCCCGGGGTTCAGGGCGTTCGACGAGACGCCGAGGTGCCCGAGCTCACGTGCCGCCGCGATGACGAGCCGGTCGAGGGCGCCCTTGCTCGAGCCGTAGGGCAGGTTGTGCACGACGTGGTCGCTCGTGAGGGCGACGATGCGGGCGCCGTCGTCGAGCCGGTCGATCGGGGGCAACTGCTCGGCGAACGCCTTGATCGCCAGCCAGGCCGCCCGCACGTTGACGGCGTAGTGCGCGTCCCAGCTCTCGAGCGTCGTGTCGAGGATCGACGAGTCGACGCTGTGCGAGTGCGACAGCACGAGCGCCGTCACCGGCCCCAGGTCGTCGGCCACCGCCCCGAGGAGGCGCGCGGGAGTCCCCGGGTCCGCCAGATCCGCCGGGTACACGGCCACGCGCGCACCCGCGGCTTCGAGCTGGGCGACGAGCGTCCCCACGTCGACGGACTTCAGTCCCCAGGGCATGGCGGCGTCGTAACCGTCCCAGGTGGTCAGCGCGAGGTCCCAGCCGTCGGCGGCGAGCTCGTGGGCGATGCCGTTCGCGATCGAGTTCGTGCGGCCGGCACCGGTGAGCAGACAGATCTTCTTCGACATGCGGGTCTCCTTCGACACCCGCTCAGCTTGGCAGACCGGCCGGCCCGTCGGCGAGGCGCTCAGCGCCCTCGGCGCGGTCGGCTGCGACCGGTGCCGCGCTGGGGCCCTCGGCCCTTCGGCGGCGTGCGCTTCGGCTTCGCCCCGCGCGGGTCGGGAGCCGACCCCTTGCGGGCAGTGGCCTCCTGCTCGGGTTCGTCGCGCCTCCGCGATCGCGAGCTGCGGGCCGTCCGACCCCGCACGACGCCGATGAAGTCGTCGAGGTCGTCGGTGAGTTCGCCCTCGGGCCAGACGAGCGCGATCGTGGTCGGCGGCAGGTCGGCGACGTAGCGGTACGTCACCTCTTTGCGGGCGTGCAATCGCGCGAGGGACTGCGGCATGACGGCGACTCCGGCCCCGGTCGCGACGACGGCGACGGCATCGGCGAGCGAGAGGGACGGATCGAGGTCGTGACGGTGCTCGTCGTCGAACGCGGCGGCCTCGACCTCGTCCTCGAGGCCGGCCGCGGTGACGGCGTGGTCCTTGGGCACGACGACGACGGCTCGCTCGTCGTAGAGGCGGATGACCGACAACCCCTCGACCTCGATCGGCAGACGGGCCAGGACCATGTCGACCCGGTCGTCGCCCCGGGCGTCGTCGAGGGCGGGCACCGCGTCGGTGTCGGCGAGCGGCACGAAGGCCAGCGGGGTCTCGGGGCGGCGTTCCTCCCAGAGCCTCGACCACTTGGACAGGGTGACGCCGGGCACGACCCCGATGCGGAACGGGGTGCGGGTCGGCTCGGTCGTCATGGGTCGAGGGTATCGGCCCGGTACCCTGGTCAGATGACCTCCGACGCGCCGTCCGGCAAGCAGCCGCAGACCCTCAAGCCCTTCACGGCCGCCAAGAAGCTCGGGGTGTACCTGCCGGCCACGCCCGCCGAGTTCCAGGCCGCCCCCGTCACGCGCGAGGCCTTCGCCGAGCTCAGCACGAACCCGCCCGAGTGGCTGTCCGAGCTGCGCCGCACCGGCCCCCACCCGCGACCCGTCGTCGCCCAGAAGCTCGGCATCTCGACCTCCGGCCTCGCCCGGGCCGGCGTCGACGACGTCATGACCACCGACGAGATCCACGCCCTGCTCGACGAGATGCCCGACTGGCTCCGCACCGAACGCGGCATCCACGCCGACGTGCGCGAAGAAGAACTGCGCGTGAAAGAGCGCAACGCCGGCCGCGAGGTGCTCCGCAAAGAGCGCGAGGCGAAAGAAGCCGCCGAAGGGCACTGACCCCCGCCCTGCGCTACCGTCGGCGACATGTCCTTCAACGACGACGCGCGCCTCGACGGCAGCAAGGTCAAGCGACGCGGTCGCGGTCGCACGGTGGGTGTCGCCGGCGGCGGCATCGGCATCGTCGGCCTGATCGCCGTCTTCCTCATCAGCCAGGTCACCGGCGTCGACGTGTCGGGGTTGCTCGGCGGCGGGACGGCCGGCGGAGGCGCCCAGCCGGTCAGCGAGGGCGACCTGTCGTCCGAGTGCACCACCGGCGCGCAGGCCAACGACAGCGTGGACTGCCGCATGGTCGGCGCGGCCGACTCGCTCGACGCGTACTGGGCCGCCGAGGCCCCGGCACTCGGTGTCACCGACTACCGCACCCCCGACTTCTTCCTCTTCAGCGGCTCGACCGACACCGGCTGCGGTGGGGCGACGAGCGCCACGGGCCCGTTCTACTGCCCACCCGACGAGGCCCTCTTCGTCGACACCGACTTCTTCGAGCAGCTCCGGTCGCAGTTCGGCGCCAGCGGCGGCCCCCTCGCGCAGATGTACGTCGTCGGCCACGAGTGGGGCCACCACGTCCAGCAGCTGACCGGCGCCTTCGACCGCGCCGACCGCAGCGGCACGGGCCCGGGCTCCGACACCATCCGGCTCGAGGTCCAGGCCGACTGCTACGCCGGGGCCTGGGTCGGCGCGGCGTCCACCGTGCAGGACGCGAACGGCACCACGTTCCTCGAGCCCGTGACCGACCAGCAGGTCGCCGACGCGCTCGACGCGGCGGCCGCGGTGGGCGACGACCGCATCCAGTCCGCCAGCGGCGGCCAGGTCGATCCCGACACCTGGACGCACGGCTCGGCCGAGCAGCGCCAGAAGTGGTTCGAGACCGGGCGCAGCCAGGGCGCGACGGCCTGCGACACGTTCTCGGTGCCGACCGACCAGCTCTGACGACGAGGCCGACCCGCGCCTCCTCACGGTCGACGCCGCCACCGCGGCACGGTGCGTCCAGGCAACTCGAAGCGCGACTTCCGGGCGACGGCAGCCCGGAGGGCGCACACTTCACTCACCCTCGCGACGGCACAGGCGCCGCCGCGACGACAGCAGTGGAGGCGCGTCATGGCACGACCGGGCAAGGCCATCGAGTTCGACGGGTACGGGGACGTCTCGCAGCTCCACTTCGTCGAGCAGCCGTTGCCGACACCGGCCGACGACGAGGTCGTCGTCGAGGTGATCTGCGCGGGCCTCAACCACATCGAGAACTTCATCCGGCAAGGGGACTTCGTCGACCGGCTGCCCCTCGACTTCCCGGCCCGTGAGGGCTCGTGCTTCGCGGGCATCGTGAAGAAGCGCGGCGCCGCGGTGCGCAACTTCTCGGTCGGTGCCGAGGTGATCGGCCACGCGGTCGGGGGCGGCGCGCACGCCACCTACATCGCCGTGCCGGCGAGCGCCGTCGTGCCCAAGCCGCAGCACGTCCCGTGGGAGGTCGCCGGAGGGCTCTACCTGGCGGGAGCCACCGCGTACGACACCGTCCGCAGCCTGCACCTCGGGCCGGACGACGTCGTCGTGATCACGGCCGCGGCGGGTGGCGTGGGCCACATCGAGTGCCAGCTCGCCCTGCAGCTCGGCGCCAAGGTGATCGGCACCTGCAGCCCGGGCAACCACGACTACCTGCGCTCGATCGGCGTCGTGCCCGTCGACTACGGCGAGGGCCTGCGCGAGCGCATCGACAAGGCCGCGGGCACCGACCGCCACGTGACGGCGTTCATCGACAACTTCGGCGGGGACAACCCGGCCCTCAGCGCCGACCTCGGCGTCCTGCCGGCGCGGTTCAGTTCGAGCGAGGACCGCCTCGAGCGCGAGATCCGCTTCATCGGCGCCGAGCGCGACGACACCGAACCCGCGATGATCCTCTCGGCCCTCGCGAAGCTCATCGCCGAGAACAAGCTGCGCGTGCTCGTCTCGGGCTTCTACCCGTTCGACTACATCGCCCAGGCGTTCGAGGACCTCGCCGAGCAGCACTCGCGCGGCAAGGTCGTCGTGGGCATGCAGCCGGTCGAGACCGGTGCACGCTCGCACTGGTACCTGTCGGGCAAGGCGCGGGCGGTCGCCGAGTCGCTCGGCTGATCCGCACCGACAGAGCGCAGGAGGCGCGGGTCGGCACACCCGGCCGGCGTCAGCTGGGCAGCCGCAACAACGCCCCCGGAGCCCTGACCGTCGCCGCCGCCACGTCCATGGCCCCCTCGAGGGCAGCCGGCCAGTCGACCGAGCCGGGTTCGCGCCGCTCGGCGAGCAGCGAGGCGACGATCGACGCGAAGGTCGCGTCGCCCGCGCCCATCGTGTCGACGACCTCACCCTCGGCCGACGAGATGCCCCGCGTGAGAGCAGTGACGTCCGTCGCGTCCGCCGACGCTCCGAGCGCCAGGCTCGCCCCGGCCGAGCCGCGGGTCGCGAGCACTCCCCCGGTGCCCGCCGCGAGCAGCGCCTCCTGCCAGTCGTCGAGCGAGCGCCCGGCGACGAGTTCGGCGTCGTCGTCACCGATCTTCACGAGCAGGGCCGAGGCCGCGACCCGCTCGAAGCCGGCGGCGAAGTCGGCGATCTGGGCCGCCCCACCGGGCAGGAACCCCGGCCGCGGGTTCGGGTCGACGACGAGTCGCACGGGGTCGGTGCCGACCACGCGCAGCAACCGCTCGGTCAGCGGGGCGTCGTCGAACGGGTACGAGCTGACGGCGACCACGGGGGCGGCGTCGAGCACGGCGAGCTGCTCGGGCGAGAAGTCGAGACCGCGGGCGACGGCCGCGTCGGTGAAGACGTAGCTCGGTTCGCCGTCGACCCGCAGCGAGACCGCCCGGCCGGTGCCGAGGGGGTTGATCGTCGCGACGAGCTCGACGCCGTGCTCGGCGAGGAAGGCACGGATCGACTCGCCGTCGGCGTCGTCGCCGATCGAGGCGAGCAGCGTCGTGGGGACGCCGAGGCGGCTGAGCCCCACGGCGACGTTGAGGCCGGCCCCGCCGACGTGGTCGGTCGAGCCGGAGTCGGTGCGGAGCTCGTCGATGAGGGCGTCGCCGAGAACGGCGACCCGACCGTCGGTGGTGTCCATGGGGGTGCCTTTCGTCAGCGTGCCGGCAGCCACCCTATTGCGGCACGCGGTCGGGTCGCACTCCCCCGCTACGCTGGCCGACGTGACCGATTACGCACTGGCCGTCGACGTGGGCGGAACGAAGGTCGAGGCGGCGCTGGTCGCCTCCGACGGAACCCTGCTCGACGGCAGTCGCGACCGACGCCCCACCGGTGCCGGGTCGACGTCGGACGAACTCGCCGAGGCGGTCCGCGCGGTCGTCGCGCACGCCCTCGACGCCCTGCCCGACGGTGACGCCCTCGTCGGGGCGGGCATCGGCAGCGCCGGGCCGGTCGACCTCGTGCACGGCACGGTGTCGCCGATCAACCTGCACGCCTGGCGCGGCTACCCGCTGCGCGAGCAGGTCGCGGCCCTCGCGGCCTCGACCCTGCCCGACGCCGCCCCCGTCACCCTGCGGCTCGACGGCGTCAGCCTCGCCCTCGCCGAGCACTGGGTCGGCGCCACGCAGGGCGCCGACAACGCCCTGGCCATCACCGTCTCGACCGGCGTCGGTGGCGGCCTCATCGTCAACGGCCGCCTGCTCTCGGGCGGCACGGGCAACGCCGGCCACATCGGCCAGATCCAGATCGCCGACCGCCCCGCGGGCGAGAACGCCTGGGCGGCCACCCTCGAGGTCATCGCCTCGGGCCCGAACGTCGTCGCCTGGGCCCGCGAGCAGGGCTGGCAGGGCGAGCGCGGCGAAGACCTGGCGGCCGGCTACGTCGCGGGCGACGAGATCGCCGTCGCGGCCGTCCGCCGTTCGGCCAACGCCGTCGGCGAGGCCGTCTCGTCGGTCACCACGCTGCTCGACCTCGACGTCGTCGCGATCGGCGGCGGGTTCTCGCGCGTCAGCGACGACTACCTCGACCTGGTCCGGGCCACGGTCCAGGAGGCGCCGGTCAACGAGTACGCCCGTCGCGTCCGCGTCGTCCGCTCGGGCCTGAGCGACGAGAGCCCCTTGGTCGGGGCCGCCGCGCTCGTGTGGCGGGCCGAGCTGCTCGGCTGAGCCGCGCCTCCTGCGGTCGGTGACCCGCGCCTCCCGGGGTCGGTCGCTTCTCTGGGAACGGTCGTCGGCGGCCCGGCCTAGGCTGGGTTGCATCCCACAACGTCGTCGGAGTCCGTCGCGCCCTCGGGGCGCGCACCCCCACCGCACCACCACTCGCAGAGAGGTCATCTCATGCCCACCACCGTCCCCGTCCTGCTCACGCCGTCCGCCGGCGCACCCTTCGAGCACTCCACCGTCGAACTGCGCGACGTCGGCCCGAACGACGTCCAGATCGACATCGCGTTCGCCGGCATCTGCCACAGCGACATCCACCAGGCCCGCGAAGAGTGGGGCAAGGCCATCTTCCCGATGGTGCCCGGCCACGAGATCGCCGGCATCGTCACCGAGGTCGGCTCCGAGGTCACCAAGCACCAGGTCGGCGACCGCGTCGGCATCGGCTGCTTCGTCGACAGCTGCCGCGAGTGCGAGAACTGCCTCGCCGGCGAGCAGCAGTTCTGCGTCAAGGGCAACGTCGCGACCTACAACGGCCGCCAGTACTCGGGCGAGCCCACCTACGGCGGCTACGCCAAGCAGATCGTCGCCGACGAGAACTACGTGCTGTCGATCCCCGAGGGCATCTCGCTCGACGAGGCCGCGCCGCTGCTCTGCGCCGGCATCACGACCTACTCGCCCCTCAAGCACTGGGGTGCCGGTCCCGGCAAGAAGGTCGCCGTCGTCGGCATGGGCGGGCTCGGCCACATGGCCGTCAAGATCGCGCACGCCATGGGCGCCGAGGTCACCGTCATCAGCCAGACGCTGTCCAAGCAGGAGGACGGCCTCAAGCTCGGCGCCGACCACTACTACGCCTCGAGCGACCCCGAGACCTTCGGAAAGCTCAAGAACTCGTTCGACCTGATCATCAACACGATCTCGGCCGACATGGACATCGACGCCTACGCCCGCACCCTGCGCCTCAACGGCACCATGGTCTTCGTCGGCCTGCCCGAGAACCCGCAGTCGTTCCGCGCCGGGTCGCTGATCGGCGGCCGTCGCAGCCTCGCCGGCTCGAACATCGGCGGCATCCCCGAGACGCAAGAGATGCTGGACTTCTGCGCCGAGCACCACATCGGCGCCGAGATCGAGACGATCGGCGCCGACGAGGTCGACGAGGCCTACGAGCGCGTCGTCGCCAGCAAGGTCCGCTACCGCTTCGTGATCGACACCGCGACCATCTAGCACCCGCCGCAGGCACGAAGGCCCCCTCCCGTCACGGGAGGGGGCCTTCGTCGATGCTGAGGGCGGACGGGCACGACCACGGGCGACCCCGGGAACGGCGGGCGACCACGGCAGCCCCCCTCCGACGAACTCGCCCGTCGGGGGTCGGCATCAGCAGACGTCAGCCGACTCCGCTACCCGGCGGGGGTGTTGAACCGACGAAGCCAACCGGCGAACTCGGCGAGCTCGTCGTCGGACCAGCCCTCGACGTGGTTGCGGAACACGGCGCGGTTCTCGTGCCGCACCTCGAGCATGCGGCTCTCGGCGCGCTCGGTGCTGCGCAGGGTCATGACACGACCGTCGGCCGCGTCGGGCACCACGTCGACGAACCCGGCCTCGCGGAGCAGCGTGACCTGCCTGCTGACCGCGCTCTTGTCCATCGCCATCGCCTTGACGATGTCGCCGGCGCTGCACGGCTGGTGCTTCATCACGTACCGCAGCACGTAGAAGGCCGTGGGGGGCACGTCCGGGTCGAAGCGCGACGCCGCCGCGGCGATCGTGCGTTTGGCCTCGACCATCATCGAGCCGATCTCGTCGACCACGCCGGCCATGAGGCCCTCGCGGCCGTCGTCGTCAGGACCCGGGAGGCGCGGTGCGGCCTGGTCGGGAGCCTCGGCCCCCGCAGGGCGCGGCACGTCGAGCACCGCGCCCTCGGGCTGGCCGTCAACGGTCGGCTGCGACATCTTTCTCCTCGACCAGGGACGAGAACACCGGGCTCTCGGCCAGTTCGTCGGCGGGTACCGGGTGACCCGCCACCTCGGCGGCGCCCGTCGCGATGATCGTGTCGATGGTACCGGTGGCGGTCGACGTGTGGCTGTGGTGACGGCGCTGCGCGTCGGCGACGCCGTCCCCTCCGTCGACGGGTGAGACGGGCGCGGGCGAACCCGACAGGCCCGAGGTCGGGTCGGACGCCGTGACGGGCGTGGAGGCCGTCGCCGGGGCGCTCGACACCGCGGGGGCCAGGCCGGCCGTGGCCGCGACTCCCTTGGCGGCCGGGGACGCGGCGTTCGCGTCGACCGGGGCCGCGCCTCCGTCGCTGTCGTCCGAGGCCGTGGCCGCCGACGAGTCGGCCGCCGGGCCGTCCGTCTTCGCCGCCGCACGCTGGAGACCGGTCTTGGTGCCGAGCTCGACGTTCGGGAGCAGGCAGACGAACACGATGGTGATGATCGCCAGCGGAGCCGCGATGAGGAACACGTCGGCGACGCCCTGACCGTAGGCCGATTCGATGATCGTCCGGATCGGGCCGGGCACGGTGCTGAGGTCGGGGATGCTCGTCGAGCCGCCGCTGCCGAGCGCGCTGGGGTCGACCCCGGCGTCGGTGAGGCCGTCGGTGATGTAGCCCGAGACCTTGGTGCCGAGGACGGCGCCCATGACCGAGACGCCGATCGTGCCGCCGAGGCTGCGGAAGAACGCGACGCTCGACGAGGCGGCACCGACGACGCTGACGTCGACCGAGTTCTGCACGACGAGGACGAGGTTCTGCATCACCATGCCGATGCCGAGCCCCATCATGGCCATGAAGACGGAGACGATGGCGAAGTTGGTGTCGTACTCGATGGTCGACATGAGGAAGAGACCGGCGGCGAGCAGGATCGACCCGACGATCATGTAGGGCTTCCACTTGCCGTACTTCGAGATGAGCGCACCGGCGACCATCGACGAGATCAGCAGGCCGAGCACCATCGGCAGGGTCAGGATGCCCGCCATCGTCGGCGACTGGCCGCGCGCGAGCTGCATGTACTGGCCGAGGAACACGCTGGTGCCGAACATGGCGACGCCGACGCTGAGCGAGGCGATCACGGCGAAGGTGAACGTGCGGTTCGTGAACAGGGTGAGCGGGATGATCGGCTCCTTCGAGCGGAACTCCACGACGACGGCGAGCGCGAGCAGGACGGCCGCGCCGACGCCCATCAACCAGCTGGTGGTCGAGTTCCAGTCGAACTGCTTGCCGCCGAGGGACACCCAGACGAGCAGCAGCGAGACGCCACCGGCGATGAGGCCCGCGCCCCAGTAGTCGACGACGACGGCCTTCTTGGGCTTCGGGGGCAGGTGCAGGGTGCGCTGGATGACGATGAGGGCGGCGACGCCGACGGGCACGCCGACGAAGAAGTTCCAGCGCCAGCCGATCGAGTCGGTGAGCACGCCGCCGAGCAGCGGCCCGCCGATGGTGCCGACGCTCATCACGGCGCCGAGGTAGCCCATGTAGCGTCCGCGCTCACGCGGGCTGATGATGTCGCTCATGACGACCTGCACCAGCGCGGTGAGGCCACCGGCGCCGAGCCCCTGGAAGACGCGGAAGGTGATCAGCGTCGCGGTGTTCTGCGAGAAACCCGCGGCGACGGAGGCGAGCACGAACAGCACGAGGGCGACCTGCAGCAGCACCTTGCGGTTCGTCAGGTCGCTGAACTTGCCCCACAGCGGCGTGCTGACGGTGGTGGCCAGCAGGGTCGCGGTGATGACCCAGGTGTACGAGGTCTGGCTGCCGTTCAGGTCGCTGACGATGCGCGGCAGCGAGGTCGACACGACGGTCGACGAGAGGATCGCCACGAGCATGCCCATCAACAGGCCCGACAGGGCCGTGAGGACTTCACGATGGCTCATGCCGGGCGCTTCGCCCGGTTCGTGGGGTGCCGCGGGCTTGGTGCCCGTGGCGGTCGTGGTCTGCGACAAGGTGCGCTCCGGTGGTTCGAGATGGTGAGGGACCGATCGCCGTTGGCCGTGTCCGTTGGTTGCAGAACGTCAACCATACGCTTTCGTTGACGATCCGCAACCATTTCACTGCAGTTGCTGCAGAAATCTTTCTCGAACTCCGCGACGCGGTCGCGAGGGAACGCAGGAGGCGCGGTGCGAGTCCTCCTCGCACCGCGCCTCCGTCAGGGCCTTCCGGGTCAGCGGACCTCTTCTGGCCTCTTCTGCCGGAACATCTCGGCGGGTTGGTGGTCGCCGTTCCAGACCTGGGTGATGCCCCAGACGACGGCCATGAGCGGCACGGCGATGACGGCGCCCACGACGCCGCCGAGGATCGTGCCGGCGGTCAGCGCGACCAGGATGACGAGGCCGTGCAGCTGCAGCGTGCGGCCCATGAGCACCGGCTGCAGGAAGTTGCCCTCGAGCTGGTTGACGACGACCACGATGCCGACGACGATCAGCGCCTGGACCGGGCCGAGTGCGACGAGGGCGACGAGGGCCGCGAGGATGCCCGCGGCCGTGGCGCCCACGAGGGGGATGAACGCCGTCAGGAACACGATGACCGCGAGCGGCAGGGCCAGGGGCACCCCGACGATCCAGAGGCCGACGCCGATGCCGATCGCGTCGACCGCGGCGACCGTCGCCGTGCCACGGACGTAGCCGCCGAGCGTGGTGACCGTCTTGTCGCCGATGCGGCGGGCCCGGGCGTAGTTCTCGCCCTTGAACGGGCGGAGCAGGAACTCCCAGATGGCCGGGCCGTCCTTCAGGAAGAAGAACAGGACGACGATCATCAGGACGAGGCCGGTCGCGAAGCTGCCGACCGCCGAAGCCCCGGCGAGCGCCCCCGAGCCGAACTGCGAGCTCGTGACGAAGTCGACGGCCGCGTTGCGGACGTCGTCGATCTGCTGGTCGCTGATCGAGAACGGCAGGGTCGTGATCCAGTCCTGCAGCTTGTTGAAGCCCGAGGTGGCCGAGTCGGCGAGCGAGCTGGCCTGGCTCTCGACGGCCCACACGATCAGCCAGGCGACGAGCCCGAGGATGATCAGGACGGCGAAGAGACAGATAAGGGTCGCGAGCACCGAGGGCACCCTGTGTCGCCGCAGGAAGGCGACGACCGGCAACATGGCCGACGCGAAGATCAGCGCGAGCAGCACCGGCAGGGTGACGAGGCTCAGGCTGAGGAAGACGTAGATGACGCCGATCGCGACGATCAGGACGGCGATGATCTGCACGGCACGCGTCGCGAGCGTGCCGAAGGCGTCGGCCCAGAGGGAGTGCCGGACGGCGGCGTCCTCACGGGCCACCTCGGCTTCTTGGCTGCGGAAGAGTCCCACGGTGTCGTCCTCGTTTCTGGTGGTGCGGGGGTCGAGAGGGGCGCCGGAAGAGGCACGGTCGGGCACGGCCGCGTGCCGGTGCGCCGACGGAGGCGGCGGGGCTGATCGGCCCGACTAGGACAGCCAACCCCGTCACGAGAATATCGGGCCGGATCGGTGCCCCCGCGACCCGGCGCGCGCCTAGCGTGGAGGGCATGCCGACCTCCGTCCTCGTCGTGTCCGACACCCACGTCCCGCAGAAGGCCAAGGCCGTGCCGGGGGTCGTCTGGGCCGCGGTCGAACGGGCCGACGTCGTCGTGCACGCGGGCGACTGGACCGGCGAACCGCTGCTCGACGAGTTCGAGGCCCGCGCGCGCCTCCTGATCGGGGTCCGGGGAAACAACGACGGCGACGGGCTGCGCGTGCGCCTGCCCGAGGTCGCCCGCACGACGATCGAGGGCGTACGCCTCGCCGTGGTGCACGAGACCGGAGCCAAGGAGGGGCGCGAGGCCCGCATGGACCGCGCCTTCCCCGAGACCGACCTGCTGCTGTTCGGGCACAGCCACATCCCGTGGGACACGACGACGCCCGCGGGCCTGCGCCTGCTGAACCCGGGGTCACCCACGGACCGTCGGCGCCAGCCGCACGCCACCTACCTCACGCTGACCCTCGACGCGGGCGAGGTGCGCGACGTGGTGCTGCACGAGCTGCCCGTCGCCGCACGGGACCGCACGGGGGTGCTTCCGCACCCCCGCATGACGACCTAGCCGGCGGGCGTCTCGGCAGGGGCCGACTCGGTCGGGGTCGGCGACGGGCTGGCCGTGCCCGACTCGGTGTAGCTGTTGCCGGCCGCGGTGACGACGAAGCTGCGGAACTCCTGCACCGTGAACGGACGGCTGCCGTCGTACTTCTGGCCGTTGACCAGGACCGTCGGGGTGCCCGTCAGGGCGTCGAGGTCGCTGTTCGGCAGGGGCCCGTCGATGGCCCGTTGCGTCGACGCCGTCACCCAGGAGCCGAACTCGTCGTCGTCGATGCACCTCGTGATGTCGCTCGCCTTCGTCACCCCGTCGACGCCGGTCGCGATGTCGGCGAGTTGCGAGTCGTCGAGACCGCGGGTGCCCTCTTCGGGTTGCTGCTCGAACATGGCGGTGTTGAAGTCGAAGAACGAGTTCGGCGAGTAGTTCGCCACGCAGGCCGCCGCATTGGCCGCCCGGTTGCTGTACTTCGTGCCGAGGGACTGGTTCGTGAGGATGGCGACCGGGTGGTACTCGACCGTCGCCGCCCCCGACTCGACGAGACCGCTGATGTAGTCGTTGTTGGCCTGCTCGA
>Ga0265780_10005778_pt1 | contig 15564 bp, 8 predicted proteins | sample P1T30metagenome_FD_192432 | JGI IMG/M metagenome (GOLD analysis project Ga0265780, IMG submission 192432) | Plant litter microbial communities from East Loma Ridge, Irvine, California - P1 T30 | ecosystem: Environmental > Terrestrial > Plant litter > Unclassified | place: USA: California... | reverse complement strand
CAGAATCTGCAGCACAAAAGCCTGCTGCACTTGCAACATGATTTGTACCTGGTGCTGAAGCTTTTCGGCCGTGTAGCGGGCCGTGATATCAATACCGGAGCCCACAACCAGCCGCAGGGTTCCGTCGGCGTTGAACACCGGCCGCAAGTGGCGGAGGATGAGCTGCGGCTGCTGTTGGCGGTCGGTGCGCATTTCCTCCCACGTCACATCGGTGCGGGTACGCACGGCCAGGTCGAAGTACTCCTCTCGCTGCTGGGCAATGCCAGGGGGATGCTGCTGTCTGCGCTGCTCCAGGTACTCGGCATTGCTCAGGCCGATAATTTGCTGCCGCACCGCAGCATCCGAAACCGCTGAAGGATTGACGAACAGGTACCGGTGTTCGGCATCGAACACCGCCACGTCAACGGGCAGCAGGTTCAGGATGGACTCGTAAAATTCCTGTTGCCGGGCCATCTTTTCCTCGGCTTGCTTCCGTTCCGAAATATTAACACCGGAGCTGATAACCAACTTACTACCATCGGCAGCTACTACAAACCGGTAGCGCATCAAATAATACCGAAGGCCGCCCGGAATGGTGTGGACTTCTTCCCACACTACTTCGCACTGCTCCCGCATTGCCTTGGCGAAGGCTGCGGAGCGGTGTTGCATCAGGGCCTCGGGACGCTGGCGGAAGACGCCGGTTTCCTCACTGGTCTTGCCCATCATCCAGGCCCGGATAGCGGGGTCGGGCTCCACGGTCGGGTTCAGAAACTGGTAGCGGTGCTCGCTGTCGAACACGGCCACGGCCGTTGGCACCTGCTCCAGGATGCTTTCGTAGAAGCTCCGCTGCCTGCTGAGCAGTTGCTCGGCCTGATGCCGCTCCGTGATGTTGGTCAGGTACAGCGTGGCGTAGGGCTGCCCGGGCACGGGCACGGCCGTGAAGAGGTAGTGCTGCCCTCCTATGGCCAGTTCCTGCTGCTGTTGCTGCTGCGCGGGAGCGTGCAGGGCGGCTTGCACCAGCGCTGTCAGGCGCGGCCGCAGGCAGGGCTCATCGGCGGCCAGCGCTTCGAGCAGCGGCGCGGCCGTGGGGCTCGCATAAATTACTTCGCCGGCGGCCGTGAGCCGCAAGATGGGGTTGGGGCTTTGGCCGAGAATGTAGGAAAGCGTCCGAATCTCGGTGTCGCGGTGGTGGCGCTCGGTCACGTCGCGGTAGCAAATGAGGCGGCCAGCCCCAGCCTTATCCAGCACCAGATAGTCAAGCTCCACTACCCGCCCATCAGCCAGCGTAAACTCCTCTTGCAGCACGGTTTGGCCGGCTTGGTTCAGCGCCCTGGCCCGCTTCTTGAAAGCCGCCGGGTCGCGAAAACTGTCGTCGATATAAACTGCTGAATAAGGTATCGGCGGGCCGCCTTCGGCCGGGCCCGCCACGGGAGTCAGCCCAAACAGCTCCCAGAAGTGCTGGTTTACGAATTGAATCTGATGATACTCATCCACCAGCACAAAACCCACCCGCAGACCTTGCACCAGGGCCGTCAGTTGGGTCTGGCGGCGCTGTGCGTGGTTGGAAATAGAAGCCACCTGATGTTCGAGGGCAGCAATGCGGGCTTGGGCCACCGCCAGGGCAGCTTCGGCCTCATGGCGGCGGGCCTGCTCCGCACTGAGCTGCGCAGCCAAGTCGGTTGTAGAGCAAGAAGAGGCAGGAGGCATGGCCGGAAAGAGTGGGAAAGCAGGCAGTTAAATAATAGAAGCCGAAGTAATCGGTAACTACTAAAAATAAAGAACAGGCAAATGCTCCAAAGGTCCGACTTTTTTTTGACCCGTAGTGCTACTAATTGGCTTTAAACCAATATAGTTAACGCTTTCCATGCTATAATCCTACCTAATATTTGAAGAAGCAGTAATTTATACCATCCGGCAGCGATTTACTGCGTGTCCTTACCTGAAAGCCGTGTCATAGCTTTAGGCCCAAATAGGCTTCTTGGATAAAGCGAACAGGCTTTGTTCAAGTGGCTCCGTTTATCCTTCCTGCCATAAACTAAGACTAGAAAATGGTTCTATGCGCTGGAAACGTCCCTCATGACCAGCAGAGTCGTCCCTCTGTCGTTGCTCCAATGATAACAGCGGGGCCACTGTTGGCGCCACTACCTTACCATGTCTCTTAAGCTTAAAATTCGTCTGAGCGTTTTCCTGCTGCTGCTGCTGCTGCTAGGACTGGGCGGCTATGCATTTTTCACCATCAGCTACCTGGAGCACGGCGCCCACGGCATCGAGCAGGCCGATTTTAACATGGCGCGTACCACCGTGCTGGCCTTTCTGGGAGCCGGGCTAGCGGTGGGTATTACTATGATGGTGCGGCTGCCGCGCATTGTAGTGCGCCCGCTGCGCCGCCTGAGCGTGGACATGGAGCGGGTGACTGGCCCCGGCCTGGCCACCCGCGTGGCCGTGGGCCGGCGCGATGAAGTGGGCACTATTGCCACCGCTGTGAACCGTGTGCTGAGCCAGGCCCAGGACGAGCGCCGCATCACCCTAGCCGAACTCTTCACCGAGCGCAACCGCATGGAAAGCCTGGTGAAGAGCCTGGACGAAGGCCTGCTGCTGCTGAACGAGCAGCGCATCATCGTGCTGGCCAACCCCGTGGCCTGCGACCTGCTAGGCCTGCCCCAGAAAGACTTACTGGGCAAACCGGTCGATGCCGTGGCCGCCACCAACGAGCTGCTGCGCGACCTGCTGGTGCCTCTGGCCCAGGCCAACCTGGCCGGCGATGCCGTGCCCGACCCCGTGTTCACGTTCCCGCACAAGGGCGAGGCGCCGCACTATCAGCTTAGCATCAGCCCCATCGAAACGGTTAGCGAAACGAACAAGCGCACGCCCGCCGGCTACATTTTCTGCCTGCGCAACGTGTCCGACTTCAAGAAGCTGGACGAAGTGAAATCCACTTTCCTAGCCACTATTTCGCACGAGCTGAAAACGCCGCTGGCCAGCATCAAGCTCAGTCTTATGCTGCTGCAAAACCCTCGTACTTCCGATGCCGAGCGCCAGACCCTGGCTGCCGGCATCGGCGAGGAAACCCAGCGCCTGCTCCAGATGGTAGGCCAGCTCATCGAAGTGTCGCGGCTTGACGCGGGAGCGGGCATCAAGCTCAACCTGCAGCCCGTGCGGCTGGCCGAAGTTATCGGCTATGCCACCCAAACCGTGCAGCCGCAGCTCCAAGACAAACAGATTCAGCTCGCCGTGCAGCTGCCCGATACGCTACCTGCCGCCCACGGCGACGTGGAAAAGACTACCTGGGTGCTTATCAACTTGCTTTCCAACGCCATTCGCTACTCGCCGCCGGGCGCCCCGCTCATCATCCGGGCCATGCAGTGGGGCGAGATGGTCCGCGTGAGCGTGGAAGACTGCGGACCGGGCATTCCGGCCGAGTTTCACAAGCGCATCTTCCAGCGGTTTGCGGGCGTGCCAGGGCAGGGCGGCCAGGGCAGCTCGGGGCTAGGCCTGAGCATTTCACGGGAGTTTATCGATGCACAAGGCGGCAAGCTGTGGGTGGAAAGCCAGCCGGGCATGGGCAGCCGGTTTCTGTTCACGCTGCCGGTGGCGTAACCTCAAGAGTCCCTTCTCTGCGGAAAAGAGTCTCCTGAGATTATATCAGCCGCGCCGCTAACACAAGCAAAAAGGGCCGAAGCAATGCTTCGGCCCTTTTCCTCATTCACTTACCCAAGGGCTACTCCTTCAGCAGGCGCACCACGGCGCTTTGGTCCGCCGAGGTCACTTTGAGCAGGTACACGCCGGGGCGCAGGTCGGCCACCGGCAGGAGCTGGCGCTGGCCTTCAACCACCGAGGCCAGGCGTTGCGTGAGCATGGGCGTGCCTTGGAAATCCATCAGCACCACCTGCACGGGCTGGCCGGCCACGCCCGAGATTTCCACCTCGGCCCGGCTGCCGGTCACGGGGTTGCCCAACACGGCCACCTGGAGCTTGTCGGCGGGCTGGGTTGCACCAGCGGTCTGACGGGCGGCCGTAGTGGTGGGCTCCACGCCGTACACCAGCTGGCCCTGGTAGTAGATGGTGACGTGGTTGTTCTCGGCGAGGGGGCCGGCGGCGAGGTAGGAATGGTCATTGACCTGGTTCATGGCTGACCAATCGGTTTTGCTGGCCTGCAGCAGGGCTTCGCCGGTGTTGGCGTAAGGGGCCAGCTGGCCCAGCGTGGGCGAAAAGCTCATCTCCAGGTAGGTTTCGGCGCCCTGCTGGCCGGGCGTGAGCGTAATACTATTGGCGCCAATTGGGGCGAAGTTGACCGAGCCGCCCATTGGCGAGGAGCCGTCGGGGGTCAGCCAGTAGCGCACGCGCAGGTCCTCGTAGTTCACCGGCACGTTGCTGAGGTTGTTCACCTGCAAACCTAGCTGCAGGAAGTTGGTGCTGACGGCCGCGTTACGGTTCTCGCTGAGGGCTTTGAAAGCCAGCGTGGGTACCACCGGCGTGGTTGGCTCCGTGCCTGCTACGAGCACCCCGTTGCGGTACACGGCTACGTGCTGATTGGGCAGGAAAGTGCTGTTGGTGGCGTAGGAATAGTCGTTGGTTTCCTCAAAATTGCCCCAGCTGGCCTGGTGCAGGCTCGACAGGATGGGGCCCGAATTACCCTCGCCTGCCAGGCTGCCAGCACCGGGCTGGAAGGAGTATTCTACGTAGCCGTAGGCGCCTTCCCGGGCGGTGGGCATGGCGGCGTAGCGCAGGCCCACGAGGCCGGTACCCAGCTGCGCCCAGTTCACCGAGCCCAGCACGGCGCCGCCGGTTTCGGGAATCAGCCAGTAGCGCACGGTCAGCTCTTGGTAGGGCACGGCCACGGGGCCGTCGTTCACCAGCTCTAGGCTGATGCCCAGGTTGTTGTCGCTGGGATGCGCGGCGTCGGGGTTCTGGTAGAGGGCGCGCACCAGCAGCGGCGCAATGGTCAGCGTCTGGCTAACGGGCGTGGCAGCAGCGTAAGTGGCGTTGCCGGCCTGGGTAGCCGTAATGGTCACGGTGCCGGCTTTTAGCAGTTGCAGGGTGCCATTGTTGAAGGTGGCTACGGTATTGTCGGAGCTGGTGTAGCTTACGGGCAAGCCGGAATCCGAAGTAGCGCCGGGGTTCACGTTGGCATCGCCCACCAGGTGGTTGGGTAGCGCGGCGAAAGTGATGGTTTGCTTGGTCTTCATCAGCTCAGCAATTTCGGCCGGGCTCAGGGCGTAGTTGTACACGCGCAGCTCGTCGAGGGCCCCACGGTACGGGGCAGGCGCGTTGGCCGTACTCAGAAATTCCAGCTCGCCGATGTTGCCCACGATGAGGTCGCTGGCTTCGCCGATGCCGAGGGCTTTGGTGGTCATCTCCTTCACCAGCACGCCGTTCATGTACACCTGGATTTTCTTGGCGGCCACGTCGCGCAGGGCAACCACGTGCACCCACTGGCCGCTGAAGAAGGGCGCGCCAGCAATCTGCAGCTCGTCCTTGTTCTTATCATCATCAATGGCAAAGCGGAATTGCTTGTTCTTGAACTCGATGTTGAAGCGCTTGCCGGTGGCGCCGGTCGTGGCGTTGCGCGTAATGGAGCCCTTGCAAAGCAGGTAGGCACTGGTGAGGTTGTCCTGGGGCAGCTGCGTAGCGGTGGCTTTCATCCAGAAGGCCAGCGAGAAGGAGCTTTGGTCGAGGTAAAGCTGGTCCTGATGCGGGATGCTTACTACGTAGCGGTTCTGGTCGGCGGTGGCGAAGTCGAGGGCGTTGTTCACCTTGCCGGGCACCCGAATGCTCTGGTCGTCATCGTCCAGACCCAGCACGCCGTTGTTGGCAAAAGTCGACTGGTCGATAATCTGGGTGCCGTCGGCGGCGGTTTCATCGAAGCCCCAATGGCCCACCAGCTGCGGCACAATGTTGCCCAGCGTGCGGAACGACCAGGCCGTACCCGTCACGGTGCCCTTGGCATTGGTGGCATCGATGCGCCAGTAGTAGGGCGTGTTGGCGCTCAGCCCGGTCACGGTGTAGGAGGGCGCGGCGGTGTAGGGCACGTCCGCCAGCTTGGTAAGGGCGGCCGGGTCGGTGCCGAAATACACGGCAAACGAAGTAGTGTTGGTGCTGCCGGTCCACTTCAGGGCCAGCGTGCCATTGGTCAGCTCGGCGTACTGGAAGGCATCGGTGGGTGTGGGCGTGCTGGCCACGGCCGGGGCCGAGGGCAGGGCCGGCGTTTTCACCGTGGCCACGCCGCTGTAAGCCGAGGCCTCGGTTCCGGTAATGGCTTTGAGGCGGTAGTAATACGTGGTGTTGGGCAGCAGGCCGGCGTCGATATAGGTCGTGGCATTGGCGGCCGGGTGAAACACGTCGGCGTAGGTCGTGCCATCGGTCGAGCGCTCCAGCACGAAGTAGCTTTCGTTGGGCGAATTGTCGGCCCAGGTGAGCACCACCTGGCTGGCTGGCGCGGGCACTTCCACGGTACTGGCAGCCAACTGCACGTTGGACGGCGGCCGCACGAAATCGGGCGCCGGCGTATTAGTCAGCGAGTTAACGTACACTTCCAGGTTGAGGTAGCTGGGGTCGGTACTGCTGCTCGCTACGGCGTCGGCCGCGCTGTTCTTGTTGAGGCTGTGGGCATCTTCCCAGGCGTCGGGCATGCCGTCGCGGTCGGTATCGAGCGGCGCGGGCGCGCTGAACACGTCGCCGAGGCCACCGTTGGAGAAGGGCAGGTCGGTTTCATTATATACGTAGTAGCCCTGGGTGCCCTTCGAACTTACCTCGCTAATTAGCAGGCCATCAACCTGGTCACGGCGCGGGTAGTTGACGCCGGCATTGTCGATGACGTACTGGTAGGCCTGCGTGGCCGTCATGGCCGGGTTGGCGGCCGGGTAGGCGAAGGGCTGGGTGCGGAAGCCGGGGCCCACGATGCCGGGGTAGCCCACGGTGTCGTAGGGCACGGGCGCGCCATCGAGCACGCCGTTGCGGTTGTTGTCGAAGTAGTTGCCGCTGCCAAACAGGTTGAACGTGCCGGTGCCGCGCACGAAGGGCGTGGTTTGGGCTGGCGGCGTGAGCGGACCGCCCACAAAGTAGTTGTTGATGATGTTAACTTCCGAAACGCCCGCCGAGCCGCCCATGATGTAGGCCTCGCCCGACCAGCCGTAGTTCATGTTTGGGCCCAGGCGGTTGCCGTTGCCCCAGTCATACACCACGTTGTTCACAAACTCGTTGATGCCCTTCACCTTGGGGTTGCGGGTCTTGTTGCTGATGTAGAGATTTTGCAGCAAGCTCACCTTGCCACCGTCGGGCGTCTGAATCAGGCCACCGGCTGAGTGGTTGTCGCGGTGTAGGCCCTGTCCAATGATGGAATTCTGCACCGTAATGTTGTCGGGCGCAGTGCCTTTGCTGTCCCAGTTAATGGAAAAAACCTCGTCCATGCCCCAGGATAAGGACATGTGGTCGAGGATGATGTTGGAGCCGTTGGCCAGGCCCGAGGCGTCGTTGCCCTTGTTGCCCGTCGAGCCCAGCCGCACGCGCAGATAGCGGCAAATGGTGTTGTTAGCGCCCGTGAACGTGATGCGCTTGTTGAAAAACACGATGCCGTCGCCGGGCGCGGTCTGGCCGGCCACGGTCACGTTGGGGGCCACCTGCACGTTGCTTTGCAGCGTCACGATGCCGCCCACGGCAAAGGTCACGAAGCGTCCCGGCTGGCTCACCGCGTCGCGGAACGAGCCCGGCCCGCTGTCGTTGAGATTGGTGACGATGTAGACGCTCGGGCTGGCCACGCCGCGCGCCCCAGTGGCGAAACGGCCGAAGCCGCCCGCGCCCGGGAAGGCCACGGTTTGGGCCGCCACCGGGGCTGCTACCGACAGGCCCAGCGCCAGCCCGATGGCCGCCGTGAAACCGTGTTTAATAAGAAGTTGTGTTCTCATAAAAAAGGGTGGGGTTTGGTGAGAGAAAAAAGAGAAAGTCTTGCAACGCTGCCGTTGGAATTGGGCAAAAAACTCCTGGCCAGCCCCATTGCGAAGGCAGGAAAGCATCATTGAGCAAAGCGGAATCAGGTGCCCTTGGCGGGTGGGGTGCTAGCACGGGGGCCGTCGCCCTCTCCTACTAGCTGCGACAGGTATTCTTCCAGGTTGGTGTAGCCGTCGTGGTCGGGGTCGAGGTTGCGGTCGGTGGCGTCTTTGGGGTTTAGTTGGTAGCGCCGCTCCCAGGCGTCGGGCATGCCGTCCTGGTCGGTGTCGAGCGGCGTTGGGCCACCTTTCACGGTGCCGGGGCCGTGCATGGGCGCCTGGTTTTCGTCGCGAATAATCTCGCCCAATCGGCCTAGCGAGGTCAATTCCTCAATCAGGCGCTGGTCGACCGCGTCGCGGTGTCGGGAGGCGCCGGCGTGCGCCACAGCGTACTCGTAGGCTTGCCGGGCGGTCATCTTCGGCACGGCCGGATAGGCAAACGGCGTCTTGGCCCACGTAACGGTGCCGTAGCTGGCAGCTGGAATTTCGGCGCCGTCCAGCGCGCCGTTGCGGGTGCTGTCCTGGAAATTGCCCAGGGCGTAGAGGCTAAAATTCAGGTTGCCCCGCGTGAAGGCGGGTTTCGCCTTGCCCGGCCCGTTGATGAAGTAATTATCGGTCACGTTGGCCTGGGACTGCCGCTCGGAGTCACCCAGGATGTAGGCGCCGGCCTCCCAGTTGTACACCACGTTGTTGATAAACTGGTTCACGCCCTTCACCTTGTTGTTGCGGGTGTGGTTGTCGATGTACAGGTTGCGCAACATGCTGGTGCCGCCCGTCGACTGAATGAGCCCACCGGCGGAGTGCGGGTGCAGGCCTTGCGCCACAATGGAGTTTTGCAGGGTGATGTTGCCGGCTGTATTGGTCACCGAGAAGTTCTCGTCCTGCCCCCACGACACCGACACGTGGTCGAATATCATGTCGTGGCCGTCGGCCACGGTCACGGCGTCCTTGCCGGTGCTGCCGCCGTGGCCCATGCGAAAGCGCAGGTAGCGCACAATGGTCTGGTTGGCATTGGTGAAGGAAACCGCGTCGCCGTACACCGTCAGGCCCTCGCCGGGGGCGGTTTGGCCAGCCAGGTACAGGTTGGCAGCCGCTTGCAGTGGGCTTTTCAGCTGCACCACGCCGCCCACGTCGAACACCACGGTGCGGTTGGGCTGGCTCACGGCCTCGCGCAGGGAGCCAGCGCCCGCATCGTTCAGGGTGGTGACGTGGTAGACGGCCCCACCGCGGGCGCCCTGGGCGTGGCGGCCGAAGCCTTCGGCGGTAGGAAAGGCCAGTTGCTGGCCCAGCGCCAGACCGGGCACGCCCAGCGCCAATAGCGTAGCCAACCCTTTTTGCTGACAATGTAGCAGTAGATTCATGTAGCGGGTGGAAGGAGCCGAACAAGAAGGAATTGTGTCAAAAGTATTCTGGCTGTAAGTCCACACTCACCTGCTCCTTCCTGCTTCTGCCTAATAAAATTCCGGTAATGTCTAGTTGGCGTTTCTGCCCTGCCCTTGTCAGATGCCGGGTGTGATGTTTCGGTTGTTTGCTGCCCACGCCCGTAAACCCAACCGTATCCACGGCCTTAACGACCTTATTTCCAGATTTCATGTCGACTATCCAGCCCATCTTCACCGTTGAACGTCTCACCTTTTCCATGCTGACCGAGCTGCCAGACACCTGGCAAAACCAGGACTATAAAGCCCTGCTCATCAAAATGGAGTATGAAAACCCAGAGGCAATCCCAGAAGCCGAGCTAAAGGAGATGTGCCTCATGTCCTTCACCGATTTGGAGCCGCGCGAAGCCGCCGAAATCGTGCTGGGCTACTTATTTCCCGAAGAGCTAAACACAGGCCAGATTGCCAACCTGGCTCACCAGATGCTGACGGAGAAGCTCTGGGAAGAAAACCCCGAACTACCCCTGCACAAGGGCTTTTACCAAGCTACGCAGCTGCTGCACGATGCCTACAACGGCACTTTCCCGGCCACCAAAGCGGTGGATTTTCAGGTGAAATGCACTGCTGACGCCCCGGATGCCCTGGCTGTGTTTGCCGATGAACCAGCGGCGCCGCTGGTGCGCCTGCTGGCCCCCGGCCTCTCGGATAAAGCCCTTATCAACCGCCTGTTTTCCTCGCAACTGGCAGGAGATAAATTCGAGGAAGCAAAGTCGATTCTCTGGCAATTAACTACCAAGGAAAAGACAGCCAATTCCATCACCTTCGAGGTGGTAAGCTCGGCTTATTGGCTGGAGGATTTCAAGTACGCCGACACCTACGAGGCCCCTACCCACGCCGATACGCTGGCTGCTGAATCAGCCTAAAGCCCTCCCCAACCTGGAGGCTGCGGGCATACGTAAATGGGATTTTCCCGTATGCTGGCCTACTTTGGCTCCTTCGCATCGCGGCATCCGGCAATTATGAAATTTTTTACCTGGCAACGAGTATTGGCATCGGTGGTGCTGCTGGGCTTGTTGGGGGTCGGAATTGCAGTTTGGCTATTGGGCAGCGCCTACGGCCGGCGCATCGTGGCGCAAAAAGTACGCTATGGCCTGACGCATAATTCGGAGTTGGTGCTGGCGCCTTTTCGGGTGGAGATGTCGCCCTGGCGCGACTTTCCGCACCTTACGGCGTCAGTGCAACACCTAGCGCTCACGGATACTTCTTTTCAGAAATCGGTGGAGGTATTCCGCATTGGGCGTGCCGACCTGCGGGTGGAGTTGCTGAGTCTGCTGCGTGGCCGGGTAGAGGTGAAGCGACTGGTCATCAACGACGTGACGTTTCGGGAACGTACCGATTCGCTGGGCCACTCCTGGGGCCTGCGCGGCAAGCGCCGCAAGGGCACCAGCCAAGCCCCCGCATTTAACCTTATTTTGGACGAGCTGATTGTCAATAATTTTCGCATCAGCACCCAGAATGCGTATTCCCGCAGTGCCTTCGGCGCGTCGGCGCAGCAGGCTCGGCTCACGGCCCGGCTGCGCAATGGCGTGCTGCGGGTGGCCGGCACTATTGATGGCGAATTGAACTACCTGCGCACCAAGGCGGGCACCCTGTTTGAGCGCGAGCCGGTGCAGGCCCGGGTGAATTATACCTACCGCTTCGAGCAGCGCGAAGGCCACCTGTGGAACACCCGCGCCACCCTTAATGGCGATACCATTGCCGTGCGCGGGACCCACCGCGTGGACCCCAGCCGGCCGGTGGGCACCCTGATGAACCTGAAATTTGTGGGCAACCAGCCCCTCACCGAAGTGCTGCGCGCCGCCCTCCCACCCCGCCTGGAACCCTACCTGGCGGGCGCCGTGAGTACTAGCAAGGCGCACATTCACTATAGCATCACGGGGCTGAGCGGGCCGAAAGTGAGCCCGCGCAACGTCCTCACCTTCGGGTTGCGCAACGCCAATTTGCAGTGGCCCGATTCGGCCCGCCGCATCAGCCACTGGGACTTGCAGGGTAGCTACGACAATGGCCCGCTGCACCGCCCCAAATCCACGGTGCTTACCCTCAACCATTGCCGCATCTACTCTCCCGCCGGCCAGCTCGACGTGGCCCTGACGCTGCGCGACTTCACCCGGCCTTTTGTGAACGGGCAGTTTCGGGGGCGCACCACGCTGCCCGAGCTGGCCGCCGTAGTATCGCCGGGGCGGTGGCGGGCCCGCGGCGGCCTGGCCGACCTTAATGTGCACGTGCGCGGCCTGCTGCCACCTCGCCCCGGCCAGCCTGGATATGGCCAGAACCAGAAAAACTTCTCGCTGCGTGGTGCCATGACGCTACGCAATGCCTCTTTCCTGCTCCCCGTGCGCGGTGCTGACCTCGCCGACCTGAACGTGCAGGTTGGCCTCAACGACAGTCTCTGGCAGCTTTCTAATGCTTCAGGGGTGTTAAATGGAATGCGGTTTCAGGCCTCTGCCACCACCACCTACCTGCTCGATTACCTAACCGAACTGCACCCCACGGCCAGTATCAGCGGGCAGTTTGCAGTAGATGAGCTGCGCGTGGCCCAGCTACGCAACCTAATGCGGCCGGTACCCCGCAGCGCCAGCGAAGGCTTTGCAATGAACAGCCGCCGCCCCCGGCGGGTCCGCGCTCCCCGCGACAAAGCCCAGCTGGCGGCCACCCTGGGCAGCGAGTTGATTCCGCCGGGGCTGCTGCTAAATGTGGGCCTGCGCTGCCAACGCCTATTACTGGCCACCGATACCCTTAACGACCTGGCCGTGACCGTGCACCACGACGGCCACCAAGTGCAGCTCCTTAACCTGGCGGGGCGCGTGTGGGGTGGCGACGTGCGCGGCAACGTGAGCTGGCCCACCGACTCGGCCAACCGCGTGGCCCCGGTGCAGTACCTGTTGGGCGTGCATTTCCGAAGCCTGAGTTATGAGCAGCTGGTGGCGCGGCTTTCGCGGCCCATGCAACCGGCCAAGCGGCCCGGGACTGCCGCTGTTTCCCGGCGCAAAGCCCGGGCCGAAGGAGCTGCCGTGCCGGCCTTGCGCGATTTACTGCTGGCTGCCAATGGTCAACTCGACCTGCAAATTGACCGTTTTTTGCTGCCCGAAGACGAGAGCATGGCCGAAGTGCAGCTGCGACTTGCCAAAACATCGACTCTGCTGCGCATGCCCTATCTGCGCTTCCGCACGCCGGAGGGCGGCTACGGCGATGCCTCCGGCACGGCCCAGCTTGAAAACATGCGCCTGAACGCGGCCGATATAGACATGACGCTACGCTACCGAACCCTGGATGTGCAGCGCCTGCTGGCCCTCATTGCGAGCGTGACCACCCCCAGCGACTCGGTGATTACGGCCCGCACTGTGGCGCGGGCTAAGCGCCGGGCCACCCGCCGCGCCGAACGCGTCATCGCCTCGCCCGACCATAACCCCTCGCTATTTTCCAATGGTACGCTGAGCGCCGTGCTGCGCGTAGAAGCCGATAAAGTGAATTACGGAGCCATTCAGGGCAGTCAGTTCAGGATGGTATCTCATTTGCTCGACGGCCAGGCCCGCCTCGATGATTGCACCGTGGATGCCTTGCAGGGCCACCTTAGCCTGCGGGGCCGCATGTTGAGCACTGCCAACAAGGCTCACCACCCCACCCGCGTGCAGCTGCAGCTGCTGGATGTGCAGCTGCCGGCGCTGTTTGCCGCTACTTCGGCCATGGGCCTGAATATACTCAATGCCGACAATGTGCGCGGCAGCCTGCGCGGCGTGATGGACGTGCGCACCGACCTCGACGCCACTTTTTTGCCCCGCCTGCCCCAAACGGTGGGCTACCTGCGCACCGATTTTCGCGACCTGGAACTGCTGAATGTGGAAGTGCTGATGGAAGCGTTGAAGTTCATGAAGGCCGACCGCACCAGTCACTTGTTCTTCGAGCCTTTCAGCAGCGAGTTCGTGTTGAACCGCAATCAGTTGCTCATTCCCAAGCTGCGGCTGAACAGCAACCTCAGCAACCTGGAAGTGAGTGGCACCTACGGACTAGGCCCCGTAGGCGCTACCAACTTGTTTATTGGTCTTAAGCCCCTGCAAGCCCTGTTTGGCAACAACGACAAGCGCATCGAGCGCATCCAGAACGGCGAGCCAATGAGCAATTCTAAGGGCAAGCTCACTTACGTAAACCTACGCCGCCCGGCCCCCGGCGAGAAATACAAGGTGCGTCTTTTCCAGAAAGAAGAGCAGCGCCAGGCCGAGGCCGGCCTACGCCAGCAGATGCACAGCCTTTTCCTCACCCAGCGCCTCGATACCACGGTGCGCGTGCAGCGGTAAGGCTGCCGTAACCCCTGCCCCGCTTTGATGCGTAAGCAGGGCTATTCTTCTCCTTTTCCTTTCTCTCATGAAATTCTCCGCCTTTGTAGCCGCCGCGCTGCTTTCACTGGGACTGAGCACTGCAGCTTTTGCCCAAACCACACCCGCCAGCAACGCGCCGGCCGATAACAACACCAACCCCACGGCGCCCTCCAACAACCAGCCCCGCGTGGGCACAGCAATGGATGGCTCCAACATTGCCAACAACCGCGACCGGCTCTCGTCCGGTACCGGCACGCCTGCGCCGCCAGCCCGCACCGAGGCCGAACGCCAGGCCCACCGCGACCAGAAAGCGGCTAAACGTGCCGCGAAGGGGAAAAAGTAGCGCTTAACTCTCCTGTCCGACCACCAGAACATCCGGCAGATAGCCCGTTATGCTGAGCAGAGCCGCAGCATGACGGGCTTATTATTTTTCCGCAGTTGCCCACTCCGCCCGACGTGTCGTTGCGGTCCGGGGTGCCGCATGCGCTGCCTGATGTTCTATTGGAACAGATGCTCAAGTTGCTACGGGCAAGCTTTGCTTACCCCGCAACCAAAGCCTACCAACACTAGCCCCATCCTGCCAAGTACCCCGAGGCGTTGCTCCGCCCACCAACTCGTAATAATTACGGCGAGCAGGTGGGCGGGGCAACGCCTCGGGCCATTTAGGGACAGGTGCTTTTCCGCGCACCGCGCACGGGCGCGTTACCAACCTATTAGCGCCGGGGAGACTACACGGCCAGCTTCACGGCAGTGGGTACGCCGCTGGGCCAAACGCAGACGCATGGCAACGTCGATGGCCAAGCAGGGGCTTCGGTGCTGGTGGCCTGCCCTACCTCGCTGCAGCAAGGCGACGAGCTGCACTTGGCCGCCCAAACCGACACGGCCGGCCGCACCATCAGCCAAGAGGCTTTCGACCTGACTCCTGGCTTGAACGACCTGCTAGTACGCGGCCTCAACAACCTGAAACCGGGGCTTTATCTGCTGCGCGTGACCCTGCCCACGGGCGAAATCAGGAACCTGAAACTGGTGAAGCACTAGCGCGGATTTGGGGTTCTCGAACAAACACCAGCATCCAGCCGATGCTACACCAGTTCCTGAAAGAAGGCGTCGGTGAAATCGGGGGCGAAGTGTAGCACGTTGGGCAAGTGGGTGAACTCAGCTTCCCCGTGGGTGGTGGTGAGCACCACGGCTTTCATGCCGGCATTGAAGGCGGCTTCGGCGCCTTTGGGCACGTCTTCGAACACGATGCAGTCGTCGGGAGCGGTGTTGAGGGCTTCGGCAGCTTTGAGGAAGGTCTCAGGGTGGGGCTTGCTCAGTACCACGTCGTCGGCGCTGACAATGGCCTGGAAGTAGTGCCGGATGTTGAGGTTATCGAGCACAAAGTTGATGTTGAATGGGATAGCGGCCGAGCCGATGGCCATGGGAATGCCCGCCTGGTGGGCGCGTTCCAGAAACTCCTGCAGGCCGGGCAGCAGCGCGAGGTGCGGCAGGAACTCCTGCTGGTAGCGCTTCTCCTTTTCGAGCGACCAGTGTGTCATCTCGTCCATCGTAAACCGGTCGGGGCCAAACATGCGCACCAGCACTTCGGGGTTCTTGCCGTACATCTGGTGCTTCACTTCATCCCAGGTGAAGCTGCCGCCCAGGTCGTTATTGAATAAGTATTGCCAGGCCCGGGTGTGATACTCCATGTCGTGAATCATGGTCCCGTTCAGGTCAAAAATAAAGGCTTTCATGAGGTACTGAGGTTGTTTTTCAGTCCCAAAGAACGGCATGCCGAGCGCAACGAAGCCGCTTTATCGCATTGCTAAATCTGGTAAGCCACCAAAAGTCAGGTTCCATTTCGAGCCCTCCT
>Ga0265780_10005777_pt1 | contig 15564 bp, 21 predicted proteins | sample P1T30metagenome_FD_192432 | JGI IMG/M metagenome (GOLD analysis project Ga0265780, IMG submission 192432) | Plant litter microbial communities from East Loma Ridge, Irvine, California - P1 T30 | ecosystem: Environmental > Terrestrial > Plant litter > Unclassified | place: USA: California... | reverse complement strand
ACCCGGAGGTGGCTACGAGGGAGCGCAGCGACCGAGCCGCCGAAGGCTTCACGGCAAAAAGACGTGCCCGAAGGGCATTGAGCGCCGCGCAGCGGCTCCTACTTGGGCTAGACGGCACCAGGCCGCGAGACTGGCCTCAGGGGGCAAGTTGTCTCACTGAACAGAGAGGGTCCCCGTGCCTAAGCAACTACTCAGGTGGGTGTCGATCGCGGCAGTTGCCGCCGGCATGTTCTCGCTTATCTACAGCGGAGCCGGGGGAACTGCATTCGCCGTGGTTGGCGGCCTGATCCTCGTTGCCGGCATCGTCGGCGTCTGGATCACCAAGAAGCGGTATCCCTGACTCGAGCGCAAGTGGCGGGCACGAAGGAGCCCCCGCCCGGCTGGGGGGAGCCGGAATGCGGGGGCTGCTGCTGCCTAGCGGGTTAGGGACCGCCCGGCAGCTCTTGGCCAGCTTGGGGGGAAGCTGACCGGAGTTGAGCTACGCGCGGCCCCTGACGGCTCTCTCGGGCTCAGTAGGGAGCGACCGGGGTCACGATGCGATCCTCGGGAAGCGTGGCACGCACCTGGTCGATCGCGTCGGCCGGCGTCGGGGCGTTGACCTCGACGGCCACGGCGTCGGCGCTCGTGTCGCCCTTGGGGCGGTGCCTGACGAACCAGCTCATGCCTTGACGCTACCCGCGCTCACGACGGCCACTCGTCCGGCTCGGGGTGCAGCCGGCCCGTCAGGGCTGACAGCTCGGCCTCGTGCTGGATCATCCACGCGACGGCGCTGTTCAGGCTGTCCTCTCGTCGTAGCCAGGGCCGGCCGCCGGCATCGTCTCGGCCGTGGGCGTAGCAGTGGTAGGCAATGCCGCCCAGCTCGGGGCGCGAGAGGACGTACCCAAGGGGCGCAGAGCGCACCCGGCGGACTTGCCAGACACCGAACTGTCCCGGTGCCGGCGGCACCGCAAATGGATGAGTCGGGATCGGCCGACTCAGAATTTTTGCCGCCGCCTCACCTGACCCTCGCACTCCCATGACCGCGACGTTACGGAGCACCACTGACGCTTCAAATTGCTGGACACGCCGGAAAGTGGATGGAAACGATTTTGCAAGTCAACCTGTGGATAACTTTAAGTTGAGACGCGAAAAAGGCCCCTACCACAGCAGGAGCCAATTCCACAGATCGCGGCCCATATTCCGCCAAGAATTCCTGAGCCACCGTTTCGGTCTAACGACTTCACAGTACACGGGCATGCCCTTAAAACAACAGTTTTTTGGGGGGTGTCGAGGCCGCCCTTCCCAGTGCCACAGCGGGATGCGAGGGGGTTGGCCAGTACCCACTACGGCTACACCACACAGCCTCACAGACGGACAAAATCACGACTCGAGCACCGGATGTGATAGGGCCTCCCAATGGGCGAATTTGCACTGTTTCCATTTGCTAAACCCGTATTACGTGAGTCGCGACACGCCCGAGACTGAAAACTGGTCTGTGGAGAACTACAACCGTGTAACACCGGATCGAATTGCCAGTGCTCCAAGTCGGACGCGCGACTTAGGATGAGGGCACCTGATCACTTGATCAGCCACAGATCGCGACCCGGCATTCCGCCAAGAATTCCACCGGGTCGCTCGGCTAACGAATGGATGGTTATGTCCACCACGGCACCACAGGAGCGTTCGCGCTCCCTTCTGGCCTTCGCGGCCTGCCTTCGGGAGGTGCGCATGCTGATCCCGATGCTTGCCGCCGCCTGCGTCACCGTTTGGGAGGCATTCGGGCACTAGCCCTTGCTGGCTGACGGGCCTCGTGCGCGAAGCCCGTCAGCCAGGCACGCCTAGTCGAGCCCCCGAAGATGCTTCATTTCTGTCAGGAATTCTTCGTCGGAGAGCGCCTGTATCCGAGAGAGCTCACGCTCTAAGTCCGGGATCTCTTCGTTCATCTCTGTCACCCGATGTCCCCATGACTTTGAGGCCGCGAGTTGCTCGTGGGCGAGATCACGCATGTCGTAGCCCAGCGATTCTTGTGCCGACACATACGTCGACTCCTTGTTTCCGATAGCAACTTCCCGGTTCACACGAGCGATACGCACCTGCTCGCGAAGCTCTCGGACACGCACATCCCGGACTGGGAGAGCTGCCACAGCGGAGGCCTTCTGCTCAGAAATCAGACGATCGTTGGCTAGGCGTCGCGCTCGATCGTCCCTGTAGAACAGAGCGGCAGCCACTACGACTGCCACCGCTGCGCCGACGGTAAAGCCCAGCACGAGCGCTATCCAGTCGCGTCCATTGGGTTGCTGGGTTGCTGCGAAGAAGATCACCCCGAAGATCAAGCCGGCAACGCCGACTACTGCGGATATCCAAATGAAAATCTTCTCCATGGAGTCAGCTAAGCGGACGGAGCGGTCGACGACGGCCTGGCCGGATGCATCCACCGGTGTCGGGCATCGTTTGGACGCGTACAACTCGGGTGTCCCTCGCCTGGACGGGCAGTCGTAGCGTCGATGACATGCAGAACGACGACAACGCTTTCGGTGAGTTCCTGGCCTCCCGCCGGGCACGCCTGAGCCCGGAGCGCGCAGAGCTTCCCGCCGGCACCGGCCGGCGTGTGCCGGGGCTTCGCCGCAGCGAGGTCGCGATGCTCGCCGGCGTCAGTGTCGAGTACGTCGCCCGCCTCGAACGTGGAGCCGTGACCGGTGTCTCCGACGCCGTACTGGACTCCCTCGCCCGGGCGTTGCAGCTCGATGACACCGAGCGGGAGCACCTGGCCCACCTGGCGCAGCGCATCGGCGGTGGCGCGGCCCCACGCCGTCAGCCGCGGCGCAAGCCGGTGATCCGGGAGAGCATGCAGCTCGTCCTCGACAGCATCACGAACGTGCCGGCCGTCATCAGGAACGGCCGCGGCGACATCCTCGCCACCAACCCCATGGGGCGGGCGCTGTTCTCGGAGATGTACGTTCAGCCCAGCCGGCCGGTGAACCACGCCCGGTTCCTGTTCCTCGACCACCGGGCGCAGCGCTTCTACCCCGAGTGGGACAACGCCGCAGCAGACATGGTGGCGCTCCTGCGGAACGAGGCCGGCCGGAACCCCGACGACCGGGCCCTCACCGATCTGGTCGGGGAGCTGTCGACCCGGAGCGATGAGTTCCGGACCCGCTGGGCGGCTCAGAACGTCATTCGGCACACCACCGGAGAGAAGCACTTCCACCACCCCGTCGTGGGCGACCTGCGGTTGAAGTACGAGGCCATGAGTCTCGCCCCTGACGAAGGCCTGACGATGCTCGTCTACCCGCCCGCTCCCGGCACCCCGTACGAGGACGCGATTCGCCTTCTCGCCACCTGGCAGGCCGCCCCCGCCGGGGTCCCCGCCGGCACTGACCACTGACTCAGAAAGGCACACCATGCAGATCGAACCGACCGTCCCGACCACCCTCAACTCCCCGGAGCAGTTCGCCGGGGACGTGTGGCTCGACCCCATTGCCCTGCCCCACGAGGACGGCCAGCACATGGTCGTCGCCACCGTTCGGTTCTCGCCCGGTGCCCGCACCGCCTGGCACTCGCACGAGAAGGGCCAGTACCTCCGCGTCACCGCCGGTGTCGGGCGCTTCGGCACCCGCGACGGCCAGATCATCGAAGTGCACCCCGGGCAGACCCTCTACACCCCGCCTGGACAGGAGCACTGGCACGCCGCCGCGCCTGGCTGCTTCATGGAGCACATCGCCATGGTCGAGAACGGCGACGACCCCGCCACCACGAACACCTGGCTCTAGCACATCACCGACGACGACTTCAACGGCACTGTCACCAAATGACCGCTGACACCCCCTCAACCACCACCGACACGAACACAGGAGACACCATGACTGACAACACCACCCCCGAGGCCGAGCTTTCCCCCACCGCCAAGATGATCGGCGGCTTCGCGCCCAAGATGGTCGACCTCACCGACAACGTTCTCTTCGGAGACGTCTGGGCCCGCCCCGAGCTGTCCCCCCGGGACCGCAGCCTCGTGACGATCATCGCCCTCACCGCTGGCGGCAACGCCGGACAGCTCCCGTACCACCTGAACTTCGGCAAGGAGAACGGCCTCACCGAGGCCGAGATCGTCGAGTCTCTGACGCACGTTGCGTTCTACGTCGGCTGGCCCAAGGCCATGACGGCAATCACCACCGCTCAGAAGGCCTTCTCCGAGTAACACCTTCCGAGAGCCCCGGCGCAGTCACTGCGTCGGGGCTCTGCCGTGTCCGATAGACGATCGATTACCGGCCAGCAGCGGAGGCCAGTCACTCCCCCGCAGCTACGGGACGCCGACTGTCTCGATAGGTCAGCCCGAAACGGATCTCGGTGAACGATCCTGCATCGAAACGCCTCATCAAGGCTTGCGGCGCGCACCCTGCCAACCGCCGAGCCACGCTGTCAGCACGAGCAAATCGAGACGGCGACCGGAACTGGCGAAGCGATCTAGAATATCCGGGTCGTATTTGTTATACTGGTGGTATGCCAGTTCCTATTTCTGACGACAAGCGAAGCCCTCGCCGGTCGCTTCGCGATGTCGTTCTCGAGACAATGCTGACTGCCATCGCTGATGGCACCCTCGAGCCAGGGGACCGCCTGCTCGATGATGAGCTCGAAAGGTGGCTGGGGGTGTCGCGCACCCCGATCCGGCAAGCGATCGCGGAACTGCACACCTACGGCCTCGTGGAGATCGCAGCGAACCGGTTCACAAAAGTAGCCACGCGAGACGAAGCTGTCTATGCCGAGGCAAAGCAGTTCCTGGCCGGCCTTCACGCTCTGGCGCGTGAATGGAGCGCAAGTCGCCTCGATGCCTCGACGCGCGAGAGCGTCTTGGCTTCTCTAGCTGCGGCGCGAACACAGCTCGCCGCTCACAGCTTTGAAGGGCCCGGTGCTCTCCTCGACGCGCAGGGCGAGTTGGCGAAGGCATCCGGCAACGCCATGCTGGTCAGCGCTGAGGCGCCGTTGCGCGTCCGAGTGAACTTCCTGCGGCCTCGTGAGGTGGACGCTTACGACTGGGATGAGCTGATCTCCCAGGGCGATGAGCTGATTGAGGCTCTGAAGAATTAGCGTTGCCGCTCCGGCCAGGTGTGCTCCGCTCTGGGACCGTTCTCGTCGTGTTTTTGGCCACACTGGCGGACTTAGCCGAGCAGGTTTCTGCGGTCACTAGGGGTCATTCGGGCCAAGTCCATGAATGAACGCGTCTGCGAGGTCATCAACTGCCAGAGCGATGACCTGCCGGTCGCCGCCATCGAGGGCTTCGGCCAGGAACGCTACCTCGGGCTCGAGGCGCATCGCGGCAACGTCGATGCCGTGGCCTTGAAGGACGGAGGGCTGGAGGAACAACGACAGCGGTGCAGCCACTGTTGCTGCGGTCTGGCGAGCCAGAGAGCTTGTCAGTGTCATGGCGAAGGTCTGGCACACCACCACGAACACGTCCGGACCGGATGCGCGGGGGTCGGGCAGCGATCCGATCAGGACCGTGGGATCATTGGTGGCGATTCGGGCGATGCTGGCCAGGAGGCGCGCCCGGACTTTCATGTCTGCCACGGTCCAGGGGGCGACGGTCGTCGCCGAGCTCCGGCTGACTTCGACAAACTGCTCCTGCTCCAGGCGCGCCAGGGCCTCCCGGACAGGCGTTTTTGACACGCCGAACCCCGCGCTGATCTCGTCGAGGTTTAGCCGGGACCCGACGGCAAGGTCACCGGTGATGATGCTCTCAAGTAGCCGGTCGTAGACCGTCTCGGCGAGCGAGCGCTTGCTGATGGGCGCAAAAGCGAGTGATCCATCGGTCATGGCCGGCCCTGCTCGGTGGCGGCGCCGTGCGCACCGTCCGTCTCCGTGTCAGCGAAACGCGTCCGCAGCGCTGCTTCGGCTGCGGCACCGATGCCGATCGCGGCGGCGGTCAGCAGGATTGTCCCGTTGAGGATGTCGCTGCGCCACAGGTGGACGGGGGCGGTGACGACGAGGGCGATGATGCCGAGGAGGGCTGCGGCGATGTGGAGCGTCTCGATCGAGGCAAGCCGGCGGGCATGAAGATGGTGCTGACGTGAGACGGCACGGCTTGACCCGGTCGTGACGTCGGACATCAGCAGGAGCGCGTTGGCGACGATCATCGCGATGGCAGCGAGGACTGCTCCCCATCCGAGTTGGTAGATGTCGGTGATCTGCCAGGCAGCGACAGCCGCGGCCAGGATCAGCAGCTGCAGGGCAACGGTGGTGCGTTCTGCGGCAACCGCGGCAGTCCCCGTCCGGTCTCGCCGGCGGAGTGAGACGCTGCGACGGATACCGACGAAGAACGCACCGATCAAGACGGTGACGACCAGCGCCGGGAAGGGCGGGTCGATGACGCTGGTACGGCCGTTCAGCCAGAGCATTGTCGCGCAGGTGATGACGAACCCGGTGTCGAGCAGGGCGATGAGTGTTCCGGTCGCGATGGCGGGGAGGCGCCGGTGAGTACGGAGGACGGTCATGGGGTTACACCTCGATTGCGATCGCGCCGGCGACGTGCGCCTCGGCGTTGCGGCGGGTCTTGGCCCACCCGGACTTGCGGAACACCACACGCCAGAAGGCGCGGAAGATGCAGACGTACATGTAGTACACGTAAAGCCAGGAGCCGAAACCCCACGCGACCCCGGTCCAGAACCCGGCGCCGGGTTCGCACTTTCTCCGGTAGATCGGGCCCCACATCGCAAACGGTGCGATGGAGAAGGTGAACACCAGCGCGATGAGCCCTCCGAAGGCCACGGGGTTACCGATGAGGGTCGCGGGATCGGTGATGCCGGAGGCCAGGCGCGTGGCGAACAAAGTGACGGCGGCGATGAGGCCGATGACCTGAATGAAGGGCAGGACGAGGTAGTAGCAGATCTCGATGAGACCACCGGCGTCGAACTTCGGGGAGCGAACGATCTCGGGGATGTACTTGACGCACTGGATGTTGCCTTGGGCCCACCGTGTCCGCTGGGTGATGAGGCGGCGGATGTCGGGCAGTGCTTCTTGTGACACGTGGGTTTCGTAGACGTGCCGGTTTTCGTAGCCGGCGAGGAGGACGTGGAGGCCGAGTTCGTAGTCCTCGAGCAGGGCGCCGTGCCATGGTTCGCCGTACTGGGCACCGATGGCGTCGAGGACGGAGAGGCGGGTGAACTGGCCGTTACCGCCAAGGCCGACGGTGCCGGTTTTTGTGCGGAGGGATTGCATGGCTGCGATCACGGTGCGGAATTCGAGGTCCTGCATGCGGAGCAGATACGAACCGAACCAGTTCACCAGGCGCCCCTTGCCCGGGTAGGGGTTTTTGTCGCCGCGGTTCTTCATCCACACGGCGGTCTGTGCCGCCCCGACCTTCGGGTCACCGAAGACTGTGGCCGACGACACGATCTCAAGGGCGTTCGGAGCCATCTCCCCGTCCGCGTCGACGACACCAACGATGATCCGGGAGCGGTCGGCGTCCGTGGGCAGCCAGGCGTGGAGCTGCTTGTAGGCGGCGTTCAGGGCATCACCTTTGCCGGTGCGGGCGTGGGGGCGGAGTCGCTGCACGACGTGGACGTGGTCATCGTCAGCGGCGAAGCGGTTCGCGATGAAGGAGGTGTCGTCGTCGCTGTCGTCGTCGATGACCCAGACGTGGGCGTGAGGGAAGTCGGTGCGGGCGCGGGTGATGGTTTCGGCGATGACGACTTCTTCGTCGCGACACGGGATGAAGTAGTGCCACTCGAAGTCCTCGACGTCTCCAGGCTGGGTGGGCTTGTGCCGGAGGAACGGAATCAGGATGAACAGGACGTAGGCGATGAACATCACGGCCAGGAGCGTGGTGAGGGCGTTCAGCAGTGCGAGCATGGTCAGGCCTTCTGATCGGGTGGTGGGGTTCGGGATGCGAGAGAGGTCGTCGCTCAGCGGCGGCGGACGGTGCCGGCGATGACGAGGAGTGCGGCGAGGCCGGCGACGAAGCCGAAGATGCCGATGATGGAGCCGATGTAGGTGTGGCTGAGGGGGTACCCGATGTCGAGGCCCCATGTGTTGGAGGCGAAGCCGATGAACGCGAGCCGGATCTCGTTGACGATGGTGACGATGACCCACATAGCGCTGACGCCGGCGAAGATTCGCCACCACGACGACCGGGTGATGACCAACAGGACCGCGGCGAGGGCGATCAGGGGGGCGACGAGGATGAGCGCGGTGCACTCGGCGGTGATGACCAGGCCGATGATCCCGTTGGGGCGTTGCAGGTAGAACGTGGTCCCGGAGGAGCCGGTGCCGTCGGCGAACGGGGCGAGGGTGATGGCGGCGAGGGTCGCTTCGAAGGAGCGGTAGGCGCTGTTCCAGTACAAGCCGGCAGCGACGATGGCGAGCATGAGGACCGCGGCGACGAGGCGTGCAGGACGGGCGAGGATGTTCACCGGCTGCAGGGAGCGAAGCATGCGGCGAGTGAGCGGGGCAGGTGCTGCGGTCGTCATGTCGGCCTTTCAGGGCGGCGGAACAGTGATGAGATCTAAGTGCGGGCATGACGATGCCGAGCCGTCAGCGGGAAAGGGTGAGCCCGTGACGGCTCGGCATCGTTGAGTGCTGCTTGTTAGGCGGTGGCGCGGTTGCGGCGGATCAGGAAGATCGTGCCGAGGGCGGCGATCGCGGCAACACCGGCGCCGCCGGCCATGACCGGGGCAACGATCGGCGAGGGCAGGAGCGTGGCCGTCAGGTTGACGTTCTGCACGTCGGTCCCAGAGGTCTGCGTGACAACGAGAGCGTTGTCGCCCTCAACCAGACCGGGCACCGTGACCTGCCACTCGCCGTTGGCGCCGACCGTGACAGTCTCCATGCCGGCGGGGCCCGACACGCGGATGGTTGCGCCGGGCTCACCGGTGCCACCGACCACAGCGGTCTTGGCATCTGCGTCGATCGTCACCACCTCCGCGGTCACCTTGTCCACGACGATCGACTCAGTGAACTCGGTCAGGACCGCTCGCGCCTGAACGGCACGATTAATAAGCAGCTTGCCCGTCCCACCAGGGGCGATGTAATACCCAGCCAAAGCGTCACTGGAGAGCAGCCCTGTTTTTGTAGTGGTGAACTGCTGGGTGGTCTTACCAGCGTCGCAGGCGACGAGGACCGCGTAGTAGGCAGCTGCATTGTGGACCGATCCGCGGTCAATGCACTTGTCTGCGACCTTCACCGGACCAGATTCACCCACGGAAGGGATTTGAACGCGCGCTGCTCGCGCCCGGGCACTCGCCAAGGACTGATTGTCACCAGGAATGTAATCAAGGTTGGCGTCGACTCCATAGTAATGACTGCTGCCGTAGAGCATGACGAACTTGCCTTCGAGGTAGGAAGTGGAGTTGACCTCGATGGGGGCTGCCTGGGCAGTGGACGCGGTGCCGAGGGCGAGGGCTCCGGCGATACCGACGGCTCCGAGGGTGCCGAGGATTTTGTTGAATCGCATGGAAATGCGGTTCCTTTCGTAGGGTGAACGGATTTTCCGGCGGGTTGGTACACCTCGTGGGCGCGCCGGGGGCACCCAGAGGAAGTGATGAAACGCCGTTCAGGCGTTAGGCGGCGGGAAGAAGTTGGTTCAGGCCGCGACGCAGGAGCGTCTCGAACGCGGCACGGTTCCCGGCCGCTGCAGCGCGGTGCATCGCGGTGACGGTCCGCTCAAGGCGGGAGTGATCAATGACGATCCGGTGGTCGCGGAGCGACTCAGGCCGGAGGAATTTCTTGAGGTCGGCGACCACGATGGCCGCCAAGACGTCGTCCGTAACTAGTTCGACGCAGGCGTCCAGCAGAGCAACGACAGCTGACGCTTCCGGCACCCGGCAGGACGGCAAGACGCCGTCGGAGATGCGTTCAACGCACACGGACTGCAGGACGAACACCGCGGCGGCAATGTGGAGTTCAGTCGCAGGGAGACCCCCGCTGATCGTGTCCTCGAGGGGGACGTTGATGACGCGCATGGTCGCTGCGCCTCTACGCCATCTGTGCAGTGCGGGCCAGCAGTCGACCTCGGACAGCGAGGAGAACACCGAGCACGAGCACGACGCCGGCGACCACGAGGGGCAGGACCATCGATCCCGTTCCCGTGAAGGCGAGCACTGTCGCCCCTCCACCACCGCCAGCTATCGGGCCGATTCCGTTTCCAGATCCGTACATGTCGTTCCTCTCGTCGAGTTCTGAAGGACGAGATTCTCCGGACCACTAAGCGGCTCGAATTTCCTCGACCCCCTTGGCACGAGAAGTATTACATGCTTCGATAGGTAAACGCAATATTTCTTGTTTTTGATGAGGAGCATCCATGAATCGGACCCCTGCAACCCGCCCCAAGATCGCGATCGTGCTTGGCACGCGGCCGGAGATCATCAAGCTCGCCCCGGTGATCGAGGAGCTTGGCGAACGGGCGCGGGTCATTCACACCGGTCAGCACTACGACACGGAGCTGTCCGGTCAGTTCTTCGACCAGCTCGGGCTGGGTGAGCCGGACGAGGTCCTTATGGGTGTCGGCGGCGCGACCCGGGGTCGGCAGATCGCTACGGCCTTGCAGGCCCTCACGGACTCCTTCGTTCGGGAGCGTCCCGGGGTCGTGATCGTGCAGGGTGACACCAACGCTGTGTCGGCTGGCGCTCAGGCGGCGAACTACCTCGACATCCCGGTGGTTCATGTCGAGGCAGGACTCCGCTCCTACGATCGGGCGATGCCGGAAGAGCTCAACCGGATCGTGACCGGCGCACTCGCGGACGTGCACTGCGCCGCCACGTCGCACAACGCGGTCAACTTGGAGCGGGAGGGCATCGACCCGGACCGTGTCATCGTGACCGGGAACACCATCGTCGAAGCCACGCAGGCGTCACTGCGTCGCGCGCACCAGGCCTGCGGCGTTTCGCCGGCAGCGGACGGTCCCGAAGGGCGACGGTACGTCGTGGCAACGATCCACCGCCCGGAGAACACCGACACCGTCGAGGCGCTGACCCGCGTCCTCGTCGGGCTCCGTGACATTAACGCCGAGGTCGTACTGCTGCTGCACCCCCGCACCCGCGCGGCTGTGGAGCGCTTCGGGCTCGCACCTCTACTCGAGGGCCTGACCGTACTCCCCTCCCCCGGGCACGCCGAGTTTCTCCGCCTAGCGCAGTCCGCCGCTTTGCTGGTCTCGGATTCGGGCGGAGTGCAGGAGGAATGCACTGTGCTGCAGGTGCCGCTGCTCGTCATCCGCCGCTCAACCGAACGGCCAGAGTCGATCTCATCCGGACACGCGCAGCTCATAACACCCGACATCGACATCGCCACGGCCGCGAACGCTGCCCTCATGAGCGACGGTCACCAGCTCACGGCGAACTCCCCCTACGGCGACGGCCGCGCTTCCCAGCGGATCGCAGCAATCGCCACCGCCATCGCCGATGGGGCAACACCAATCAGTGCCGTCATCCGAGAGCGCAGCCAGGCCGACAAGGAGGCTGCCACGTTCGCAAACTGACGCCGGACACCTGCCTGTCAAACTCGGGCGGGCAGCGGTCTTTCGTCAACGCCCAGAGACTTGAGTATCCACTAAAATACCGCATTCAAACGGCTGCGAGGGGGATGGTGTGGGTGGCACACTCGGCAAATGGACGAGGAAACGGTCAGGCGACGGCTACTCCGGGATGATGTGGTCGAGTGGACGAGCGCGCGGATCATCGATGGGTCACTCCGCCCGGGGGCGCAGCTCACTATTCGGAGTTTGAGCCAGAAACTCCAGGTGTCTCCGGCGCCTATCCGCGACGCGCTCTCGATTCTTGCGGCGCGCGGCCTCATCGAGCTCACGCCGCGGCGCTCAGCCCGCGTGTGCACCTTCGAAGAAGCTGCGGGGGACGCTGCGGTGGCGCTGGGCGTTCTTATGGGAGGCGTCGTGTCGGTCAGTATTCATGAGCTCAGTCCGGCAGCGCTGCGGTATGCCACTGAAACCGTGCGGGAGACAATCAATGCTCTTGCCCGACCTGCTGATTACGACCTCCGCGCTGTAGCGATCGAGGGCTACCAGCGGTGGGCAACGATCTGCGCGAATCAGAAACTGGGAGCAATTCTTGCGGCCCGATCTGCGGCGTTGGCAGTCGAGTCCACGACGGCAAACCACGAGGCAGCTCAACCGCTGATCACGATCGCTCTGCACGCCCTGGATATCGCGATTGACTCCCGTAATCCGGTCGCTGCCCGGGCAGCCATCACGGCCATGCACCATCAGCCAAGAAGCGGCACGGCAACCCTCCGCGCTTAGACGCCCAAGCACGGCAAGCCTGGGCAGTCGCGGGTTGAAGAACGCGGCCTCGACCGGCAGCGCCTCATCAGACAGTGCGCCGCGACGAGGATCCTCGCGGCGCACTGTCTCACCCATGACTTTCTGAGCCACCCCATGGTTCAAGCTGTCACGAGCCGCTAGATCAGTTTGCCCAAGCGTCCGCCAGCACCGCTGCCGCAGCTCGGGAAATCAGGGTGTCGTCGTACTTCGTGTCAGGGTCGTTGCGGGCCGTGAAGATGCCGAGGACGTATGACTTGCCCTCCGGGGACGTCACGTGGGCCACATCGTTTCTGGCACCGCCGGCGCCCCCGGATCTCGATCGCTGGCGCATGGTGCATCGTCGTCGCCGGTGCCGGTGCCGGTGCCGGTGCCGCGAACCTCGCCTCCGGCCTAGTTCTACGCCGACAGGTTTCGCGTAGGAAGAGATCTGACAGCGACCACTGAGGGATCCCGTATCGGGCGGTGTCGACGTCGAGCAGGAACATGAGCTGAGCGTGTTGCATTCAGGGCTCGGTAGCTAGAGCGATCTTGAGCAGGAGCCGGTTGAGCTCGTTGCTCTCGTCCGCACTGAGGGCCGCGTCGCCGAGGTCGTTGGCCGCCAGGGCTATCACCCATGCTTGCGCGAGGACCTCCCTGCCAGCCTCCGTCATCCGCGCCGGATTGCGTCGCCCCTTGCCACGATCGCCGATACGGCGAATCAGGTTTCGTGCTTCCAGCCCGTCCAGGAGCGGGGCAACGCTCTGCGGACGCAGCAGCACGGCCCGCGCGATCTCGGCTGTGGTCAGTTCGCCTTCCTTCTCGAGGAACGCGAGGACGCCGAACTGAATCGGGTTGAGACCGAGGCCCGCAAGGCGGCCCGCGAGGCGGTTCCCGACGAACCGTGCGACCCGGACGACGTTCCAGGTCAGGACGTCGTCCAGGTCCCGCGCCGCTTCGGAGTCCCGGAGAGATGGCATGCCCTCATCCTTCCATCACGCACTCCCGGCGCGTACGCTCGCAGAAACAGAATTCTGTTACTCGATGAGGAGAAGAACATGACCGACACCACCCCCACCCAGCACCACGTCGCCGAGCTCGTCAGCGACGCAAAAGTCGCGATGCTGACCACGACGACTCCCGACGGCCGAAGCGTCAGCCGGCCGATGGCCCTGCAGAAGGCCGAGTTCGACGGCGACCTGTGGTTCTTCGCCTACGACGATTCCGCGAAGGCGCAGCAGATCAGCGCACACGAGCAGGTCAACGTCGCGTTCGCGGACATGAAGGGGCACACCTGGACCTCGCTCGCGGGGCGGGCGACGATCATCCACGACCGCACGAAGGCCGAGGACTTGTGGGCGAAGCCTCTTCAGGCCTGGTTCCCGGACGGGCTCGAGACGGACGGTCTCTGCCTCATCCGTGTCGAAGCAGACTCGGCCGAGTACTGGGAGGGCCCCAGCAGCACCGTCGCCTACGTCGCCCAGACCGTCCGGGCAGCCGTGACGAGGAACCCCGACCGCGATCCGATCGAGAACGACACGGTCCAGCTGTGACCGACGACGCGTCGCCCCTCGCCGCAGCCGGGCCCCAGCGCCTCCTGGTCCTCGGCGCCAACGGCCCCACGGGCCGCGAGGTGGTCCAGCAGGCCCTGGACCGGGGGCACCGCGTCGACGCCCTCACCCGGCACCCCGAGAGCTTCCCCCTGCACCATCAGCGACTCCAGGTCGTCGCGGGCGATGCCACCGATCCGGCCGTGATCGACGCTGCGGTCGCCGCCGCCGACGCCGTCATCTGCACCATCGGTGCAGCGTTCACGCTGAAACCGGTCGAGGTCTATTCGGCAACGACCAGAGGCGTCATCGCGGCGATGGAGAACCACCGGCGACGCTTGATCGTCGTCACGTCAGCAGGGGTCCGCCGGTCCAACCATCAGAGCGGCATCGCCCAAGTCGTCGCCTACGGCCTCATGAGACACGTGCTCGGGCGCACCGTCTACGACGACATGGTGAAGATGGAGTCTCTCGTCGCAGCCAGCACCCTCGACTGGACGATCGTGCACCCGCCCGGGCTCGTCAGCATCCCAGGCCACGGCTACGCCGTCGCGGCGGACGAGATCAAGGGAAACCTCTGCGCCCGCGACGACCTCGCCCGGCTCCTCATCGACCAGCTCCCCGACGACCGCTTCCTCCGGGGCATCGCCGCCGTCGCCACCCCCGGACTCATCATCAGCGCCGGCCACATGATCCGACACGAGATCCTCAAACGCTGATCACGAGACGCTGGCCACTCTCTTGTCGGTGCGTATGACGATCGGCTATCGGGCACTGTCGCTGGTGGACGCGGAGTTGTCCTTCGCGGGGCGATCGTTGTTCAGTGCCCGAGCAGCATGTTGTTGCGGACCCGGATTTGTTCCTCGGTAGCGGGGAAGTAGCTGCTGACGCCGAAGTGTTCGGCGTTGTGCTGGATCTCCTCGACTATTGGCTGGAGTGCGCGTTCGTACTCGACGAACGCCTGCTTGACGTCGCCGTAAGCAGCTCGGAAGGCGTCGTAGAGGGCGGTGGCGCCGATGATGGCGAGCGATCCACCCATGCCCGCGGCAGGTGATGCGCAGTAGCCGGCGTCGCCAACGAGCGCGATGCGTCCGGACGTCCACGCCGGCATCTTGATCTGACTGAGCTTGTCGAAGTAGAAGGTGTCGACGTTGACTGCCTCGTCGATGTGGTCTGAGAACGGTGCGCCAGCCTGAAGCAGGTGCTCTCGGAGGATGCGCTTCTGCTGGTCGAGGTCGTGGTGGTCGTAAGGGATTTCCTGCTCGGATCGGAAGCCGAGCACGAGTTCGGTCGTGGTGTCGTAGGAGTTCACCAGCATCGTCACGCCGGGCGCGTTAGTGATCTGGGTCGTCTGCCGGTCGATGATGAGGTGGTCGAGGGTGGCGACGGAGAAGTACGTCTGCAGGAAGTGGGTGTGGAGTGCTTCCTGACCGAAGCGCAGTCGCCGCACCGTGGAGTGGTTGCCGTCGCACCCGAACACCATCGAGAAGTCCCGCTCTGTGCCGTCGCGGAAGACCACGTGGACACTGTCCTCGTCGGGCTCGGTCAACGACTTGATGGAGTTGCCCCACAGCATCTCGACCTCCCCCTCCGTCGCGGCGGCGAGGATGTCGAGCAGATCGTCTCGGTGGATCTCGTAGCCGTCGCCGGCCGAGTCGTCCGTGGGCGGTTCTGGGTCCATCCGCGCGATGAGCTCTCCCTCAGGCGTCGTGAACTCGGTCGCGCGGGGATCGAGCGCCTTCGCTCGGATCTCCTCGAGCAGGCCCATCCGTTCGACGATCGCGATGGTGTCGTCGCGGA
>Ga0265780_10005776_pt1 | contig 15566 bp, 15 predicted proteins | sample P1T30metagenome_FD_192432 | JGI IMG/M metagenome (GOLD analysis project Ga0265780, IMG submission 192432) | Plant litter microbial communities from East Loma Ridge, Irvine, California - P1 T30 | ecosystem: Environmental > Terrestrial > Plant litter > Unclassified | place: USA: California... | reverse complement strand
AACGGCGGCACGACACCGCGCACGGGATGCTGCCAGCGCACCAGCGCTTCCACGCCGGCCGAATGGTCGGTTCCGCCACCGGGGAGCAGGCCGACCACCGGTTGGTAGACGACGAACAGCTGGTCCTCGTGCAGCGCGGTGCGCAGGTCGGATTCGATGTCGCCGCGGCGGGCGGCACGTTCGCGCATGCCGGTGTCGAACAGGGCGAAACGGGCACCGCCGGCACGCTTGGCTTCGACCATGGCGATACTGGCGTCGCGCACGGCCTCGTCGGGATCGGTGTTCGGCGACAGCCCCCAGACCAGGCCCACGCTGACGGTGCAGCTGATTTCGTGATCGAGCAGGAAATAGGGCTTGCCGAGGTGGTCGATCAGGCGCTGGGCAATGCCTTCGACATCTTCGATGCGGCGCATGCCGTCGAGGATGACGACGAACTCGTCGCCGCCCAGCCGTGCGGCCATCTGGCCGTTGTCCTTGGCGATGTGGTCGGTGGGTGGACGCAGCGCGGCACGAACGCGCTGGCCGATTTCCACCAGCAGCGCATCGCCGGCAGCCTGGCCCAGGGTATCGTTGATCTGGCGGAAGCGGTCGCAGTTCATGAACAGCAGCGCGATCTCGCCGCTTTCCTGCGAACGGTTCACCGCCAGCAGCGACTGCAGCTGCTCGCGCACGGCGGCGCGGTTCGGCATCTTGGTCAGGATGTCGGTGCGGGCGGCGCTTTTCAGGCGCCGCGCCAGGGTTTCGCGCTCGCGCTGGATGTCGAGCGTGGCGTCGGCCACCACGCACATCAGGCGCGCCGCATCGAGTTTCAGCAGGCTGATCGACAGCACTTCAGGCGCACCCGGGCCACCGGCCGCGTCGCCGAGCGGGATGCGCAGGGCGTCGCAGATGACGCCGGACGGTTCGTCGAACGCTGCCGCCATCGCCGACAGATCCGGCGCGTGCGCGTGGAGCACCGTGTACAGGTTGTCCAGGCCGTCGCTGCCCACGAGGGGCATCAGCAGGTTCGACGCCATCGGATTGAGAAGCTCGACCGAGCCGGCCCAGTCGATCTGCACCAGGCCGATCGGCGCGCGGTAGAGGAACTGGACCAGTGCCTCGTAGGCGTCGTTATTGTTCATGTTGGCGATCACGTTTTTCACAGCGGGGAAGCGGCGTGTGGCGGCGGAGCCGCAGGGGGATTGAAGTGGGGGGCGGCCTGGCCGGCGACGCGGTTGCGCCCGTCCAGCTTGGCCTGGCGCACGGCGTGCTCGGCACGCGCCATCAGCGCGGCCAGGTCGCTGGTGGCGTCGTCCATTTCCGCGACGCCGGCACTGACGGTATAGGCGATGGTGGTGCCTTTGAGCGTGGCCGGCCGCGCCGTCACCTGGGCGCGCACGCGCTCGGCAAAGGCGAAGGCGCCGGCGCTGTCGGTCGACGGCAACAGCACGGCAAACTGCTTGCCGCCCATGCGCGCCACGACATCGACATCGCGGAACGTCGCGCGCAGCAGCGCGGCCAGTTCGCGCAGGACCTGGTCGCCGCCCGCGGTGCCATACTGCTCGTTCAGGGCTTTCAGATGGTCCGCGTCGAACACGACCAGCGACGTCGCGCGCGGCGAGACGCGCCGGCGTTCGAGTTCCTGGTTCGCCGCATCGAAAAACGCGCGCCGGTTCGAGACACCGGTCAGGTGGTCGCTGTACGTGGCGCTGCGCACGGAGGCGCTGGCTGCGTGCTTGTCGCTGATGTCGCGCAGGATCATGCAGTAGGCGCTGTCGGGCTCCCCCTCCTTCAGGGCGCCGCGTTCGGGCAGCGGTGAAATCATCGCGCTGCCCCAGAACTGGGTGCCGTCGGCGCGCTGGCGCGGGCCTTCCTCGAGGTTCCAGCCATCGGCAAAGGCTTCGCGCAACCGGTCGAACTGGCGCGCATCGGTGGTGGCGCCGTCCGGGAAGAACACGGAATAGGGCTGGCCGACCACGTCCGGGCCGAAGCGCGTGACGCGGCCGATGGTCTCATTCCACGCGCTGATCTGGCCGTCCTGGTCGAGGCCGACGAGCGCGTAATCGCTGATGTTGGTGAGAATGGCGTTGAGCCACGCATCGGTGTGTTTCAGCTGGCGTTCGCGCCGCACCTGCTCGGTGATATCGGCAATCACCGCCATCAGGCGCCCGGCATCGAGTTTCAGCAGGCTGATCGAGAGCACCTCGGGCGTGCCGCGCTTGAGGCGGTCGCGGCTGTCCTGGCGCAGGACGATCTGGCGACCTTCGCAGATCATGCCGCTGGGCGGCGCAAAAGCGGCGCACAGGTGGCGCAGTTCCGGCGCCACGCCCTCGAGCGCATCGAACAGGTTGTTCAGGCAAGCCTGGGGCGCCAGCGGCATCAGCAGCTGCGCCGAGATCGGATTGATCATCGCGATGGCGCCATCCATGCCGGCCTGCACCAGCCCGACCGGGGCCAGGTAGAGGAACTGGATCAGCGCCTCGTGTTCGGCCACGATGTCAGCGTCAGCGTCAGCGCCGGCGCTCATTTTTGACGGCGCACCAGCACGTAGCGCACGGCGGCGCCAGGGACCGCGATCAGGCGCAGCGCGACCTTCACGGGACGCATGCGCAGGGTCAGCACATAATCGATGGTGGCGTCGAGCAGGCTGCCCTGGTCTGCCGCATCCTCGAAGCGCTGGGCCACCATGAAGTTGTTCATGCACGGGGCCACATTGGTGAACAGGGGCTGGTTCAGCACGCGCTGGGGCGACAGGCCCGCTTCGGTGGACTCGAGCTTGTTATAGCGGCACACTGTGGTGTCGGCGTCGAAACCGATGACACCGAACTCCAGGGAGTCCAGTTCGGCGTCGCTCATGGCCGCCAGTTGCGGGCCCAGGCCGGGCGTGTCGAACGAGAAAAGAGGGGCGCTCATCAGTATTGCTCCAGAGAAAAGAGGGCGTCGGCAAAAATATTGTCTTGTGGCAATCATGGTCGCATGCGTCCATGTAACTGTCAATTGATGGCGCGACATCCGCCACATTTTTGCGTCAAAAATGCTTTCATCGTGCTTTATGAGCGGTGGCGAACATACCTAGTTCTTGCTTTACGTTATGTTGTACCCAAGTCGCATACCCCTATTACTTTCGAAAGCTTCCCATGAAAATTCGTTCCGCTACCCTGTCCCTCGCCCTCTTGATGTCGCTGGCATCGGTATCGACCGTGTCCAGTGCCGGCTGCCTGAAAGGCGCCCTGGTCGGCGGCGTCGCCGGTCACGTAGCTGGCAAACATAGCGTTGCCGGCGCCGCCGTCGGTTGCGCCGTGGGCCACCACATGAGCAAGAAAAAAGCCCGTGAGCAGGCTGCCGCCGACGAGCGCGCACGCGAGCAGCAGCGCCAGGCCAACGTCGCGCCACCGCGCCGTTAATCCGGTCCGCGCATCTTGAAGCTGCTGATCCGTTTTTTCGCCGGTATCCACGGCGTCGTCGCGGTGCTGTTCGTGGCGATTTCCCTGTTGCTGATGTGGGTTGCGGGCAAGACTGCCTGGCTGGCCATGGCCGCCGAGGACACCGCCAACCAGGCCATCGAGGCGATCGGCCTGCTGGCCGTCGCCGTGGTGGCGCTGCAGATTGCGCAGACCATCATCGAGGAAGAGGTCATCCGTGATTCGCACGTCAGCGCACCGACGCGCGTGCGGCGCTACCTGTCGCGCTTCCTTGTCGTGGTCGTCGTGGCCCTGTCGATCGAAGGACTGGTCGCCACGTTCAAGGCATTGCATGAAGACCAGCTGATGCTGCCCCATGCGGCGTCCGTGCTGGTGTCGGCGGCCCTCCTGCTGGCAGGCTGGGGCATTTTCATCAAGCTCAATCGTTCGGCCGAGGACGTCGAACCGGAGGCGATGGAAGACGCCAAGAGCGAGGACGTCAAGCTGGAAGAATAGGCATCGCAGGCAGCGTTTGCGCAAAATCAATTTGCGCAAACGCAGGTCCGGAACAATGAGCTGCTGTGATGGCGCATTTACCGGAGTATCTCAATGCCTGCGAGCAAATTTCTGATAGCAAGCTGTTCCGCGGTCCTGCTCTGGGCCGCCGTGCTGGGTCCACACTTCGCCCGCCCCGCGCGGGCGGACGAAACTTGCAATTCTCCCTATCTTTCAACGCTGATCCGTGGCAAGGAAGACTATTTATATGTCTGGACGCTGGGCGTCGCCGGGATGGGCGACGGTTTCGACAAACTCGTCACGCTCGACGTCCGGCCCGGCTCCCGCACCTACGGCAAGGTGATCGCCCAAGCCAGCGTGGGCGAGCGCGGCGAGGCCCACCACGTCGGCTTCACGGACGACCGCCGCTTCCTGTGGGCCGGCGGGCTCGACAGCAATAAGATCCACGTTTTCGATGTGGGCGCCAATCCGGCGCATCCCAGGCTGGTCCGGACCATCACCGACCTGGGCGCCCGGTCGGGCCTCCACGGCCCCCACACCTTTTATGCGCTGCCGGGACGCATGCTGATCGGCGCCCTGTCGAACGCGGCTGACGGCGGCGGCGTGACCGGCCTGGCGCTGTACAACAACCAGGGCGAGTACATCCGCAAATATGCCATGCCGGTCGACTCGGGCGGCGATGGCTACGGCTACGACATCGCCATCAACCCGGCGCGCAACGCCATGCTCACCTCCAGCTTCACCGGACGCAAGAACTACATGCGCGACCTGGGCGCGCTGATCCAGGATCCGGCCGCCATGCAGCGGTTTGGCAATACCATGGTGATGTGGAATCTGAAGGCCATGCGCCCCGAAAAGGTGTTCGCGGTGCCGGGCGCGCCGCTGGAGATTCGCTGGTCGCTGAGGGAGGGCGACGACTGGGCCATCACCTCGACCGCGCTGACGTCGAAACTCTGGCTCATCAAGAAAGACGCCGCCGGCCAGTGGCAGGCCCGGCCCGTGGCCGACATCGGCGATCCGGCGAAAACCCCGCTGCCGGTCGATATGTCGATCAGCGCCGACAGCAAGGGTTTATGGGTCAACACCTTCATGGACGGCACCACGCGCTACTTTGACATCAGCAATCCGGAAGCCCCGAAGCAGACCTACGCCAAAAAGACCGGCGCGCAGGTCAATATGGTCTCGCAGAGCTGGGACGGCAAGCGCGTCTACGTCAGCAGTTCGCTGCTGGCCAGGTGGGACAAGAGGGGCAAGGACAACGAGCAGTTCGTCAAGCTGTATGGCTGGAACGGCAAGGAGCTGACCGAGCTGTTCAAGGTTGATTTCTACAAGCTCAAGCTGGGCCGGGCACACCACATGAAGCTGGGCGGCAGGGGCCCGGGAGCGCCTGTGTGAACTGGCGCCGGCGTGCCGCCATCACCGCGCTGTTTTGCGTGGGGACTGCGTTCCTCGGGGTGACCTGGGAAGGCGGGGGCGGACGCGTGGTGGCCGCGTCACCAGCGCAGGCCCCCTGGAGTCCGGTCTTACGCGACGCAGGTAAATCAGCTGGTGAACCAGCTCGTGCGCCAGCAGGTGCACAACCGCGTGCGCCAGGGTTTGCGCTGCCCGAGGCAGGCAGCTACCGGCTCGAGCGCATCCTGCGCGTGCCCGACGGCGCCGTGCTCGACAGCGACGGCAGTGCTCATCGCCTGAACGAGTTCACCACCGGCAGGATCACGCTGTTCTCGTTCATCTATACGTACTGCAGCGATGCGAAAGGCTGTCCGCTGGCGTATGCGACACTGCATGCGCTCAAGGACATCGTTGCGCACGACCCCGCGCTGCATGGCAAAGTGCGCCTCGTCAGCATGAGTTTCGACCCCGCGACGGACACCCCGGCAACGATGCGCACTTACGGCGGCGGCGATATCGATCCGGCCGCGCCGGTGCCATGGCACTTCCTCACCACGGCGTCCGCCGCCGAGCTTGCACCCGTGCTGGCGGGCTTCGGCCAGGATGTGGCGGTCCTCGCGCCGGCCGGCGCCTCCCAGCGCGCGCGGATTGCCAGCCATCTGCTCAAGGTCTACCTGGTCGACCGGTCGGGGACCGTGCGCGAGATTTATTCGACGGCATTCCTCCATCCGCTGGTGCTGCGCAACGATGTCCTCACGCTGCTGCGCGAGCAGGGTGGCGTGCCACTGCCTCACACTGCCGGTGCTATGGCCGGTACTACGGCCGGTACTACGGCCGGTCGGCCCTGAAATGCTTCTGGATACCGGCCCAGCAGTCCTGGTAGTTGCCTTGCAGTTCAGGCGAGGCCAGTGCCTGGGCGGTGGGGCAGAGAACGTGGCGGGTTTCGAACATGAACGCCATCGTATCGGCCACCTTGTGCGGCACCGTCGTATCGGCGCCGCTGGCCTTGTCGAACGTTGCCGCGTCGGGGCCGTGGCCGCTCATGCAGTTGTGCAGGCTCGCGCCGCCGGGCACGAAACCTTCGGCCTTGGCGTCGTAGGCGCCGTGGATCAGGCCCATGAATTCGCTGGCCACATTACGGTGGAACCATGGCGGGCGGAAGGTGTTTTCGGCGGCCAGCCAGCGCGGCGGGAAGATCACGAAGTCGAGCGTGTCGACGCCCGGAGTATCGCTGGGCGACTGCAGCACGAGGAAAATCGACGGGTCGGGGTGGTCGTAGCTGATCGAGCCGATCGTGTTGAAATGGCGCAGGTCATATTTATAGGGAGCATAGTTGCCGTGCCATGCGACCACATCCAGTGGCGAGTGCTGCAAATGAGCGCGCCACAGGTTGCCGCAGAATTTGGCGACCAGCGTGAACGCGCCTTCCCGCTCTTCGTAGGCCGCGTGCGGCGTCAGGAAATCGCGCGGATTGGCCAGGCCGTTCGAGCCGATCGGCCCCAGGTCCGGCAGGCGCAGCAGGGCGCCGAAATTTTCGCAGATGTAACCGCGTGCTGCGCCATCCGGCAACGTGACCTGGAAACGGATGCCGCGGGGGATGACGGCGATTTCCTGCGGCGCGAGGTCGATGACGCCCAGTTCGGTGGCGATATGGAGCCGGCCATGCTGTGGCACGATCAGCAGTTCGCCATCGGCCGAATAGAAAAACCGGTCCGTCATGTCGGCGTTGGCCGCGTACAGGTGAATGGCGCACCCGGTCTGCGCCTGTGCCGAACCATTGCCGGCCATGGTCACCCAGCCGTCGATAAAGTCGGTGCGGCCCGAAGGCATCGGCAGCGGGCTCCAGCGCAGCTGGTCGGGCGGCGGGGCCATGTCGCCGAAGCTGGCGACGATCCGCCCGTTGTCGAGGCGGCTGAAGTTGCCATGCATGGCGGCGGGCCGGATGCGATACAGCCACGAGCGGCGATTGTGGCTGCGTGGCGCGGTGAATGCGGTGCCGGAAATCTGTTCGGCATACAACCCATAAGCGGCGCGCTGGGGCGAATTGCGGTGCGCCGGCAGGGCGCCGGGCAGGGCTTCGGTGGCGAATTCGTTGCCGAAACCGCTCTGGTAGCGTGCGTGGTCCATCTTGTCTCCTGGTTTTTTAGCTGCGATGGTAGGGGATTTGGCGGATGAATACAAACCCTGCGTTCGCGCGATGGCTGCGTACGCCGTCTAACCGACGCTGCTCTGCATTGACGCTATCTTGACACTATCTTCCACGACTGACGAGATTCCATGAATAACCACGACAGCGCAGCGGCGCCGGCGCCCGGGCCGGTTGCAGGTAGCGTATCCGCAGCGGCGCAGGCCAATGGCAAGCCGATGGACCCGGAAACCCTGGACTTCCTGCGCCAGATCTTCGCTCTGGTCCGCGAGGGCAATGCAGAGCGCCTCGCCGGCCTGATCCAGCGCGGCATGCCGGTCAATTTCCGCAACGAGAAAGGCGACAGCCTGATCATGCTGGCGTCGTATCACGGCCACCTGGATACGGTGCGCCTGCTGCTCGATGCGGGCGCCGATGCGAATGTCGCCAACGACCAGGGCCAGACGCCGCTGGCCGGCGTGGCCTACAAGGGCTACGATGAAATCGCGGCCTTGCTGCTGCAGCATGGCGCGGACGTGGATGGCAACAGCCCGGATGGCAAGACGCCGTTCATGATGGCGGCGATGTTCAACCGGGTCGGCATCCTGGCCTTGTTGGCGGAACACGGTGCGCGGCGCGATGCGGTCGACAGCCGTGGGATGACGGCCGTGTCGCTCGCGTCGACCATGGGCGCAAAGGAGGCGCTGGCCTGGCTCGAGGGCAATCCTTAAAAAGAGCGCGATAAAAAAAGCGCGATAAAAAAAGCGGCAAGGGCCGCTTTTTCGTGTGTCCTGCACCGCAGCCTAAACTTCGGCCGACTTCTTGCTGCTGGCCACCGCCAACGCCAGCACGGCTCCCACCGCGCCCACCACCCAGGCCGTGGTGCTGCCCGAGAATCCGACAGCCTGGTTGACCGCGACCTGCCCCGCCTGGGGCGCCAGCAAGGCAATCCGGCGCTGCGTCATCTGCACGCCCAGTTCGCTCAACCTTTCCTTCGACAGCTTGCGCTCGGCGATCGGCAAAATGACCGTCTCTTCATCCGCCACGTGATGGATGACTTCGCGCATCAGTTCCAGCAGCACGCGGTCATGCCGGTCGTCGTCGCCTGGAATGGTGCGCAGTTCACGGATCAGGCGCTTCATGTCGCCGTGTTCGTGGGGCGACTTGGCCAGGACCGGGTCGTCCGCGTCGATGGTCCGCATCACGGGATAAAAAATTTCTTCCTCGAGCGTCGCATGGATTTCCAGCGCCGAACAGATGGTGTCGCTCAGCGCTTTTTTAACGCTGGGCTTCTTGTCCTGGGTGAACTGGTGGAAGGTGACGAAGACGTGCGAGTGATCGAAGCGGATCATGTCGGTGATGGTTGGGCTGAGTTTGGCGAGGGAAAACATGATGGCGGCTCCTGTTGTATGGGTATGGATGTGTCTTCATGTTAGCTGGCTGCCGTGTGCCGGTCTTTCGGTGCACGGCGCATGGCCGCGTCGTCCTGCACCGCGCCGGCTTGTCGACTTCGGATTACAGAATATCCTGCGGGAATGTAAGCCTCAGTTGCCTTTTCCAAGTGTCAATTGCCAGTAACCGACATCGACCCACTTCCCAAACTTGCAGCCCACTTCGCTGAAGTGAGCGACTTTCTTGAAGCCAAATTTTTCATGCAGTGCGACGCTGGCGACGTTGGGCTGGGCGATGCCTCCGATGGCCAGGTGGTAACCACCGGCCGCCAGTTGCGCCAGCAAGTCCGCGTAGAGCGCGGTGCCGGTGCCGCGGGCCTGCGTGCCGGCGCGCAGGTAGACACTGGTTTCGACGGAGCTGCGGTACGCGCGCCGCACGCGCCACGGCGTGGCGTAGGCGTAGCCGGTGGCGATGCCGTCCGATTCGGCGACGAGGTAGGGCAGGCCGGCGGATGCGACCGCGGCCATCCGCTTGGCGATCTCGTCCTGCGTGACCGGTTCTTCCTCGAAGGAGATCGTTGTCGTCAGGATGTAGTGGTTGTAGATGGACGCAATGGCAGCGGCGTCAGCGGCGAGGGCAGGGCGAACGATCATGCGGCATCCAGGAGCGGTGTTAGTCAGCGGCGTCAGGAATTGCGGGCGAAAAAAAGCCCCGGACGGGTCCGGGGCCATTGTAGAGCGAACTTGCGGCTAGTCGCGAATTTCCAGCTTGCGGTTCAGGCTCAGCGCCGCCAGCGAAGCGAGCGCGCCGGACAGCAGGTAGAGGCTGACATAACCCAGGCCGAAGTTGGCCGACAGGCCGAGCGCGACCAGCGGGGCGAACGCGGCGCCCACCAGCCAGGCCAGGTCCGACGTCAGCGCGGCGCCGGTGTAGCGGAACCGCGGCTGGAAGTTGGCGGTCACGGCACCGGCAGCCTGGCCGTACGACACGCCCAGCAGCGCGAAGCCGACCAGGATATAGATGTTCTGGCCTGCGGTGCCGCCACCCATCAGCGTTGGCACGAAGGCGGAGAACACGGCAATCAGCACGGCCAGCGTGCCGAGCGTCGTGCGGCGACCGAATTTATCGGCGACGATACCGGACAGCAGCGTGCCGAGGATGGCCAGGCCGGCGCCCCACATCTGCAACCGCAGGAAGTCGGACGGCGCACGCGTGTCGTACAGCGACACCCACGACAGCGGGAACACGGTGACCAGGTGGAACAGCGCGTAGCTGGCCAGCGCGGCCAGGGCGCCGATGACGATGTTGCTGCCCTGGGTGCGCGACAGTTCGACGACGTTGGTCGGCTCGAGTTCGTTGGCGTCCAGCAGTTTCACGTACTCCGGCGTGGACACCAGGCGCAGGCGGGCAAACAGGGCCACCACGTTGATGGCAAAGGCCACGAAGAACGGATAGCGCCAGCCCCAGACCAGGAAATCGTCCGAAGTAAGGTTGCTTAACAAATACTGGAACGTCCAGGCCGCGATCAGGAATCCCACCGGTGCGCCTAGCTGTCCAAGCATGGCGTACCATCCACGCTTGCCTTCCGGTGCGCTCAGTGCCAGCAGCGAAGGCAGGCCATCCCACGAGCCGCCCTGCGCCATGCCCTGGCCGCAACGCATCACGGCCAGCAGGATGATGGCGACGTTACCCAATTGGGCATAGCCCGGGAGGAAGGCGATGACGACGGTAGACAGGCCCAGCATGAACAGGGCGATGGTCAGTTTGGCTTCGCGCGAGAAGCGCTGCTGGATGCCCATGAACACTACGGTACCGATGGGGCGTGCGATGAACGCCAGCGCGAACACGGCAAACGAGTACAGCGTGCCTTCGAGGCGGTCGGCGAACGGAAAGAACAGTGCCGGGAACACCAGGACCGACGCGATGGCGTACACGAAGAAATCGAAGTACTCCGAGGCCCGGCCGATGACCACGCCGACCGCAATTTCGCCCGGGTGGATTTCACCGTCACGGGCATTGATGTTGCGCGCGCCGCTGGTGGGGGAGGAAATGGGGGCTGTGCCCGCATCCTTTATTGTTTTTGTCTGCATGATTCACCTACTCCATTTAAGTCTGACTATGCCGCCGCAGCACCTGGTAAAACACATCGCCACGCTTGTCGTCGATTGGATACACGGCAAGGGTGGGACAATTCGTCCAATGTGCAAACAGCCGCCGATGGCGTTACAGTAGCATGTTATCAATCCTTCGTAGCGCACAACACCGCATGATTTCTAAGATCGCCCGTCGCGGAATTCCCCTCCTTTCACTCGCTGCATTGTCGTTGCTGTCCGGTTGCAACACGGTCCTGATGAATGCAAGTGGGGACATCGCCGCCCAGCAGGGACAACTGATCGTTGTCTCGACGCTGTTGATGCTGTTGATCGTGGTTCCCGTGATCGTCGCCACGCTGTACTTCGCGTGGCGCTATCGCGCGAGCAATACCTCAGCGCCTTACTCACCTGAATGGGATCACTCGACCAAGCTCGAGCTGCTGATCTGGGGCGCGCCGCTCCTGATCATCATCGCGCTGGGCCTGGTGACCTGGATCAGCACCCACCTGCTCGAGCCTACCCGTCCGTTGACCCGCCTGTCCGAAGGCCGCCCGATTCCGGCGTCCACGAAGCCGCTCGTCGTGCAGGTTGTCGCGCTCGACTGGAAATGGCTGTTCATCTATCCGGAGCAGGGCATCGCGACCGTGAATGAACTGGTGACCCCGATCGACGTGCCGGTGCGCTTCAAGATCACCGCCTCGAGCGTCATGAACTCGTTCTTCATCCCTGCCATGGCCGGCCAGATCTATGCCATGCCGGGCATGGAGACGACGCTCAACGCCGTCATGAACAAGACGGGCACCTACCGCGGGTTCTCGGCCAACTTCAGCGGCGCCGGTTTCTCGCAGATGTTCTTCGACTACAAGGCCGTCTCGACGGGTGATTTCAACGCGTGGGTTGCGAAGACCAAGGCCGGCAGCAGCGCCTTGACCCGTCCGAACTATCTCGAACTGGAAAAGCCCAGCATCAAGCATCCGGTCACGATGTATTCGTCCGTTGATCCTGAGCTCTACGGCAAGATCCTGAATCTCTGCGTTGCCGACGGCGCTGCATGCGTCAACGCGACGATGGCCGCCGATGCGAACCGCGCAAAAGGCGACATGGCAATGAAAGAATTGCCAAAAGAAGAAATTGCGCGCCGCGTCGCTGCCCAGGCAGCTGCCGAGGTCTGCACCACGCCCACCAAAACTGAAAAGAAGTAAAGATGCTAGACCAAATTGATCTGACGAAGCTTATCTTCGGTCGGCTGAGCTGGGATGCGATTCCCTTCCATGAGCCGATCCTGCTCGCTACCTTTGCCATGGTTGGCGTCGGTGGCCTGGCCCTGCTTGCAGTCTTGACGAAATTCAAGCTGTGGGCCCCGCTGTGGAACAACTGGTTCACCAGTATCGACCACAAGAAAATCGGCATCATGTACATGGTGCTGGGCCTGGTCATGCTGTTGCGCGGCTTCGCCGATGCGCTGATGATGCGCACGCAACAGGCATTCTCCTTCGGCGACTCGCACGGCTTCCTGCCGCCGCACCACTACGACCAGGTCTTCACCGCCCACGGCGTGATCATGATCTTCTTCGTGGCGATGCCCCTGGTGACCGGCCTGATGAACTACGTGGTGCCGCTGCAGATCGGCGCGCGCGACGTCGCGTTCCCGTTCCTGAACAATTTCTCGTTCTGGATGACCGCGTTCGGCGCCGTCCTGGTGATGGCCTCGCTGTTCGTCGGTGAATTCGCCCGTACCGGCTGGCTCGCGTATCCGCCGCTGTCCGGCATTCTTGCCAGTCCCGACGTCGGCGTCGACTATTACATATGGTCGCTGCAGGTGGCCGGGGTCGGGACGCTGCTGTCCGGCGTGAACCTGATCGCCACCATCGTCAAGATGCGCGCGCCCGGCATGGACATGATGAAGATGCCGATCTTCACCTGGACCGCCCTGTGCACCAACATCCTGATCGTTGCCGCTTTCCCGGTCCTGACCGCCGTGCTGGCCATGCTGGGCATGGACCGCCTGCTGGGCACGCACTTCTTCACGAGCGAACTGGGCGGCAACGCCATGATGTACGTGAACCTGATCTGGATCTGGGGCCACCCCGAGGTGTACATCCTGATCCTGCCTTGCTTCGGCATCTTCTCGGAAGTGGTCTCGACGTTCTGCAGCAAGCGCCTGTTCGGTTACACCTCGATGGTGTACGCCACGCTGGTGATCACGATCCTGTCCTACCTGGTCTGGCTGCACCACTTCTTCACGATGGGTTCGGGCGCGAGCGTGAACTCGTTCTTCGGCATCACCACGATGATCATCTCGATTCCGACCGGTGCGAAGATCTTCAACTGGCTGTTTACGATGTACCACGGCCGTATCCGCTATGAACTGCCGATGATGTGGACCGTTGCCTTCATGGTCACGTTCACCGTTGGCGGCATGACCGGCGTGATGCTGGCGGTACCGCCGGCCGACTTCGTGCTGCACAACTCGGTGTTCCTGATTGCGCACTTCCACAACGTGATCATCGGTGGCGTGCTGTTCGGCCTGTTCGCCGGCATCAACTACTGGTTCCCGAAAGCGTTCGGCTACAAGCTCGACAAGTTCTGGGGCACGGTGTCGTTCTGGCTGTGGGTGGTCGGTTTCTGGGTCGCGTTCACGCCGCCGTACATCCTCGGCTTCATGGGCGTTACCCGCCGCATGAGCCACTTTGAAGATCCATCGATGCAGTGGCTGCTCCAGATCGCCCTGGTTGGTACCCTGATGATTGCCGGCGGTATCGGCGCCATGCTGATCCAGTTCTTCGTCAGCTTCATGCGCCGCAAGGAACTGCGCGACGTGACCGGCGACCCATGGGACGGCCGCACGCTGGAGTGGGCAACCTCGTCGCCACCGCCAGACTACAACTTCGCGTTCACCCCGCGTGTGCATGACAACGACACCTGGGCCGACATGAAGACGATGAAGTACAAGCGTCCAAGCACCGGCTTCCTGCCGATCCATATGCCGAAAAGCACGTGGGCAGGCTTCACGATCGCCGCGCTGGCAGCCGTGCTGGGTTTTGGAATGATCTGGCAGATGTGGCTGCTTGTAATCATCGCGTTCGTTGCGATGATGGCCGCTATCATCATCCATACATTCAACTACAAGCGCGACTTCTACATCCCTGCGGAAGAAGTAGCCGCTACGGAACTTGCTCACACTCGTCTGCTGGAAAGCCATGTCTGAATTTACTGCAACTAATACAGCCGGCAATGTCGTCGGCGACAGCTCGCGCTATTACGTGACCGAGCACCATCCGGAGAACGGCACGCTGCTCGGTTTCTGGATGTACCTGATGAGCGATTGCCTGATCTTCGCTTGCCTGTTTGCCACTTACGCCGTGCTGGGCCGCAACTACGCGGGCGGCCCGTCCGGCGCCGAGCTGTTCGAACTGCCGACGGTGGCGCTGAACACGGCGTTCCTGCTGCTGTCGTCGATCACCTACGGTTTCGCCATGCTGGCGGCGCACCGCGGCGCCAAGTCGACCGCCATCCTGTGGCTGGGCATCACGGGCATCTTCGGCCTGTGCTTCCTGGGCCTGGAAATCCAGGAATTCGTCCACCTGATCCACGAAGGCGCGGGTCCTCAGCGCAGCGGTTTCCTGACCTCGTTCTTCGCGCTGGTCGGTACCCACGGCCTGCACGTGACGTTCGGCGTGGTCTGGCTCGTGACGTTGATGTTCCAGGTCGGCAAGCATGGCCTGACGACGGAAAACATTCGCCGCCTGACCTGCCTGTCGATGTTCTGGCACTTCCTGGACGTGGTCTGGATCGGCGTCTTCACCTTTGTTTATTTGATGGGAACCCTGCCATGAGCGACCATTCCACACATAATCACGGCCACGACGGCCACGGCCACGGCCACGGCCACGGCGACCACGGTCACCACGGTCACGATGCCGGCAACCATGGCAGCCTGAAGGATTACACGATCGGTTTCATCCTGTCGGTGATCCTGACCGCCATCCCGTTCTGGCTGGTGATGGCCAAGGTCCTGCCGCCGAACACCACGGGCATCGTCCTGCTGGCGTTCGCCGGCGTGCAGGTGATCGTGCACATGATCTATTTCCTGCACATGAACAGCAAGGTTGAGCATGGCTGGTCGATGATGTCGACGATCTTCACGGTCATCGTTCTGGTGATCATGATGGCCGGTTCGATCTGGGTCATGTACCACATGAACGCCAACATGATGCCGGGCATGATGGACGCGGACACCGTCCACGGCGCTCACGACATGCCTTAATGCTGGAAAACAGCGCCATTCCTGACGTTCAGCGCCGGCCTGCCAAGGGCCGGCGCCGCATCCTCAGCGCAATGGCGCTGCTGTTGATCCTGCTGTTTGCCAGCCTTGGCACATGGCAAGTTGTACGCCTGCAGTGGAAACTGGCATTGATCGAACGGGTCGACGCCAGGGTCCGCGCGGCACCCTCCGCACCACCGCATTCCCCCGCATGGGCTGCCATCAGCGCAGCCAACGACGAATACCGTCACGTCGTCCTGTCCGGCCATTTCCTGTTCGACCTGACCACACCGGTGCAGGCGGTCACCGTGCGCGGCAGCGGTTTCTGGCTGCTGACGCCGCTGTGCCAGCCGGACGGCACCGTCGTGCTGGTCAACCGTGGTTTCATCCCGGGCGCGCTCGGC
>Ga0265780_10005774_pt1 | contig 15566 bp, 15 predicted proteins | sample P1T30metagenome_FD_192432 | JGI IMG/M metagenome (GOLD analysis project Ga0265780, IMG submission 192432) | Plant litter microbial communities from East Loma Ridge, Irvine, California - P1 T30 | ecosystem: Environmental > Terrestrial > Plant litter > Unclassified | place: USA: California... | reverse complement strand
ATCGGCGCCAACCCGACCGACGGCCACCCGGTGTTCGCCTCGCGCATGAAGAAGCGCCTGCGCCAGGGCGCGCGCCTGATCGTCATCGATCCGCGCCGCATCGACCTGGTAAAGTCGCCGCACATCCGCGCCGACCACCACCTGCAGCTGCGCCCGGGCACCAACGTCGCGATGATCAGCGCGCTGGCCCACGTGATCGTCACCGAAGGCCTGATGGCCAACGATTTCATCACCGAGCGTTGCGATATGCGCGCCTTCGCCCAGTGGCGCGCCTTCGTCGCCCAGCCGGAGAACTCGCCGGAAGCGATGGAAGCGATCACCGGCGTGCCGGCGCAGCAGGTGCGCGATGCCGCCCGCCTGTATGCGCTGGGCGGCAATGGCGCGATCTTCTACGGCCTGGGCGTGACCGAACACGCGCAGGGTTCCACTGCCGTCATGGGCATCGCCAACCTGGCCATGGTTACCGGGAACGTCGGCCGCGCCGGGGTGGGCGTCAATCCGCTGCGCGGACAGAACAATGTGCAGGGCTCCTGCGACATCGGCTCCTTCCCGCACGAGCTGCCGGGCTACCGCCATGTCTCGGACACCACCGTGCGCACCCTGTTCGAACAGGCCTGGGGCGTGCCGCTGCAGGCCGAACCGGGCCTGCGCATCCCGAACATGTTCGAGGCGGCCCTCGACGGCAGCTTCATGGGCCTGTATTGCCAGGGCGAGGACATCGTCCAGTCCGATCCGAACACCCAGCACGTCACCTCCGCGCTCGAAGCCATGGAGTGCATCGTGGTGCAGGATATCTTCCTGAACGAGACGGCCAAGTATGCCCACGTGCTGCTGCCCGGTTCCTCGTTCCTGGAAAAGGACGGCACGTTCACCAATGCCGAACGCCGCATCTCGCGCGTGCGCAAGGTGATGCCGCCACGGGCCGGCTATGCCGACTGGGAAGTCACCGTCGCGCTGTCGAACCGGCTGGGGTATCCGATGAACTACCGCCATCCTTCCGAGATCATGGACGAAATCGCGAGCCTGACGCCGACTTTTGCCGGCGTGAGCTACCGGCGCCTCGATGAACTGGGCAGCATCCAGTGGCCATGCAACGACGAGGCGCCGGAAGGCACGCCGACCATGCACGTCGACGGCTTCGTGCGCGGCAAGGGCCGCTTCATCATCACCCAGTACGTCGCCACCGACGAGAAGGTGACGCGCAAGTATCCGCTGATCCTGACCACCGGCCGCATCCTGTCGCAGTACAACGTCGGCGCGCAGACGCGCCGCACCGAGAACGTGCGCTGGCATGCCGAAGACCGGCTCGAGATCCACCCGCACGATGCCCAGGAGCGCGGCATCGAGGAAGGCCAGTGGGTGGGCATCCACAGCCGCGCCGGCGAGACCGTGCTGCGGGCGATGGTCACCGAGCGCATGCAGCCGGGCGTGGTCTACACCACCTTCCACTTCCCCGAATCGGGCGCCAACGTCATCACGACCGAGAATTCCGATTGGGCCACCAACTGCCCCGAGTACAAGGTGACGGCGGTGCAGGTGATGCCGGTCCAGCAGCAGTCGGACTGGCAGCTGGAATACGCCCGCTTCAACCAGATGCAACTGGGCCTGGCGGAGCCGGTCGCATGATGGGCGCGCTCGACATGGATGCGCACGCCAAGGTGCAAGAGCCTGTCCAGCACTTTCCGAGCGCCTGCATGACCGTGGCGCGCATGCACGGCGGCCAATTGCGCGGCACGCAGGACGAGTTGGCCGAGGAAGTACCGGTTGCGCTCGAGTACAACGGTGTCTCGCACGCGGTGATGCTGGCGACGCCCGCCGACCTGGAGGAGTTTGCGCTCGGTTTTTCCCTGAGCGAAGGCATCGTCGCCTCGCCCGCCGAATTCTATGGCGTGGAGATCGAACACGCTGCAACCGGCATCACCGCCCACATCGACCTCGCCGCCGGCGCCTTCATGCGTCTCAAGGAGCGGCGGCGCAGCCTGGCGGGCCGTACCGGCTGCGGCCTGTGCGGCGTCGATAGCCTGGCCCAGGTGGTGCGGCCCCTGCCCTGGCTGGCGCCGACGCGGGCGCTGTCCGGCCCGGCGATCCGGCGCGCCCTGCTCGATGCCAGGGCCCAGCAGCCGCTCAACCGCATTACCGGCGCCACCCATGCGGCCATATGGTGCGGCCGTGACGGCAGGCCGCGCGCTGCCTTCGAGGACGTCGGCCGCCACAACGCGCTCGACAAGCTGATCGGCGGCCTGCACCTGGCCGGGGCCGACCCGGCCGACGGTTTTTGCCTGATCACCAGCCGCGCCAGCGTCGAGATGGTGCAGAAGGCCGCCACCGCCGGCATCGCCGCCATGGTCGCCATCTCGGCCCCTACCGCCCTCGCCGTCCGTACCGCACTCGGTTGCGGCCTGACCCTGGTCGCCTTCGCCCGCGGCGACGACTTCGTCGCCTACGCCCACGGCGCCAACATCGCAATGGAGTCCGCATGAACATCGACAACCTGGTCACGATGGCCAACCAGATCGGCACCTTTTTCGAGTCCTACCCGGATCCCCAGGAAGGCCGCACCGAAATCGCCAACCACCTGCAGCGCTTCTGGGCGCCGCGCATGCGCAGCCGGCTGTTTTCGCATCTCGACGAAACCGAGGGAGAAGGACTCAAGCCGATGGTGATCGAGGCATTGCTGGAGCACCGGCGCGACCATATGCCGCCTCCGCCGCCGGGTGGCGATGCGGGGTGATTTCCACGTAAGTCCCGCCGTAGGCACGTCCGTACCGCGGCCCGAGCACGTCAGTCCCGCGACCTGAACACGTCATTCCCGCGGAGGCGGGAATGACGTGCTGGGGCCGCGGGAATGACGTTTTCGGCTGCGCGACTAGCGTGCTATGAGACTGGACGAACAGGCTCAAGCCTGCGCCGTCTCGAGCTGCGCCAGCCTTGCGCGCAGCTTGCGTTCTTCTCCCCAGCGTTCGGTCTCGTCGCGCACCAGGGCGACGATCGCCGATACTTCCCCGCCCGGCCCGTGCAACAGCGCCACCGTGAACGCGATCGACAGGGGCTTGTCTTCCTTGTGCACTGCCGGCACACGCAGCACGTCGGCGCCATAACGCGTCTCGCCCGTGGCCATGGTCTGGTGATAGCCGTCCCAGTGCCGCTGGCGTTGGCGCTGGGGGATGATCAGGTCCAGCGACTGCCCGATCGCCTCGCCCTCGGTAAAGCCGAAGATGCGCGTGGCGGCGGCGTTCCAGAACGTGATGTCGCCTTTCGCATCGCAGACGACGACGCCGTCGCCCAGCGCCTGCGCCAGCTGTTGAAAATCGATGTCGGCTTGCATGGTCAACCCTCCCCATAAAAAAACAGGTGCGCGTCGCAAACCGCCGACGCGCACCGGACTGTCGTTTTATCTAGCCAGGCCCGCGATCACACCACCTGCTTCTCGTGCAGCGCCGCGATGTCCTTCTGGCTGTAGCCCAGGCCTTCCAGCACCTCGTCGGTGTGTTCGCCCAGCAGTGGCGAACCCTTGATGTCGACCTTCATGTCCGAGAACTTGATGGGGCTGCCCACGGTAAGATACATGCCCCGCTCCTTGTGCTCGACCTCGGCGATCGTCCCGCTGGCGCGCAGCGATGGGTCGGCGGCGATTTCCTTCATCGACAGCACTGGCGAGCAAGGAATATCGAACTTGCGCAGGATGTCGACCGCCTCGAACTTGGTCTTGTCCTTCAGCCAGTCCTCGATCGTCCCGAAGATGGCGAAGATCTTGTCCTGGCGCGCGCCGGCGGTCATGTAGGCCGGGTCGTCGATCCACTCTTCCTTGCCGAGCGCCTTGCAGATCGGCGCCCAGGCGTGGCCCTGGATGGTGAAGTAGATGTAGGCGTTGGGGTCGGTTTCCCAGCCCTTGCACTTGAGCACCCAGCCTGGCTGGCCGCCGCCGCCGGCATTGCCGCCGCGCGGCACGACGTCGGAGAACGTGCCATGCGGGTACTGCGGATACTCTTCCAGGTAGCCGACCCGGTCCAGGCGCTGCTGGTCGCGCAGCTTGACGCGGCACAGATTGAGCACGCTGTCCTGCATCGACACCGCCACCTTCTGGCCCTTGCCCGTGGTGTCGCGCGCACGCAGGGCGGTCAGGATGCCGATCGCCAGGTGCATGCCGGTATTGCTGTCGCCCAGGGCGGCGGCGCTGACGGTCGGTGGGCCGTCGTCGAAGCCGGTGGTCGAGGCCGCGCCGCCGGCGCACTGCGCCACGTTTTCATAGACTTTCAGGTCTTCGTAGTGGTGGCCGTCGCTGAAGCCCTTGACCGATGCCACGATCATGCCCGGGTTCAGTTCCTTGATGTGCTCCCAGGTGAAGCCCATGCGGTCGAGCGCGCCAGGACCGAAGTTCTCGACCAGCACGTCCGACTCCTTGATCAGCTTGGTCAGGATTTCCTTCCCTTCTGGCTTCTTGGTGTCGAGCGTCAGCGAACGCTTGTTGCTGTTGAGCATCGTGAAATACAGGGCGTCGACGCCGGGGATGTCGCGCAGCTGCGAACGTGTGACGTCGCCCGCGCCGGGACGCTCGACCTTGATCACGTCGGCGCCGAACCAGGCCAGCAGCTGGGTGCAGGCGGGGCCGGCCTGGACGTGGGTGAAGTCGATGATCTTGATGCCTTCGAGTGGTTTGCTCATGATGTCAGTCTCCTTTATTCAGTCGATAGTGCGGGCACCACCGGCGGCCTCGTGGGCGCCGGTGGTCGTGCGTGTCGCTTCGCTGTACTACAGGTCACTTTTTCGCGTTGCTTTGCGGATTCAGATTGGTCAGGCGGCCGCTCTCGGTGCCGGCAGTCTCGTCGATCACGGCATTGATCAGGGCCGGCTTGCCGGCGGCGATTGCCTCGCTCAGCGCACGGGTCAGTTCTTCCGGGCTGGTCACGTGGTAGCCGATGCCGCCGAAGGCCTCGATCATCTTGTCGTAGCGGGCGTTCTTGACGAACACGGTCGGGGCGACATCCTTGCCGCCGGTCGGGTTGACGTCGGTGCCGCGGTACACGCCGTTATTGTTGAAGATGATGGTCGTCACCGGCAGCTCGTAGCGGCAGATGGTCTCGAGCTCCATGCCGGAAAAACCGAAGGCGCTGTCGCCTTCGATCGCGACCACCGGCTTGCCGCTGACGACGGCCGCGCCGATGGCGTAGCCCATGCCGATGCCCATGATGCCCCAGGTGCCGGAGTCGAAACGCTTGCGCGGCTGGTACTGGTCGACGATGCTGCGCGCGTAGTCCAGGGTGTTGGCGCCCTCGTTCACCAGGTTGATGTCCGGATGCTGCTTGAGCACGTCGCGGATGGCGCGCAGGGCGGTATGGAAGTTCATCGGCGCCACGTCGCGGTTGAGCAGCGCCGCCATCTTGGCCGTGTTCTGTTCCTTGCGCTCGGCGATGGGGCCCAGCCATTCCGCGTCCGGCTTGGCGATGCCGGCGCCGTCGAGTCCGTCGAGCAGGGCCGCCACGCACGAGCCGATGTCGCCGATCAGCGGCGCGGCGATCGCCACATTGCTGTCGATCTCGGTCGGCGAGATGTCGATCTGGACGAACTGCTTGGGCTTGCCCCAGGTCTTGCCCTTGCCGTGGGCCAACAGCCAGTTGAGGCGCGCGCCGATCAGCACCACCACGTCGGCCTCGGCCAGCACGTAGGAGCGGGCCGCCGAAGCCGATTGGGCATGCGTATCCGGCAGCAGGCCCTTGGCCATCGACATCGGCAGGTAGGGAATCCCGGTGCGCTCGACCAGTGCGCGAATGTCGTCGTCGGCCTGCGCGTAGGCGGCGCCCTTGCCGAGCAGGATCAGCGGCTTCTTCGCGCCCTTGAGCAGCGCCAGCGCGCGCTGCACCGAGTCCGGGGCCGGGATCTGGCGCGGCATCGCGTCGACCACCTTGATCAGGGAACGCTTGGCGTGGCCGGCCTCGATCGTCTGCGCCAGCAGCTGGGCCGGCAGGTCGAGATAGACGCCGCCCGGGCGGCCCGAGACCGCGGCGCGGATCGCCCGCGCCACGCCGACGCCGATGTCCTCGGCCTTGTTGATGCGGTAGGATGCCTTGGCGTAGGGCTTGGCCGCGTTCAGCTGGTCCATTTCTTCGTAGTCGCCCTGTTGCAGGTCGACGATCTCACGCTCGCTCGAGCCCGAAATCAGGATCATCGGGAAGCAGTTGGTGGTCGCGTTGGCCAGCGCCGTCAGGCCGTTGAGGAAGCCCGGCGCCGAGACGGTCAGGCAGATACCCGGCTTTTGCGTCATGTACCCGGCGATTGCCGCGGCATTGCCGGCGTTCTGTTCATGACGGAAGCCGATGAAACGCATCCCTTCGGCCTGCGCCAGGCGCGCCAGGTCGGTAATCGGAATGCCGACCAGGCCGAAGATCGTATCGATGTCATTGTGTTTCAGGGCATCGATTACCAGGTGGAAGCCGTCGGTCACATCTACCGATACGTGGTTAGTCATTGCTGTCTCCAGTTATTGTCGATCCGGGCAGAACGCGGTGTGTATCGCCCGCAAACCATCATAGCCAGCGCGCCTGATTTGTCTCATTGACCATGGTCAATTTTGGCCGCATGATGCGAGAATCTCGCTAAACGGCCGCGTTCATGACGACTATTGCAAATCACTCGGAACGGAACATCATTCGTCTGCAGTTAAAGCAGAACATAGTGCTCAAGGAACTGCGCGACAGCGAAATGGCGGCGCTCGAGCCGTACCTGACGATCGAGAACCACCAGAAGGGCGACCTGCTCATGAACCAGGGCGTGCACGAGATGTCGCAGTACTTCATCCTGGACGGCATCCTCAAGCGCCAGGTCTCCAATCAGGAAGCCAAGGAGATGATCCTGCGCTTCTCGGCGGAACGGGACATCGAAACCAGCTACGCCGCCTGGTGCCTCAAGATGCCGACGCCATTTTCCATCGCCTGCGTCACCAAGGTGCGGGTGGCGCGCATGCCGCTGCCGCAATGGGTCGATTTCCTAGCAAGCCACAGCAGCGTGAAGCAGTCCTTCGAGTACGAGGTCATGAACCTGATGAGCGCCATCATGGCGCACACCATCACGCTGCACCTGCTCGATGCGCCGGGCCGCGTCCACCGCTTCATGCGCAAGCATCCCGACCTGTTCGAACGCCTGCCCAAGAAAGAACTGGCGGCGTATTTGAACCTGTCACCGGAGACGTTGAGCCGGTTGAAGAATCGGGGGAAGATCTGAAGATCAGGCGAAGTCGTTGCCTGTGTTGGCGCAAAACCGTCGCCCCCGCGAAGGCAGGGGCCCAAGTTCCGCGTTACCGAGACGCTTGCAAACTTAGGCCCCCCGCCTTCGGCGGGGGCGACGTGCATAGTGCGGCTAAACTGTCGATACTGGCGTACCCGCCCTCTGCAACTTGACCCCACCGCCCTCCTCGGTCATGGTCTGCTCCAAGAGCTTCACCAGCGCATACGCCGAATCGATATGCGGCGTCGGGGTGCCGGTCATGCGCGCCAGTTCGATCACCGATCCGACCAGGGCATCGATTTCCGGTCCCCGGCCCGCTTCCACGTCCTGCAGCATCGAGGTCTTGTGCTTGCCGATCTGCGCGGCGCCCTCGATTCGCCGGTCGAGGGTCACGCGAAAGGTGATCCCTAATTTGGTGGCCACGGCTTCCGCCTCGCGCATCATCTCCGCCGCCAGCTCGCGGGTGAGCGGGTATTGGCAGATGTCGACCAGGGTCGAATGCGCCAGCGCGCTGATCGGATTGAAGCTGACGTTACCCCACAGCTTGAGCCAGATCTCGGCGCGGATATTGTCGAGCACCGGCGACTTGAAGCCGGCGTTCTGGAAGCAGGCCGATACCGCATTGACCCGCTCGCTGGTCGTGCCGTCCAGTTCCCCCAGCGGGAAGCGCGCGCCTTCGATGTGCCGGATGACGCCCGGCGCCATCAGTTCGGCGGCCGGATAGACCACGCAGCCGAGCACCCGCTCCGGTGGAATCCGGCGCGCCAGTTCGCCGCCGGCATCGACGCTGTGCACGGTGCGCCCGTCGAACTCGCCGCCATGGCGGTGGAAATACCAGAACGGTATGCCGTTCTGCATCGTCACCACCACGGTGCGCGGCCCGAACAGCTTGCCGATCTGGGCCGATACGCCATCGACCTGGTGCGCCTTGAGCGCCAGGATCACCAGGTCCTGCTCGCCGGCTGCGTCATAGTCGTTTGTCGCACGCACTTGCGAGGCAATCTTCTCCTCCCCGTCCATCTCGATGAGCTTGATGCCGTTCGTGCGGATCGCTGCCAGATTGGCTCCCCGCACGATGAATGTCACCTCCTCGCCCGCCAGCGCCAACCTGGCGCCAACGAGGCCGCCAATTGCCCCCGCTCCAATTACTGCGATCTTCATGACCCACCCCTTGTCGTCGTTTACTCGAACCGATTGATGAGCTTTCCGATGCCGTCGATCTCTACCTCGATCGTGCTGCCCGGCCGCATCGAGCCGACGCCGACCGACGTCCCGCACAGCAGGAGGTCGCCCGGCTCCAGTGTCATGTCCTGGGAGATTCGGCTGACCAGCTCGGCCACCGAAAACACCATGTCGTTGATCGGGTAATCCTGGCGCACCTCGCCGTTCAGGGTCGTGCGCACGACCAGCATTGCCGGGTTGAGCCCGGTGGCAATCACCGGGCCGAACGGGCAAAAGGTGTCGAACCCCTTGGCGCGCACCCACTGGGGAAAGGTCGGATCGCGCCCGATGATCTCGCCCACGGTGACGTCGTTGGCGCAGGTGTAGCCGAACACGTAGTCGGCCGCCTCCTCGACCGGCACCGCAGTGCAGCGGCGGCCGATCACGATCGCCAGCTCGCCCTCGAACGCCACCTTGCCCTCGCACAGCGGCTTGCGGATCGTGCCGCCCGGCGCCAGGTAGGAGGTCGATGGCTTCATCAGGTAGAGCGGCTCGGCTGGCGGCGCCAGTCCCAGCTTCTGGCCCAGCGCGTGAAAGTTGTTCCACATCGCCAGGACCTTGCCCGGCACGCTCGGTGTGAGCACCTCGACCTCGCTCAGGTTCACCGCCATGTCGGTCCGTCGCGGGCTGTCGAACATATCGCCCTTGAAGATCCGGATCTTGTCGCCCTCGAGCGTGCCAAAACGTACGGTATCGAGGTGTTGAAAGCGTATCCAGTGTCGGATCATGTGAGGTCTCTCGAACGTCGGGTCGGTGGATGCTCTGATTGTGGAAGAACGAATTCCGTATATCCTTGACCACGGTTAAGATTCGAAAATCTCAACAGGGCCGCTCCGGTCTAGGCGCCGATCTGGCGCTGCTGGAGCGCGGACCAGTCGATGTAGGCCGCCGGATTGCAGCCCGCGGCGTTCAGCTGCGCGTGGCAGCGTTCCTTGGCGGCGATGATTGCCTCGACCAGGAAATCGGCGTCGTGCGCGCTCAACAGGTGCGACTGGTGCCGCGCCAGGTAGTTGCGCAGCCCGGTACGGTCATCGGCCCCGGCGACCGCGCTCGCGTAGAGTCCGGTATCCCAGACCCAGCTCAGTCCCAATTCATGAAACGCCGCGTTATAGGCGTTGCACTCGGCATCGATGTTGCTGTCGCTGTTGCAGATCGTCGTCATGGCACTCTCCAGGTGGTGGTTGCGGTCGAGCTGTCTGAAAACCATCGTAGTCCAACAAAATGATGAGTAATAGTGAAAGTTTTTAGGGATAATCATTAACGACTACTTATACTTGGGTGGGGGCGACAATGAAGAACGCGACACTGCGTCAACTGAAGGTGTTCGAGACGGTCGCGCGCCGCCTCAGTTTTTCGCGCGCCGCCGAGGAACTGCACCTGACCCAGCCGGCAGTGTCGACCCAGGTCCGCACGCTCGAGGGCCACGTCGGCATGCCCTTGTTCGAACAGCTGGGAAAGAAGATTTATCTCACCCAGGCGGGCGACGAGCTGCTGCACTTCTGCCGCGCCATCATCCAGCAGTTCGATGAGGCGGAAGATGCGATGGCGCAACTCAAGGGAATCGCCGGCGGCAAGCTGAACGTGGCGGTGATCAGTGCCGGCGACTATTTCTTTCCGCAGCTGATGGTTGCCTTCGCGCGCCAGCATCCGGGCGTGCAGCTGAACCTGACGGTGCACAATCGCGAGGAGCTGCTGGACAAGCTGGCGGCGAACCGCACCGACCTGGCCGTGATGGTGCGGCCACCTGCCGAGCTCGACACGCAGAACGATGCCTTCGCCCCCCATCCCTATGTGATCGTGGCTGCGCCCGACCATCCGCTGGCTGCAGCCGGACATGGGCGCATATCGATGAGCGATCTGATCCCTCACCCCTTCGTGATCCGCGAACCGGGCTCCGATACCTGGTTCTCGATGCAGGACGCCTTCGGCTCCCACCTGGCCCAACTGACCGTCGCGATGGAGATCAAGAGCACCGAGACCATCAAGCAGGCAGTGATCGCCGGCATGGGACTGGGCTTCCTGTCGTTTCACACGATCGGCCGCGAAGTCGCCGTGGGCAGCCTGGTGGTGCTGGAGGTCGAAGGGTTTCCCTTGATGCTCAACTGGTATGTCGTGCATCGGAGAGAGAAGCGCCTGCCTCCGGTGGCGCGGGCGTTCCGCCAGTTCCTGCTGGACGAAGGGAAGGCGCGGATCGCCGCGCTGATTCCCTCACCGGGCCCCTGATCCTGTGGCGACCCAGCCACACGCGGAGACCACGTGTGCCACGGCAGAGATTGCGCAAAAATGCCGGTTTTTATAGGGCAACATTCACATACAGAATAACTGGTATCAGCACTCGAAATTGGAAGCGCAGGTCAGTAGTCCCTATATTTACTGCATCGCACAAACCAACTTTCAGGAGCCAGTCATGATCAACGCACCAGCCGAAACCACTTTCGCAGCCCCGTCGCACTCGCTGCTGTCGCTCGTCGTCGCCTTCCTCACGCTGAATCTGCGCGAGAAGCTCGAACCAGGCTACACCGGCCAGGATTCGGACCCAGCCTACTACGGTTGCGGCCTGTAATTTCCGGTCTGTCGTCGCCGGGGATATCCGGTACGACGTCATACCCAGGCGCCCGCACCGGATCCGATATCCCGTGCGCGGCACCGCGTTTCACATGATTACCCCTGCATCAGCGCACGCACGTGCGCCGCGCAGCCCCCGGCAAGCCCCTGGGCGCTGTAGCCGCCTTCCAGGATCGACACGATCCGGCCCTGGCACACATCCCTCGCAATTTCCATGACTTCGCGCGTGATCCACGCGAAATCCTCGTCTTCCAGGTTCATGCTGGCCAGCGGATCGAGCCGGTGCGCGTCGAAGCCGGCCGAGATGACGATCAATTGCGGCGCAAACTCGCGCAGCGCCGGCAGCAGGACGCCGGCCGTGCGCGCGCAGAACAGGTCCGGACTGCAGCCAGGCGGCAACGGCACATTGACGATATTGCCGCTCACGCCAGTCTCGCTTGCCGCCCCGGTCCCCGGATACAGCGGCGACTGGTGGCTCGACCCGTAGAACAGTTCGCGCCGGTCGAAGAACGCGGCCTGCGTGCCATTTCCATGGTGGACGTCGAAGTCGATCACCGCGACGCGCTGCAGGCCGTGCGCCTCGAGGGCATGGACGGCGGCGATGGCGGCCTGGTTGAAGAGGCAGAAGCCCATCGCCCGGCCAGGCTCGGCATGGTGTCCGCAAGGCCGGGTCGCGCAGAACACGTTGGCGGCCTCGCCCGTCATCACGGCATCCACGCCGGCGCAGGCGGCGCCGACGCAGCGCATCACCGCTTCCAGCGAACCGGGCGACATCAGGGTGTCGCCGCCGTCGAGCGCCACCAGGCCGCCCAGCGGGGCTGCGCCGACGATCGCGTCGATGTGGTCGGCGTCGTGCACCAGCAATAGCTGTTCGCGCGTGCCGGGCGGCGCCTCGCGCCAGGCCAATTGCGCGAATTCGGGCTGGCGCAGCGCCGTCATCACCGCATGCAGGCGCCATGGCGATTCCGGGTGGCCGGGTCCGGGTTCGTGCCCGAAGCAGGCCTGGTGATGCAATACCAGGGTATGCATGTCAGGCTTCGGCGATGGCGTGGTTCGACATCCGCTCGATCGCCTGGCACAGTGCCGAATGATCGAGTTGGGCCATGCCGTGGGCGGCGCAGGAATTCATCAGCTCCTGCGCGTTGGCGGTATTCGGCAGCGCGAGACCGAGGCTCTTGGCCCCCTGCAGCGCCAGGTTCAGGTCCTTCTGGTGCAGCTCGATGCGAAAACCCGGCGCGAAGGTGCGCTTGACCATGCGTTCGCCGTGCACTTCCAGGATGCGCGAGGCGGCGAAGCCGCCCATCAGCGCCTGCCTCACCCTGGCCGGGTCGGCGCCCGCCTTCGAGGCGAACAGCAGCGCCTCGGCCACGGCCTGGATGTTCAGCGCCACGATGATCTGGTTCGCCACCTTGGTGGTCTGGCCATCGCCGTTGCCCCCGACCAGCGTGATGTTCTTCCCCATCAGCTCGAACAGCGGCCTGGCCCGGTCGAACGCCTCTTGCCCGCCGCCCACCATGATGGTGAGCGTCGCGGCGCGTGCCCCCACCTCGCCGCCCGACACCGGCGCGTCGAGGTAGTCGCACTGGCGCTTGTTGATCTTCCTGGCGAACTCCTTGGTGGCCATCGGCGAGATCGAACTCATGTCGATCACGATCTTGCCCGGCGTGAGCCCGGCCGCCACGCCCTCGGCGCCGAACAGCACTTCCTCGACGTGCGGGGTGTCGGGCACCATCACGATGATGATGTCGGCGCGCTTGGCCACCTCGGTGGCGTTGGTGCAGACGGTGGCGCCGCCCTCGATCAGGGCCAGCGGCGGATTTTTCAGGTCGTGCAGGTACAGCTTGCAGCCGCCTTCCTGCAGCTTGGTGGCCATGGGTCCCCCCATGATGCCAAGGCCGATGAATCCTACTTTCGTCATGATGGTCTCCAGGTGTGTTGTCGTGCGAAGCGCGCCACTGGCCGTGCTACAGGCCGTGGTCGCCGATCCAGTGCAGGCCCTGCGCGGTGCCGGCTTTGGGCTTGTACTCGCAGCCGACCCAGCCGTCATACCCGATCTCGTCGAGCATGCCGAGCAGGTAGCGGTAATTGATCTCGCCCGTGCCCGGCTCGAAGCGGCCCGGATTGTCGGCCAGCTGGATGTGGCCGATCAACGGCAGGTTTTCCTTGATCGTCGCCGCGATCTCGCCCTCCATGCGCTGCATGTGATAGATGTCGTACTGCAGGAACAGATTGTCGGAGCCGGTCGCGCCGATCAGGTCCAGCGCCTGGCGCGTGCCGTGCAAGAAGAATCCCGGAATATCGAAGGTGTTGATCGGTTCGATCAAGAGGCGGATCCCCTCGCTTTTGAGCTTGCCGGCGGCGAACCCGAGGTTCGACACCAGCGTGAAATAGGCTTCTTCGAGCCCGACGCCGGGCGGCACGATGCCCGCCAGGCAGTTGAGCTGCTTGACGCCCAGCCCCCTGGCATACTCGATCGCCGCGCCGACGCCGTCCTGGAACTCCGCTTCGCGCCCCGGATGGCAGGCGATGCCGCGCTCGCCGCCGGCCCAGTCCCCGGCCGGCAGGTTGTGCAGCACGAGTTCGAGGCGGTTTGCGTCGAGCCGGGCGGCGATGTCGTCGGCCTGGTACGCGTAGGGGAACAGGAATTCGACGCCGCGAAAGCCCGCCCTGGCGGCGTGCTCGAAGCGGTCGAGGAAGTCGACTTCGTTGAACAGCATGGTCAGGTTGGCGGCAAGTCTGGTCATCTCGGTCTCCTGTGCTGGCATTACTTTATATCGAGGACTTCATTGAACTCGTTGAGCGCGTCGATCTCCGTGCCCATCGCGATATTGGTGACGCGCTCGAGAATGATCTCGACCACCACCGGCACGCTGTACTGCTGCATCAGCGCGCGCGCACGCTCGAAGGCGGGAATGATGTCGTCCGGCCGGAACACCCTGAGCGCCTTGCAGCCCAGGCCTTCGACCACGGCGACGTGATCGACGCCATACCCTTCCAGCTCGGGCGCATTGACGTTCTCGAACGCCAGCTGGACACAGTAGTCCATCTCGAAGCCGCGCTGGGCCTGGCGGATCAGGCCGAGGTAGGCGTTGTTGACCAGTACGTGGATGTACGGCAGCTTGAACTGCGCCGCCACCGCCAGTTCCTCGATCAGGAACTGGAAATCATAGTCGCCCGAGATGGCGACGATGTCGGCGTCGGGATCGGCCACGCGCACGCCGAGGGCTGCCGGGATGGTCCAGCCCAGCGGGCCGGCCTGGCCGCAGTTGATCCAGTGGCGCGGGTGGTTCACGTGCAGGAACTGGGCGGCGGCGATCTGCGACAGGCCGATGCTGGCCACGTAGCGCACGTCGCGTCCGAAATAGGCGTTCATCTCGTGGTAGACGCGCAAGGGGTTGACCGGCACCGTGTCGAAATCGCTCTTGCGCAGCATGGTGCGCTTGCGCTCCTGGCATTCCTCCAGCCATGTGCTGCGGTCTTGCAGGCGACCGCTCGCGCGCCACTCGCGCGCCACTTCCACCAGCAGTTCGAGCGCGGCCTTCGCATCGGACACGATGCCTAGGTCCGGACCGAACACGCGCCCGATCTGGGTCGGTTCGATATCGATGTGCACGAACGTGCGGTCCTTGGTGAATACCTCGATGCCGCCGGTATGGCGGTTGGCCCAGCGGTTGCCGATGCCCATCACGAAATCCGAGGCCAGCAAGGTCGCATTGCCGTAGCGGTGGCTGGTCTGCAGGCCGGCCATGCCCGCCATCTGCGGATGGTCGTCGGGAATCGCGCCCCACCCCATCAGGGTCGGGATGACGGGCACGCCCGTGATCTCGGCGAACTCCACCAGCAGCGCCGAAGCGTCGGCATTGATGATGCCGCCGCCGGCCGTGATCAGGGGGCGCCGCGCCGCGTTGAGCATGTCGAGCGCCTTCTCGACCTGGGCGCGGGTGGCCCGCGGCTTGTGCAGCGCCAGCGGCGCATAGGTGTCGCCGTCGAACTCGATCTGCGCCATCTGTACGTCGATCGGCAGGTCGATCAGCACCGGGCCGGGCCGGCCCGAGCGCATCAGGTGGAAGGCTTGCTGGAACACGCGCGGCACCAGGGCCGGCTCGCGCACCGTGACCGCCCACTTGGTCACGGGCTTGGCGATCGACTCGATGTCGACCGCCTGGAAGTCTTCCTTGTACAGGCGGGCGCGTGGCGCCTGGCCGGTAATGCAAAGAATAGGTATCGAATCGGCCTGCGCCGAATAGAGGCCCGTGATCATGTCGGTGCCGGCCGGCCCGGAGGTGCCGATGCACACGCCCAGGTTGCCGGCCCTGGCCCTGGTATAGCCCTCGGCCATGTGCGAGGCGCCTTCGACGTGGCGCGCCAGGTAGTGGCGGATGCTGTCGCGCTTCCTCAGCGCGGCGTAGAAGGGATTGATCGCGGCGCCGGGCACGCCGAAGGCGACCTCGATGCCTTCTTTTTCCATCACCAGCACCGCTGCCTCTGCTGCTGTCATCCTTGCCATTCCGACCTCCAGGCTCATTAACGCACGATTGCGATGACCTTATGCTAGAGCGTCG
>Ga0265780_10005773_pt1 | contig 15567 bp, 18 predicted proteins | sample P1T30metagenome_FD_192432 | JGI IMG/M metagenome (GOLD analysis project Ga0265780, IMG submission 192432) | Plant litter microbial communities from East Loma Ridge, Irvine, California - P1 T30 | ecosystem: Environmental > Terrestrial > Plant litter > Unclassified | place: USA: California... | reverse complement strand
TTGCTTTCGGATTTTGATTATGGAATTAGGTATTCAAGAAAATGGACCAGCCCAGAAGAATCGAAAGTAAGATAAAGATAAACCGCACGGCAGTAACCTGACAAGAAAGTGTGGAGAGGAAAAGAAGAAGATGGGGACCGCAGAGGATATGTCCTTCGCATCCATCCCGCTTCCTCCTCCTAACTTGAATCTCGAAACAAAGCCTGATCCCTAAACATGTCCAAGTAGCCAAGTCTTGCGTATTTGCTTCGTCTAGCCGATCTGAGCTTATCGCCTGCGTTGTTCGCGTGGCTCCGGGGCGGTATTGGTGACGTTTGTTTGATGTGCAGCTCATGCAGCACGTCGGGTTTGGGGGGCGTTTCGGACGCGGACTTGGCGCCGACATGGGGGTTTTGAGCCTCAGGCCTTGGGAACTATAGCAGATCCGGGCGCAAGGTAATTAGATATGTGGACTTCTCATTGGTGGAAAGTTTGGGCTTGGGTTTGGGAATGAGAATGTGGTGGGACCTCAGTATGCGCTGTGTTGGTCGCGAGCTGTTACAATTATCGCAATTGTCGTGCGCATAGTGTACGTAAATGAGTAGCGTTGAGTAGGCTTCAAGCAGGAAATCTTACTGATTCAGAGAAATCAGTTTGTAATCTCAGTGTTGTTGGCTTCGTCGTGCTTCCTCGAGAAGCGCTGTTGCCGTCTGGGGCTAGCGCGTCATGCTCGCGCCCTCTCTATCTACGTCTACCTGTTTTTCAATGCATAGCTCTCACCATCCTGAGATGTTGGGTCCTTCAGCTAAAGAATTCGCGAGCACTGTCTGTCTTCTCACTCGCGTATTGTCAAAGCCATCGAACGTATTCTGTTCGACGCGTCATCTCAAATCGCCGAAGCCACTTTCGCTATAGCTGGACTAGCCGACCTCCAGCAGATTCCGCACATATCATGGCTGATGTGACTGTCTAGCTGAAATGCCTAGGTGAAGATAGATCTCTATCCGCGCACAATGACCTGTATGTCGAACAAGATCCCGAATGTGCACTTTTTGCTGTTGCGATATTATGCATCGCATCGCTAGACAGAGTCACTACCTGCAAATATCTAGCATCATCGTCTTTCGTGCGGCCGATGGGAATTAGGCGTAGGACTCCTTTCTATTATACCCCGGAGCGATTCGCACAATATCTAATTCTACCTGATTAGATACGACCATCGGGTATATCCTGACCATTTACCTGCGCACGTACTGTGATTTCGGCAATTGCTCTGCTGCATTCTTGTCTAGCAATTGTTTGCAATGTAAGTGGGGATAGCCCCTAACGCTGTTGCAAACAATTTGTTTGTCTCAGTTCCAGTGTTCAAACTCCCTTCTTGGTCAGCACCTTCCCTAGCCCCAGCACATAAAAGAAAACTTTGCATTGCTCTGTACCATGTTGCGAATTCGATCGCTGAGCAATCAAGATGCTACCGCAGATTTAAGTATTGATGTTGGCACTATCTACAAAGTCAGAGGTTGTGAAAGGGAGCGTCATGCTCCTTGTGGGTTCACGATGCGCTCGAAGATGTCCCGCAACGTGACTCGACGTGCAATTCACTCCTTAAGGCAGCGCGCACGGTTCGAGCACCAAGAGGGGGCCTGCGCTACCATTTCTACCCCCATTGCTATATATTACACAGCTCATAGGCCATATCTGCACAACGACCCCATCAACTCGATCAACTCTCTACGACAGCGCTCTACGACTCTTCACGACAGCTATCACGACAAGCTTTCAAGCTACAACTTGTTTCGGATACCAACTACCCATCCATTTCTCACCAAAGATTACCCCACACCAATCTATCCCAATGGCTCAATCACTACGCATGCATGAGTCTGACGTCACTCTCGTCGATCTCTTGAGCAATCGCTTCGCCCCGATCCAGCACACTCTGATGGGCTTTCTCGATGCCTATGCTGAAGTGAAACTCCGCCGCGTATGCAAGGCCCTCTCGTCGTCCAGCCTGGGTTACCGCAATTGGGACTACGTCCTCGGCAAATTTTTCTCAGATGCTAAGGACTTCCGCTCACGTCAAGCTGAGTGGAACGGCATCATCATGGGGAACGTGGTCTTTAGCAATACCGACAATCTACAACCGGATAGAGATATGGATACTTCTCTCGCAGCTTTATTCGAAGTTCCGGGCAACAGTACGAGGAGACGTAGCGAATCGGCGGAGGAGAGAGAAGCTGTATTAGGCTCAGACCTCGTGGAAAAACTAGATCAGATACGGAAGTACGAAGAAGAATGGCTAGAGGATATCCGTGAAATGAGAAAGTAGAGATCTGTTGCTTTTCGGGGATAGGACATAACGCGATAAGACAGAAGTTCGGAACAGGTGTAGGATTAGCTATGCACCCGTGGAGTTAACCTTCCCCGAAATCCAGACTTTTCAGAGCAAATGAGAGTATACGAGGTTCAAAGCTCTTTTCAAAGTCTAAACTAGACAAAATGTAGTTGCACCGCTTCCCATCTCCGTTCTAAAGTCGTTTTTCGTATCCGCCTATTTAAGAACAAGGGATAGCCTTATACTGATGCCACGGACACGCTCATTGACGCAGTGCTAGTGCAGTGCTGTAGTCTAACTGCGCAGTTGTCGGCCGTTGTCTAACCTCTACAAAGGAAAGCTGAAGCCAAGCTGGGAGAACTTGGACGTTCTCATGCGGAGAGTATAGGACGGTCATGATGATAGGTGGACCGCGTATTTCAAAGTGTTGAAATCTATGAAATATTAGCATTTGACTAAAATCTCGCTAAACGTAATAAGGTACCCGAAATTTCGATAAGCTAATTGTAAGCAATATGACATGATATTGCGTATTCCTCGATATTGTTCTTCCTCGTCAAACCATGTGCCTGCCTGAGTGTCTATAAGAATGGCTTCCACGGCAGCAATAACGTTTTCCGTGTTTTCGCTAGGTACTATGTAGTTCCAAAGGGTAATAGCATCGCGAAGGCGGTCGATCGTAACGGGTCTAAGGCTCGGCTGCGGTGGAAGAGCTTTTCCAAACATTGCGGTCGGGATTTACTTGGCGTAAACTGCAGGGACTTTATCTTGGGAGATTTCGAAAAATCAGGAGGAAATTTTGCACACAGAATAGAGTGAGTTAAGGAGAACTTATAAGATAAATCTACACGCTAGGTGGGTCGGGAAATATCTACCATGGTAGCTTCAACACTAGTGCACCGACCGACTGCAGTATCTGCATATCCTATATCTGTGTGTCCCATGTCTGCGTGTCCAATGTGTGCGTTTCTTATATCTCTATATCTAAAATGAACTTTGCCTGGATTAATGATGCAACTGTAGCAATTCTTGCTGCGCAAAATGTTTTTCATCACTGCACAGGAGCTGGAGGTAAGAACCTCACGTGTGGCAAGCGGTTTACCTTTGGCCGTTGCACGTCGTAGATGCCTTCAGTCAAGCGTGTTCATTTCGCAACCGCCCTAGCAACACCTCAACCCCATGTCTAAGACCTTAAAAGATCCATACGCGCATATTTTGCCCACCAAAATGTTCACGACGACGATCGAAAACGCGATCAACTCGCTTCCTCCTCTAAACTCCACTACGTTCAAGTTGACATGCGTCCCACTGAAAGTTGACCTCCTCGACCTAGAAATAGCTTGTATAGCGTGGAATTTCGGCAAAGCGCATTCTGCACAGAGTCACGAAGCTGTTAGAACGGTCATAAATGCGCTCTTGCCGGACGAAATCCTCGACACTGAAATCCCAGAATCAGTGCGAGCACACACAGAATTACACTACCGTGTATTCCAGTATCCCTGGAGAATAGGGTATGAAGTTTTACATTTAGACGATTAATAATGACTAACATTATATGCGTGTAGGTATCACTGGTACCAACTTGGAGAAGCCAGCGGCGTACCTACAATCCAAATCCGCGTACCACTAAATGCAGCGCCGCCTCCACTGCCGTCGTGGCTAAGAGTGCCGAATATCCAGATCATGAAAACTCGCGAATTTAGCTTCATTCCACAAAATGGCATGGACGACATGCCGTCCAGCCTCTTGGTACAGACGGGGGACAGAGTCTGCGAACAACTCTGGCCAATCACCGGCAGAGGTACGCTCGGCATGTTCATGTTGTCGGGAGACGAGTGTTTTGGCATAACAGCTGGGCATGTACTGGAAAAGAATGGCCCTAGATGGACTCTGACGACAGACCATCTGCGCGGTGGGCCAGCGCAAGCGCAACACGTGCCGGTGAAGTCGGAAAACCCAAAAGACTTGTTTAAGGGTGAAGTTGGGATATTGCGTCTCGACCCAGACACTCGCTGTCATGTAAATACCACCATCCCCCGAATTAACGTCAATCTTTTTGGAGAAACACAACGACTACGCTTCGATCCACTACATTTAAACTTCGGCCGCTTCAGCGCTAGGGCCTTCGAGCTTCAAGCGAGGATGACGAGTGGACCTTTGTTTGTTTTTAAACAAGGGATCACAACAGGCTACACTATGGGACGTTTGTCCCAGGTTATGTTCAGTTTCCCGCCTTCGTGGCTCCAACATTCCGTACACGGCAGAAATGCGGAGATGACCAGTGGAATTACAGATGCAACGGACCCCCTTTCGTGGGTGAATTACAGCTTCGATAATCTGGATGCCGAGATGATGAAGGCCCCCAGCCAGTATAGATGGCTTGGACTGGTCGAATGGTCTGCGGGTCAAGTCTTCACCTTGCCTGGAGATTCTGGTGCATTGGTTTTTGCTATACAGCAGACGCAAGTCATCCCGCTTGGAATCCATCTGGGCATAGCTAGCGAATATCCTGGCCATAGCCTTTTTATGGGGCTTGAGTCGTTTGTCATTGAAGGGAAAGGACTCGGACTGGATTTACGCTTCAGTGAGTAGTAGATTGGCTGCGCTCTCAAGCATTGGAGGCAAAGTATATATTCTCAATCAGGGGAACATAAATACATATTCTGCAATTATGGTCTGATACTTTAGTGGTCCCCAGGAGACATGGGACATGCGGACATGGGACACTTCTAGTTCTGCTATGCTGTCTAACGTCGCACAAACCAGGCCCCGGCAATGCTGTACCTTCAAGTCCAGCCGGAGATACAAGTAGCAATCCTCGCCCCAGTAGTATTAGCGAGAGGATAACAAAGGATCAAACCAAACGTGAAGATAAGCGTAAAACGGTGGTGGACAAGGAGAGTTTAACGTGATGGAACATGTACTTGTACACTTAAGCCTCTCTCGGAAAGGCTCTTGAGTTGGTTGCCGATACGCGTGAGTCTCCAGCTACCATCTTTCCAATCTAGCACGCCCCCCTCTTATCTGAGACCGTCCGACAGGCGTCAGCAACATTCCTGCCTGCCTTGTGCATACGAAGATGGAGCCTGTACATCCTTAAAAACTTCTAAGAAAATAAAGTATAACATCGTAGAACTGCGTATACACCCTAGCTCCTCTAAGCTGCTAACAAGCATCCCTCTAAACCCCCCTAATAGTAGCAGGGCAGGGCGGCAACAATAACGCTTTGCAGCCAGTTAAAGAAACTGAATTATGAGTAAGTAGTGTTAAGAGTAAGTGTCACATCAGCAATGCTCACTCCCTCGGCGGTATGATTACCGAGTTTCCAATCACACAGCACGACTGACGAGGTCGTAGTCTACGTTTCCCCAAATTGTACCCATAGCTATCTGTCAATCGCGATCTTGGAATCCCGCTTTCACTTTTACGATAACAATGCGATCTCGATGTGTCATCAAACGGTCATTGCAGATCTGCTCTCGCTCTTTCACTTTAGGCATACTCGCTTGAGGTGAATGTGTGAAATCTTACTACTAGGCCGCTTAGCTCTCTACTTCAAAGTCTGCAAGCTCTCCGACCGAAACAACAACACCACAGCGGCGCCCAACTACCACCGGAACTGTTTTTGTGAACTGAGAACAACAGCTAACACAACATGGCAGTGCCGAAACGGCCAATTGACCCGCGCTGGGTACAGCAAGAGCTCATGCCCTACCTCCGGTGCGCATTCAGCCACAAGCTAGCATACGATGCGGACATCAGCTGTGAAGTATTCCAGGCCATCGAGCGCGTTCTGAAGAAGGCCGTGAGTACTCCCCACGTCGATGTTTGTTGATGAGAGGCTCACATATCCAGGACTACTACAGCGATGGCGACGACCTCGTCTTTGAACGTATTTGCCAGGCGATCCAATTCCGATACATGGACCTCGCTCCAGACCTGAGTCTCGCCACGGAAAATCTCGGGACGTTGGCTGCCTATATGCTGCGACGGGCGCAACTAAAGGGTCCGTTTGAGCTTCTCGGCAGGATGAACGTTGCGAGCGGTGCATGGCGCGAGAATGAAAAAGTACGACTTGAGACGTTGAGGCTGGCTGCTGAGCAGGAGGAGAAGGGTATGTACCTGTGCTGGGATAATCTTGACTCTTGCTAACACTCGCAGATAACCTCACCCTTTTCCTCGATCCACCGCCTAAAGCCGCACCCACCGAGCGTGAGATGGATCCGCGTCTGATGAATGCGCTTCCAGGCCATTACGTGGCTCCGAGTCTCCGGGGTACGCTCACTGTAGTCGAGGATCAGTATCACCGAGAAGCAAACGCGAACTTGTTGAAGTACCGCCAACAGCAGCAACAAGCACAGCAGGCCGCTGCAAACAATCCTCCTCGGTCTCGCACTTACCCAGTTCCTGGAACGGAAAATTGGCAGCAGCGCCCGCAGAACGCATTGCCTCTCAAAACTCTTCCGCCAGCGTATGTACAGGGAACGGGACAGCAGTTCACATACACCGGAGCACCTCTCAGAACTCTTGCGCCATTGCACATGCCAGGATCGGGCCAGCAGCAGCACGCGCAGCCCATGCAAGGTCAGCATGGATACAACAACCTACATGCCTACCAGTCACCGCCGCCGCCTGTCCAGCAACAGCAGCAGATGCACCATTCCCCAGCTCAGCCGACAGCAATGCAAGCACCTTGGCTCGATTTTGGTACTGATGCTCTTTCCTATGCGCCAATGCGTCCGCCCGCAAACGCTCTCTGCGTGATGACTCCGCCTCCAAACGTGGTGTACTCTCTTCCCGTGATGAGTCCGCCTCCAAACACGGTATACGATATCTCCATGATGAGTCCGCCTTCACCCGCCTTATACGACGCTGTTCCGATGATGAGTCCGCCTTCATCCGCCGTATACCAGCCGCATCCTACAACGACCTCCATCCCTACCGCAGACATCGCCCACCTACGCGGCAGACAGTGGACCGAAGCCATCGAGCAGCGGGCGCAAGACTTCAATAACCAGCCGCACCAGCATCCAGTCCAACCCAGCAGCTATCAGCAGTCTACGATGTCAGGGCCTTGGTGTTTAGACACCTCGGAGTATGGAGGTATGTTCGGTCAAGACAGCATGTACCAGTCCGCACCTGCGCAGCCGCAACAGGCATACCAGCAGCAGCCTCCGACACCGCAAGCCCAGAGCCCGATGCACCATCCTAGCTTCTCCAACGTAACCGTCGACTTTCCCGACGTCAACTCGATCTATTGGTCGATGCAGAACAGCCGAGGACAACAGGAATAGGCGACGACGTGTGCATGACACGGGAGATTTACTCGCGGCATTGCACTCCGAAGCAGTTCGCGATGCGATGTTGTCATGGGCTTGTGCAAGGGTCCGGGTCGTCATTGGTAGATCCCACGTCATCCCGATGCGATAGTAGAGGTTCCGGCGAAATGGTAATTAAGCCTCAAGGGGTCCCCATCGAGTGTCCGTGAAGGGTTTGCGCTGACCATGTGAAGTCGCTGAACCTTGGAGGATGCCGATGTGCATGGTTGGGAGATGGGATCGACGTCTCGCTGGTGATGCATTGTGCTTGGGAGGTGAAATGGGAATTTTAGGTTTCGCATAGTATTGCCAACATCGCGTCTGTGTTTTGACACAATTGGCGGTGCAATTACCATACGTAGCTTGAGCAATTGAATGGAACTCAACGGCCCAAACGTGCGCCCAGTAATCCCGCTACAACGTCACAATGCCATTGTACTTGATCCACGTTTTCATGACGATAGAACAAAAGAAAAATCCCCGATGTTAGGAAGTTAACGAGTCTCGCTTGCTAGGCATGCGCTAACTGCCGGACCGGCAGGCGTCCGGCCAGATGCATCGACATCAGTGGCGTCCTCGCGACCAGAAGAGGTAGCCGCACTAAACTTGTTGGGGCGATGGTATGCTGATGGACAGGGACGGTGCGAGCGCCAGCTCGCCAGTGAGGTAGTGAGATCTGCACCCTGCATTGCGGATCGATATCTCGCAGATGGGATTTTTGACGACGAAAGGAGGGAATGACGAATGGGCGAGCTGAGTCGTGACAACATGTAGTGGAATAGGGATGGAAGATACATACTAATTGCCCACAGTGGGGGTAAAGTATCCTTCATACTAGCACTCCAATTCATCCTTTTCCCTGTACATATTGATAGCATCTTCAGTCATGCGTTACAGCGTGCCATCATTGGCTCTTTTGAGCTTGATCCCAGCGGCCATAGCAGCTCCTGCTCCCGCTGCTGCACCTTCTCCAGTACAAGCACCGGCACCGACACCTGCTCCATCACTCGACGATGTAGTGGCACTGGAAGAGCGACAACTCGGTGGCCTTCTGAGTGGAATCCTAGGCGGTGTTAATGGTGTTGTGACGGGCCTCCTTGGAAGTGTCGAGAGTGCTGCAGCAGCAAAGAATCCACTGGCTATCGGTTCTGCTCTGGTCAAGATTAAAGCACCAAACCGACCCAGCAACATTGCAGACTGTATGACACGAGCATCAAAAGTCTGGGCCAGCCCCACTGGCCGAACAGACATCTACCCTGCTATCGCATCCCAAGTCGCTGTCGGTCTGGGTCCTCTGCTCGATGGAACGCTCCTCACTGCTCTGACGGGTGGTCTTCCAGTAGGCGAGAACAGCATCAACAACAACAACCCCAAGCCTCCCAGGAGTGTGTGGAACATCAAGGGTGACGCTCCATTCTCGCTTTCGGAGGAGGCACTACGCAAAGCCATCTTCATTCCCCCAACCTTCAAGTATGGCGTCGGTCAAAAGCGTCCCATCATCATGGTGCCAGGAACCGGTGCTTATGGAGGTGTCAACTTCGCCAACAACCTGCGCAAACTGTTGGTCAATCAGCCCTTTGCCGACCCAGTCTGGCTCAACATCCCCGGCGCCATGTTGGGTGACGCCCAGCTCAACTCCGAGTACGTTGCGTATGCCATCAACTATATCTCAGCGATTTCCAAGTCCAACTCGAACATGGCTGTCATTTCCTGGTCGCAAGGCGGTCTCGACACGCAATGGGCGTTCAAGTACTGGCCATCAACTCGCAAGGTCGTGAAGGACTTCTTGCCCGTCAGCCCTGATTTCCGCGGCACCGTGCTTGCCAACGCGCTGTGCTTGACACCAGACTCGAACCTGATGTTGAACCCACTCTGCCCTGCATCAGTCATCCAGCAAGAAGCGACATCCGACTTCGTCAACATACTTGGGACTAACAACGGAGATAGCGCGTACGTCCCGACCACGACGTTCTACTCGGGCTTCTTCGACGAGATTGTTGAGTTGCAGCAAGGCAACTTTGCATCCGCATTCATGAACGACGGAAGGAACGTGGGCGTGTCAAACAACGAGGTGCAGAAGGTCTGCGCGGGAGGTCTGGCAGGGAAGTTTTACGGACATGCTGGTGTACTGTTCAATCCGCTCACGTATGCTTTAATTGTCGATGCGCTGACCCACGATGGGCCGGGAAACCCTGGCCGTCTCCATCTTGCGAGCGTGTGCAGCACATATGCTGCACCTGGGCTGGATCTGGACGACGTCATTGCGACTACGGGACTGATCCCGATCGCGGGTGTATTGTTGCTTGCAACCCCAGACAAGAGGATTGCAGAGCCGCAGCTGAAAGGCTATGCGAGGTAAATAATGACGTGATGTATAGTTTCATAGTAATGTTTAACTCCTGATACTTCGGACACGATCGTATTTCGGTTCAAACTTGGTGGTGTTGTAGTGAGGTGCGCGAAGCACGTTCATTGTTCTCGGCCGAGCTCGGATCGGAGATGTTTTCCGCCGACCAAGCAAGCCTTATCCGATCCCTTCAACAATCTTGGACCTTGCTTTAGATGCGCAGCTGATCTGCAATCGTGAACACGAACGTCCTGTAAGGAGGCGTCGACTTGAGGCAAAACTCCGCACCGGTGTGGGGGCCTGATTCCAGGGCTACGATTCGCTATGCTATCAAAATGCAGCTTCTTCGCTGACTCAGATTAGGTTATGATGTGCGATGGTACGAACTGCGCTGCAAATCTGACTGCATGGCTGGCAATATACCTAGACGGCTTTCCGTTTGTTCGTTTTGGCGTCAAAGTCCGACTGAACCACCAGGCATTTCACCTGCTGCGAGGCCCAAGACGTGCTGGGGCGTCATTGTCGCAGGGCTGGTTGCATCTTCGAGCGCATCGGAGCCGCGTGTTTAGCCATCGCCGACATTCGAACAAGCGCCTGCTCAGCCCCAAAGCCGCCGGATTCTGCCCGGCTCTCCTCTGCCATTTGCCGAATAGCTGGCTACAGTATCAAACAGACACATTGGTGCCATGTCTGAAGACTCTCCTCAAGCGGACAACTCACCCGAGCCCACCTCCAGATCCAAGGTCAGCATTAGCGGTCGTTCTGCCGCCGGCGGTCTCTCGCCGAACCCCCGATCGTGCGTGACATGCCGCCGACGAAAGGTGAGTAGTCCGTGTGCACTATCAACATCGCACACCCACTGACCTTAGCATTTCCGTTGTGCAGGTCAAGTGCGACAAGAGACATCCATGCTCCAACTGCACTCGCGCCAAAATAGAATGCATCTTCCCCGGTCCCGGTCGCGCCCCGCGCAAGAGCCGCAAGCCAGCAGATGCGGAGCTCTTGGAACGACTGCGCCGTTTGGAGGGCGTCGTCTCGAGCTTGAATGCCCAGGTCGAGGAACATGAACAGGAGGCGGCCGAGAGGGAGAAGGGGTCCGAATCAGGCCATCCCGATTGTCCCTTCTCCAACGGCAAGGCGAATCCGAATGACCCCCCAGAACGAAGAGTCGCCCTGGATGACAGCGTAGAGGGGCTCGAGAACCGCTTCGGTAGGCTCGTCGTTGAGAAGGGCAGGAGTCGGTACATCAACAACAGCTTTTGGGCCAGTCTCAACAATGAGGTTCGTTGGGTAGCCAGCAACATAGTAGTGGTCGCATACTGACATGCCGCAGGTTGAAGACCTCAAGTCTGTACTGATCGAGCCCTCCGATGACGAAGACGAGGCACACTCTCCAATTTCGTCCAACCCCTCTTCCCAGCACCAAGGCTTCGTCTTTGGATACAGCTCGACCAACGTCGACATGCAGACGCTGCATCCTGTAGAAATGCAAGCGCACCAATTCTGGCTTGCATTCAAAGAGAATGTCGATCCCCTCGTCAAAGTCCTACACATCCCCACCTTTGAGCCTGTATTCTACAACGCCGTGGCACACCCAGAGAAAGTCTCCAAGACGCTGGAGCCGCTACTGTTTGCAGTCTACTACGGCGCCGTAACGAGCACGACTCCCAAGGAGTGTCGTGAGTGCTGGGGAGAAGATCGCACAACCATGCTCAACAGGTATCGCTTTGGTCTGGAACAAGCCCTCGCACGGGCCAACTTCTTGTACTGCGATGAGGTTGTCATCCTCCAGGCCTTCATTATCTTCCTGATCCTTCTCCGACGAAACGACGATGCGCGTAAGATCTGGACCCTTACCGGACTGGTAGTGCGCATTGCACAGACGCTAGGCATTCATCGTGACGGAACTCATTTCAAGCTCCCACCTTTCGAAATTGAGTCGCGCAGACGCCTTTGGTGGCAGTTGTGCATACTGGACGCCCGTTCGTCTGAGGATCATGGTTGTGACCCCACCATTGCCGAGGCCCAGTACGACACAAAAATGGTAAGTTTGCTTTGCTTATGTCTAAGCTCATGCTAACGCGAGACGTACAGCCCCTCAACGTAAACGATACCGACCTTCACCCTGACATGACCGAATTCCCACAGGAGCGTGTCGGCTTCACCGATATGACGTTCTGCCTATTGAGGTTCGAGGTCGCAAACATCTTCCGTCGCATCCTCTATATCCCACCCGCACCGAACAGATGCAACGAGGTTTTCGCTAGTCTCTCCATCGCAGAGAAGGAGAAATGGATCACTGAGTGCCACCAGAGGCTAGAAGAGAAATACCTGACCAACATGGACATGACTGTACCACTATGTTGGGTGACGGCAACAGTTTCAAGGCTGATCATGAGGAAAATGTGGCTGATTGTCTATCATCCACATCAGCGCAAGGACGGGGGTGAGTTCTACTCGCATTATCGAATGCGCATCATGCTGATTAAGACCAGGTGCCACACTCCCACAAGAGACCAAGGACAAGCTTTTCATCACCTCCCTCGAAAACATTGAATACTCTATCCTCCTCGAAACCGAAGCGCGAACCATGAAGTGGGGCTGGCTGTTCCGATCATACGTCCAATGGCATGCCGTTGCTTTCCTCCTTTCTGAGCTATGCGTTCGCACCAAGGGCGAGGCAGTCGAGCGCGCGTGGCGTGCGCTTGAGGCTACCGCAGGCCGATGGTGGTTCCCACTGAACGATACCTCGCCGCATCGTACGAATAGAGGACAAAGCTGTTTATGGAACCCATTGCGGAAGCTCTTGCTCAAAGCCAAGGCAGCGCGAGAGAGGGAGGTGGCGCTTGAGCGAGCAAGCATGGCCCTCCGTGACGGTCAGATGATGTATCCTGCTTTCTCAGGGCGTATGGATCATAACCTACCCCCTGTTTCCATCGATCAACCAGGCACGGAAAATCTAGATCGATTGTTACGCCCCTACGCTCCAAAATTGGGCGACAGCCCAGCCATGACGCAGTCACCATGGCCTGCTAGCCCGTCCCTTCCCCATCCGCAGAGGAACTTTTCCAAGGATTTCTCGGCTGGACTTGTTGATGAACCAACTGGGGCGCAACGATCCAACAATACAAACATCAATGGTGTGCGGCAGAGCGTTTCCTCCAGTCCTGGCCAGGATTTTGTACAATTGAGCAACTTTGATCTTGACAACGTTCTAAGTGACGTCGTCGGTGATATGGACATATATGGCAACTCAACCTTCGACTATCCAACACAGCGCGAGATGAACGCAGCTCCTGTTCCGAACAACCACATGGCATCGAACGGATTTCCCATGTCCACAAAACCTGCGCAGTCCAACACGGTAAATGGCACAGCTACGGGTCTTAACGCCGCACACGGGACCTTTGGCGACCCAATGTTCGGCAACGTCGATTTCGGCACCGCGCCCATACCCAATGGGCAATCGAATGGGTCTCCTATGGAAGACGGACACGTGGACTGGCAGGTATGGGACGACATGGTGGCACAATACGGCATGGATATTCAAATGGCAAACCCAAACACGAATCCTGCGAGTAATATGGGCCTGACGAACTGGTTCTGATCTGGCACAGATGCCAATGAAATATGACGATGATTCAGGGCGTTTGGAGGCAACAAGTCTACACTCAGATATGATTTTTGTGTGGATGGAGTGAGCGATTCATATATACCCTGGGCAAACTTTTAGGTTTTGAATGTATTATAGACAGGCACCTGTGTATAAAGACTTTCCATTATAGATGCATCGTCTGGAAATGGACGTGTGAGTACCTTTTCCCAAGCCATAGCGGGGTAGGTCCGAACGGGTAAGCTTGACCACCACGTGGAGGCGCTGATTGCGTGACTTGATAAGACCATCTTCACCGCTTTGATGCACAGTCGCCATCACATGATTCCATGGGCAGCATTATTAACTTGGGGGCTCTAGTCTTTGCCTGTGAATCTCCGACGTACATGGCGATCTGACCTGCAGGTTCGTGTTTTTTAGGTTTCGATATACCGCAGTAAGAGACTGCATGCAAGAGCTGGACGGACGTTTGCTTTGGTAGATACACGCAAAAAGAGATCAGGGGATTTTGAGGATTGTTAGAACGTCTTATCGCATCGGCATCGGCATTGGTGGCATCGCAGTCATTCTCCATTCAGCATCTTCCATATTCATATCTCATCGCTCTATCTCCTTGTACAAAACACAACCATGGCCGCAGCACCATTCGCCCCCCAAGACGCAGGCCTCACGCCTCCCTCGCTCCCATCGGAACCATCTAAGCCAACAATCCTCCATCTCGGCGACGACATACGCTGGAACCACAACCTGTACGCCACCCTGCAGTCCAAGTTTACTATCATCCGCACATACTCGATGGACAGGGAGACCTTCAAGACATGTCTGAAGGAGAAGAAATGGGGCGAATTCGTCGCCATGTACCGGCCTTTTTGGAACACAGGCGGCGAAATGGGAAATTGGAATGAGGAGCTGATGTACGTCGCATATCCCTCACCCCACGCCTCCACCCACGCGTGCATTCTCTCTGGACAAAAAACTGATAAAGTCTAGTTCCCTCCTCCCCCGTTCTTGCAACATCTTCGCCTCCGCCGGCGCCGGCTTCGACTGGGTCGACACGCGCGCGCTCGCCGCCCGGGGCATCATATACTGCAACTCCGCCTCCGCATGCACCGAGTCCGTGGCCGACGCCGCGCTCGTGCTGATTCTATCCTGCTACCGCGCAATCCCCTGGTCCTTCCTGGCCGCGCGCTCCTGCGCCGCGGACCAATTCCGCGACGCGAACCAGAACATCGCAGCGGTGACGCACAATCCCAACGGCGGGGTGTTGGGCATCGTGGGGCTGGGGCGGATTGGCGTGCGGATTGCGCAGAAGATGCGGGCCGCGTGCGAGATGCGGATTGCGTACTATGACGTTGTGAGGCTGGAGGAGAGGGAGGGGGAGCTTGGGGCGAGGTATTGCGCGTCGCTGGAGGAGTTGCTGGGTGTGGCGGATTGTGTGGTGCTTGCTACGCCGTTTGCGGGCGCGACGTTGTTGACGGCGAGGGAGTTTGCGTGGTTTAAAAAGGGCGCGAGGCTGGTGAATATCGCGAGGGGGAAATTGGTGGATGAGGATGCGTTGGTCAGGGCGTTGGATGATGGGACGGTTTCGGCGGCGGGGCTCGATGTGCATGCGGATGAGCCGCGGGTGAATTCGGAGCTGGCGGGGAGGAGGAATGTTATGGTTCTCAGTCATACGGCGGGCGCGAGTGTGGAGAGTCATGTGGGGTTTGAGAGGTTGGGGATGGAGAATTTGCTGGGGTGGATTGAGAAGGGGGAAGAGGGGGTTGTTAGTGCTGTCAACTTGGGAGAGTTAAAGAGAGATTGATGAGAGGAGCGGGATGCGAAGATGTAGATTATTATATATATTTTGGAGTGTAATGATGTCGTAGTAGAACGATTGCCGGGTGTCGGCTTTTGCTCATTGGACCTGAGGCTGCTGTCCCAGGCGACAGGGCAGATGCGTTTACGTAGTCAGAAATTCTCCAGCTGAATGGTG
>Ga0265780_10005772_pt1 | contig 15570 bp, 18 predicted proteins | sample P1T30metagenome_FD_192432 | JGI IMG/M metagenome (GOLD analysis project Ga0265780, IMG submission 192432) | Plant litter microbial communities from East Loma Ridge, Irvine, California - P1 T30 | ecosystem: Environmental > Terrestrial > Plant litter > Unclassified | place: USA: California... | reverse complement strand
CCAGATCCTTGTAAGTTTTCCCTATCATCGTCCCGCTGCTGTGTTGACTCCCTAGACCGAGATGGATGGTATGAACGCCAAGAAGAACGTCTTTATCATCGGTGCTACCAGTATGTACTATCTCACGCGAAGTCGACATGTCGCTGACATCTAGATCGACCTGACCAGATCGATAGTGCTCTCCTCCGACCTGGACGATTGGATCAGGTGAGTACCATCGACGGTAGGATACCTAAGCTAACTTGTAGCTCATCTACATTCCCCTCCCCGACGAGGCTTCCCGACTCTCTATTCTTTCAGCTACTTTGCGAAAGTCTCCTCTCGCTCCTGGGGTCGACCTCAACTTCCTCGCCAAGAACACTGCTGGATTCTCCGGTGCCGATCTTACCGAGATCTGTCAGCGAGCTGCCAAGCTTGCTATCCGAGCCAGTATCGAGAGCGACATGCGAAAAGATCGAGAGCAGAAGGACAAGGCCGAAGCTGCTGGCGAGGATGTTGATGTCGATCTAATGGATCAGGAGAACGAGGAGGACGATGTTCCTGCCATCACTGTGTAAGTCTTTTTCACCCGAATATGGCAAACAAAGCTGACTTGATAGTGAACATTTCGAGGAGGTACGTGATAGTGGTTGAATTCAACAAGCTGCAAATGGCTAACATCTAGGCAATGAGGTTCGCTCGACGATCCGTTTCCGACGCCGACATCCGACGATACGAGATGTTTAGCACGACTCTCCAGCAGTCTAGGAGCTTCGGCAACACCTTCAAGGTCAGCACCCGTTGGACTTGACAGAAGCCATTGCTAACTCCCAGTTCCCCGAGGCCGGAGAGACACAAGAGGGTGGAGCTGCTTTCCAGAACGAGGCTGATGACGATGACCTGTACGCGTAGATGGTCAATATTGGGATCAAGTGATTGAAGAGAATAAATATGATGCATGGCACTGTAGAATGTTAAGATCCAACGATACGAGTTGAGCTGCTATGACTGAGACGCTAGGGCTAACCAGTATCCGACGATAGCTTCGACGACCTCGGGCTCAGATATAGGGCCCAGTCGCTTGTGATTGACAATTCCAAGTGCTTCCAAAGATGGGGCTGGCGAGTCATAAGAGCTCGGCACCAGACCGTAGTCGATTCGAGCCAACAGATGTTGACTTCGTGTATCGTCGTAGATCAGGTCATGTAGTGTAGGCCAGTACATCCGGAAATCGGGCCACTGTATGTCAGCTCCGAGGTCAATCTCGATACATACCATCTTGTCGATAGGAAGGCCGTCATCCATATCGTACCAACAAGGCGACATCTCTTCGGTACTAAGCGTGAGCCGGGTCTCAAGAGGAAGCAGAGGAGAGCGTACTCGTCAGCTTGCGTTGTCTCGCTATTGACAAAGCAGAAATATACGCCAATGTCGACTATTGCGGATGGTTTGCCAGCAGTCGGCAGGGTGAAAATGATGCGACCACATCTAAACAATTCCTCGGGTGAGACAGATAAACCAGATTCCTCCTGAAGGTTTCAGCGCAACGTAATAGCTCGTGGATTCAACTGCTGACATATAATTCGCGTCTGGCACACTCGTCGATCGTCTCCCCTGGATCAAGTTTACCGCCGTAGCCATTGATACTGGGCGATCAGTAAGCTCCTTCCAATAGGCTGACGACTTACATGCCCATTCCAAAGCCTCGCTTCTTTTCTCCCAGTAGGATCTTGAAGCGTGAGCATAGTGCCATGGTTACTATCGTACCTTGCGGTTGGGTCTGTCAACAACAAAAATAAGTGAGAAGGTGGGTTCGCCGTTGTAGTCAACATTGGAGGCAGTGGGCGTCTCTCTGTGCTGCAAAACTTTGATCACTTTTGTGGCTGAGAATGGAGATGGCGCTGGTGGGTCCAGAGCCATGATGATCGAGGAGGTAAGGATGATCATTCACAACGAGACCAAGCCAACTTGATGCTGACACGTGTCGTAGCCCTCTTCCCCACCCTCATCACCGTCGTTCATCAATTCATTACCTATATCACCATACATACGCTCTAGTATAATCTACCCATCATGGCAGACTTTTCTGCAGTGTTCAATTCGGTGCCCCCTGTCACAAGGTTTCTGCTTCTTGGTACAGCGGTTGTCACTGGGTATGTGCTCAAACAGGAATTCAAATAGGAACACTAATCTCCAGACCATGCCTACTCGGCTTGCTTGCGCCCTACCACGTACGTCAAGTTCAGGCTCCACTGAAAGGAGCATCCGTCTGAGCCGGAGCACTGACCCTCAGGCGGCTCTTCTCTGGCATCGTGTAGCTCATTTCGAGGTACGTCACCATATTGTCATTATTTGTTGACGATAAGATATGGCGTCCGGTCACTGCCTTTTTCTACGGCGGTGAGTCCATAGCATGAGAGAAAGAGAGTGAAGCTGACGAATTCACAGGCGCCGGGTTCCCCTTGTTGTATGACTTCTTCCTGATATACCGCAATTCTTCTTCGCTGGAAAAGGACACCTAGTGAGTAAGCGTCTCTGTGGCTGGTCACTGACATGTCAGCTCGAATGATACCGCCGAATACGCATGGCTACATCTCATGTTGGCGGTCTTCATCCAAGTAGGTCATTGCAACGAGGCTATCTAACATTCAGATATTGAGCGCTCCGCTCGGAATACCTTTTCTGTTCAGACCGTTGCTTCACGCTCAGACCTACACTTGGTGCCGTGCGAATCCAACCATGAAAATCTCCCTCTTTGGCCTCCTGACGATTCCGACAAGCCGTACGTATCACACCCACTGTCTCGCTGACTTGTCAGTATACCCATTCGCATTGATCTTGCTTGACCTCATCACTGGCGGTACAGGCAAAGCTCTCGGCGGGATCGTTGGTCTTATTGCCGGCCATCTGTGGTATGTCAACCGGTATGGAATTCGGGCTCTTCAGCTGACCCATAGGTGGTTTATATCGATCTACTTGCCCAAGCACGCAATCCCCCGTCACCGTAGACCTAATCCATTGAGTACGCCAAGTCGCTTCAGACGTCTCTTTGCCCGTCAAGCAAGAATGGGTCAAGCCTCTGCTATACAGTCTCGCTCGACAGCTACTGCGACTGGCCGCCAGACCTCGGCTCCCGACAGTGACGCTTTCCAGGCAACTCGTCATCGATGGGGTACTGGCAATCGGCTAGGAGGTGAGGGATTGTAGTTGAAAGTGTTCCATACTACTCGTAGAAAGTTCATGCAACAAAATGATCCTTGAACCAGCATCTACGGAACAGCCTGGCTGGCGGCCATACTTCGGAAGAGTGGCGGGTTTCAAGATCAGTTTGCTCAACGATTACATTTCATTTGCTGCATATGGTTTCGTCCCCTTCGGACATGCATGACTCTGCTCCAAGCGTGCTAAGCAAACTCAGATGCATAGGCGCATGGATCAACGATAACCAAAAAAGATGGACGAGCAGGGAATTGAACCCTGGACCTCCTGTAAACCAGATGCTTAACAGTTGTTATATGCTAAACAGATGCGCTACCAACTGCGCCACCCGCCCTTGATGTTTTGCCCGTGTTTTCACGATATATGATCTGACAAGCAAGTGTGTAAAGGCTTCAGGCTGCTGATCTGCTCACAATGGGAGCCTGGAGTCTGCCAATGTGGAATCAATAATATAAAAGCTTTGCATACCTGACTCCTGATATGACCCCTGCTCATCATGTGACAGCATTTGTGGTATGTAATCAGCCTGAAACTACAGCTTGCTGTCAGGATTCTATGACAGAGTTTGAGAGAGGTCAGCAACATCTTCTGGAGAACCATGAACACATCTGGCCTCAAGTTGATGATCATTACTGTCACCTTGATCACCTCACCAGTGGTAGGATACATGTGGAGAGGGTAAACAAGTCTGGACTGGGCAAATACCTGAGTATATTGGCAAGTCTGGAACAGTCTCAACCTGTCAGGAATGTATAATGGACCTGGATGGAGATCAGTCACATCTCTAATACACGCAAAGCGTCTAGCCTAAAGTCAACAAACATCATTAATACCTTGGTCACCTCACCAAGGCTAGTATACATGTGGAGAGACCAGAGAAGTCTGGACCAGTGAATACCTAAGTATACTGTCAAGTCTGGAACAGTCTTGACTTGGATGACCGGTATTGGTGATTGAGGAACAGGATCAGGACAGTTCCAGAGTGGTCAAGACAAAGGGGTCTCTGTCAGGGTACTACGCCAACCAACGGGTGGTCAACGTCCAACAAGCGGAAGTTTGGCTAATCAACAAGATTTAGCAGAAGATAGGGCGGAATAGTCTAAGGGTTTCGATACGCCGCTAAACTATAGTTGGTTGGTGTAGTGAATACAAGCTATGCAAAATCTAACTTATACTACGAGAAGACTTCAATTGAGGATTGCTGAAGTCAGAAGACTTTCAGCGACTCTTGTATATATCTACAAACCCATGTCTCTGTCCCCATGGTCTCAACCATGGCCTTGACCTTCTGCTTTGTTCCCCAAGTCTAGACTTTGGACCCAGACCTTGACCAATATTTGCCTACGATGGTCTAGACTTGACAATAGCCAAGTCTGGACTACAGCTTGGGGATGTCATCAATCTCCGCAAATAGAACGTGGTTGGCGCGTGTTGTATAACGTGGCCAAACTTAGTCAATATTTGGTCATCCATTATAGTTTCCTGACAGTCTCAGGGTATGATTGTGGATCTTTGGCTAAGAATCAGTAGTATATAGGAGGATTGCTGACGGGCTGTAAATCTCAGCAATCCTCAATTGAAGTCTTTAGCCTAGTGATTTGTTAGTATAGTCTAATCTGAAGTATCCTTGCATATACACTACTCCAACCAACACCTAGTCTAGCGGCACCCAATGCCCCTAGACTATTTTGATACATTGTCTGCTAAGTCTTCCTACACCCAATAGTGGTTAGGAGATCTCACCTGACCATCTAGATTGTTGGACATTGACCATTGGTTGGTTGGCGTAGTACCCTGACACTCAGAGGGAAACCATATCCTTTGGGCAAAAATACAGCATTTCTGGGAAGGTCTCATGTTCACTCAACCTTTCAATCTGCTCCCTCCTGTCTTGCAGCCGCTATCAAATCAAACTGTCACTCTTTTCATTTGCCTACCTTTCAGACAGTTCCACTTACATTTTGCATTGTGATCCTTTTACAACAATTCTTTTACAACAATCCTTCTACAACAATCCTTCTACAACAATCCTTTTACTGGCTCCACGGCATGTTCACTGCGTCTCTCCAGGAGCAATCCTTTGATTGCCTGCTCCATGTTGTGCTTTCTTCAACCCTGACTGGTCAATACATTCATGATGTCAGCAATATCACGTATAAAAGACCTGAACCAATGTATCTCCCTCCTCACTCCCAATTACTCCACCCACAAATCCTTGCCTATCTACAACATGCCATACCCCTGCAACCGCAAATCAACCTCAACTTATCCCTCCTCTGCTGAGCCTTCACAACCGCTTGATGCCAGCACTGCCCAAGGCCCCTCACATATCACAAGTCAAGATGATGCGCCCCCACCTACATATGCCAGCTTAGGCACTTCATCCTCCTTGTCTGAAAAGCGTATCATTGATTCTTTTGATGGAACAATCAATCTCACCCCATCCTATCAACCCCCATCAAAACATAATCCCCTGACAACCCATGCCCTGTCAGCCATAGTCCAGCAAAACACATTGAAGGTATCAGAAAAGATCAAATCCACGCATGGCCAAGCACAAGTATAGTCAGAAATTTGTGACAAAGCCACTCAGCTCTCAAAGACTGCAGAGAGAACTGCAAAAAACTGCTGCTGATGAGAGTGCCAGGACAGGCTCAGTCAAAGGCTTTCCTGGTAATGTCAGTACCAGCTTCAAGGATGTCATGAAGAGGGGCCAAGGAGGTTTCTCAGATAGGGAAATCCAGAAAGGAGTGGAGGTTTATTTCAGTGAAGCAGTGGCCAACATATCAGACAACAAAAATCTTGGCAAGGAAGTATTGAAGGAAATTGGTAGATGTGCAGTTTGGCCTGAGAAAAAACTGTAAGATACCCAAGAACTCTCTTTGGTGTGTACACCCTCTCATTCATCTTTAGTACCTAGATGAATTATACAACCAACAATTCTTGACCAACAAACATCCTCCAGCTTTTGACCAATTGCCACCATCAGCCAAGAACCAGACATTGTAGATGAATTGTATGTAAACCTGTATGTCACAGTGCTCTATAGCATCCACGGTATAGTAGCCCTTATAACCTTGTGATGGAAGTTTGAAGTTGGAAGTTCAAGAGTTTGATTGAGATGAGTCTAATAGGTATTGATTGATAGCAATTATAATACCGTAGAAGCAATAGTATGCAAGTTTTGATTACAATTTATATAGATTCTGACTTTAAGTAGGAGAATTCTACTGGGGATAGAATTCTGACTGCTAACTATGTAGAGATTACCTTTCCTTCACTTTCCATCAGATAAGAACATTCCATCCAATGGGTTACTTCCAATCCGCTGGTTACTTCTAACTTGAAAGGTACCATCACGTGTTTGAGTACTAATGGACAGGAATCTTGGCAACAATGACCTCAATGGAAGGAATCAAGTAAGGAACAACAGATTGGGGTCCTTGGCAAAAGGACTGTTGACCGGATTGGATTAGAATGTTTGATGCTGCGGGGCCATCATGACACAGGTGGTACAAGGTGGTACCAGGTGGAGCCAGGTGGTACCAGATGGTGTCATGCGGTGACAGCTGGTTCTGTATGGTGCCATGCAGGGTCATATAGTACCAGGTGTATCCTTACATTCCCGTATGGATTTCTGTGGTGCTGTATGGGTGGCTGCGGAATGTGCGGTAGTGTGTTTGAGATGTGGGTCACGACCCCTTTGTACCATGGAGTGTGTTGGATTGTAACATTGGGATGGTGTAGCGCGGTGTGGAACGTAGTGTAATGGAGTGGAGCGGAGCGTAATGGTACAAATTGCTACAGTATGGTAATTGGTGTAATAACAATAGATAGGGACATGGCAATGCTATAGAGCACTGTGACATATACTGTCATGACCCATGACACTTACCTTTATTTATACATATGATTCCTTGTTCCGTGTAACGAGACTTACAATACTAGTCAATCACAACACGCAGAACATGGGTTACATTAATCATATTGTGGATCACAACAATAGTAACATAGTTTACGTTGATTGTAACGTAGGCCGCGTCAAGCAAGTTGTAACGTAATTGTGGAACTGAAGAAAGGTACAAAAGGACAACTCAAAGCACTCTTTGCTTTCTTCCTAAGGATCAAATTATCATAGTTACTTAGTCTTCTTTGCCACCATAGCTTTAGTTAGTTCTTAAACCATTCTTGTTTAATGAACGTAAATACTTTAGAGTACTGTCTTACGCAGTACTACTTATTCATATCACCTATAACTATATTCTGGACTTGCCCAGATCCTTCCAAGTCTTCTTGCAAGTACTGTTGACCATATCACAAAGTTCTAAGTCTCCTTTGACCTAACAACATAAACTTCTGCTGTCTAATTGTCTCCGCCAATCTACGCCAGGACAGTTTTATGACATATACTCTGGACTTGCCCAGATCCTTCCAAGTCTTCTTGTAACTACTGTCAACTACATCACAAATTTATTGTCTCATATGACTTGACAAAATAGACCTCTGCTGTCTGATTGCCTCCGCCAATATACGCTAGGACAGGTCCGCAACAGTTTGGCACTGTAGCCCGTTATCAAAACTCTTTCTTATTGCTTATTGTGAGCACAGCTAATCACAATGCGCAATCAACAATGATTGTATTGCAAGACAGAGGACGATAGGTTCAAGCAGTGGGTGTACAGAGCTGGTATACTGTATTTATTGTAAATCAAAGATTGCTAGACTTTGTCAGTTTTTGCCAAACCCTCCTTATATTTGATCCGGGATCACATTGGCAGGATGTCGCGGCCTTGCTATGCGCTGTATGCGTGCAGATCTGAACATGGGCTCAATCTTGACACATACCCCTGATTTTGAGACATGCGGTGATCCCTGAGACTGAAGTCAAGTTTCCAAACGGCCAAAAAGAACAAAGTGGCGTGAGCTCACCTGGGATGGCCTGGCTGACTTCGTGTCTCGAAACTATATCAGTTGCTTGGTATCAGCTTAATAAGACCATGAATCTGCTGGGATTAAGCAGAGTTCAAGCAAAGTGTTTCTTTTGCAAAGCGGGATCTTGGCTAGCACTTTACTTCGTCCTACCCTTTCTGTTCAATCTACGTTTATGACACTTCGCTTGTCATCCGATTCAATCTATCAACTGAAGTAGTAGTATGTAGTAGAGTATTGACCAAAATCAATGGTAGTCTCCTACAATCAGTATGATCTTGTAACAGTGTTATACGCCTAGTCAAGACATCCCTGAACTTTGTCAAAAGTGGGATAAGTTGGCGTGAAATAGTCTGGTAGAATAATCGATCAATACAGGGTGATTGTTGCTTCACCCTTGTCGCGCTTGTGGAACACTGACGCACCGAGTCTGAGTATGTCGGGTGATCTGTGAATGGATGAGGTCGCAAATATCTCAATGTCTGCGAGGTTGAGACAATGAGACTTGGGTTGATGTACAGTTACGGCAAGCAAGGCTCATAGGTTTCAGTTTTCTACTAGAGGAGTTCAGCACTTGGATAGGGGAGTGTCACAGGGCTACGTTGACCAACAATAGGTGTCGACGTCCAACTCAGGCTATGGCCGCCTAAGATGTAATTATCTTGCGGAAATTGAACTATTCTTGGCAAGCTTTGGCAAGAATGAGCTAAGGGAATCAAAGTTCTGCTAGATCAATGTTGGTCAAGGTAGCGTGCTAGAATCTTATGTGAGAAGTGGTGGACAATAACGATTGAATAGTCACTTATGTGATGACAAGTATATTACTACTATAAGTTACTACGGTTAACAACAATCAGAGATTGCTCAGGTCACTACGGGCCTTGGCGACCTCTTTATATATCTTTCAAGTCCATTGGTGTCATGCAGTCAACTTTGTTGACCCATACAACTTTTCGGCAAACTTTGTCAAGCTTTGCCGGAAGTGGAAGGTAACTCATATGATCCACTTGGCAGTTTTGTCTACTTCACCGGAAGTGGTAGCTAGCTCATGTGGGCTACTTGGTGAGTCTTGTGACTTTGCCGGAAGTAGTAGCTAGCCCATATGGTCTGTTGAGTTTTGCCGGAAATGGAGTAAGTTGACAATGGATTGGTAAGACAAGTTATGAGGGCTTGAGATGGTATGAGCAACGATAGTTATTTGATTGTTGGCAAGGTTTGGAAGTGGTTGGCAAGATTGAACGTATTTAGGTGATGACTGATACAATTCCGTGACAGTCCAATCGGATGAAAGTGAGAGGGCATTATACGGTAAGAGATAACAGAAAGAATAGCGGGAGAAGGAGGGTTGTACCCAGACAAAGCAGTACCGAGACGCTATCCCCATCTCATCAGCTGGCATCGGCCCATGCTCACAATCCTAGAATAAAACTCATTTGTTCTGATGTTCTGGGCTCCTCTCACGCAGAGCAACACAGCTACCCAGCGGACAAGCTGCGACTCTACATCCTCGCAACTTCCAATATAGGAGTTTAACTTTAAGGCAGAATACCAAACTTTTTTCTAGCAGATGATGACCTACAGAACTTTATGTACTGGTCTAGGTTGACTGGACAGCAAACACAAGAGTGTAGACACAATCACCCTAAATAGAGGTCACTGATAAAGTCATATCTAATCGAACATGAGGGGTCGTTGACCGGTGGGAATTCTGCAGGATGGCCATTCAGGGCACAGCAATACGGCTTAGCAGTCAGCAATGTCTTAGCATGCTGAGGGCTGATGTGTATCGTTGTCACAAACTATGACGCCCAACGATAGCTCTAAACTTTGTCCGTGTGCGGATCACTGATACCAACCTTTGTTTGTGTCTCAGCCCGTATCAACTGGATGAAGACAGAGCAGCTTTTATATGTTCGATCCACTCTTGGAGTGTCGTGATCGAGCTATGTCTGACGGAGCATGACAAGGCTAGACTTAGGCAACATGTGATTGGTCTCAAGTAATCCACAAGGACCACTCAATCAACACAACCGGCTATTTTCACGATCAGACTTGCTCGGCGTCACCGACTTCAGGGGTTTTGTTGTTTCTATTCCGGTGGTCCCTAAAATGTAGAACCAATACATACTATCAGCGGACAATGCAAAATACATGAGGAAGTTGCTAGGCTCAGAAGACATCAGTGAGCACAGATCGCTGCCAATTACAGTCAATCGTAGTCCCACAGGTCAAAATGCCCATGCAGTATCGTTACGCCATGCTTGTTCTTTCTTATACGCAATCTGAGTTAGGTCTGATCAGCAGCACGTTCGCCTCTCCGCTCATCTTGCCAAAAAGCTTGCGACAGATACTTCACACTCGACAAGACAGATCAATTGGAGCCAGGTTTGCCCATGGCATGAACGTGGGAGGCTTCTATTCATCGACGTAGCATATTGACATAGACACTGTTCTGTGCTTGTGTATCAAGAAGACTTCGTCCACATTGACATGACAGACCGATAGCCGGATAAGGTTTTACGTAGTACTGATTTTCGCTTTACCGTGCTTGTAATTCCCACGCGTTGCATATTGGCACATGGATGCACTTTGGACATGCGTGATCCTTCTGAGCCTGTGATGAATGCTGGAACCCTTCACCACGTTGCGGAGCTTGAAGTAGGACTGCTTTGCATAGTCGACGACTTTCACGGTATTGATATGGGAACCCGACCTCCCTGGCAAAGTGTCATACCTATGTATAGGTGCACTGTTACTAGGCAATTGTCACAGGGCTACATCGACCAACAGTAGGTGACAACGTCCAACTCAAGCTAGGCTTGGCTCAGATAGATCTGTCTTGCAGAGATTGAAATATCTTTAGCTAGCTTCGGCAAGAACAAGCAAAGGGAATTGAAGTTCTGCTACATCAAGTGTTGGTTGAGGTAGCGCGCAGGAGTTATGCAAGAATTAGGTGGGCGATAATGATTGTATGAATTACTATGCGAAGATGATTAGGTATACTACAATAGGTGACTACGGTTGACAACAATCAGAGATTGCTGAGATTTTGCAAGCTTTAGCAGCCCCCTTACATATCCTTGAGAGTCCGTTGGTATCATGTGGTCAATTTGTTGACCCGTACAATCTTTCGGCAAACTTTGTCAAGCTTCGCAGGAAACGGTAGCTAGCCCATATGGTCCATTTGGCGAACTTTGTTGAGCTTTGCCGGAAGTGGATTATGTTGGCAATAGATTGGTAAAACACGTCATACAATTGTACAAACTTGAGGTGATACAAGTAGCAGTAGTCATTCAATTGTTGGCAAAGTTTGGAAGTTGTTGGCGAGATTGAACGTATTTAGGTGATGACCGATATGATTCCGTGACATACTTCTTGCATAACTTCTTGCAAGCTACCTTGACCAACACTTGATCTGGCGGAACTTTGGTGAGCTTTGGCAAGAATGAGCTAAGGGAATCAAAGATATTTCCAACCTCTGCAAGACAGATCTATCTAAGCTACGCCTAGCAAAGAGGTGGATGTTGACACCAATCGTTGGTCGACGTAGTCTAGAGACACATCGGCCGTTGCAACGACCCAGTGGTCTATAGTAATAATCGGATTTGTATCAAACATATTTCAGCATTTTGCGCCGTGGCCAATACCTTGAATCGCCGTCAAGATGATCATCTTGATCTTCTTGTCAATTGGGACAGGGGCTTCGCGTACTGCCGATGTCGTTTCGGCTTTGCAAAGCAGGTTCAGGCCTCGTTGTCCAATTGATGCTTGAGATATTCCGGACGGCACTGCGTGAACAACCACAGCTGGGAGTAAAGACCGATACAAGTTCAGTGCCCACTCAGTTGAACCTTGGCCTTACCCGCTGCTGATCCAAGTGAAGTGTGAAGAGGATTTGCCCGTTATCCTTCATCACAACGTCGATCAGGGACAGGGATTACTAAAGAAGGTGTTTGTCAAAACAAGGAGATGACCATGCTTGGGAGGCCGGGCTGCAGGTATGCATGTCGACCAGACGTAGTCTTCGCCTGTGAATGTGTTGTAGGCGGTATGGGCACCACCCTAAATGTACGGTACATTGAGACTTTGTCAAAGGACAGTGATGCCAAATTGATCGTCGGCTATCGATAGATCCACAGCACTGTAGGTACCGGCACTCTCAAGGCGGGTCGACGTGTGAGTCGGTGGATCAGTTTACGTGTTATGGTCAGTGTGTCAGAGCTCACCATCAGCTACGATGTCGATTGCAGTCGACGGCAGCATGGTACATCTCCATTATCCTTGGGAGTTGACCTCGGACCCTTTGCTGACGTGCTCATTGATGCTGCTCTATACTTGGCGCGAACAGGTGGACAGAACCCCATATGTGGCATGCTCCAACGATCTCCATGCTCGAACGAACTCTCGAGCTCAGACGGGATTCGCCGTCCCGGCACCCCTGACTCCTCTTCTTGAAAAGCAGTTCCGGTGAGTCGCGGTCAACCAGTAGAGCAATGCGCTCAAGGGCTCAGTCGACTCGAATCTCGAGATCTGGCTATGAGGAAGGTGAACAATTCACATTTCGACTGCCAAAAACGCGTTTTGCACCACCTTAATGACATATCTCCGGGAAGGGTGTCTCTGGTCCACCCGCGTCCCTAGCCAACACCAGTCCTGGCAGATCAATCCCACCCATACCTCCTGGCTTTATATAAACATGCCTGTTTGTTATTGAGTATCTTTCCGCCCAAACCCAGTACGGGCTTCACTGACCTTACGAATCCAAGAGATTGGTAGAAACCAATAGCTGGGGTGTTGGCAACCAAGGTCTCAACCATAGCTCTACAACCAGATGGGGCGACAAGCTTCATCAATCGTTGGCCAATTTTGAGGCTTTGGTACTCTTTCATGATATAGATCGCACGAATATCGATGTACCCATTGGCGTTCGGACTCCTGGTCGCAGTCGCATAGCCAATGACTCTATCGGTCAGGCTATCGAATGCTCTGTGTTGTCATTATGAGAGATTATGCCAATGCAGGAGTGGATAGCTCACATCCCGGTGATCCGTGTCGGGTCACGTATCCTCGCCTCAAAACCCTCGGCAAACTCCTGCTCCTGTGGTGACGCGTTCAGATCCCAATCGGGAACACCAAAAGCTTTGTATGTGTCGTACCAGGTTCTGACCTTCATATAAGGGAATGTGACCACATCGGACGCAATAGCCGGCCTGACGATGATATGGGGAGCCATTTCGTCTCGAGGCGCTGAACACCCGATGTCCGACGCAAGTGGTGGGATAGTCATTGTATGAACGCGTAGGTATCACGTGAGAATAGACGTGTATGGTCGAGACGCAAATGTTACGTTTGCCCCGGCTTAAATAGGTCAAGTAGTCCCCTGCCAGCAAGAATGGGTTGCATCAACAATGGAGGTCTATTTTTGTCACGGCTAAGCGGCTGTTCGACGAGAAGAGCAAAAGATAGCATTGGTCGGGTTGTGTTCCATGGACTTCTTACTCGAAACGTCTTTCAAACCCTCCACTTTTGAAATGGCATGACTTATTCCAAAAGATTGCTGGCTAAGTTACCCAGCGCTTTATGAAGGCCAGCCAATTTCAGGTAACCATCTTGACTGTCGTTGTTGACGCTTTGGTTGGTTTACGTAGTCCCGACATGAGTTTACGTAGTCCACACATGACCGACCATCACTACTCTGCAAAAAGTGAGTCCCTTGCACTCCAAGAGGGATTAGGGCAGTATTAACGATCCCGACAAAAGACAAATGCCCAGAAGGGCAAAAGAATGATTTCACGCGGGCTCGAACCGCGGACCTTTTGCGGCCTAACAATGAGATATTGTTAAGCAAACGCGCTACCGACTGCGCCATGAAACCGATGAAAAGGAGGTCATTTGACTGTATATATACCGCACAACCAAGCGAAAGAGACAGCCACCCATCACGACGCTTGCTTTGCGGACGCGGAATGCCTGCCTTCCGAGTTATCTGTGGATTGGACTATCGGACAATCTACAGCCAAGCCATGAGTCGAAGTCTTGGATGATTAACTGTGCACCTATTACCTGGTCGGTATGTGTTTCAGTGCATGCACCGCCATTAGACAAAAGCACGTGCAGACACTCGAAGGTTCAGAACTAGAACGCGTCGCGGAAGCGTTTTTGCTTTGTCTTGGTGGTGAGCCCTGAAAAGCACAAAAGGACGCGTCTCTCTGCCTGTACCCCTGCAATCCCCTTTTACAATCACTGCAGAACGCGAAACGCGAGACGCGAAACAAAGCCAAGAAAAGGACAATGCGCGTATACCGAACATGAGCTCGGGTGGTGCGCCTCGCTAGGGGCATGGCCAATAACGCAAGAATACAAGGACCCCTTTCCGTGTACCCTTCGCTGAAGACTCCCTCAAACACGACAGGGAGTCCTTTGTCTAACATTTGTCTAACACAACATCTCCTTTCGAGCTCGGTCCTTTGCATTGTATTTAGTACGTCGTTCTTTCTTGTTCTCGCCCGCTTTGTCGTTCAACATCACTCATTCCCCACAGCGTCCCCATCACAATCTCGGTCTGGTATCGAGTCTTCACGATCATTTCAGCACTCCACGACGCTCATTACATTCCCATACCACAACTAAACCGACGCCAATCAATTTGACGATCACACAATGAAGTTTACGATTTCCACTTCCGTGGCCTACGCCGCTCTCCTTTCACTCTCCCTTCCGGTCAATGCCTACCGAGTTCAGACTGTCCAGTCTCGAGCAGAGGCTACAGGTGTCGCCAAGAGGGACTTGCCTTACTATAGGCGAGATGACTATGCTGTCAATGGAACCTTGGCTGGTAACGAGACCAGCGCTACCAACGAGACCCTCGCAGGCGACGGGACCTCGTCCGAGCTCAACTCTACCATCATCGACAACAGTACTGGCGACAACAGTACCATTATTGACGAAACCACCAACGACAACGACGACATCGAAGACTGCGAAGATGAGGATTCTGCAGACGGTGCCGATTCTCCCGATTCTCCTGACTCTCCCGACTCGCCCGACTCTCCCGACTCTCCCGATGTCCCATCCGCTACGTCTATCGCTGATGGTCAAGCTACTGCCGCTCCCGAGACTGAGGAAGAATGCGAGGAGGAGTGGGAAGAGTACGAGGAAGAAGTAGATGCCGCTTCTGCCAGTGCTGCCTCGCCTTCATCTGCCGGCCCATCTGGCGCTGTCGCTCTCAACGCTCAGTCTCCCGCTGCCTCTGATGCCGCAAGCAACTCTGGTGACTATTCTGGATCTGACAGTTCCGATGCCGCTACCCCAGCGACCAACGCTGCTCCCTCTGCCACCCTTGGAGAGCAATGCGATGGAGTGAGTCAAAATATCGTCATCCCGATAAGTAGCTTGCTGATGTATCAGGCTTCCACCGTATACGTTACTGTCACTGTCACTGCA
>Ga0265780_10005771_pt1 | contig 15571 bp, 12 predicted proteins | sample P1T30metagenome_FD_192432 | JGI IMG/M metagenome (GOLD analysis project Ga0265780, IMG submission 192432) | Plant litter microbial communities from East Loma Ridge, Irvine, California - P1 T30 | ecosystem: Environmental > Terrestrial > Plant litter > Unclassified | place: USA: California... | reverse complement strand
GCCGTCCGACGTCCGCCGTCCGCAGTCGCCCTGGCTCCCCTTCCCTCGCCCTCGCCCCGCCCGCCGCTCCCCAAAGACGCCCTCTGGCCGCGGGGGATGAATACTAGCGGCTCTGCCTACACCAACCTCGAGTCGCTGCTGCTGTTCCAGTGTCTGCGCGCCTATGGCGTGGGCACCAATGTCTTCGGCCGCATCTCGGACCTGCTGAAGAAGAACCCCGACGTGACGGGCAACAAATATTTCCAGAGCGGCCGTCTGAGCCCGGATGCCCTGCGCAACTTCTACCTGGAGCGCCTGAGGCGCGAGCTGGAGCACGAGCAGGCCGACAACAGCGACGACGCCAACGGCGATGGCGCGAACCCCCGGAAGCGGAAAAAGGCCAGTCCCGCCCTGCCCACCGTCCAGGAATCGCTGCAGCACCAGCACCTCATCCCGAAGCTGGTCAACAAGCTGTACGCCTCGTACCGCCACGAGGTCGTCGAGCAGGTCCGCGCCGAGGAGGACCGCTACGAGAAGCTGCACCGCGAACTGAAGAGCATCGAGCGTGGGGAGTGGGACGACCAGCTGCGGGAGCGTGCCAACGGAAAGACACCCGCATCGCGAAGCCCTACGCTGCCGAGGAAGTCGCCTCATCTCGCCCAGAAGCCTCTGCAGCCCGCCAGTCCCCAGCCAGCGCAGACTGGGGCACCGACGCCAGATGCACCGCCAGCCGTGGACCCTGCGAGAGCAGCCCAGAACTCGGCTTCTCCAAAAAGGAAGCACGCGGCTCTGGAACAGCCATCCACGACCACACCGCAGCCAGTTGCATCGGCCTCTCCACAGCCAAACCTCGCCCAGCCGCTCGCACCACCACCGCCGCGATTCCAGCCATCCCCGCACCCGCCCTACAACGGACCCGCACACCTGAGCCAGCCTTATCCGCCAGCACAGCAGCCCCAGGCACCGCCGAACCTACCTCTTCAACCTGGCCAACACCCGAGTTCCCCATCTGTTGGACTCCAACCTCATCCGTATGGAGCCAATGGCCCACCTCCGTACCCACCCCAGGCCGGACCATCTCCGTACTCTCCATCCCAACAGCGCTTCCCACACCAGCCTCCTGGGCCACAGCCTGCGGGTGTACCAGGCCCGTACCAGCAGCAACGGCAACAGTACCCGCCCGCACAGCCCCACCATCCTCTCCATGCCTCGCAGTATGCCCAGCCGCCTCCGCAAGCTGGATTCATGCTACCACCGTTTCAAGTCTCCCCGCAAGACCCGTCGCGTGTGCATCCTCAGTCAGCATCAACGCCAAACTACCCTCAAGTGTCTACGCCTGTTAGCAATCGACAACACCCGCCATCTGGGAGGGCAAATGTGCAGACTCCCGGCAATGGCAGACAGGGCATCCCACCCATGCATCCGCTTGTCACTCAGGCCAGGCATTCTTTCTCTACGCCGATCAACTCGCGCTCCCCAATCAGTGCCCATGGTACTCCAGTGTCCGCCAAGAGTGTGTGGAAGAGGTCCATGAGCTTTGCCGGAACACCTGCCGCCAGCCCGCGTCCAATCCCCGAACCCATCGACGACTTTGTTCCGCTCGAGACGCCGGGACAAAGTCCAGCAAAGCCAAAGTCGCAGCGCAAGCCGCGAGCAAGAGGCAAGGGCAAAGAGAAAGAGTCGGATCAAGCGCTTGCGGACGATGCCGCACCAGAGATGGAGTCGCCGCCGGATGATGCTGTGATTGAAGTCGAAACTCGATCAGGTCGATCACGGCGCAAAGCACCTCCAAAGCGTGCAAGACCGGGAAGTCTGGCTTCCTCTCGAGCAGGTGGCTCTGTGCGCGATCGCAGCCGCAGTCAGTCTATCTTGTCACATACCGAGACTGTTGCAGCCGACAACGAGTCACAGACCGGCAACCGCATCAAGTCCGAGCGTGCAACATCTATAGACGCCATCGACGAAGAATCTATGGACACCTCATCTCAGATGACCACGCGCAGACGGGGTGCAGCAACACGGCGGAAGCGCAATGCGCGGGAAGCATCCCTCGAAGAGCCCGAAGACCACTTCAGCACTCCTGGCCCACCACGCACCATCATAGCACCCCGCTACTTCGCGCGCACCTGCGCTCCCATCATGAACGACATCCAGTCCCACAAGCACGCCTCGACCTTCTCCGCCGCCGTCCGCGCCAAAGACGCAGAAGGCTACTACGACATCATCAAGCGCCCGACCGACCTCAAAACCATCCAAAAAGCCATCGTCACCGGCTCCAAACAGGTAGCTTCTGCTGCGTCCGACACGCCTGCCGGTAGTCCTGGCGGCGGAGGCGGCGTCGTTGAACTCCCTGTCATCCCGGACAACATCCCGCCAAAGTCGATTGTCAACGCCGCGCAGCTGGAGAAGGAACTCATGCGCATGTTTGTCAATGCGGTCATGTTCAATCCCGGCGAAGATGGTGTGGTCGAGGATGCGCGCGAGATGTTCGAGACGGTGCAGCGCAGCGTGAGTAGTTGGCGCAACGTGGAGAGGAGTTCGGGCAGGACCGAGGTCGAGGACACGCCGACTGTGGAGGAGGACGAGGTGCCGAGTGCGAAGAGGAGGAAGGTGTAGTATGCCTCTACCCGCAGTGGGAGTTGGTGGTGCGGAGAAGGAGAGAGGAGGTAGACTTTATTTAATGACAATTGATACCATGTTTTGTTCTTATAACATTTCCCATTTTATTTTGACTACGTGAACCCCTGAGCAATGGAAACGGTATACTCATCAATCAACAGTCCCCCACTGCGCCCCCTCAATCGCAGGCCTCTCGTGCCTCAACCGCGCATGTAGTTTCGCACTCTCATCCGCCTGCCGCACCACTTCCGCCTGCCTCTTGACATTCCGCTCATACACCTCCTCCTTATCCTTCAATAACCGCCTCTCCACGCCCGCACGGTGCTCCAGCTCCGCTTTCCTATTCTCAATCGCGCGCGTCTCGGCCGCCATGTCCCGCTCTTTCAACGCCAGCCGCCGCGTGCTGGCATCATGCTCCTGCTCCATGATCAGATTGTGCCACGCGACCTTCTCGCCGCGCTTCATGCGCTCAGCGTCGTGGACGCGGCGCAGCGCGGCGTCGTGGGATGCTTGCTCGAGGGCCTGGGCGTGGTCGTGCGCTGCAGACTGCGTCGAGAGGGCGAGGTCCTGGGCTTCCTTCTTCCTCCGTATAGCGTCGCGGTGGGAGGTTTCTTCGAGAGAGCGGATGTGTTCGTGGCGCTCTTTTTCGTGGCGGATGGCGAGGTCATGTTCTTTTTGGAGGTCGACGAGGCGCTGGATGGAGGGCGGGATGCCCTGGGCGTTGGGCGGTTGCAGGGCGGTTTCCGAGTAGAAGCGTGGGACGCAGGCTTTGTCGCGGAGGAGATCGCTGAGGTCTTGCTTGATTTGGGCGCGGCTGGGGGAAGGGATCAGGTCGACGTAGCTGAGGGGGGAGTACCAGAGGCCGTTGGGGTCGCGGTACATGTGCTTGTCGTCGTTTATGTTCTCCCATATCTCGGTCTCGAGGAGTGCTTCGAGGATGTCTAGGGTGCTGTAGGCGTTGTCCAGGGCGAGTATGATGGCTGACTTCTCGTTGCGGGCTTTGAAGAGCGGATCTGCGCCATTGTCGAGGAACAGCCTGATCAGTTGCCGAAGTTTAGATCTTTGACTTGCGACAGTGACATGTCCGTTCAGGCAAAGCTCACTCAAGGCATTTCTGCCTGAGTGAAGACGCGATGGGAAGTTCGGATTGTGTCCATGCTTCACCAAGATGGCAGCGACGTCAAACCGCAAACACCTCGCTGCTTCATGAAGACTACCATCATTCTTGAGCGCATGGGGAGCTAGTGCTTCTACAATAGAGATGTTCGAGCCACCATTAGCGTAGAATAGCGCTGAGCGATTAAACTTGTCCCGCACAGAGGCATCCGCCCCCGCATCCAGTAGGCCTTGGACGATGTCACTCCGCCCGTTCCGAGCAGCCAGTGAAATGGGCGACATTTCCGACGTCGACGAGAGACTAGTCGTAGAAGCCCCAGCTTTTACAAGTGCCGTAATGACCGAATCTGAGATGCTTTTCTGGTTCAGCGCCCACAGAAGCGCAGACACCGTCTCTTCGCCCACAGTGGCGTCTATGATGTCTCGGGCGGAAACGTCGGGATTGCAGCCATGATCGAGAAGGACTTTGACTAGTGCCTCGCATCGTGGATAGGACTGCATAGCCAATATCAGAACAGGCAGCTTAGCACTGACCGATGATCCCCTTTCGAGATCATCAGATGAGCACCCGTGTGCAAGACATGACTTTACTGCGATCACAAGTGGTTCTTCTTGCATTTTAGAACGAATTAATGCTGGAATGAGAACACCAAAAGCTGGTTCATGAAGCATAAGCTTTTCGAAGATAGTATGATCATGCTTTTGAGCGGCGAAGACGAAGCATGCACCGTCCGCTACGTTGACGTTGGCATGGTGTTGAAGCAACAAGTCCACCAGTGATTCGAGCTCACTGTCATATGATGGCTTCGATAGAGCAACGCGCAAGGCTGAGTCGACTGCTGACTGTTCTACTCGGAGAGGTAGCAGCATGTGTGCCAATTTGCGTGTATCGCCATCACTTTCGCCTCCTGGTGGTGAGTTGGCGAACAGACTTCGGAACGCTTTCGTTGCACTAGATTGAGACGGCCGATGCTTCCCACTGAGAAGGAGTTGCGTTAGCGATTTGTTTCTTGCTGCTACTGTAATTGTCAAAGCTTCGCCATCATTGTGACTCACAGAAGCGCCCTTTTCCACTAGCATTTTAGTACTTGTGGTATTTTGATTGATAACGGCGTGTCGAGACTCGGCTGCGAGCGCTTCGTCGAGTGTCTCCTGGCCTACTCCCATTTTCAGCAAGACATCAAGGATCGGTGCCTTTCGTGCGGGGTCTCCCAGTGCAATGGTATATTCGAACGCTGAACTTAGAAGCCTGATGTTGGCTGTGATGAGCTGCTTGATAATGTCGATGTTCTTGGGCCCACCACCGATGGCAATCTGAAGAGCTTGTAATGCTGACTTCTCATCGATTCCGTAGGCCAGCAACAGGTCTATTATATCTGCTGTGCGGCCATGTCTGTTGCCATTTGAGTCGAAGGCTAGAGCGAGGGCCGCGGAGGCTGAGGTTGACGTCGGCTTGGAATTACACAACAAGCGCAGCAGAGACAAATCGACCTGTGACACTGCCAACTGCAGTACTTTCCCGTTATCATGGTTGACATCAGCTCCCCGTCGAACGAGCTCGGTGATCAAAGCTAGGTCCCTGGTGGGCGACGTGTCCGCAACTGCGTCTACCAGAGCCTGGTCGACTTCAGGACCTCGTGCACCGTGCTCAAGCAACAGTCGCGACGTTGCAAATCGCTCAGTCGCCGAGTGACCAGTTCGTAGTAGCGTAAAGGCCTTTGATAGAATCTCTGGCGATGGGCGTGTGTGGAGGAGCATTTGCAAACTCTTCGTGTCTTTTCGTGCTACAGCAGCGAGCAGAGGGCTTCGATCGCTTGATGCTACAGGTGCACCGGCACTAAGTAGGAACTCCATCAAAGGAGTATCGCCATCCTCGACTGCTCGTGTAAGCCAGTATTCGAGCGATGGCCCTGTTGCGCCCTTTTGTATGAGCGAACGTATAACGTGAAGCCGTTCCGAAGCTAAGGTGTTTGTGGGTAGTTCTGCTAGCGCTGCCGAAGCTTGTTGCGGCGAGATAGAAGTCTTCAGGATAGCATCTACCAGTGTCCAATTCGAGTTGGAGACGGCCAATCTTAGGCATTCAGCGTCCTTTGCCGCAGTTGGCACTTCATAGCTCAGCATCATCAAGACACCCGCCGTATCATCCTTCCTTGTCCTACAGACCAGAAGGTCGGCTAAGCCGATGCTGTTGGGGTGTAGTCCACAGCAAAGGAGGACCTGGAGAAACTGAAGTTGTGCCTCACAGGTCGGAAGACGCATCGTGGTATCGAGCAGGCGCTGCAAGGTCGACTGAGTCAAGGGGATTGGACCCGACACAAGCGCAAGCGTCAACTTGTAGTCTTGCTTGCCTATGGCCATGTTGAGGGCACTGCAAGAGTCAAAATTCGGGTCAGCTCCATAGGCTACCAAGAGCGACACAATTGGTTCGGAGTTTTGTTGAACTGCAGCCGGCAGGCACGATGATATGATCTTGCTCTGTAGCGCTTTCGGTGCTCGCAGCAGAGTCCGAACATAGTTCTGGTCGTTGGTCCGCACTGCGTTCGCCAAGGCGGTAGGAAACTTGTTTAGATCGCCACCATGTCGGAGCAACTCTTGGATGCATTCTTGGTCGTTTGAGGCAAGAGCTGCCTTCAGGCCCTCATCCAACGTAGTCTGGTCGGCCCCGGAGCCAGCAAGCAAACTGACACATGTTGGTCTACGAAGGGAAGCTGCTTGCTGTAACACGGTGCTCCTGCGGCGCAGACGGCCATTGGCCTGGTTGCTCTGCCTCCGTTTCTTCTCGGGTGTTTCGATGAAGTTCACGTTGGCTCCAAGACTGAGAAAGGCTTGGGTAAGGCCGGGGTTGACGGTGGGTCCCTGAAGGACAGTAGACAGCGCTTGGTCCAACTCGTCCTGGGTGAACTGTGGAGCATCCTGTGATTCCTTCTTATCCTTTGAGCTCCTGAAGATTCGTTTCAAAACATCCTTGTGCTCTGGGTTCTTCGCCCGTCGGTTCAGCAGAAGGGTCCGTGCTTCTGCGAGGTCGTCTTCGCTCGCTGTGACGGTCGACTCAGTCGGGGCTGGGAGACATGGCTGTCGGATGATGTCCCGCGTGATACCAGCCTTCCGAATGAGCTCTTCCAGACTGGCTTTGCGCTCCATGGTGTCGTTCAGAGTGAGGCAGAAGCATGGCAATGGAAAAGCTGACGTTACCCACGGTGTTAAAGGGAATTCGGGGCGTGGCGCAACGCGTGGTTCTGGAGGCGGAGAAGTCACACTAGCCCAAAACATCTGGACCAGAGTTGGGCGACACACGTCACAGCTCCTTCTCTCCGGAAGACGGATGACGGATGACGGACGCGACCCTCCGAGGCCTTTGACATCAACGGCCTCGCTCGACTTACTGAGGCAAACAATTCAACAACATTTGAACGTTCGCGAGATGTCACTGCCAGTCCCGTGATGCGGGCTGAAACTCGCATCCCCCATCTGTGCCCGTACCCTGCTCCTCGCACAGACAGCCAACACGTCCTCTAACCATGGCGCACGGCTGCCAGCCTCCGCTGGTTGAAGGATACGTCGGCTAGAATACTTCAGGCACTTGCAACGGGCTCTGGACGCGTCCACTAATGCATGCTGCGTCCTGACGGATGAAGGTTCTGTTACGTTCGCGTTTGAGGTGCTGCCGAATTGCATGCGAGCAAGTAGCCGAGCTGTTGCGCCTCCTTCAGTAACGCCGCAAAAGCATCTCCTGCCTGCGCCGCAATAGTGCCTAAGGCTCATTCACCGAGGCAGTTGATGCGATTGTTTCATCGCGCTTACGTTATCTAAGAGTAGATTCTTGCGGGTCCCGTCCATGGCGTTTCAGTGCGCGCATCAGTTTCTGCAGGTACATCCGTTTATCGTTTCATAGGCAAGGCCCTGCAGTCCTTTCACATCTGGAGCCCTCACACAAGAACGAATTTCACTTACCGCGCAAGTCAAGCTTGGAAGCATGTAGTGTTGGGTATACCGCGCGTGTATGTCTTTGGTCCCTCAGCCTCGAATCAGCACCGTGTAACATGAACTGCCTCCAAGTATCGCCGTCAGCTGTCAGCTGTCGTAGCCACCAAGATTACAGTTGCGATTCAAGAGACAGATGGCGTCGCATGACTCTCTGCTCTTCTCTGCCCTGCAAGAGCCCACAGGATTGGTACCAGGACATCTTCCTACCTCAACATGGATAATGTGGGACAATAGCGCCCGTGCAACCCTGCGAGAACGGTCACTAGCACCGTAGCACGTCTCACCAGCGATGTTTATCCCAAAGGTTTCAACCGAAAAACCACCGTTCACTGAACACACTGTAGATGAGACCCTTGCAGCACCCAAGCTATCAGTCACATCCTTCAACACGGGAACTACTGTTGTCAGCTGTGGGCAGTCTTGGGAGCAAACGGCTGTACTACCTTGCGAAACCGATACTCGCTTGTTTGAGATGTCCATGGATACATCCTTCGACGTTGGTAGGCCAGTCTATTTTCAATATGCATGGCGAAAACGGTTGCATGCTTAGCACCCGGCGATTAAGTATATATGGTGGCGCCCACTTCACCTCAACCAGACTCATCCACAGCAGCTCTTCCAGTGTTTCCTACTCTCAGCCTTTGGGTTTTTGCATTTGCATCTTTCATTCTTAATTCGCTTCTTGAGCTCTGGTAGCTCTTCGTCCGTTCACTCACCTTCACTCTCACCTGTACTGTGTACAGCGCTAGTATTTATTTCGCACCTTTCAAAATCTTCCACCCGCAAACTTAATACTCAACTACAACCCTCAACCTCAACTTAAAACTACCACCACAAAACTCAGCCAACATGCGCTTCTGCAACATCCTCGCAGCCCTTGCGCTCGCCCCCGCCGTCCTCTCCATGCCGTCTCACTTGTACCGTCGCTGCGACAACGAGACTGGTACGGAGAACGGCACCGCTGAGCCTCCAGTCGCTGCTCTCCCTGACTGCGATATCGCAGGCCTCAAGCAGCCAGAGAGCATCCTCCAGCCTCCCACCGCCAACATGAAGCTCATGATGGTCGCTCTCGGTCAAGGCACCCAGAACTACACCTGCGGCGCCAACCTCACTGCGCCACCCTCCGCCATCGGCGCCGTCGCCACTCTCTTCGACGCCTCCTGCGACCTAGTCAGCGCACCCCAGATCACCACCAAGCAGCTGGGCAGCATCGAAGAGGACGCCAAGTCCATCGGCGCCCACTTCTTTGTCGACAACACCACCCCCGACTTCGACATTCTCGGCCTCGGCAACACCCGCGCGAAGAAGACTGAGGAGTGCGATGCCCCCAACGCCGCTGCCGACATCAAGTGGCTGCGTCTGACCGCGCAAGCCGACGGCTCGACCTCCTCCGTCAAGGAAATCTACCGCCTCAACACCGTCGGCGGCCATGCGCCTACGTCTTGCGAGGGCAAGGCGCAGGGCGACATCGTCACCGTCGAGTACCAGGCCCAGTACTGGATCTACGCGTAAGTCGATTTCAGGTTAGTTGAGCTAGGATTCCGTGGGCGTTACGTGTGAACATCAGGCTAATATGTGGATTCAGGTCGCCACAGAACTCGACAATGAACAAGCCCAAATCACCCAGCGCGCCTCTACAACAACAAGTCAGCGCATCTGCGCGATTCGCACCCGCTGGTTCATTAGTTTTGTCTGCCCTGGTGTCTCTGTGCGTGTACATACACGGTTTCTGAGTGTACATATACTGCGAGTTCAGACGATGGCGCCCAGAGTGAGTGGCGTGCTATCTGAAGGCTCTGCGGGCCTCCTTTTCGCTTCTTCCCCCACATTTCCCTTGTTGGCTTTCTTTTCTTTATATGTACTGGTACCCTTTTACTTTTCTTTTAGTGGAAGGATTTCTTTACGCGAGTTCGATGATGCGCTTCATAGAGGATGCATGGTAAAAGCTGGGTAGTTAGATGTCTGATGGCATGTAATGATACCATGGTATTACGCCCACTGCTGTGCTGCGAATACCGTGATTGTGAACGCCCTTCGTGCCGAATCAACAGTCGAAGAAACAATTAGCATTATATGTACAACAGGCTACGGAACGTCTGACAGATAATTGACAAGTGACATGTCGCACATGTCCACCAAGCTATCCCCTTCAACCCCCCTCTCACTCATCCACCTCACGCCGCCCCCTCCCCCAAGCAGAAATAACTCCTCACCCCATCATCCCACTGCGTCCCCACCGTTTTCAAATCCTTCACCCCCGGCCACCCCACGCTGAATGTATCGCTCCCATCGCTCAACACGCGGTCGCAAAACGCGTTCCTGCTTCCGTCAACACTCTGCCTTTCCACCAAAACTAACAGGTGGATATACGTACGTGAAGAAAGTGCACTCAAACCCCTTATCCGGCCCGACGGACGACGCTGAGCCGTCCAGTTGGACGCATGCCGAGGGCGCAGAGGAGGCAGGCGAGAGGTGGTGCTCGCAGGAGCCGAGGAAGTTTGCGAGTGTGCAGATGTAGACCTGGGACAGTTGGGATTAGTGGAAGATGTATTGGGTGAGCAAGTAGGAGGGCTTACGCCGGCGGTGAGAGCTGGGAGGTTGGCTATTGGTGTTGGTGTTGAGATGGCGACGGGCAGGGATGATGAGACAGCGATGGTCGAAGTCGTGGCGATGGCGATGGCGGTTGTATTGGTGACTTCCTGGGTACATGTGGTTGTTGGGTATGGGGCGGCGAAGATGTATGGGAGGAGGAAGAGGAAGAAGGCGAGGAAATGCATGATAGGCAAATTGTGTTATTGCAAAATATAGATAATAGTAGTATATCTCCAAGATCCACAATCGAGCAAGTAGCCCATGTAAGAATTGATATACATGAACTGCTGCCCCAAGCTTACTCTTTATACGCCCCATGGCCAATGCGCGATGCTCCTATCTCAAGCACAGATGGAAGGGATTGCCGAGTTGGTCCTGGGTATATTGCGTTGTGAGGCGCGTAGCAACAACAACACGGGATGTTCGGCTCAAAGTGCGGATAGTTGGGTTGCAGGTAACACAACCGCAACGGCCGCCTGCAGCACACGACCTTGCCGCGTGTAGGGTTCGCGCGCTGACAGGTGTCGTGTGTTCGGAGTCACTGAACATTCGTTACTTCTGCGGTGTTCTGGTCACATACATTGCAACCACAGCTGTAGCGCTGGGGTCGAGGCTCGCTCTTGAATTAATCGGGATGGTCAAATTGTGACCTGCGGATAAAATCCGTCCAATCGCCAGCTTCACTAGGAGCTCTTCGCTTCTGAATTGGGTCTGTTTGTTATTGGTCACACTCGATTGCGGCGCGGTATCAATCTAGCTTGGTTGATATGCGAGGTGCTGATGATGTGACGAGATGGTACCGATTGGGATTGCCCCTTGCTGGAGCTTGGTCTATCAGAACACAAAAGCTGGTGTAAGGTACATAGAGACGCGAGGGTATCATGCGTTCGCCTAGGAAACCAGATAAACAAGAAGAAAAGCTCTAACTGCTGGGACAACGTCTTTCTCTATTGGGCCAGCTACTGTTATGATGTTTGCTTAGCAGGGGCATCTGCTTCTGGTTCGTAGGATGTCTCTCCAAGTATGGAGGGACCGGACGTGGCGGGCGCAGTTGGGGCAGCGGTTGCTGGTCCTCGTGCTGCTGCTGCGTGCAGTCTCTGGTCGAGCGCTTTCAGTGCCAAAGCTCGCCGCCTCTCTGCCTCAGCGCGTGTGGCGCCCCCTCTCCCCCCGCGGCTGTTTGGGTTCATGATGCTCGGAAGTCCTCCCTCCGCACGGGCGCTTGCTTGCTCATTGCCCGCATCGATGTCCTGCTCAGAGAAGGGTGTGCACACCCCAAGCGCTACAATGGCGTTGAAGACTCCATCTGTGACGGCTGCGAGTGGGGTATACATGGGCTCCGGGAAGAAGTGCGCGAATGCAAAGGTATCTGAGGCGTCTCCTCGGGTCACAGATCCGTCACCGGTAGCGGAGGAGACGAGCGATGGGCTGATGCGGAAGAAGCGGAGGTAGACCCAGGCGGTCATGAAGCCAAAGTATGCGAGGAACATGGCGGTTTCAGTGCCCAGGACTATGCCCGATATCGTGTTGGCGAGGAGGAATATGGCGGGGAAGTGCTTCACGCGCATGCGCACAAGGCCTTTTGCGATTGCGACGGTGTGTTCAGGCACGAGCTGCTTGAAGGACACGAGGAAGCCGGCCTGGATGGCAATGCCGCCGGATATGGTGGTGTGGCTGTAACGTGTCAGTACGGCATGTCTCTCGTAGAGATATCGACGCACAGTGCAGCGCCTGAACCCGAGATCAGGTAGCCCAGCATGTAGAGGATGAAGCTCAGAATGTTCGGGATCATAGCCACGAACATGATGAACTTGGTGAACTCCTGCGAGCCCCATGCGCGCTCCAGATAGCGTCCGCCATAGAAGATGGTCAGTCCCGTGGTGATCAGGCCGAGGAGATTCTGCTCGACTACGGTTGCGAGTGCGAATACCCAGGGATATATGATGGATCTGCCTGGCACAATGCTGAGGTAGGGCACGCCATTGCCGACGCCTATGAGCGTCTTTTCCGACTTTTCTACCCAGTCCGAGTTCGGCCGCAGCGCAAAGTTGAGCAGTGTGAAGACGACCAGGCCGGCGAGCAAGGTCCGAGTCAGCGGGGGCAGATTTATGCGAGCCATGGCACAGGCCTGAGGCGGTTTCGTGGAAGGTGCGGGCGTGCCAGGGGAAAGTGGGCGGCGCTGATGTCTTGAAGCTGTTTGCGGAGTGAAAGCAGCCAAGCGGAGACGTCATGTGATTGGCCATTGGTCTCTGCACGTCGACTGGCGATCGACTCCAGACCAGAGCCGAAGCAGCAGCCTTGACAGTCTCCTTCGACTTCAAGCTTCCCGACGACGTGCAGACACGCGCCGAATCCTCGAACCCGCGCATTAACACATCGCATTGCGTCACCGGCCTTCTCTGATTATGTCATGTCGTTGCTCAGCAGCAATGTGGTGAACTATCTCGGTACTTTCCCCACAGCCGCACACGCTTTCACCATGCGCCATGCCACGCTTCTCTAACCCTGCGCGCAGTTTGGCGATACCTCCAGGAGGCCGGCTTCGGCAACGCCGCCCTGCAGCTGTCACGATGCTGGATCCGCGACCCCGAAACTCTGCCTTTTGCGAGGAACGTGGAGCCGCACACGCTCATCCGGATCCTCCAGGATGGCATGTGCTTTGACCATCTGCAGGCGGAGGCGACAAATGTGCGTCCTGCGTCTACATGCATCTACATTGGGGCGCGCGTTGACTGGTATAGACTGAGCCGCGATACCGATTCGGGCCCAACCACGGACAGCCATACTCTGCGCGCAACGGCGCGCATCTGACTCTCGACAAGGGCATTCCCGCCCACGAGCTGGCGTCCGCCGCCAACGGCGCCGTCCAAGAACCGCCGCCCAAGAAGGGCGTGAAGCGCAAGAAGGCCAAGCAGCCCAATGGCATCGAGCAGCGCCCAGAACCCGAGACCAACGGCGAGGCCATGGAGGTCGAGCAGAATGGCGTCCATCACGCGACAAACAGCGTCCGCGCCGAGTCTGAGCCGCCAATCTCAGAAGCCGAGTCGCCAACCGTTGCCGACATCCCCATTTCGACCCTCAGTATTGGCCAGGACGCAGAGATTCAGACAGAAGTCGTCGCCGACCTTGCGCAAGGCACCATCTTCGTCCCCCAGTCTAAAGAGCTCGCAAAGGTTGTTCAGCACACGTCCTGGGGACCCCCCGGTGCGCCAGTGCTACTTGCAGCCGGCAAGTCAGTGCTTCAGATACACTTTGTGACCAAAGATGCCGTGCAGGAGGACAGTTCGCCTGTCAGAACAGGGGACGTGTTCTTGCCCGTCGACAACTTCGCCATCACGGCCCTGTGCTGGCAATCGCCCGCCGAAATCACCGTCTCCGCGCGCGAAGAGTGCTCCAACGAAATAGGCGAAAAGATGCTGGTCGACAAGCTCATCAAGCTCATCGATGGCGGCTCAAACTCACACGTCATATCGTCTACTGCTGGCCTGGTCAACACTCTGCGCTGGAATCCCGACAAAGAGCTATTGCTGTCCATCTCAACCGATGGTGAAAAGGGCTCCATCAAGGTGTGGAAGAATGACAGCGACTCGATACCTGCCTGGACAGAGTTTACCGACACGGCCATCTTCGACGCACTGTGGATAAGCGACACAGCTTTCGTGGTCTGCGGCATCGAGCTGTTCAAAATCTACGACGTTGGCGACACATTGACGACCCAGCGCACTCTTGACACACATGTGACATGGGAAAGTGTCAAGTTCGACCCCTCATCAGGCATTGTAGCTGCTCTTGGCGTCGATGGGCAGGCAAGTTACCTTGGCATACTTCACCCCAACGACTCGATCAACCTACAGACGCACGACTACCCCGACCAATATCCCACTGATCTTGACTTCCGCTTGCGCACCACGGCAAACGCTCTCACCAATGGATCTTCCGTCCCAGCCATCCTTCTCGCAACATGCTCTATGTCAGGCGCCGTCCGCATATGGGATGCGAATGAACCGTTCAAATCTGTCAAGCGGATGCCGACAACGGATGACTCGCAGGCGCTCAAAATCGCCTTTTCCCCCGACGGCTCCTTGCTAGCAGCTGCTGGGCCAGATGCAGTTACTGTGTGGGACGTTGAACGGAGGGATGTACCCGTAGCTTGCTGGCGCGCCAAAGACTGGACCACTGACAAGTGGGATCCAAGTGTTGATGGTGAATTTAGTCTTGGGTGGGACCCTGATAGCTCGAGGCTGTCGATTGCTCTCGGAAACCAGGTGTGTAGCTCGACCCTCAAGACGTTTCCAAAACTAACAATATGCAGATCGCCGTCATCACCATTGCTAGGTAGTGCATAGCTCAATGGAACAAAGTTCCCATCGCATTAGAGAAGCCACTGCGCGGCGGCAAAAAAAAACGAAAGACACAAGCGCAAAACACAAGACATTCAAGTTGAGCAGTGGCGTACTACATCCACAATCCGCGGGCACGAGCTTGCAAGGCACGTGAGGCGGGGCGCATGTGGAGGTCCAGGGCCGCCGTTCGTTAGGTCGTGGAGTGCAGCCACTCCTGATAGGCTCGATGTTGTTCTCCCGCAGGTAGACCCGGTCTTACACAACCGGTACAAGCCTCCCGAACGCCAGCGCTTCGGCAATTGTTATGGCATCGTTGACCCTTCCAAAGAGAGGGGTCGAGCGCCTATCGCCGTCATCTGCGACGGGCCTCATAAAACGCTATGCCACCATGCTGTCAGGCTCGCTCTGTAACTCTTCTTTTAGTCTTTGTCATAAGATACCCAGGTGTACAATTAGGATCAGAAAAGCGCATCAAGGAATCGTAATCAGTTATCAGCATCTTTCGATCACAGATCACCCTCCCGTTGTTCCCCTGCACAATGTCTGCAATTCCTAATTTGCCCACCGACACGCCAGGGTACCATGCTAATGGCATCACAAATGGCACTACGAAAGCACCCTTTAAGATAAGTGATGCCTCTGCGGAAAATCAACGATCACTCAAAGTCATCGTAATCGGTGCAGGCTATTCGGGGATATATTGTGGTATTCGAATCCCCGAAAGACTGCGAAATGTTGAGCTGGTAATATATGAGAAGAACGCGGGTGTAGGTGGGACGTGGTACGAAAACAGGTAAAGCACCAACAGAATAACAATGCCTTTGACGAAATATGGACTTGGGCTGACCATTCACTAGATACCTTGGTTGCGCTTGTGATGTTCCTTGTCAGTAGTAACACCGCTTTGTGCAGCTCCTCAGGCTGACAACCACGAACAGCCC
>Ga0265780_10005770_pt1 | contig 15572 bp, 13 predicted proteins | sample P1T30metagenome_FD_192432 | JGI IMG/M metagenome (GOLD analysis project Ga0265780, IMG submission 192432) | Plant litter microbial communities from East Loma Ridge, Irvine, California - P1 T30 | ecosystem: Environmental > Terrestrial > Plant litter > Unclassified | place: USA: California... | reverse complement strand
CGAGACGCGGATGCCCGCGTCGGAAGAGGTGCTCGACATGGATCGCACCCCCGGCGCGATCATGCAGACCGGCCGCCCGCTCGATGTCGCGATCACCGGCGAAAGCTGGCTCGCGGTGCAGGCGACCGACGGCACCGAAGCGTATACGCGGCGCGGCGACCTCCAGATCAACGCCTCGGGCGTGCTGGAGACGGGGGACGGCTTTCCGGTGATCGGCTCGGGCGGTCCGATCACGGTGCCCCCCGCGCAGAGCGTCAAGATCGCCGAGGACGGATCGCTCGTCATCGTGCCGCAGGGCGGCGACCCGACCAAGCCGCAGATCATCGACAAGCTCAAGATCGCCAGCACCAAGGGCACCGCGACCCTCAAAGGTCTCGACAATCTGCTCCATGTGAAGGGCGGCGGCGCGCTGCCGCAGGATCTCGACGCCAAGGTCGAGGGCGGTGCGCTCGAACAGTCGAACGTCAACATGACTCAGGCGCTGGTCGACATGATCGAGAACCAGCGCAGCTACGAGGTGCAGGCCAACCTCATGAAAGAGGCCAAAAACATGGACGAGAGCGCGGCATCGGTGATGCGCGTCTCCAGCCAGTAAAGGGATATAGCGATGACCAGTGCAGCCATGCATATCGCCCGGACGGGCCTCGACGCGCAAGACATGCGGATGCGCGTGATCTCGAACAACCTCGCGAACGTGAACACCACCGCGTACAAGCGTGACCGTGCGCAGTTCGAGACGCTCGCTTACCAGACCGTCACCACGCCGGGCGCGCCGAGCACGGCGGAATCGAATTATGCGACCGGGCTGAACCTCGGCACAGGCGTGCGGATTCAGGGCACTGCGCGGATCGATACGCAGGGCGCGATGCAGACCACCGGCAACAGCCTCGATCTCGCGCTCGACGGGGACGGCTATTTTCAGGTGCAGATGCCCGGCGGTACGCTCGGCTATACCCGCGCAGGCAACTTCTCGCGGTCGCAGGACGGGTTGCTCGTCACCGCCGAGGGCTATCAGGTGATGCCCGGCATCACCGTGCCCGAGGGCGCGACCTCGCTGACGATCGGCACCGACGGCACCGTCTCGGCGATCTCGCCGGGGCAGACCGCGTCGAGCCAGTTGGGGCAGATTCAGGTGGCGAACTTCCCCAACGCCGCCGGGCTGCTCGCCCAAGGCGACAACTATCTCACCGAGACCACCGCAAGCGGCACCGCCAATCTGGGCGTCGCCGGGCAGGACGGGCGCGGCAACGTGCGGCAGGGGATGCTCGAAGCGTCCAACGTCAACGTCGTCGAGGAACTGGTCGACATGATCGAGACCCAGCGCGCCTATGAGGTCAATTCGAAGATGATCTCGGCGACCGACGACATGCTCAAATACGTCAACCAGAACATCTGATGTCAGCTCCATTCAAGTTCGCCGCCGGCTTCTGTTGCGGCTCGGTGCTGGTGCTGCTGTTCGCGCCGGCCAGTGCCGACGCCAAGCTGTTCGGCACCAAGAAGCCCGCAGTCGATTTCTCGACGACGGTGGCGGTCGATCCAGTCGCGCCGCCGCCCGCCAACGGCGCGATCTTTCAGGCGAGTGCCGGCTATGCCGCCTTGTACGAAGGCGCGCGCGCGCGCCGGGTCGGCGATCCGCTGACGATCGTGCTGGTAGAAAGCACCGCCGCCTCCAAATCGGCGAGTTCGAAGCTCGCGTCGGGTGGCGGGTTCAGCATCACGCCGCCGACGACGGGATCGCTGTCGTTGTTCCAGGGCACCGATGCGAGCGTCAGCGGCAACCGCAACTTCAACGGGCAGGGCGGGGCGGACCAGTCAAACTCGCTGTCTGGCGAGGTGAGCGTGACGATCAGCAAGGTGCTGCCCAACGGCACGATGCTGATCCAGGGCCAGAAGCGCGTTACGCTCAACCGCGGCGACGAGTTCGTGCAGATCAAGGGGCTGATCCGCGCCGCCGACATCGACGCCCAGAACCGCGTCCCCTCCACCCGCGTCGCCGATGCGCAGATCGCCTATACCGGGAAGGGCGACGTTGCTCGCGCAAGCCGGCAGGGCTGGCTGAGCCGCTTCTTCTCGGTGGTGAGCCCGTTCTGATGCGGAAACTGGCACGCGACTTGCTGCGGACGCGGGTGATGTCCAGCGAAAAGTCTATGATGTTCCGCCCTTACACTCCGTTCGTGCTGAGCTTGTCGAAGCACGCGTTCCGCGCACGCCCTTCGACAAGCTCAGGGCGAACGGTGCTGGCTTTGCTGGCGGTGTTGACGTCGCTCTTCGCCGCCGCGCCCGCCTCGGCCGATCGCATCAAGGATCTCGGCACCTTCCAAGGCATCCGTTCGAACCAGCTCACCGGCTACGGCATCGTCGTCGGGCTGGCGGGCAGCGGCGATGACAATCTCGAATATACCATCCAGTCGATGAAGGCGGTCGCCTCGCGCTTCGGGTTGCAACTGCCGCCCAACGTCAACCCCGGCCTCAAGAACGCGGCTGTCGTGATGGTGACGGCGGATCTGCCCGCCTTTGCCAAGCCCGGTCAGCGGCTCGACATCACCGTCGCGTCGATGGGCAAGGCCAAGTCGCTGCGCGGTGGCGCGCTGATCCTCACGCCGCTGATCGGTGCCGATGGCCAGATCTACGCGATGGCGCAGGGCAATCTTGCGGTCGGCGGCCTCGGTGCGGAGGGCAAGGACGGTTCGCAGATCGTCATCAACGTCCCCTCGACGGGCCGCATCCCGGAGGGGGCGACCGTCGAGCGCGCGGTGCAGACCGGGTTCGAGACCGCACCCAACCTCACCTACAATCTCACCCGTTCCGATTTCACCACCGCGCAGAACGTCGCCGCCGCGATCAACATGCGGCTCGGCGCCGGCACTGCCGAGGCAACCGATGGCGTCTCGGTCGCGGTGCGCGCGCCGGTCGGCGGGGATATCCGCGCCGCGCTGATGAGCGAGATCGAGAATCTCGACGTGGTCGCCGCCGAGCCGCCCGCACGCGTCATCGTCAACGCGCGTACCGGCACCGTCGTCATCAACTCGACCGTGCGGGTCGGCGCCGCCGCAGTGACGCATGGCAAGCTGACGGTGCGGATCGACGAGCATGAATCGGCCAGCCAGCCCGCGCCGTTCAGCCAGGGCCAGACCACCAAGATCCAGAAGAGCGGCGTTGCGGTCGACGAGGAGAAGCACCCGATGTTCCTGATAGCGGCCGCGCCCAAGCTCGCCGACGTGGTAAAGGCGGTCAACGCGATCGGCGCGTCGCCGGCCGATCTGGTCGCGATCCTGGAGGCGCTGAAAGAGGCCGGCGCGCTCAAGGCGGATCTCATCATCCTGTGACCGACATCGCCGCCCCCAAAGCCAGTGTGACGACGGGCATCGGCGTCGATACCAGCCGCCTTTCGAACCGCGCCAATCTCGAAAAGGCGGGCAAGCAGTTCGAGGCGACCTTCACCGCGATGATGCTCAAGTCGATGCGCAGCACGCATCTCGCCGATGATCTGTTTTCGTCCAAGGCGCTCGACACGTTCAAGGACATGCAGGACAAGCAGATCGCGCAGACCTGGGCGGACAAGGCACCGCTCGGCATCGGTAAGGCGATGACCGCGTTTCTCGCCAAGTCGCAGAGTGCCTTGCAGCCGGGCGCGCCTGAAAGCCCCGAAAAATGAGCGACCTGCTCAACATCGGAGCGAGCGGCGTGCGTGCCTATCAGAGCGCGCTCACCACCGTATCCGACAATATCGCCAACGCCGGCACTGCCGGCTACACGCGCCGCACCACCGGACTGAAGGAAGTCGTCTCGGCGGGCGGCGTTACACAGAGCGCGCTAGTCGGCGCGAACGGCGTCGCCGTCACCGGCACGGTGCGGATCGCGGATGCGGCGCGCGCTGCCGATGTGCGCGCCTCCGGCGCCGATCTCGCCCGCAGTGAGTCGGGCATCACCACGCTCACCGGCATTCAGGGGGCGCTGACCGGCAATGCGGTGGGCGACCGGCTCGCCGATTTCTTCAACGCCGCCACCGCAGTCGCCGCCAACCCCAGCGCGTCGGCACCGCGTTCGACGATGCTTGCGGCTGCCGATTCCGTCGCGAGCGCCTTCACCGCCACCGGCAAGGCGCTCGACGCGGTCGCGGCGGATCTCGACGCGACCGGGAAGAGCGGTGTCGAGACGCTGACCAGCCTCGGCGCGGCGCTCGCCAAGATCAATGACGGCCTTGGCCGCGCCACTGCCGGGACCAGCGGCGCAGCGCAGTTGCAGGACCAGCGCGACCAGATCCTCGACCAGATGAGCGCGATCAGCGACGTTTCGGTCGCGACCGACGCCGTCGGCCGCGCGACGGTGCGGCTCGGCGGCGCGAACGGGCCGGCGTTCGTCTCGGGCAGCAGCGCCGGCGCGGTCACGTATGTTCGCGATGGCGGCAGCGTCGCGTTCGCGGTCCATTACGGCGGTGAGATCACCAGGCTGTCGCCGAACGGCGGCGCGCTGGCGGGCGTGGTCGACGGGGCGCAGCGCGTCACCGACGCGCGCACGGGGCTGAACGCGATCGCCCAAAGCTTCACCGACGGCATCAACGCGGTGCAGGCGCAGGGGCAGGATCTTGCCGGCAAGCCCGGCACGGCGATGTTCACGACTGGCGCGACCGCGACCGATATCACCCTGTCGCTCACCGATCCCGCCGGGATCGCTGCCGCCGCGACCGGCGGCAGTGCCCGCGACAACAGCAACCTCGCCGCGCTTGCGACGCTGCGCAGCTCGGGCGCGTTCGAGGCGAACACGACGAGGCTCATCTCCGGCAACGCCGCTACGCTCGCCAGCCGGCAAACCGTTGCCGGTGCGCAATCGGCGATCCGCGACGGCGCGGTAGCCGCGCGCGATTCGATATCGGGGGTAAGCCTCGACAATGAGGCGGTCGATCTGATGCGCTTCCAGCAGGCCTATTCGGCGTCGAGCCGGATCATCCAGGTCGCGCGCGACACCTTCCAGTCCATCCTCGAGATCCGCTGAGGCCGGCCATGCAGATCAGCACCAACCAATTCTATTCGAACAACGCCTCGCTGATGGCGAAGCTGACGCAGCACACCAGCGATTTGCAGACGCAGATTTCGACGACCAAAAAATATGATGCGCCATCGGACAATGTCGTCGCCTATCAGCAACTCGCCACGATCAAGCAGGCCACCGCCAGCGGCAGTGCCTATGCCGCGAATGTCGATCTCGCGCAGAGCCTGCTCCAGCAGTCCGATTCGACGCTGACCTCGGTCGAGAGCGATCTCCAGAAGGCGTCCGAACTCGTCACGCAGGCCAATTCCGACACGCTGACCGACGCGCAGCGCAAGACGATCTCGACTCAGCTCAAGAGTGTGCTCGGCGATCTCGTCAGCCTTGCCAACACCAAGGATGCACGCGGCCAGCCGCTCTATGGCGCGGCGACCGGCGACAGCGCGGTGACGCAGGGTGCGGACGGAACGGTCAGCTTCACTGGCACCGGCACGCCCGCCGCGATCCCAATCGGCGACGGCGCGAACGTGCAGGCGAGCGACAGCGCCGAACGCGTGTTCGGCGGTATTCAGACGGCGGGCGGCAAGAGCGACGTGTTCGCGATCCTCACCAAATTCGCGGCGGCGCTCGATGCCGGCGGCAGCGTCACCGCCGCCGCGAGCGAGGCTGGCGACGGGCTGAAGGCGGCGCTCACGCAGGTGACATCGGTGCATGGCTCGGTCGGTGCGCGCGAGACCCGGCTCGACCTTGCGGCGGCGCAGCTCAAGACCGCCGCGATCGACCGCGAGGCGGATCGCTCGACGATCGAGGATACCGACATCACCACCGCCGTGACCGAACTCCAGAAGACGATGACCGTGCTGCAGGCGACTCAAGCCAGCTTCACCAAGCTGAGTTCGCTGTCGCTGTTCGATTACCTGAAATAGCCAGCCGCCCGCCGTCGGGGGTCGCTCGGCCGGTTAACGCGATGGCGACGAAATCGGGTTAACTCCCGGCACGAACGGTCGTTCTTTCCATAAGAGCACGCGAAGGGGGACTTCCAGACACCATGTTTCCGGTTATCGGCTTTGTCGTCCTGCTCGTTATGATCTTCGGCGGATTCGCCATTACCGGCGGCGCGCTCGGTCCGGTGATGGAGGCGATCCCGCACGAGATGCTGATCATCGGCGGCGCTGCGGTCGGCGCGCTCATCATCGGCAATTCGATGAAGGAGCTGAAGGCGCTCGGCGGCGGGCTGGCCAAAGTGTTCAAGGGGCCGAAATACAAGAAGCAGGATTATCTCGACACGATCTTCCTCGTCTCGAAGCTGATGAAGATGCTGCGCACCGACGGGCCGATCGCGCTCGAACCGCATGTCGAAGATCCCAAATCGAGCGCGGTGTTCGCCGAATATCCGCGCCTCCTCTCCGACCACACCCTCGTCAATCTGATCGCCGATACGCTGCGGCTGGTCGTCGTCTCCTCGGGCACGCTCGACGTCCATGCCGTCGAGGAGGTGATGGATAACATGATCAAGACCCACCACCACGAGGTCGAAGGGCCGCAGGGCACGATCGCCGGTCTCGCCGATGCGCTGCCCGCGCTCGGCATCGTCGCAGCGGTGCTGGGGGTGGTCAAGACGATGGGATCGATCGACAAGCCGCCGGCGATCCTCGGCGCGATGATCGGCTCGGCGCTGGTCGGCACCTTCATGGGCGTGCTGCTCGCTTACGGTATCGTCGCCCCGCTCGCCAACCGGCTGAAGCAGGTGATCGACGCCGATGGCGCCATCTATCATGTGGTGAAACAGATCATCATCGCGTCGCTGCACGGCCACCCGCAGCCGCTGGTCATCGAAGCCGCGCGCTCGGGCATCGCGCATTCGAACCAGCCGGGCTTCGCCGAAGTGTTCGATGGCTTGCGGGGGCGGTGACGATGGTTTCGCGGCGGCGCGGGGGCGCTGAGAAGAAGGTTTGTTCGCGCAGAGGCGCGGAGGGCGCAGAGGTATCGCGCTTCGCGGCGCCAGCGGCTCTCTGTTCCGTCGTTTGCAAGGAGGAGGGCGCGCTGCCGCGCGCGTTTCAGTCTCTGCGTCCTCTGCGCCTCTGCGCGAACCCACTCGCCGCCGCGCCGCGTGAACGCTGGTCCTGCGGGAATACGCGCTGATGGCAGCCGCCCGCGCACCCCACGGCAACAACCAGCCGCCCAAGATAATCTACAAGAAGATCTATATCGAGGGCCACGGCGGCCACCACGGCGGCGCGTGGAAGGTCGCTTATGCCGATTTCGTGACGGCGATGATGGCGTTCTTCCTGTTGATGTGGCTGCTCGGCGCGACCAATGAGAAGCAGCGCAAGGCGCTCGCCGATTATTTCTCGCCGACGCTCGTCGAACTCAAGCAGAACAGCGCCGGCTCGAACGGAATATTCGGAGGCGATTCGATGTCCGCCCATGACAATTACGCGCACCGCGCTTCGCAGACCGGCACGCGATCGATGACGATTCCGGTGGAAGCGAGCGGTGGACCGCAGGTCGGCACCGGGCAGACCGGTTCGCTCAAGAACAAGGCGCTGGCCGCGCAGGACGCCAAGAATTTCGAGGCGATGCACCGCCGCATCCAGCGGCAGATTGCGTCCAGCCCGAAGCTTTCCAAGCTCGCATCGCACGTCAAGTTCGTGCGCACGCGGGACGGTTTGCGCATCGATCTCGTCGACGACGCCGATTATTCGATGTTCGCGCTCGGCACGACCCAGCTCGATTCCCAGGCGGCGACGCTGATCGGGATGATTGCCGAATCGATCAAAGGCATGGAAAACCCGATCATGATTCGCGGCCACACCGACAGCCTGGGCTATGGCGACCCGCTCGCGATGAACAACTGGATGCTGTCGAGCGGTCGTGCCGAAGCGACCCGGCGGCGGCTGCAGGCGGGCGGCATCCCCGAGAACCGCTTCAACCGGATCGAAGGCGTGGCGGATCGTGAGCCGATGATCGCCAACAACCCGCTCGATCCGCGCAACCGCCGCGTCGCAATCACCTTGCTCTACCGCGCGAGCGCGTTCGGCGAGTGATCGTGCGGGCATCGCCCCTGCGTCTCCTCACGTCGGCGGGGCTGGCGGTTGTGTTCCTTTACGCGCTGGTGTCGCTGCCGGGGTTCGGCGCACGCTGGGGCTGGTCGGCGGGCGGGTTGCTGCTGTTCGCGGGCTGGGCCGGCGCGGCGGCGGTGGGCGTGCGAGTGTTCCAGCATCGGCCGGGTCCGGCGAGCTTGGTCGGCATGGCGCTCGTCATCGCGGCATTGCGCTTCGGATCGGCGATTATCGCGGAGGGCCGCATCTCGCCGGGCGATCCGCGCGCGTATGTCGAACTCGCCCGCAACCTCGTGCTGCACGGCGATTTCGGCGTCTATGAAAGCTATCTGCGGATCTATTGCCGCGCGTTCTACCCGCCGCTCTATCCGCTGCTGCTGGCGGGGTGGGGCGCGGTGCTGGGGTTTTCGACCTGGTCCTTGCTGGTGCTCGGCACGCTGATCGACGGGGCGGCGGCGATGTTGATCGCTCTGCTGGGCGCACGGCTCGGCAGCGGCGCGGCGGGGTGCCGCGCGGCGTGGCTGTATCTGGTGTGGCCCTCGGTGGTCTTCTCCGCGCCGCTCGCCGCCAAGGAAGGGTTTTGCGCCTTGCTCGTACTGGCGCTCGCGCTCGCGTGGCTCAGCGAGCGCCGGGGCTGGCGCGGTGCGGTCGTGCTCGGCGGGATCGCCGGGTTGCTCGCACTGACGCAACCGGGGCAGGCGCCGCTCGCCGCTTTGATCGGGCTGGTGTTGTGGCAGCGGATCGGGTTTGCGGCGGTTCTCCGGCGCGGGCTGATGGCGGCTCCCGTGGCGCTGCTGGTGATGCTGCCGTGGTGGCTGCGCAACTGGCTGGTGTTCGGAATGTTCGTGCCGCTGACCAGCGCCGGCGGCCTGAGCCTGTGGGTCGGCAACAATGCGAATGCGACCGGCAATTGGATGGCATATCCGCCTCAATTGCGCGACCTTCCTGAAATTACCGTCGGCAAACGCGCCGGCGCGCTGGCGGTGGACTGGATCAGAAGCGACCCGACCGGCTTCGTTCGCCTCACGCTTGCCAAGCTCTTGCGCGCGTGCGGCGTCAGCATCTTCGGCGTTGTGCGGCTGGAGGCGATGAGCCCGACGATCGGCACTCCGCTCGCCGCATCGCTGTGGCCGCTGTCGCACCTCAGCCACGCCGGCCTGCTCGCGCTCGCCGCGTGGCGCGCCGTCTCGCGCGCGGTGCCGGGCACGCTGCTGCTGTTGGTTGCGGCGTGCGCGCTCCAGCTCGTGCTGTTCGGTGTATGGTTCGAGTTCGGGGAACGGCATCGCGACTTCGTGACTCCGTTCCTGCTTCTGCTGCTGTGCTGGCCGCTCGCGCAGACGACGGTTGGAAAAGCCGCGCCCACCCCCTAGCTTGGGCGTGTGAGCAAAACCGATGTCACCGCCAGATTAGCCGACGGTGTCACGTCGGTGCCCGCCGCCGATTGGGACGCCTGCGCAGGCGACGACAACCCCTTCCTCAGCCACGCATTTCTCTCGATCCTCGAAGAGTCGGGCAGCGCCACCGCGCGAACCGGCTGGCAGCCGGTGCCGGTGCTGATCGAAGGCACCGACGGCAAGCCCGTCGCGATCGCGCCTGCCTATGCCAAGAGCCACAGCCAGGGCGAATATGTCTTCGATCACGCCTGGGCGGATGCGTACCAGCGGGCTGGTGGAAACTATTATCCCAAGCTCCAGATCGCGGTGCCGTTCACGCCCGCGCCGGGGCCGCGCCTGCTGCTGCGCGATCCCGCACACGCGCCTGCGCTGATCGCCGCGCTCGAATCCGTCGCCGATCAGCACGGCCTTTCCTCCGCGCACGCCACCTTCGTCGCGCCCGATCAGGTGCCGGTGTTCGAGGCGGCGGGCTGGCTGATCCGCGAGGGCACGCAGTTCCACTGGCACAATGAGGGTTATGCCAGCTTCGAGGAGTTCCTCGGCGCGCTTTCCAGCCGCAAGCGCAAGGCTATCCGCAAGGAACGCGCCGGCGCGCTGGAGGGCGGGATCACCGTCCGCCACCTGACCGGACGTGACCTCACCGAAGCGGCGTGGGATGCGTTCTGGGTGTTCTATCAGGATACCGGCTCGCGCAAATGGGGCCAGCCGTATCTCACCCGAAGCTTCTTCTCGCTGCTCGGCGAGCGAATGGGGGACAAGGTGCTGCTGATGCTCGCCGAACGCGACGGCCGGCCGATCGCCGGCGCGCTCAACCTGATCGGCGCGGATACGCTCTACGGCCGCTATTGGGGCTGTAGCGAGGAGGTGCCGTTCCTCCATTTCGAACTCTGCTATTATCAGGCGATCGACGCCGCCATCACGCTCGGCAAGACGGTGGTCGAGGCGGGTGCGCAGGGCGAGCACAAGCTCGCGCGCGGCTATGCGCCGGTGCCGACCTGGTCGGCGCATTACATCCCCGACCCCAATTTCCGCCGCGCCATCGCCGATTTCCTCGTGCGCGAGCGCGCCGCGGTGGAACACGATCAGGAGTGTCTGGCCGAGCTTACGCCGTTTCGGAAGGCGTAGCGCTGCCCTTAGCCCGTTCGTGCTGAGCGCAGTCGAAGCACGTAGCCCAAGCGCTGCGCTGTCAGGCACGCACTTCGACAAGCTCAGTGCGAACGGTTTTTGGTTGGGCGAGCGGTGCTGAGCGCCTTCCGCCTAACCCTCGATCCCCAACTGCCACAGCACGAAGGCATGCTCCTCCGCTGCCTCGCGCAAGCTCTCGAACCGGCCCGATTTGCCGCCATGTCCCGCGCCCATGTTGGTCTTGAGGAACAGCACATTGTCATCGGTCTTGGTCGCGCGCAGCTTGGCGGCCCATTTTGCGGGCTCCCAATAGGTGACGCGCGGATCGTTGAGGCCGCCCGAGATGAACAGCGGCGGATATGCGTGCGCCGCGACCTGATCGTAGGGCGAATAGCTGTGGATCAGCTCGAACGCCGCCTTGTCCTCGATCGGGTTGCCCCATTCGGGCCATTCGCCGGGGGTGAGCGGCAGGCTGTCGTCGAGCATCGTGTTGAGCACATCGACGAACGGCACGTCGGCGATCACCGCGCCCCACAATTCGGGATCGGAATTGACCACCGCGCCCATCAACTCGCCACCCGCCGAGCGGCCCGCAATGGCGATCCTGCCCGCGCTGGTCCAGCCTTGCGCGATCAGCCCCTTCGCCACATCGACGAAATCGTTGAACGTGTTGGTGCGCTTTTCGAGCTTGCCGTCGTGATACCATTGCTGGCCGAGATCGTCGCCGCCGCGGATGTGCGCGATCGCATAGGCGAAGCCGCGGTCGAGCAGCGACAGCCGCCCGGTCGAGAAGCCCGGCGGGATGGCATGGCCATAGGCGCCGTAGGAGTAGAGATAGAGCGGCGCGGAGCCGTCTTTCACGAAATCCTTGGGATAGACGATCGAGACCGGCACCTCGGTGCCGTCGCGCGCGGTGATCTTGAGCCGTTCGGTGCGATACTGCTCCGCATCATAGCCGGACGGAATTTCCTGGACCTTGAGCACGGTCATCTCGCCGGTCGCGACATCATAATCATAGGCCGTGCCCGGCGTGACCATCGATTCGTAGCCGAGCCGAAGCACGTCCATCGCATATTCGGGATTGTCGCCGAGGCCGGCGTCATAGCTCGCCTCCGGAAACGCGATGCGCTTGGGCGCGCCGCCTTCGTAGCGGTGGATTTCGACCTGATCGAGCCCGTCCTCACGCCCGTCGACGATGAAGAAGTCGCGGAAGCACGACACGCCGGTCATGTAGAAATGCGGCGACGGCGCGATCAGCTCGGACCATTCGCGGGGCGCGTCTATGCTCGCGGTGCACAGCCGCCACATCGGATCCACGTCGTTGGTGTGGATGAACAGCGTGCCGTCATGCTCGTCGACATCATATTCGCGGCCCGGCTGGCGCGCCGAGACCAGCAGCGGCTTCGCCAGCGGATCGTTGGCGGGAAGCAGATACACTTCGCTGGTGACATGATCGCCGGTCGCGATGATGATCCAGTTGCGCGCGCTCGTCTCCGACACGCCGACGCGGTAGCCCTCGTCGGCTTCGCGGAACAGCTCGATATCGTCCTTGGGGTCGGTGCCGAGCCAGTGCAGCCGGGCATTGTCGGTGCGCCATTGTTCGTTGGCGAGGCCGTAGAGAAAGCCTTTGTCATCGGCGGTCCAGACGATCTCGGACAAAGTGCCCGGGATCACGTCGGGCAGGTGCTCGCCGGTTTCGAGGTTCTTGACGCGCAGCTCGAACCGCTCCGAGCCATTGTCGTCGATCGCATAGGCCAGCAGCTTTCCGTCGTTGCTGACGGAGAGCGTGCCGAGCCGGAAATACTCCTTGCCCTCCGCAAGCGCGGGTTCGTCGAGGATGAGCTGATCGTCGCCGCCGGCGACGGGCTTGCGCCACCATTTGCGATATTCGCCGCCGGTTTCGAACGCGGTCCAGTACAGCCAGTCGCCGTCCTTCTGCGGCACCGAGGATTCGTCTTCCTTGATGCGGCCTTTCATCTCTTCGTAGAGCCGATCGACGAGCGGACGGTGGGGCGCCATCATGCTTTCGAAATACGCGTTCTCGGCGTCGAGATAGGCGAGCACGTCTGTATCGGTGACGTCGGGATAGCCCGCGTCCTTGAGCCACGCATAAGGATCTTCGATCGTGATGCCGTGCGTGGTGAAGCTGTGCGGGCGACGTGCCGCGATCGGCGGCTTGGGGGTCTCGGTCATGCGCGCAGACCTAGGGTGCGGGGGGCTTGGCGGCAATGGCCGGGCGAAAGCCCTCGCGTCGTCACGCGCCGCCGCATACACTGTCCGCATTCGCACGCCATCCGCAGGACCGCTTCATGTCGACCTATTCCGCCCGCCTCGCCGCCCTTCGCGAACAGCTCGCCCGCGACCGGCTCGACGGCTTCGTCGTGCCGCTCACCGATGAGCATATGAGCGAATATGTCGGCGAATATGCCCAGCGGCTCGCGTGGCTGACCGGCTTTCAGGGCTCGGCCGGAACCGCAGTGGTGCTGCCGCAGGAAGCGGCGATCTTCACCGACGGGCGTTACACCTTGCAAGTGCGCGAGCAGGTCTCCGCCGAGGATTGGCAGTTCGTCGGCGTGCCCGCGACCAGCGTGTCGACCTGGCTCGGCGCGCATACCGCCGAGGGCGGGCGGATCGGCTATGATCCGTGGCTCCACACCCGCGCCTGGGTCGCCGAAGCGTCGCAGGCGCTTGCCGAACGCGGTGCCACGCTGGTGCCGGTCGATACCAACCCGGTCGACGCAGTCTGGCCCGACCGGCCCGCGCCTTCCGACGCGCGGCTGGTTGTGCAGGACGATGCCGTCGCGGGTGCATCCTCGGCGGAGAAGCGCGCGCTGATCGCCGACTGGCTCGCCGAGCGCAAAGCCGATGCGGTGGTGCTGAGCGCGCTCGATTCGATCGCCTGGGCGCTCAACGTGCGCGGCCGCGATGTCGAGCATACGCCGGTCGCGCTCGCTTATGCGATCGTCGACGCCGACGGCACCGCCGAGCTGTTCGTCGCGCCCGAGAAGATCGACGAGGCAGTGCGCCAGCATCTCGGCAACGCGGTGCGGCTGCGCGACCGCGCCGATTTCGCCGGGGCGCTGACGGGGTTTGCGGGCAAGCGGGTCGCCGCCGATCCCGAGCGCGCGGTCGCAGCGATCTTCGATTCGCTTGAGGCGGGCGGGGCGACCATACTGGCGCTGCGCGACCCCGCCGTGCTGGCGAAGGCAACCAAGAACCCAGCCGAGATAGCCGGCCACCGCGCCGCCTCGGCGCGTGACGGCGCTGCGCTGGCACGCTTCCTGCGCTGGGCCGAGACAGCGCTGCCGGCGGGCGGCGAGACCGAGCTGTCGGCGGCGGCGAAGTTGCAGGCGTTCCGCGAAGCGACCGGCGTGTGGCTCGACAGTTCGTTCGATACGATCTCGGCGACCGGCGCGCATGGCGCCAGTCCGCATTACAAAGTCACCGAGGCGTCGAACGCGCTGATCGAACCCGGTCATCTCTACCTCGTCGATTCGGGTGGCCAGTATCGTGACGGCACCACCGACGTGACTCGCGTCATCCCGGTCGGCACCCCCACCGAGGAGATGCGCGACCGCTTCACCCGCGTGCTGAAGGGGCACATCGCGCTCGCCACTGCGATTTTCCCCGCCGGCACCACCGGCGGCCAGCTCGACGGCTTCGCGCGCCGTCCCTTATGGGAGGCCGGACTCGATTACGCGCACGGCACCGGCCACGGCGTCGGCGCGTATCTGTCGGTCCATGAAGGGCCGCAGCGGATCGCGCAGCCCTTCTATCCCGGCGGCGGCCCGTCCGAGCCGCTGCGCGCCGGCATGATCCTCTCCAACGAGCCGGGCTATTACAAGGCCGGCGAATACGGCATCCGTATCGAGAACCTCGTTCTGGTCGAACCGCGTGCGATCACCGGTGGCGAGCAGGCGATGCTCGGCTTCGAGACGCTCACTTTCGTGCCCATCGAGCGGGCGCTGATCGTCGCGGAGATGCTCAGCCCGGCCGAGCGCGCCTGGCTCGATAGCTATCACGCGCGGGTACTCGCGGTGCTGGCCTCGCAGATGGACGATGCCGAGCGCGCGTGGCTTGCCACGAAATGCGCGCCGATCGGCTAAGCAGGGTCTTCTGTGGTGACGGGGCGGGCGGGTTGCTCGCCCCGCGCGCGCGCCTTGCGGCGGCGCAAATTCTCGCGCAGCGCCGCCGCCAGCCGATCCTCGCGCATTTCCTTGGTTTCACTCATCGCTTCAGCCTTGACAACGTCGCCCGGCTCGTCTCTTACGCCCGCTCCGCGATAACCGGAAATGCTGCCGTAGCTCAGTGGTAGAGCGCATCCTTGGTAAGGCTGAGGTCGTGAGTTCAATCCTCACCGGCAGCACCAGCACTTCTTGATCAGCTTGAGTGATTTTCCCCGTTAGGGGGCTGGAAGAGGATACGATCGCTTTGCTGCGGTCCCCGTGGGCAATTCGCACCCACTTCAGATAGAGCAGACGAGCATAGAAGCTGCGAGGGGAAGGTTTTCCCCTGCGGTGCGCCTCCGGTCGCCCCGTTACCCCTCTGCGGAAGGCCCGACGCGCCGAGACGAAGAGGAGAGCGGCGATTGCCGTGACGGGTCAGCGACTGCGGGAACGCTCGGGCCTCGGGCAGCGCCACGCCGAGCGCGGCGGCTGCTGGGCGGTCCTCCGGAGCCGTGAGGGACACGATCGCCTCGAGCGCCTCCAACTCGGCGGCTGGCACGGGTTCGGACGGCCCGTCCTCCAGTCGGTGCCGGATGCGCATGTTCGCCCGCTCGCGTTCCTGCCGCACGTCGATGGCGATGCGCTGCATTTGTTCGGAATAGCGGCACCGATCTCGTCCGCTTCGCCCTTCGGCCGCTCGGGTTCGGGATATTAGCAGGCTGCTGAAAAAGGCCAGGGTTTAGCGATAAAGGTGGTGTCGTCGCCATTGTCGTAGGCGAATTCGCCCTCGAGCCAGCCATCGTCGCGCAGATCGGCCCATCCGGTGCCGGAGACCTGGT
>Ga0265780_10005768_pt1 | contig 15578 bp, 24 predicted proteins | sample P1T30metagenome_FD_192432 | JGI IMG/M metagenome (GOLD analysis project Ga0265780, IMG submission 192432) | Plant litter microbial communities from East Loma Ridge, Irvine, California - P1 T30 | ecosystem: Environmental > Terrestrial > Plant litter > Unclassified | place: USA: California... | reverse complement strand
TGGTGCGGCTGGTCTGACCAGGACGACGGCCGCGACCGTCGCTGCGGCGACGAGAGTGCCGATCAGAGCAAGGTTGATCTTGGTGGTGCGCTTCATGGTTCTCCTGGCGGTCGCGGCACGGTCGTCGTGCCGTCAGGGGGATGGTCTTCCTAGGTCAGCAGCAGTCGCAGGCCTCGACCTGGCGCTCACCCGTCAGGGCCGACACGGGCGTCTTGCACGCGTCGCCGCGCCAGGCCTCGAGTCCTTCTCGGACGGCGAAGACGACGATTACGAGGCCAGCCACGGGGTCGGCCCAGGTCCAGCCGAAGGCGAGGTTGAGGACGAGGCCGAGGAGGACCGCAGCGGAGAGGTACGAGCAGATCAGGGTCTGCTTCGAGTCGGCCACGGCCGACGCCGAGCCCAGTTCGGTGCCGGTGCGACGCTCGACCAGGCTGAGGAACGGCATGATCGCGAGGCTCACCGCGGCGAGGACGATGCCGACGGGGGAGTGGTCTGGCTCGCGGATGCCGGTCAGGGCCAGCACCGCGTCGACGGAGACGTAGGCGGCCAGGCCGAAGAACGACACGGCGATGACGCGCAGTGCGACCCGTTCCCGCTTCTCCGGGTCGGGGGCGGCGAACTGCCACGCGATCGCGGCGGCGGACAGCACCTCCACGATCGAGTCCAGGCCGAAGCCGATCAGCGCCGTCGAAGAGGCGACGGTCCCGGCAGCGATGGCGACGATGGCCTCGATCACGTTGTAAGTGATCGTGATGGCGACGATGATCCGAATGCGACGTTGAAGGAGCAGCCGGCGGGCCGGCGCGAGCAGCGTGGGGAGGGTTGTCGTGGTCATGCGCCGGTTCCGCAGCAGAGGGGGACGTCGCAGCTGTCGTCGGTGCAGGGCTCTCCGTCGTCGACAGCGAGCACGACGTCGACGAGGGCAATGAGCGCCTTCGTCAGGTGAGCGTCAGCAATCTCGTAGCGGGTCGATCGGCCCTCGGGGACGGCGACCACGATGCCGCAGCCCCGAAGGCAGGAGAGGTGGTTCGACACGTTGGACCGGGTGAGTTCGAGCTGATCGGCGAGTGCGCCTGGGTAGCCAGGTTCATCGAGCAGGTGCAGCAGGATGCGCGATCGGGTGGGATCGGCCAGGGCGCGCCCGAGACGGTTCATGACGTCGACGCGCGACGAAACAGTCAGCATGTGCTGACTATACAGTTGGCGCTGACGTGATGCGACTGGCTAATCAGGGGCCGGCCTCGATGCCGCCGGTTCGATTCGCCTATTGGGGCTCGGGACGAGGCGCGGAATGAGTCGGACGAAGATCACCATGCCGACGAGTTCGACGAGGGTCTGGGTGACGACGACGACCGGAGCGAGCGACAGCGACGCCGGCAGGGCCAGCGCGAGCGGCAAGACCACGAGTGAGTTCCTGGTCGCTCCGCTGAACACCAGGGCTCGGGTGGCTGGCACGTCGAGCCGGAAGATGCGGCCGGCACCGATGCCGAGGACTGCCATGACGACGAGGAACCCGGCGTAGATCGGGACCAGTTCGAGCAGCTGCCCCAGGGAGTCCCCGACCGCACCCGCTTGCGAGGCCACGACGGTGAACAGGGTCGCCATCATCAGCGGCACCATTAGGCCCAGCATCGTCCGCTCGATCACGACACCGGATCGATGTCGCCGAGCGAGGGCCTGCACGAGCGCGGCCGCGGTGAGCGGGGCAACGATCAAGAGAAGGAAGGCTCGGGCGAAGGGGCCGACCTCGACCACAGCGACGCCCTCGGGCCCGATGAACAGCAGCAGGTAGAGCGGCAAGAGGACAATCTGCGCCAGCATCAACAGCGGTGCCGCAGCGAGGAGCCGTTCTGACGTGCCGCCGGCAAGACCGGCGAACACGATCACGTAGTCGATGCACGGGGTCAGCAGCACCAGCAGCACCCCGAACAGCAGTGCTGGTTCGTCAGCGACGAACCGGGACAGCCCGTACGCGACGAGCGGGACGACGACGAAGTTCAGCACCCCGACCGCGGCGAGGAACCGCCCGTCCCGGAGTGACTTCCCGATCGCGGCGAACGGGACACCGAGGAACGTCGCGAACAGCAGCAGCGCGAGCACAGGCTCGATCGCTCCCTCCAGGTGGTGCGCCCCCGGCACGATGAGACCGACCACGCCGGCAGCCAGGATCGCCACCAGATAGAGACCGATCTGCCGGCGTTCGAGCCAGGCAACGACCGCGTTCACGGTAGGACAGGTGTGGAGGAGAAAGGCACGTCAGTGACCGTAGAGGTTCGAGCCGCTTGAAGGTCAAGTGGCAGTGGCGGCTCTAGGGTCGCGGTGTGCGAATCTCCGAGGTCAGCAAGCGCAGCGGTGTTCCTGCGACAGCGCTCCGGTACTACGAGTCCATTGGGCTTCTGACCCCTGCGAGGGCCATGAACGGGTACCGGGACTACAGCCCTGACGTGCTCAGTCGGCTCGACCTGATCGAGGCGAGCAAGGAACTCGGTCTGCCCCTCGATCAGATCGGGTCACACCTCAGCACCATGGAGTCGACGTCCTGCACCGACGTCCGGGAAGCGCTGCGCCCACTTCTGGCCAAGCAAGTGCGACAGATCGAGGAGAAGCAGATGCGCCTCGATCGGCTCCGGTTGCGTCTCGCGCGCGCCGAGCACGGCCTGGCTGATTGCCCCGATCGGTCTGAGCGGTGTTCGACAGAGTGCGTCTTCCGTGGCAGCGCCTAGGTGGATGCCTACGCCCGGAGAAAGATGGGCATCGGGGCGGCCAGGGCACTTATGCCCCCTGGAGCTCAGAAGTACATGCGTCCTCGCGCTCCGTCCACCTCAGCCTGGCGAAGGGCTTCCGCCATCTCGGGGTCAGACCCTCCGTACTTGCGTGAGCGGGACCCGAGATCCGTGTACCTGTGCAGGACGACCCAGAGCGCCACGAGTGCTACGAGGCTAAACCCGGCTCCGATCCACCACCACATGACCCCGACCTTAACCCTCCAGCCCGAGGCGTACCGAAAGGGGATCCCTCACCGAGCTGGATTTCAGACTGATTAGTCGAAGCCGATGAACTCACACGGCCACGGGAGTGGTCAGTTCTCGCGACAATCCAGCGCTGCATCTACCTTCGCAGTGGCCCTAATTTGATGCTTTTTGGCGCTTTAGCCGAATCGGCTAAAGCACCCAAAAGCTCAAAAGGTCAATGACTGCAGAGCCCTCCTGCTGCGTCCCGTTAGCCGATCGGTCACCGGGTCGGGACAGGGTCTATCTGCGGCGAGATGTTCTTCTCGAGAAGAACGCGACGAGCCAAGCGAAAAGACAGATCGCCGCTACGGCTATGACGATGACACCGACGATGATCGCGATGTGCCATCCCGTGAGGTTTCCCAGCATCGTTCCAAGCTATCGACCTCGTGGCGAACCGCAAGCGGAGATCGCAGCCAGTGGCTTCCCTTCGGAGTGCCCGAAAGCCGATCGTCAACCGGGAGTAGGTGGCGGGTCGAGTCATGTGTGGCACACGTTGACGGGATGGGTTGGCTGAGCCTTGTGGTCGGCGAAATTCATGTGACGGTCAGATACGCCGGAAGGGCACTGACTGCTGACTGGAAGTGTCTGCCGTTCTCCTAGAGCGATTTGCCATATCGACAAGAAAGCTGAGGCCAGCTGGTCTGAGTTGCCAGGATCTGGGCATGGAAATCGTGAGTAAAGAGGTGCAGGCCGAAGTCGATGTGATCGTGGTCGGGGGCGGTGCAGCGGGGCTCAGTGCCGCCACCGCTCTTGCGCGGTCGTTGCGGTCCGTCGTTGTCGTGGACGGGGGCGACCCACGGAACGCCCCGTCGAGCCACGCCCACAATGTCTTCACGCGAGATGGAGCGGCGGCGCCAACGTTTCCCTATGACTCTCTCATGGAGGCGGAGCAAAGGGCGCTGCCCACCGCCGAGCAAATCACCAAAGCCCTGGACCTGCCTCGACCAGCCTGCTCCGGCCGGAGGCGGGGACTAGCCCAGAGGCCTCGATATTAGGTCTGCTATCGGCATCGCCTGGAGCGGAAGCGATGGGGGGCCCATTTGGACAGCAGTGGCCAGGGATTCTGCAGACCGCATATCTGCGACGTTCTTCCGCAAAGAAAGCTAGGGGAGTAGCTGCTCGAGGCCTAGTCGCCGTGGACGACGTCAGCGATCTCTTCCGCAATCTCGGCGATGGTGCCGATCGCCGTATTGCGAGCAATTTTGTCCACGAGCGACGGGGATTGTCGAGCGATCTCGTCGCGCGAGATCTCATGCCAAATGGGCAGCATTCGCTGGTCGCCGCTCACGCTCAGACCGACAATTCCGTCGAGCTCGTACTGGGGCCAGCCCTTGGCGAAGAACGACTTCGACAGGATGACGACCCCAAAGGTGCTGTGCGCCAGGCCGTAGTCGATTTTACGGCGCAAGCTGTCCCCGATCTTCAGCTCAGTCTTGTCGAGCCAGACTCTTAGACCGTGAGCACGCAGGGCGTCGGCAAGTGGCTCGGCCACGGCTTCCTTGTCCTCGCTGGCGTGCGAGATGAATACGTCCCACGTCTCGCCGTTTTCGTCCAAAACGGTTGGGGAACGTTCGTGCTGGATTCCACTCAATGAGCTGGCGCGCGCTGTCTTCGCAACGGGGAGTGGAGGCGGCTCCGTAATCGCCGAATGCCGAACGCTTGTAGCACGAAACCCCATTAGGTCGATAGTGAGGTACCAGCTGCCGGTACGCGGCACAGTGATACGGAAGGGACTCTTGTGCACCTGGCCACCGCCGGCAACTTTGTGAGAGCGGTTGTTCTTGAACGCGCTGAAGTTTGTGCTGTCCATGAGACGGACGTTGGCGGCGGTGCTGAGCGTCACCACGATGGTCGAGCCCTTCTCGAGCCGGTTCCAGTGGTAGCGGATGAATTGGGGGCCACTCGGCATCGGCTGCCTACCTGCCTAGCGATTCGATTAGGGTCCGTAGGCGCCTTGCTCCCTTGTCCGAGACATCGTGGGCCATGGCATAGGACGCCGCGGCATCCGCGTCAATGCGTCCGGCCACTGCCAAGTCACTCAGCACGGTCCGGGCGTGCCGCTTCTCATGCGACCCTGTCCAGCCATTGTTGCCGCCGAAAAAAATCGCCCGGTCGAGCGCCTCGGAGACGTCCGCGTCCAGAGCGCTGGCGCTCGTTGAGCCATCGAGTAAATTCACTGCTCCGACAGCTGCTGCCCATTCACTGAGCGGAAACACGTCGGTTTCAACCACCACGAGTGAGTAACCGCGGGCCAGATCCAGTGCGAGCTCCAGGGTGCGTTCAACGGGGACGTAGGCGAGTACGGGGCCATGGCTAAATCGCTTCTTGCCCTGCGGAGTCGCTTGCCCGCCGCTTTTGGCGATCTCTTCGAGCGCCCCCATGCCCCGTGCGTTTTGGAAGGTGTTAGTGACTAGGAGTGGCGATTTGCCTTCGATCTTGCTCCGCTGCCAGACCCAGTCCGCGGCGAGTTCCGCCGCCTCGCTCCAGGGGCGTGTCGGATCGTTGTCGGGTACCCAGGCGGCAGCTTGCGGGGCGGTGGTCACGCGGACCTCTTTCTCGGGAGCGGGGGCGTGCGATGTGTCCATCGTGCCAGCAGGCTCCGACATCAGGTCGACGTCAACTGTCTGCAAGACGCAGGTGGGCTTTGCTCTTGCAAGCCAAATGGCTCCCGTCGCGTGGCTAGCCCAACCTAGAGCGATCACGAGCGGGCATAATAAAAATTATTAGTCCGTCGTCCGTCGAGCCATCTCGGAGCAATGTCTTCGCACGCCCGACCTCCCGCATACGGCGTCACCAGCGGTGTAGGTGCTTGATGAGTGATATGACCTCCCCAACATCTCCGCCGTCTTCAAGCCAAGACGCCGGACTTTTGCGCCCGTGACCCACAAGGTCTTCCTGGCGAGTCGCAAAGAATCGGCCCGCCGTCCGCCAGTCCCAATCACGAAGCAGCGGAATGATGGATTCGAGGTGCGGCAGTGTGCAACCGACGGGTCGTGTGTTGAACTGCCAAATCGGAACTCGCAATTCGCCGGCTATGTCGACGGCCATCAGCCGGTCCTCACGAACGGCAGCCTCGATCTCATCCATCGTGAGACGGAGGAATGTGGCTGCGTCCTCCAATGAAGACGTTTCCGCCGCGGCGGTCAGCCACCATTCCATGGCGCTCAGTTCTAGCGAGCCGCGCGCAACTGAGGCCTCAGCCTCGGCCAGTTCATGCTCGGTGAAGGCGCCTGAGGATACGAGGAAGGCCCGGTTTGGATCGTCGGACGGAGGTCGTCGCACCGGCTCGAGGCTGCGGGCGAACGCTAGAAGACCGTCGAGAAGGTACTCAGTATCGGCCTCCAGGTCGCGAAGCGCTCTCACGAGTTCCAGGGCTTTTTGATTCTGTCGGCTGTCTGCTTCAAGTGACATGGAGGTCATGCTGCCAGTCACAACCTCATGTCAACGCAGTCGTATCGCTGCCAACCCATGATCTGGCTCATTTATGAGTAAGAATGAATATGTGGACTTGCGGCGTGTCGTCATGAGTTGACGGTTGACGGCGCGGTTGGCCGCGGACGCGGCATGGCCTCGCCGCGCGACGTCGATGCGCCGCCGTTCCTGATGCTGGCATGACCTGTAGGCGCATGAGCCGACGGCCCTAGCTCGAAAAGAGTCGCTTAGGGACGAAGGGTTAGAGCACGGTTCGGCAGAACCGATCGCAATAATTGAGGCTTACCGAGGCCCAAATCGAGACCCCTTGAAATGAGACGGACGCAGTCGATTCAGGGCGCCTGTCTCGGCCTGGCGGCAGCGTCGTCGGGCTCCTCAGCCACCGGAGCCGTCAGAGCTGCGGCGCCGATGCCGCTGACGGGCCGCCTGCGCTGACGGAAGCCCGAGCACGCCGGCGATCTCCGACCAGGACGACGGTGTGGCGGATGATCGCAGCTCGGCGATGGAGGCGTCAGTAAGGTCCTCAACGGCTCTCCGCGCCACGACGAGCCCGCGGAGTTCAGCGAGGGTGGATGGCTGCCTAGGCCGAGTGCAGCGCAACTCGCCGACTGCCATGGCGACGAGCGCATCGGGATCGTTCATGGTGTCGAGGGTCCTCTCGCTTGGGGTGCACGGCGTACAGAACGAACGCTTCGGCGACCGCGTACCGGCGATGACGGCGAAAAACGGTCCGCGTGACTTCATCAAAATACCTGATCAGGCTAGGGATGAGCACGGCAGGGCGTGAGTCCGTACCGGCGATCGCTCAGGCGCGTTGTCATCGCCGGTACGCGGGAATACACGCCACAGGCCGCTTGGTTGCTGGATTTTGAGGGGGAGAGATGGAGAAAAAAGAGAAGAAGCACCGTGGGTACCTCTCTTTTCGTAAAAGTACACATGCGCATGCGCACGCATAGGGGTTTCTCCTGCCGGGTGGTACCGCCGGTACGCAACGTCTCGATGCCCATGCCTGTGCGGATCGGAGCGCACCGCGGATGCCTTTGCGAAACGGTGCGGCCAGAAGAGTCGCCCCGCTCGGACGAGCTATCAAGTGCTTGACCAGGACTTTTCCAGGCCACGCCGGCGTACCACCGATTCGGTACGCCCGGTTACTGGGAGAGGCCGAGACGACGCCCCCCCGCGAGCTACAGCTGCGGGAGCTCCGTCGTCGTCCAAGGCGAAACGAATGGCCCGCAGACCGCACGGGGGTGCGATCTACGGGCCACTGGGCTGAGCGCGCCACCCGGATGGTGGCGTGGCTCGACACTCAGCCCACCGACGGTGGGTGAGCTGTGCGGGGTGGTCTAGCCACCCCCGGTCTCTAGCAGGGACGCAGTCCGCCGCTGCCGTTGCTGGTGAGGCATCCGCCGCCACCGCCGGGTCCGACCGTTCCGCCGCCGCCTCCCGGTCGGGGAGCAGAGGTCGGAGCGGGCGCAGGGGCCGGGCGGACAGCAGGAGCGGGACGCGGCGCAGGGGGCCGAGCCTCGGCTGCCACCGCTTCCACCACCGGACGGTGACCTTCCCCTGTAACCTCTGGCGCCGCGCCAACTGCCTCCGCTTCGGCGGCCACGCGGGCAGCCTCGGCTTCCGCAGCCCGTCGGGCAGCTTCCGCCTCGGCGCCGGTCCGTTCGGTTTCGACCTAGGGGGGCGACGCGGGTGCGCTCATCCTCCTTGTCCGCGCGCGGTGGCATTCGTGTGGAGCGTCTTGGTGTCGGCGGTGACCTTCTTGGTCGCGGCCGAGCTGGTGGTCAACGCTCCGCAGCTAGGCCAACGTCGGAGGGCCGACCTACTCTCGCCGTCGTGGGTGTGAGCGGATCAGGAGACGCAGCGCGCTCGGCGCTGAGGCGCCGACCGCTGGAGCACCCGTACGCGATCCCTGCCTTCGCTGGCTCGCAGGGGCTCTGGCTGATCCAGGTCGGCCAGGCCGACCCGCTCGGCTACGTGAAGAGCCGCACCATCCGCGGCGGCTACGTCTACGACGTCTACGCGCACTGCCGCGACGACGCCGGCGGCCGGCCATGGGTGCACACGGCGGCGTCGTTCAACTCCGCCGTGGCGTGGGCCGTGCAACACGACCCTGAGATCCGCGCGGTGATCGCTCGATCGACTCCCGAGCCTGACGTCTGGCCGCCGCCGAAGTAGCCAGCCTGCGCCGGCGGGGCTCACTCGCCTGCGGCGACGTCGTCCTGCGGAGCGACGACCGAGATCGAGGCGGTGACGATCAGCTCGTTGTACGAGATCCCGTCCCGGACGATCACGGGCGCGATCGCTGCGACGACCGGCGCCGGCCTGGTGTCGACGGTGAGGGCGGCTGGGCCGACCTGGCGTGCCTTCGTCGATCGGTACGGAGCGATCTCTGCAGGTGAGACGCTCGCGTCGCGCTCGTACAGGCTGGTCACTGTCGTTCCTCTCGGCGACCGGTGGCTGCCGCGGCCCGGCCGCGACGGTCTGAGAGTAGGGCCTCCTCGCACGCACCGCCATGCCCATGACGAAGCCCCGCAGCCAGGGACGGCTGCGGGGCTTCTGTGGTGTCGGGCCCGAAGTGTAGGTACCTACACTTCGCTCGCCTCGAGGGCGGCGCGCAGCTGATCGGTGCGTCGGTTCACCACGATGGTCCGCGCGGCGACGGCGATCGAAGCCACAGAGCTGATGGCCATCAGCGCGCCGACCATCTGGTTGTCGCCAGCGATCAGGATCACCGCGCACACGAGCACGACGGTGGACAGGGCGATCTGGATGGCCGGCCAGGTGTTCGTCATGCGACGAGCCTACGAGCTGGGTTCTCCCGTCCGTCGCGCCGGCCTCAAGGGCTGAGCAACCTTCACCGTCTGCCAAGATGTTGCCCATCATGAACAAGCCCCTCATCTCGCTGGCCTCGGTGGCCCTCGTCGCAGCTCTCGGCCTCACTGGTTGCAGCGGCTCCGGCTCTCCTGACTCGTCCAACGCTGACTCGAACGCCGGATCGAGCAGCGCGCCCTCTGCAGAGGCGACTCCCGAAGCAGCTGCGGCACCCGACCTCGCCGGCACGTGGAAGCAGACCAACTCCGGTAGCGACGACGCCTATCAGGCCGCCGTCATCACCGGTGACACGATCACCGTCAACTGGGTCAGCGACGGCGGCGACACGGAGTCGGTCTACTGGGTCGGCACGTTCACGCCTCCCACTGACGACGCTTCGCCGTACACCTGGACGTCGACCCGTGACGCGGCCGCGACTGACTCTGCGATGCTCGCTTCGACCGATGACTCGAAGGACTTCACTTTCGAAGAAGGCGAGGTTAGCTACAAGGCCAGTGCCATGGGCACCACCACCACCGTGCGCCTCGAAAAGGAGTAGCTAACCGCCTCCTCACGTCACGCCCACCCGTCTAGAGGCCTCACCGCGCAACCCTCTCGGCGAGGCCTGTCAGGTGAGCCACGAGTCGGCGCGATGCAAGCCCCTGCGGCGTCACGACTCACCGGCTTCGCTACCGCAGGCCGACATTGACCAGATGCGTCGCGTAGCCGTTTGCTGACTGCACGGAGCCGTCCGCTCGGTATACGAAGAGGGCAACATGTCGACTGGCGAACTGCTGGGCTTCTCGCGTGTAAGTGCCGCTCGTGAAGAACAGTGCCTGCTTGTTTTGCGAGCGAGCCACGCCGAACAAGGCCTGGATAGCTGGCGCTCCTACAGAGCCGCGATAATGCTTGACCTGAGCAACGTAGCCGCTGCTCATCACGTCGATCCCGCCGTCCTTCGACTGGCGCGTGACTTGTGCGTCGACGCAGCCAAGATTGCGCATGTATTGGGCGGCGAAGTGTTCGGCCTCCTGCCATGTGCTGGGGCCTCGGCTCCCCGTCTGCGTGACGAGGCTGTATCGATTCGGGGACGGATTGCGGTTGATGATCGCGATGAGGACGATGAAGGCCACAACGGCAAAGATGATGATGTTGGCCAGCGTCTGCCCCTCGAGTCCCATCTGCCCACGCTAGTGGTCTAGATCACCTTCCAGGGATCGAGCGGCGGGCCCCTGAGCTTTGCTGTCAGCGTCACATCCTGTCCGCCAGCAGATCGTCGAGCGCGCCAAGCGCGCACCAGTAGGCGGCGACCTCCTCCGGCTCTGAGTGCGGGTCGCACTCTCGACGGAGGACGAAGAACTCGAACCGGTCACGGAGCTTAGGCGCGCTGATCATGCCACGACGCTCTCGCGACTCGAGGCGGCGGAGCCTGCGTCTCCACAGGCTGCCGCGACCTGGCGAGCTGAGCCCGTTCCTGTGGAGGAGCCACCACATCTACGCCGCGCTCTTCGCTCTGGCGCTCATCGCACTCGCGGTCGTGGGCTCGTTCCTGGCCGTCCGCGACGGCGACGCGTGGGTGATCCCCTTCCTCCTCGCCCGCGGCGTCCTCGGGGTCATGCTCCTGCGCGTCCCGATCGGCGCCTAACGCGACGCCTGGCGCCGCCGCCGAGCACTGACCACCGAGGAGAGACCATGACCACCGACGCCGACGTCCTCGCCGCCTACCTACGGGCGGCACCCCGCAGCGCCGCAACGCCGGCCACCCCTGACACCTGGCACCTCGGGGACGACGTCTGCTTCAGCTGTCGAGGCACCGATCGTGTCATGGACCTCAGCGCCTACAGCCATTACCGAGAGTGCGACGGCTGCGAAGGGACCGGCACGCCGATCGATCACTGACACCGAGCACCGACTGACACCCGAGCACTGACCCCTAAGGAGAGACCATGACCCGCATCGAAGACCTGCTCGACGTCGCCACGCGATCGGCTGTCGCCACAGCTGCTGCTCAGCCGACCGCTGACTCGCTGCCGCTCGACGCCGACGAGTACGACGCCTTCGCAGGCGAGCGACCGCGGGAGCGGCAGTAGCCAGCTGCGCCCCACGTCCCACTCCCCCAGCGGACCCCGTCGCCCATCTCGGCCGGCGGGGGTCTTCTCTGTCTGCCCCGCCCCTGAGAGGATCAATCATGAGCATGTCGCATGTTCCCGCTACGGTCCCACCCGTGAACCAGCCCTTTGCCCTCGGCCATGCAGCACAGCTCGCTGCCTTCCAGATCGGAGGAGAGGAGCGCTTCCTCTGGGGCCTCGACTCAAGGACAGGGGCGATGTTCTTCCTCAAGGAGAACGCCGGCCACGATCAACACGACCATGTCGTCGCCAACGTCGTCTGTCCGGTCCCCGGCTGCGGCGCCGCTCTGACGACCGTCCACAGCACCGTCAAGCGCGACCACCTCAGGCACGTCGTCAAGGACACCGGTGGCCACGGTCTCGAGTCGTTCTTCCACGCGCAGGGCTGCGCCCTCGTGCACAGCTGGCTGACCAAGCGCTACCCAGGGTGCACCGTCATCCGTGAGGAGTACACGAACGCCGAGGGAGAGCGCCGTGCCGACGTGCTCATCACGGCTCCGTCGCTGGAGAAGATGGCGTTCGAGGTCCAGTACTCACCGCTGACTCACGACGCCTGGACTGAGCGCCACGACTCGTACCAGGCTCAGGGGATCCAGGACGTGTGGCTGTTCGGCCATACGGAGAAGCAGCTGAAGCTCGACGTCGCAGGCACCCTGCGCTCGAAGCCCGCGCTCGAAGCCGTCACGGCGACTGGCGTCGCGGTGCTCTTCATCAACCCGACCACCGAGCAGCTCGCGATCGCGGTCGAGTGGGCGAACCGGTACAGCTGGAGCCACGGATGGGTCTCGCCGGCCGACGTCCCGATCATCGGCAAGGCCTCCGGGGCGCGCATCGAGGTGTTCCCGCTCACCGAGTTCACGCTCGGCCCGTCGTTCCTTACCTCGCCGCGGATCGCTGAGCTCACCGACAACGCTGCTCGCCTGACGGCTGACAACGACGAGCAGATGGCCATCGAGCGCGGCATGCGAGAGCGCGCTGCCGCCGACAAGGCTCGGCAAGAGGCGAACATGGCCGCCGCCGCGGAGCGGAAGAAGCAGCAACGCATGGCCTTGGCCGCCGAGATCCGGACGGCGCTTGACATCCCTGGGGCCTGGGCGCCAGGTCACCCCGCCGTCGGCCTCATCGAGACCTACCTCGCGAAGTACTCAAGGCGGAACCTCGGCGTCGTCCATGCGCCCGGAGGCGGGGGTGTGATCCCCGAGAGGTGGCAGTGCGTCGCGTACTTCCATCGGGTCGCTGGGCAGACAGCGAGCTTCGACACCAGCGAGGTCGCCGGGACGCTCCGCGAGCACAAGGTGCGTCTCGAGAAGGGCATCTTCAACGTCATCGGCCGCTGGCTCCACCAGCTCGTCGACGACGGCTTCCTCTTCGAGGACCGCAGCGGCACGTACTCGACCTACGAGCCGACCTTCAAGGGCACGTGGTGGTAACCGTCGTCGCCCCCTCGATGAGACCCCTGTCGCCCTTCCCGGGCGGCGGGGGTCTTCTCTTTCGCGGCCGGCCCGGTACCGTCGCCGCTATCGCCACTCCCTCACGCGGAGGATGCAGCGCCAGCGGTCTCGACATACCGTCGGGGTCATGGACGACACGACGAAGCCGAGCCCAGAGGGTCCCGCCGACGCCGCCGCAGACTCGAACAGCGCCGAGGAGGATGACTCCAACAACAGCGTCGCACTCGGCGTCGTGTTCGCGTCCGTTGGCTTCACGCTCGTGATGACGCTCGACACCCCCTGGGCGGGCGCGCCGATGCTCGTGCTTGGGATCTACTTCTTCGGCAAGAGCTTCATGGACCAGCAAAAGAAGCGCCGCGGCGCCGACTCGGCCGGCGAGGTCTGAGACGCGCACCTGCTCGAGCCGGACCTGACCCCCTCACCCTCGTCGGGTGCGGGGGTCTCTCTTTTTTCCAGGCGCCGCTGACGCGACGCCGAGGCGGCGGACTGTCCCGGATGGCGCTGTTGAGCGCGCCGGCACTGAGGCTTGTTCCGGGGCTGTTCTCGGGCCTTGTCCGGCCCGATCGTGTCCATATCGCGGCCACGGAGGGCCGCGTTCTCCAGGACCAAGCCGCCTCGGCGGCTGTTTCGACCGGATCGTGGCCAGGGCCGGGCCAGTGTCTGGCCACGATCCGGTCAGTGACCCAGAAGAGCACCTCTGAGGGCCCTCCGACCCTCGGCTAGGGCCTCGGAAGCCTCTGGGCGACCAGTTCCTGGTCACTTCCGGGCCGCAGCCGGTCACAGATGGTCACTTCGTGACCGCAGAGTGACCACGAAACGGCCACAGATTCCCGTCGTCGAGACGACGGATGAGACCGATCTGAAGGGCAAGAGTGGGCGGAGGCGGGGCGCGATGGAAGCGCGATCAGGGGCCGGCCGAGAGACCATCTGGAGCAGCCTCAGCGCATCGTCGTCCAGCACTCGTTCATGCCTCTCTTCGCTGGCTCCTCCTCGCTGAGTCGCCCCAGATGCTCTCTCGGAGGGTGCGAGAGGACGACCCCATGGAGCATCGACATCGCGGAACTGACGGGCCGCGACCCCGCCCCCGCTGAGGGGATCTCCACCAGGTCGGTGACCCCTTGGGCCGGCGGCCGAGGGAGAGGGCCCAAGCAGGGCAGAGGCGCGACCGGCGGCCAGGGCCGCCACCAGATGAGGCCGCTCGGCACGCGGAGCGATGAAGCATCAGCCGTCCCCCGGTGCTTCGCCCCGGCGGCATGGACGCGCAAGCAGGCGCGGCGAGCAAGTCGCCACTTGAGCCGAGGAGCCCGATGGAGCGAGAGCGCCGTGACGTTGCAGCGACCGGGGCGCACTGTATCCCTGCGGGAGAGCAACAGGCGCCCTGAGGCGATCGCAACAACAGGGGTGTGAGGGCGTCGAGGCCGATCAGAAGGGCACCCTCTGGATGCGGAGTGACGGCGCCCCCGGGGCGGAGCTGGGACTGGTCTGGTGACCAGTTCTGTGGCGTCGGTGGTGACCGAGATCCGGGGCGGATTTCGTTACTCGGCGCACACGGTCAAGAGGCTTCGCGCGCGCCTCGAGGCGGAGGCGGAGAGGGGGCGATGAGGTAGCCAGTTCTGCAGCGGTGTGAGGGGCTCAGAGGCGCGGTCTGACGACCGAGGTAGCCACCGGTTCTGAGGCGGTCCTGGTCGCTCCACAGTCGCGACCAGATGGGGCATAAGGAAGGCACCCAAGAGCCGCCTGGGCGGCTGCTGCCAGAGCCACCGGAGCCTCCTTCGTCGGCGCCGGAGATGAAGCGAGAGTGGCAACTAGGGAGGCCGCGGCTTCGCCCCGTCCTGCGCAGGTGTGAGACCGAAGGCAGCCGCGTCCCCGCGTCTGCGTCAGGGTTTGAAGAGAGCCTGAGCCACTTCGTGTCGCAGCCTCTGCCTCGCTGCGCTCGAGGTTTTCAAATTGAGCCACCTCCTTCGGAGCCGTTTGAAAACCAAAACCCCGACTTTCCAACGAATATGAGTGCCACTTTTCAAACCCCGCCCTTCGGGTCCTGCGGATTCCGGTGTTTGAAAAGAGGGTGTTAGAGAACTCATATTCGCTGATCACAACTGCATTGTGACCACGATCCCTCGCTGAAGCTCCGGATGCGTGGGAGAAGAACGAAGAGCATAAGGGGGGGTGGCTCAGAGCGGCGTTTCTTCCATCGCTGCGCTCGTCAGAATCTTGCTCTGAGGTCGGCACAGCCGACACCCCTTCGTCCGCCCCACAGCCTCTCGCTTCGCTCGGTCTGCGTGGCTTCCTCACCCTCGTCGCTGCGCTCCTCAGGCCCTTACTGCGTCGCTGCGCTCCTGGCTCTCAGTCGCCCCGTCGGGGGCGCCTGCGAGTGCTTTCCGGCCCTGCCTCTCCTCCGCTGCGCTCCCCCGTTGCACGTCCGGCTGACGCGTCCTGCCGGCCGCTGAGCCCAGACGCGGCGAGACGCCGCCGTGCCTGCCTCTGGCGCCGCTTCCGCGGACCGGCGCGCTGCGCCTCCGAGAGCGCCCGAGGAGGGGCTGTGGGGCGGTGAAGGAGGGGCTGCCGCCTCTGAGCCATCACGCCGCTTCGCGGGGGTCGTGGTGAGGCTCGGAGGCGATGGGGCGATGAGGTCGGCGGTGCCGACCCGGGGGTCGGTTCGATGTCCCTCACGGGTCCCGTGAGTGTGGACCGAGGACGACCCTGCAAGACCGATGGAGCGAGGAGGCGAGACGCCA
>Ga0265780_10005767_pt1 | contig 15578 bp, 7 predicted proteins | sample P1T30metagenome_FD_192432 | JGI IMG/M metagenome (GOLD analysis project Ga0265780, IMG submission 192432) | Plant litter microbial communities from East Loma Ridge, Irvine, California - P1 T30 | ecosystem: Environmental > Terrestrial > Plant litter > Unclassified | place: USA: California... | reverse complement strand
GTTGTGGAGTGGCGGCAGCAGTTGGACGTAGGTGGTGAAGTGGAGAGGGAAGGGAAGGTCGACGGTGAAGGGCCGGGGTTTTGTAGAGGAGAGTAATAGACGGGCGGACAGCTGAGTAATGGATGATGGAACGGACTGGAGAGGTGAAGGATGAGGTGTCGCCTGAGCAGCCGACTCACTGCTGCTCACTGCTCAGATCAGGTCAGTGCCACAGCGAGCGCTGCCCTGGCCTGTCCGTCATCGCTGGCGTCAATGCGAGTCTATGATAGTCCGCCTTGCCGATGCCGAGTGTCGCCGGTCAAACCTCCGACCACGCCGAGGACCATGCCTAGCGAGCCCTCAAATCCTGTATCAACCCTGATTCGATACCGGAGTCGCAAAAGAAAAGCCTCCTACCATCCACTGCCATCCATCTCATTCGATCATGTCCCGTGCCTTGTGCCTGATGCGCTTCGTCACCGCCAATCGGCGTCCGCTTGCCCGCCCCGACAAGCGTCCGACGAGCCTCGACCCGACCGATCGTGGCGCGAAACATCAAAAGCGCCTTGCACGCCATCCTTTAATCACCTCCATCTCATCTCTACCTAGCTTCTACTCCCGCTGCTGACAAGTAGTGCTGAACACACCTCGAACATCCCTTTCGACATCTGCTGCACCTTCTGTGCAGCATTGATCTCTTACTGCTAAACTATGCCAGCAATGATCTCTCCACCAATACGAATGCAACACGCATGAGTCGTGGCGCTGGTAGCCACGTGTTGGAGATAAGCCGTCCAGTACAGCCTCAAGATATCACCGGCAAGGGTTGATACCGCGCGAGCTCCCAGGCTGCGCTGGCTGCAACTGCACATCATTTGAGCCCAAAAGCACACAATTAGTACTGTATGCACTGCTGATGCCGAGCCCCGCGCCTACTGTATGCTGCAACCGCCCGTTTCACTCCACCCGGCCTGAAGATGAGACGACGCGTGCTGGTAGCATCGTTGAAGAAACCCTTGAGCGCGCGGCTAGATCGCATGTTGTTCATGCAGATGCAGCAGCGTTTGCACTGGATTGGAACGTCTTCTCATCCTCCTGCATAAATGGACTCTCTCGGATGACTCTTCACGTATGCGGCTCCCGTTGATGGTTTCACTGGCACCAGCGGCACCGTAAAAAGCCACGGTTTACTCCGGACCAAATAGTGACAACCGGACTCTGGGCAGTTTTGGCATGCTCTCAACATGATCAACCGGAGCCAAATCCATGTTGATAATCCTCTATAATTGACCCTCTGATTGGATGCCTGCGGTTGATCACGTTGAGATCATCAAGGATACGCGCATACATGCAAGCATGCAACTAAGCAAGCAGATCACCTGTCCAGGTCGGGACGGATCTCGCTAATGGAGGGAGATGAACATGCTGTCTTAAGACTCCAACAGTACACCAGAAAATCATCATAATCAATCTCAACAGACTAGTTCCTCTATAACAGCGGCGATTCTCCCACATACCAGATCACTACGACAATATTGTATGTAGCCTGTCTTCAGCCACCGCCACATGATCGGCAACTTACAGCACTTCAATATGCAGGTGTTATCCGAGCCGACCGGAGCCGTAGCCGATCAGGGTCTGGATCTCGCTACAGCCACTTCACTTCACTCCTTTCTTGTCACCTGCCCATCGAATCGAGACCATACTCTTTCATCTCCCTTGCCTCGAAACCACTAAGGATGCGAGACATACAATTCGGCCTTTGTTGTCGGACATCTTGCATGCATGTCTTCCTTGCAGATGAGGAACACAGCTTTGCTCTGTCAACTGCTGTCTGTCTGTCTGTCCGCCGATCTCTCCATGCAAGCTTAGCATCCTGCTCACTTGATAAGTATAGTCTTTTTATTCATTCCTTTCTCAAGTCATCTGATCTGCATGAATTGGAGTGCCATCATGACAATGACCGCAAGTGTTTGTGTTGAAGTGTAAAATGATTTGCCGCTGCCGACGAGACCGGGTATAGCTTTAGGCAAATGTGACGCTGATGATCGTTGATAGTAGGGCTTGAATACTTCGAATGAACAAGGAAGCCCTATAGTCATTCGGTGCCAGAGAACAGAACGACCATCCAAACGGCGTAGCAAGACAATGTCACAAACCCAGAGCGATGCAATGATGAGTATACGGGTCATGGCCGTCAACTTCACTATGGGAATTTGATCATCATTCCTACGACGCGCTGACCTCGTTGTAACATCGCTCAGCTCCATCGTCAAATGCCGTCCCTCTGAGCAGTCAAACAAGCAGATGCATGACGCGGTGCTATCGTTGAGATTAAAATGCAAGCTTCACTCTTCCCCGTCATCCGCTCAGTGAGGTTGAATATTGGTAGTGAGCCAATGGGATCATTCTGTCTCCGCTTTCCCGTGAGTGAGTGCAATCTCTTTTCAACCGTTGACTGCGTCTCGTGAAGTGAGAGGCGCCGCACAGCGCCAAGCCATATGCACTCTTGTTGCTGTTGTCGCCTTGACACCGCCGCGACTTGCCACCACACCCCTACACTTAGCTTCAACGCGACCGGTTCACGACTACGCGACCACCATCAGTACCACGCAACGATGTCGTCCGACAGCGAGACTGAATACGCCAACTGGACTCCCGAAGAGCTCATGCGCGACTACCGCGATGAGATGAAGCGAGACATCCTCGTGCGTGTCATGGAGTGGTACACCAACATCGAAGTCCAGGAAAAGATCAACGCCAATCGCACCGACGGCAAGACCATCCAAAACCCCAACTTCTACGCCGAGATCAAACGCAACGTCGAGAACATCGCCCTGCGCGATGGCCGTCTGCCGACCGAGTACAGACTGCAGTGGGACAAGCGTCGGATCGCCAACCTCGAGGCGCGCTTTGGCACCGACAACGTGACTATTAAGATGATGCGCCAACATCTCCATGTGAGGGAGGGTACGACAGGTGAGTTCACTTCTCTAATCACTGAGATCCATCACTACAACGAATGGAGTAACTTGCTGACAACGCAACAGCCCCAACCCTGAGCTCACACCCAAGTCCGGAAGATCTCGAGGCGGCCCGGCCTGAGAATGGGAAGACACTCCAGAAAGGCCACGAGACCAAGGAGTACTGGTACAAGTTCCTCGCCGCAGTCGATATCCACGGCGTCGAAAAGATGCGTTCAGTGTACGAAATGGCAGCCTGCACTTTCCGCGACGAAGTCCAGAAGGCCAAGCGTATCGTCAGACGCCTCGACGAGATCGCCGAGATCGAAGCCAAAGGCGGCGTCATCCAGCAGACCTACTTCCCGTCCCCTGCGCTACAGCCTGGCCAGCAGATTTACGTCTTCGTCCCAGAGACCCCGACTGTCATCCCCAGGAGTCGTGCCAAATCCGCATACCGCAAAGCTGCGTCAAAGACTAAGGGAAAGTCTCCCGTCGCACTCACCCCCGCTATCACTCCCAAGGAGACCACTCCCTCCACAGCTCCAACCAGCAAACCCACCACGACCCTCCTCTCCCCGCACATGAAACAAACCCTCTCCTACCTCCGCAACCAGCTCCTCGCCAACCCCTCAAACCTCCCACCCCTCGCCTCCCTCGCCACCAGATTCGACCACCCCCTCCTCTGCGCCGACCAAACCGTCCGCGAGCGCGAAAACTTCGAATCCTGCGAGACCCGCCTCCTGATCGAGGACTGGCTCACCTGGTGCGACGCCACGGGCGACGCCATCGTCGAACGCCACGGCAAAGCCCGCATCGCGACCTGCCTCACGCACTGCATCCGCTTGTGGCGGGAGCAGGTTTGGTACGAGGAGCAGGCCGGCGCGGAGCATCTGGGGGAGAGTTTCTTGACGTATGCTATGGCGAGGCTGGAGGATTTGGAGGGGATCGATGCAGAGGTTGAAGATGAGTTGAGGGCGTACGATGAGGCTGCGGCGCAGGGGCAGGCGGATGAGAAGATTGAGATGAGTTGTTTGGAGGGTTCTGATGAGGGGAGGTGGTGGGGTTGATTGGTGGGAGAGGGTGTCGCTTCCTCTCTATAAGCGTGCTGTCGTTGTTCTCGTTGCTGTTGCTTGCTTGCTTGCTTGCTTGCTTGCTTGCTTGCTTGCTGCTTGCTGCCGTCGACTTTCGACTCCGCTTGGTTGATGAGTGTTGGACACCGAGCGAGGGCTGACGGAACGACGAAGCATCAAAGGTGACATTGGGTAAACTCATCGATACCCTGAACCTGGTTTTTGCACTTCTGGCCTTCAGGATTGGCTACCATTCTCGGTCTGTTGTTGGAGTTTGGAGTTTGGGAGTTTTGGGTGGGAGTTCGAAAACGATACCCTTGCGATCCGAGCAAACGGCTCGACGCACCTGTTCGGATTGCGGTATGATTCAAGGCTGTCTTTAGCCTAGTATAGGCATAATTAATCGTTACAGTTTCGTTTCATTGTTCCTACGTGAGGTGCTTGGGTTCTTGAAGCTTCATGTTCAGCGAGACAAGTCCGGCTGGCTGGGTGGAAGTCGCGTTACTCTACACTTTCAATTCGTGCATTTGCTTGTTGGTCAAAGCCTGTATGTATGTATGTATTGTGGTCTTGCATGTATGAGTATCTCGGTCTGAATCAATACATATCGGTCGTTTGTGTAGATGTGAGGTTGATGTTCGGTCAACGGACGAGACTCTCAAGCATCACATCGTTCTTCTTTCCAGCTTGTTCTGTGAACATCGAATCAAAACACCAAAAGCGACTATATGATATCCACATGCACATTAGAAAGAATATAAAGAAACAGATCTCACCTAGATACACCCAAGAATATACCGAGAAGAGACTTCCAAGTATAGATGGCCATTTGAGACCAGTAGAAGATGTTCGTGATCTGGCACTTAACCCCAACCCTAACCCTACACAAAAGCCATGTCCCAATGTATCTCTCAACAACTCATCAATCGTTACGGAACTCTGAAGTCCTGAGATATATGTGGCTTTCACGTCCCAAATTAAAGTGAGCCTCTGTTCGGCTGTATGATGTCGCACATTGCGTTATGTGACAGATCTCCGACCACGGCAAGATCACATACAGATCGCAGAAACAAAGCAGAGTACTGGGTATTGTCTATACTCAATATCTCTAATCCTACTCCTTCTCGGCCGTCTCAGCCGCCTTCGGAGGTCCCTTGGGTGGCGGAGGCAAACCTGCCGCAGGCTTCGGTGTTGAAGACCCAGACTCCATCTCCTTGCTCTTCTGCTCGCCTTCGGCGAAATAATCGTCCAGACCCGCCACCGGCGCATGTGCTCTGACTTTCTTGGACTTCCCAGGCGGCGGCCCTGCTGATCCTGATCTCGGGGGAGGTGGTGTAGGGATGCTGAGCGGCAGGTTGGCGGGCACAAGGAATTCCGCGGAAGGAGCACCAGGCAGTGACGGATCGGTAGCGCCATTAGGGTCGAAGGACGACTTCTCGCCGTACGAAGCATGGGCCGGCTGTCCAGCTTCGAACAGCGTCTCGCCCGGAGCCTGCGGCGGCTCCGTCAGGGCCGCAGGAATACGATGCAGCGCGCCATAGCCCAGCACACAGCCCAGCGCGCCCTCGCCGCCCCAGTTCTTCGCAGGAGTGATAGTGATCATCCGCGTCACGTCGTACTCGCTGTTGTACACGTACAGCCTCAGCGGGCGGTTCATGAACTCCTCCACCAGCTCGCCCAGCCCGGCGTCGCCGCGCAGAACACCCTCTGGCGACCCTATGACATAGTCGCTATACGGCAGGAACCCAGCAACATCGGCCGGCGAGTTCGGCATCACGTCCAGAATGTGCCAGACGTCCTCCCCTAAGCTCAGCGGACTCCATTGTAGTTGCAAGCCCAGCCCTTCGTCCTGCGGCACTGCCGCGTAGATTTCGCGAATCACTTGGCCCTTTGCACTGTAGACTCCGAGGCTGATTGTTGCGCCGGCGCAGTTTCGCACTTCGGTGGTGAAGAGAGTCGGGTCGGCGTTGTCGATTGTGCGGCCGTTGATGCCGATGATGAAGTCGAACCAGGGCTCGAGGGCGATGTTAGGGTTGGTGTTGCGCAGGACTTGGAAGCCGAAGGATGCGCCGGTTGAGGAGGGGTTCTGGGGGTTGCTGCCGTCGTTGGCATCTAGGCGGGATATGAAGCGGTTCAGGGCGCCGAACATGTTGGCCATTGTGTTGGAGTTGGGGTCGTATGTGGTCGTATGAGGTTAATTCAATCCAGTGTTGAAGTTGTGAGGAGATTAATGCCTCGCCGTAGATCCAACAGAAGAGAACGCTATGCAAGAATGTAAACGATTTGGCAGGCTGTATTGATGTATATAGCCATGTACCGTATACTGTAGCTCGAGGTTGCCAAGTGGCAGCGCGAGTCAGAGGAGGCACCTTAGCGTATCGGGATCAGCCGCCCCGCTCGCTGGACCTCACCTCCACCAATTGGTTCAGTTGATCCAGTTTGCTTTTCCAGGACTGCTCGACCTTCACCTGTCATTCAACAAACACACATCGATCATCCGACACATTAAACTGATATCTGGTTGTCCGGAACACATCATTGGATCGCCTGAGAGAACTTCAAATCGGAAATCAAAACTTTGCGCAACTACTATCGCCTCGCAGCAAACATGGCTTCGGAAGCAGCCCCCGAGAAGGCTTTGCCGGATGGCGTTCACCACTACGACGAGGGTGAGGAGGTCCCCTTCGAAATATCAAAATACTGGCACCAGAGATACGACATCTTCTCTAAATACGATGAGGGTATTTGGATGACCGACGATGCGTGGTTTGGCGTAACGCCCGAGCCTGTGGCGAAGTAAGTCCGCGTCGCAAGCCAACGCTCGCCAGCCTTTCAATCAGATCGGCTGACACATGACAGAAAAATTGCTGAAGATATCGCGACGGCACCCAAGGAGAAGAATGTAATCATCGACTGCTTCGCTGGAGCTGGTGGCAATGCTATCGCTTTTGCTCTTTCTGGACGATGGAACCAAATCTTCGCCGTGGAGAAGGATGAAAAAACCCTGGCTTGCGCTAAGCACAATGCCGAGGTGTACGGCGTATCGAAGAAGATCTTCTGGATCCACGGCGACATCTTCGAAGTGCTTCAGAAGAGGCTGAAGAGTGCTTTGAAAAAGGCTGTCGTCTTTGGAAGCCCGCCTTGGGGAGGTATGTTTAAGCCAACACTGCAGTCCGTCACCAAGACCGTTCAGCTGACAAGAGACAGGCCCCACGTACACCGACTACGAGGTCTTCGACCTGGACATGATGCAGCCATACGGGATGAAGGCTCTATACGAACCATTCTCGGCCGCGACCCACGTTGTCCTCTTCCTCCCACGGACATCAGATCTCAAGCAGATCGCACAGTACGGGGCCAAGAATGAGAAGCTGCGGATCACGCATTACTGCATGTACGGCGCCAGCAAAGCAATCTGCGTGTTCTATGGCGACTTCGCAATGGAGTGAGGGAAACCACATGAAAGCATGGAGAGAATGCTAGAGAATTGGATGCTACCGTCGCGCTACAGGTGATGGAATTGCAAGCGGCGTGAGATTTCGACAGCTCCTTACGAGAGAGAGAGAGAGAGAGCCACGACATTCGATGAGTCTCATGCATTGGACAGGCACTATTTCATCCGTCGCACATGTCATGAGACGGAATGAAGACGAGACGAGGCGCGCAGTGATGAGGACCGGGCGCGTGATGAGGCGACGAGCACGATGAGCAGCTGACCGCTCGGAAAAGCGGGGTGGCCTCCGTGGTGCCAATGATTGTGGCGGTTGAGATAGCACCGACACCGCAATGGATGGTTGGACGCGCATACCCATCAAATAGACTAGACGACTGTGGGCTGGTGCGAGCAAAAATACAGTCGCGCCATGAGTTATGAAATAAAGAGATAGCTGGTCGAGCCAGGCCCGACCGGCGAAGCCCCGCGCGCGAATCGCGCTCGAAAGGAGATGTTATACACACGCGCGCACATGCGAAAAACAACATTACATTATTGAGAGCAAAAGGCAAAGAGCCAGCCAGTCCAGTATCGCACCGAGCAGAAAAACCGCGTCTGGGCGCATGAGTGGAGTTTGTGTTGTGCCTTCTCATTTCGAAACAGGCTTAGCGCCTGCCGTTCAGCGCGTGTGATTGTGAAAGCTGCCTCCGAGTATAAGATGTGGAAGGCCCCGCCGCGCGCCCGCCCTCGACAGAACCATCTTCCCACGTCCTAGCTTCTCACACCACGAACAACACTGTTTATCGTTACCCGAAACATATCGCCTGAATCGCCAGCTTCTGTTCTATCGCCACCTCCAACAGCAAACATCATGCCTCCCAAGAAGACTTCCACCGCTGCCCCGAAGGAGGCCAAGAAGACATCGTCTGCTCCTCAGCATGCCAGCTACCTTTGTACGTTTTCGCGCCGCCGCCTCGCAACAATGCTTGTGAGGCGACATGTACTGTGTTGAACATGGACTAACACCTCACAGCTATGATCCAAGAGGCCGTTATTAACGTACGTGTCGCCATTCCATTGCTATCATCGCCGAGTCCGCAACGCCCACCGTCGCGTGTTCTGCGGCGCGCGACCGGCGTTGCGCCTGATTGTGGCGCATTGCACTCAACATCCCAATGGAAGCGAAACTCATGCTAACGTGTCTTTGCACCTACAGCTCAAGGAACGCAACGGTAGCTCGTAAGTAATTTCTCCACCTCGCCGCCGCCGTGTGTCGCAATACACGCGCCAAGCGACGCGACTTTGCTTGATACATTTTACTAACAACTTGCTTTCCCAACAGTCGTCAGGCTCTCAAGAAGTATGTTCTCGCCAACAATGTCCTCGGCAACGTCAACGACGCCAACTTCACCTCGCTCTTCAACCGTGCTCTCGCCAAGGGCTCCGAGTCTGGTGTCTTCGCCCGCCCCAAGGGTACGTCTTCCCAACGGTCGACATGACGCGTGATAGGCCGTGTTCCATGGATTGTGGTCTACTGCGATTTCAAGCCTCAACACGAACCTCTTGTCGCGTTGTGTTCTGATCATGGTTCCTTCACCATTGCTGCCGCTAACCTAGTCGCCCTCTAGGTCCCTCTGGCCCCGTGAAGCTCGCAAAGCCCGAAGCTGGTGCCAAGACCGCTGCTAAGCCTGCTGCAACCAAGAAGACTACCACCAAGAAGGAAGAGTCACCTGCCGCCGCCAAGAAGACCACCAAGGCTGCCGCTACCAAGAAAGCTCCTGCAGCAAAGAAGACCGCCGCCACCAAGGCCACGAAGACCACCAAAGCCGCCGCGACTAAGAATACTAAGGCTGCCGCCACTAAGAAGGCACCTGCTGCTAAGGCCAACACCAGCAAGAAGGCTGCCCCCAAGAAGGCCGCACCCAAAGCTGTAAGTTGCTTCGATTGTCTTATGACTTGACCATTTGTTGACATTTATACAGGCCCCTGCCGTTCCCGAGGAGGTGAAGCCCGTTGAGCTGACCAAGACCAAGACTGGCCGTGTCGTCAAGTCCTCTCAACCACAGAAGGTGGCCAAGACCGTCAAGCCCAAGAAGGCTGCTGCCACCACCAAGAAGGCAGCGCCTAAGAAGGCCGCGGCAAAGAAGTGAACAAGTCTGCGCTAGCGGACTTGTCCCTTCAATCTTCTCATTTTCTGCTATCATGGCTTGTCGTGGTCCAACATGGGCTCACGGCCTTGACGGCATGACTTTCAGGCGCATTTACGGCGTCAATGGTGGACGTGATACCACTCTGAGCTGGTTGCTCTCAGGGAAAACACATGATTACGGGATTTGACTTGTTTTTCCGACGCGCTGTTTGTTTTGCGGCTCACGGTTTCCTATGTCTAGGGTCTTCGGGGTTACCATTGGAGTTCTTCTTTCGATCATGTGCGAGCGGAGCGGGATTGCGATGACAGGAGCAGACGACGCTCATCGGAGTGTGTTAGTTAGTATGATCGTACATAGCGTGCGCGCTGCGGACATGGAATGTCTTTATGTTCATTGCTCTTGACTTCTTCGTGAAATTGTCATGTGTGCTGTAGGGTCTGATGTCACCTCTCACGATGGGTTGGTCCATTGAGATACTACAATTAATCTCATGAGATCGCCGACACCACCGTAGCATACATATGACTGTGTCAACACATTTGACACGAACCGAGGTAGGGTCTCGAATGTTCGGAGCAGAAAAGCCACGCAAAAAATGCATAATCTGATGTTGAACGCGTGTCGCGACTCGGGTCGCCTGCTCCGACTTTTGTGTAAGAGATTGATTGTTGTGAAGAAGCTATGTGCTGCAGCTGTGAAGTGAATTGGTCTGTTTCCATAGCGCTATACTGTAGCTGACATTGATCAAACTCTCAGCATTAATACAGACTATTCTCGAAGGTAGTATAGCATCTCATTTCAAACATAGTCAATTAGGCCCGGTGAGGTGGCTTATGACGAAGCTAGCCAGCCCTGTAGTCAGCAACCTTGGAACTTGGTTTCGTTAGGCTTAGGTTAGGTGCGTGCCGCAGCCGAGCTGGGCGCTGTTTGGAGTGTCCCAAGCAACGACTCCTCGACAATCTCGACTGCGCTGCCACGCCGCCCTACCTTCTGCTGGACAATACCGCCCCTGTTCTCCTCTATACACACGATACCCGCTGCTGCGCTTATTTCGATTGCTACCCATTGTACACATATCCGACCTCGCGCCGCCCTCAGACCGCCGCGCCGACACGAGAGAGATTGCTGGCCGTGGCTGGGCACCGGGCCTGAGACATTTGCATCAGTGCGAACTGGCGCCTCCGCGTCACGCCTAAGAAGACAGCGACGCTCGAACCGACAAACACTCAGCAGTACTGGACACCGCACACCGGTTGCCCACGATTCCAGCACTGGCGTACCCGGCTTCCCAATCCCCGGAGGGGGACAACAATGCGGTTCTGAGGAAATCGACAGACCTCAATGCCGGCGGCATTTTCATGGTGCACAGTTTCGATATGGCCACGGCGACCGCTGCCGCTGGAGGAGACGCGGACGCTGGCCGACGTGTCTCTTATGGCGGCGGCGGCCTTGTGAACGGCGCTGGAGGAGGCAAGAGATACAGCGTGGAGGAGAGTGTGACACCTGCAGTAGATGCTCTCCCTGGAGGATGGCCCAAGACACCAATGGGCATGCCCAACGGTGACGTCAAAGAAGGCATTGGAGGGAAAGAAGGCAGTGTTTTGAGCGTTCCAAATGGGCTCTCACCTCAAGAGCGGGCTGCCAGTGCTAGGAGCACAGCTTTGAGCTCACGGTCACGAAGGAGCAGCCAGAAAGATGATGGCAAGAAGTCCAGCGAGACCACCAAAGACGCTCTGCCTAGGCTAGGTGTCGCGGAAGAAGGGTACTTCCAGCAAGCCATACCCAACAGCAAACACGCGCCGTCAGTCAAGACATCGACTGCGTGGTCAGCGCTGGCCCCTTCGGATGTCGTCGTGAACAATGTACCTCACAATTCGAATCCGACTGCTTCGCCATTGCCTCCCAACTCGACGCTGACACCAGTCAAAGAGAGCTCTCCAGCTCAGCCTTCGAGTAACACTGGCCCAGATGGCAGGCTCAGAGCTCCCGGATCGACAGTACATCGTGCCTCATCACCACCCGCATTCCAAAACCCAACGTCACCAGTATCCAACCCTCAAGGATCGTCAAATGCGCTTCGTCCGGATGGACTTCGACAAAGACATACGTTGGAAGTACCCAAGCTTGCGAACTCCCGCACTTCACGCGACAGCCAGGAACATCCGATTGGCTCCATGGAAGGCGTCATCTCTTCGACCGGTCGCTTCTCGCCCAACACTCCTACCAAACGTCGTGGCTCGCTGCAGATGGCTCGGCGAGTGACCAGGTCAATTCACTCCGACATGCATCACGACGAAGTTCCGCAGGACGAAGACGTGACACGATGGACAGAACACATCAAGGCGAAGCGGGCCTCGAAGAAGGCACGGGTCGACACAGACGACGATAGAGTCGTTGTGGGCACGAAAGTCGATGAACATCACGTCAATTGGGTTACCGCATACAACATGCTCACCGGAATTCGCTTCACCGTCAGCAGGACCAATGCCAAATTGGATCGTCAGCTTACCGACGCAGACTTTGACGCGAGGCATAAGTTCAGTTTCGATATCACCGGGAATGAGCTCACACCAAGTGCAAAGTACGACTTCAAATTCAAGGATTATGCACCCTGGGTTTTCCGCGACCTCAGGAAGAAGTTCAGACTGGACCCGGCCGAGTATCTTATGTCTTTGACTTCTAAGTACATTCTCTCCGAACTTGGATCACCCGGTAAGAGTGGATCATTCTTCTACTTCTCACGAGACTACAAGTACATCATCAAGACGATCCACCACGGCGAGGCCAAATTCCTGCGCAAAATCTTGAAGCAGTACTACAACCACGTTTGTGAAAACCCCGACACTCTGCTTTCGCAATTCTACGGCTTGCACCGCGTGAAGTTACCATACGGCAGAAAAATTCACTTCGTCGTCATGAACAACCTTTTCCCCCCTCACCGGGACATTCACAGAACCTTCGATCTGAAGGGAAGCACGATTGGCAGGGACTTCAAAGAGGAGGATTTGGAGAAGAACCCGCGCGCCACATTGAAGGACCTTAATTGGTTACGGAGAAATCTGCACCTCGAATTTGGGCCTACAAAAAAGGAAGCATTCGTCGCGCAGATGCAACGTGATGTCGCACTGCTGCAGAAACTCAAGATCATGGACTACTCAATGCTCGTGGGTATTCACGACCTCGAGCGCGGCAACGAAGAACAGCTGCGCGACAAGACTCTGAAAGTCTTCCAACCCGGCGGCGACAACACAGAAGACCAGAACCCGCCTGCGATGGGCGCTCTGGCTCGCACCCCAAGCAAATTGGAAACCGCGAAACGGGCCAAGGAGTTGAGGGAGATGGTCAAGAATGAGAAGCCTGTGTCAATGGACCAGATGCTTGACAAAATGCCACAAGGTGCTCACCGCAAAGACTTCTACTTTTACGCAGATGATGGCGGGTTCCAGGCCACGCATGAAAACGACCTTCCAGGCGAAGAGATATACTATCTGGGTATCATTGACTGTTTGACCAGGGTAAGTCGTATCGTCTCCTTGCTGATGCCTAAATTTACTGACCTTCTATACAGTACAACTTTGTCAAGAAAGTCGAGCACTTTTGGAAAGGCATGGGAAGTAATGAGTCCCAAATCTCACCGATTCCTCCCGAGAGATACGGCGACCGCTTCATAAAGTTCATTTCCGGCATGACCATGTCCCGCGAGCGCGCACAACATGACCGTCTGTCCAAGACCCTGGAAGCGGCTACTGGTCTCATCCTGCCACCTGGGATACAACCACCAATCGATGATCCTTACTTGGGCGGTTGCAATCTTCACATCGACAGGACCAACCCTCCAGGCACCAATCGTGTGATCGAGAAAGCTGAGCGCTCTGCCGAGAGGACCATGCGTCACGGTGCTGACGAAGCGAGTGTCCCTGATCGCTCCCTTGGTGCCGTCGGTCGACAGGATTCTGGGGAGGGAGCGGTCTTGCCTGTCATAGGAGAGGCGGCTGAACACTCGAGCCAGGTCAGCAGAACACCATCGGAATCGACCCCCGTGCCCAATCGCGATGATTCTCGTCGCCAACGGAAGGCCCATCCCAACTTGCAACCCATTATCGGCAACGCAAACATGCCGCCCGAGAAAGTTGGCGAGGTCCCGCCTCCCACACCACCGAAAGCTGACGGAGCGTTCGAGGAGCGCGAAGGCAGACCGAGCTGGGGCGGTGGACCGCCTCCGACTCCACCCAAAGACGAGAAGTACAAGGGTCGTCCCTCATACGAAAGTTCTCGGGGCCGTCTAAGCGTCGAGAGTAGAGACAAAGAGCTGCCATCTCTCCCGCCCGTGGCCAGTCTGAGACTCTCCGCTTCGCCAATGGGGGCAGAAAGAGATGATCTGGCAGAGCTCAGGCACAGATTCGGCTAAGGCTGGATTATGCCTCTCACGCTTCCTCCTCTTGATATGTACGCACCACAAGACATTTCCTTTGTACCTCCTGGGGCTCGGGGTGATAGCGGAGCGTTTTTACTGCATTCCCTGCCTCCTCTTTGGAATCGCCGTGCAATGGAATACATTGCCTTCTTCTCTTGGCTAGCGCTATAGTTGCCATGCCGAAGATGGTGTTTCTTTTTCTTTCCTCTTTCTCTTTTGCTCTTTTTTTTTCTGGGAAGAATTCTACTACAATTGCTAGCGAGCGCTATACCATATCTTTCGAGTCCTTGTTAACTACTTTTGATGCTTTTTGGCTGCTCCTGTAGGTACGGTAATAATGAAAAGATGTTATCAAACGGCGTTCTTTCTCACTAGCGGCTTGCCGCTCCGGGTTACGTGATGCGTGTGAGGGAGGTACCTGCGAGGGCGCGTTTAATGCTCGTTTCCGAGGAGTGACTTCCTCGATACATGTTGCAGCTTGCAGCTTGCAGAATCCCATGTTTCCACAGTCGAACAGAGCATCCCTCCCGGGCCAAGTAAAGATTACATCAGCTGCTCGATGAAGTAGCCTCTTCTGGACAACCGTTGGTCTTGATGTTCAGCTACAGCTGAAAGAAACTCATGCTGTATCGGAACACGTCAGCTCCCATTGGTCTGTCTTGCTTGCCAACGCTGACAACCGTCGCGCGAAGGATGCATCCTGCCTTGTTTTCGTGGCAAGCGTCACAAACGACCATGTAGTGTAAAGTCAGCTTACTTCTAACCTGCGAGCCAATTTATAAGATACATTCGCCGCACCTCTATGCTGCGGACCTGATGAACGACCGTCAAACCCTTACTTCAACTCACACAAGTACTAGTGATCCCAAAAGCAATGGCAACCTCAGCTCAGGAAAGCAACAACCCACAATGGCCAGTCAAGACTAGCGAGCTGCAAAACCACCACATGGACACGACTAGATGGAACAACTTCCCCTTCCGCCCCGACGACATCGTCATCGCGAGCTGGGGCAAGTCCGGCACGACCTGGACGCAACAGATCGTCTCGCAGCTCATCTTCAACGGCGCAAAAGACACGCAGGTCAACGAAGAGTCTCTCTGGCTAGACCTGCGAGCGATGCCCGCCGAAGACGTCTTCGCCGCCCTCGAAGCCCAGACGTACCGCCGCTTCATCAAAACCCACTCCCCGATCGAAAACATCGAGTTCAGCCCAAAGGCAAAGTACATCTTCGTGGCCCGGGACGGCAGAGACGTCCTCTGGTCCCTCCACAACCACATGTACAACGCCACCCCGGCCTTCTACGCCTTGATGAACGACACGCCCGGCCGCGTCGGACCCGCTCTGCAGCCGCCTCCCGCAGACCCACGACAATACTTCCTCGACTTCCTCGAGGACGACGAGCGGACCTCGGTCGCGCTGCCGTTTTGGAAGACGATCCGCGGCTGGTACGCCGCGCGGAATCTACCCAACATGCTCCTGGTGCATTTCAACGATCTGAAGGCAGACCTGGACGGCGAGATCCGCAGGATCGCGGAGTTTTTGGACGTGCCGATCACCGAGGACAAGCG
>Ga0265780_10005766_pt1 | contig 15579 bp, 10 predicted proteins | sample P1T30metagenome_FD_192432 | JGI IMG/M metagenome (GOLD analysis project Ga0265780, IMG submission 192432) | Plant litter microbial communities from East Loma Ridge, Irvine, California - P1 T30 | ecosystem: Environmental > Terrestrial > Plant litter > Unclassified | place: USA: California... | reverse complement strand
GGCCTATGGGGCCGATGCGCTGCTGGTCGGCTTCACCACCTACGAGGGCCGGGTCACCGCCGCCTCGGACTGGGATGGCGAGGGCGAGCACAAACATGTACGGCCCGCGCTGCAGAACAGCTACGAACACCTGCTGCATGCAACCGGCATCGAGCGCTTCTTCCTGCCGCTGCGCGAGCCAGGTCCGGCGCGCACGGCGCTGATGGAAGAGCGGCTCGAGCGCGCCATCGGCGTGCTCTATAAACCGCGCACCGAGCGCCAGAGCCATTACTTCATGGCCCAGCTGCCGCGCCAGTTCGACGCCGTGATCCACATCGACCGCACCACCGCGGTCGAGCCGCTGGATGCGGGGAGCGGCTGGCATACGGGCGAGCCGCCGGAGACTTATCCAGGCGGGTTATGACGCGTAGGGTTGGCGCGGCCGGCGAGGCGGCTATGCCGCCGACGCGGTGATCGATATCGGCTCCGATGTCGTGCCGGATGATTTAGCCGCCAACCATCACCGCGTCGGCGGCATAGCCGCCGACCCTACGACAAACCCGTCTCTCCCATTTGCCTTGGCCGCATACAGCGCCTGATCGGCAGCCGCCAGCAAGGCTTCCTCGTCCTGCCCCGGAGACGACAGCGCTACACCCACGCTCGCCGTCACCGGAATCAGACCGGCGCCAGTTGCGAACGGTACCCGCATCGCGGCCACGATCTTGGCCGCGATGCGTTCGGCCTCCTCGCGCGTGCCCGCCTCTTCCAGGATCACCACGAACTCGTCGCCCGACAGCCGCGCCGGCGTATCGCTGGCGCGCACGCTGGCGCGCAGGCGTTCGCCGAATTCCTTGAGCACTTCGTCGCCCACGCCGTGTCCATGGCTGTCGTTGATGCGCTTGAAATGGTCGACGTCGAGATAGGCCAGTGCCAGCGGCTGGCCGCGCCGCGCCGCGCGCACCAGCGCCTGCGGCAGCGTCTCGTTGAAGCTGCGCCGGTTGGCCAGGCCGGTCAGCGTATCGCTGCGCGCCAGCCGGCTCAGTTGCTCTTCGACTTCCTTCACATGGGTCATGTCGTGCTTGAGCGCGTACACGCCGGCCACGCTGCCGTCCGGCTGCACATCCGGGATATACACGCCCTCGAGCACCCGCGGCGCGCCGCGGATCGTCAGGCGCATCTGGCAGGTCGTGCCGCGCCCGGCAAAGGCGCCCTCGAGGCTGGCGGCGCCCTGGCGTGCGGCGTCCTCGCCCATCAGTTCGGCGATCGACATGCCCACCAGCTGGCGCGGCGTGACGCCGAACCAGCGCTCGAAGGTGGCGTTGCCGAAGCGGAAGCGCTGGTCGCGGTCGAGGTAGGCGATCAGCACCGGCAGGTTGTCGGTGATCAGGCGCAGCCGTTTCTCGCTGGCGGCGCGCAGGCCTTCGACCTCCTCGCGCTCGGCCATCAGCGCGTGGAAGGCGTTGCCCAGCTCCCCGATCTCGTCGCTGCGCGCCTCGCGCAGCACGCCGATGTCGGCGCCGTCGTGGCGGATCGCGCGGATGCGGTCGCGCAGCACTTCCAGCGGCGCCAGCAACCGGAACACCAGCACCCAGGCCAGCACGCCCGCCGCCAGCGCCAGGCCGAGGGCGCCGAAGATCGCGTTGTGGCGCATCTTCTCCAGTGGCGCGAACGCCTCGTCGCTCGGATACCGTGCCCCCAGGATCCAGCCGGTGGTCTGCATGCGCCGGTACGCATAGATGGAGGGGCGGCCGTCGCGCCCCGTGGCTTCGATCCAGCCTTCAAAGCCCTGGGCCGCGCGCTCGGCGCTGACCTCCAGTGTCGGGTTGGGCGTCGCGGCCTGCAGCAGGCGCTTGCGGTCCGGATGGTCGATCATGGTGCCGTCGGCAGTCATCAGGAACAGATAGCCCGAGGCGCCCGGCTTGAGCCCACTCACCTGGCGCAGGAAGCCCGATTCGCGCAAGTCCAGGCTGGCGGCCAGCACGCCGCTGACCTTGCCGTCGGGCCCCAGCACCGGGGCGCTCATGACGACCACATAGCGCTTCGAGACGCGGCTGTTGAACGGATCCGACACATGGCCGCGCCCGCTCGCCAGCGGCTTCTCGAAATAGTCGCGGCCACGCGCATCGAGCCGCTGGCCGTCGCCGAAGTCGAGCACCGATGCGACCTGCTGCCCCTGGGTATCGAGCAGCACCAGGTTCAGATAATCCTCGTTCCACAACGGCGCCTGCGCCACCAGGACGCGGCGCGCCAGTGCGGGGTCCTGCAGGCTGGCGCGCGGCAGGCGCTCGGCCAGCGTCTCGAGCTGGGCGATGCGCGCGGCGATGCTGTTGTCCATATAGGCAGCGGCGCCGGCCAGCATCGTGTCCTGCTGGTCGCCGATCACCGACTTCATGCCGCGTTCGGCCACCGCCAGGGTCGACAGCGTGACCAGCAGGGTGGCCACGAATACCAGAAAGGCGGCAACGCACGCCATGCGCAGTTTCAGGTTCGCCGGCATCAGGCGCAGACCGCGTTTATGCATAAGGTAGGGTGTCGATCGCAAGGCGACAAAGTATTACATATTCGATCATCGTGACCAAGATGCAACTCTGGAAGCGGGTCATTATCTGTTCGCAAACTGGTAAAAGCACAACAAGAAATCTGTTTGCGACATGAAATTTCCGTTAGGATTCGAGGTTATCCCTGTTTGTCTTCGAAGGAAGTGATGAGTACTTACACCCTGAATGTCAACGGCAAGGACCGCGCGGTCGAGGTCGAAGCCGACACGCCGCTGCTGTGGGCGCTGCGCGATACGCTCGGCCTGGTCGGCACCAAATTCGGCTGTGGTCTTGGCCAGTGCGGCGCCTGCACCATCCACCTGGACGGCGTCGCCACCCGCGCCTGCGTGCTGCCGGTGGCTGCCATTGGCCGGCAAAAGATCACTACCATCGAAGGCCTGGATGCCAAACACCAGCACCCGCTGCAGCGCGCCTGGCAGGAGCTCGACGTGCCGCAATGCGGCTACTGCCAGTCGGGCCAGATCATGAGCGCCTGTTCGCTGCTCAAACAGCACCCCAAACCGACCGACGCCCAGATCGACGACGCCATGGCCGGCAACCTGTGCCGATGCGCGACCTATATGCGCATCCGCAAGGGCATCCACCGCGCCGCCGAGATCGCCGCCAGCGAAGGGAAACAAGCATGAGCCAGGCCCCTGCCTCCCTCTCCCGCCGCAGCTTCCTGCGCAATAGTGCCGGCGGCGCGCTCCTGATCGGCATGTCGGCGCAAGGCGTGCTGGCGGCGGGCGCCCGCGCGGCCAGTCCCGCGCCCGGCTTCGTGCCCAACGCCTTCATCCGCATCGCGCGCGACGGCAGCGTCACCCTGACCTCGAAGCAGCCCGAGATCGGCCAGGGCATCAAGACCTCGCTGCCGATGGTCATCGCCGAGGAACTCGATGTCGACTGGCACCACGTACGCGTGGTCCAGGGCGACCTGAACCTGGAAGCCTACGGCAGCCAGGGCGCGGGCGGCTCGAACTCGACGCCGAACAACTACGAGAACTTCCGCCGCCTGGGCGCCACCGCGCGCGCGGTGCTGGTCCAGGCCGCGGCCCAGACCTGGCGCGTCGCCCCGGGCGAGTGCACGACCGATGGCGGCGCCGTGCTGCATGCGGCCAGCAAGCGGCGCCTCGCGTATGGCGCGCTGGTCGATGCAGCGGCGCGCCTGCCGCTGCCCGAGGCCGCGACCGTGGCCCTGAAGAATCCGGCCAGCTTCAAGCTGCTGGGCAAGCGCATCGGCGGCGTCGACAACGCGGCCATCGTCAGCGGCCAGCCGCTGTTCGGCATCGACATCCAGCTGCCTGGCATGCTGCATGCGCAGTACATCAAATGCCCGGTGCCAGGCGGCAGTCCCCTGAGCGCCAACCTGGACGAGGTGCGCTCCCTGCCCGGCGTCCGGGATGCCTTCATTGTCAAGGGCACGGCCAACCTGAACGGCTTGCGGCCGGGCGTGGCGATCGTCGCCACCTCGACCTGGAATGCGATCCGCGCGCGCCGCGCGCTGAAGGTCGAATGGGACGACGGCCCGGGCGCCAAGCACAGCTGGGCCGATTTCACGGCCCAGGCCAGGAAGATCAGCCGCCAGCCGGGAACGACGATGCTACGCCGCGACGGCAACGTCGACGCCGCGCTCACGGGCGCGGCCAAGACCGTGGAAGCGGCCTACAGCTACCCGTTCATCTCGCACGCCAGCATGGAGCCGCAGAACTGCACCGCCTGGATCAAGCCGGACGGCGCGCTGGAACTGTGGGCGCCGACCCAGAATCCGAATGCCGGCCAGGCCCTGGTGAGCTACACCTGCGGCATCGCCAAAGAGAAGATCACGATGCACATCATCCGCAGCGGCGGCGGCTTCGGTCGCCGTCTGAGCTCGGACTTCATCGTCGAGGCGACCGCGATTGCGCAGCAGATGAAGGACAAGGCGCCGGTCAAGCTGACCTGGACCCGCGAAGACGACCTGCAGCACGATCACTTCCGCCCCGGTGGCTTTCACTTCCTGCGCGGCGGCGTCGATGCGCAGGGCCGCGCGGTAGCCTGGCACAACCACTTCGTCACCTTCGCCAACCGGGTGAGCCAGGACGGCAAGACCAGCCTGCGCAACGGCAGCGGCGGCAGCCTGTCGCCGGACGAGTTCCCGGGCCGCTGGCTGGCCAACTGCCAGCTCGAACAGACCGCGCTCGAATGCAGCGTGCCGATGGGACCGTGGCGCGCGCCGGGCAGCTGCGTGTTCGCCTGGGTGTTCCACAGCTTCATCGATGAACTGGCGCATGCGGCGGGCCGCGATCCGCTGGCCTTCCGCCTGGAGCTGTTGGGCGACCAGGACCTGATGCCGCCGACCGTCGAGCGCGGCCAGCCCTACAACGTGGCGCGCATGCGCGCGGTGCTGCAGACTGCCGCCGCCAAGGCCGGCTGGGGCAAGAGAAAATTCGCGCGCGGCCAGGGGCAAGGCATCGCCTTCCACTTCAGCCATCGCGGCTATGTGGCACAAGTGGCCGAGGTGACGGTGTCGCAAGACGGTCAGGTCAAGGTCGACCGCGTGGTGGTGGCCAGCGACGTGGGCCCGACCATCATCAACCTGTCGGGCGCCGAGAACCAGGTCGAAGGTTCGGTGATCGACGGCCTGTCGACACTGATGTTCCCGGCGCTGGACATCGAGAACGGCCGCATCGTGCAAAGCAACTTCCACGATTATCAACTGCTGCGCATCGGCGACGCGCCGGCGCAGATCGAGATGCACTTCGTCAAATCCGACCAGCCGGTGACGGGCCTGGGCGAGCCGCCGCTGCCGCCGCTGGCGCCGGCCGTGTGCAATGCGATCTTCGCCGCCACCGGTAAGCGGGTGCGCGAGCTCCCGCTCAGCAAGGTCGACCTGAGCTGGAGTTGAGCTGGAGCTGAGCCCGCGTTGATCGTTACGGCACGCCCTGCTCGCTCATCGCGTGCGGGGCAGCCGTCCGGTGCCGTTCGAGCAAGGCCAGCACCAGCGCTTCCTGGCGCGGATCCTGGGCCAGCACCTTGAGGATGCAGGCGCCGTGGACATCGCCCTCGGGACGGAACACATCGTTGTAATCGGTGCCGCCCTTGGCAGCCGGCTTGTCGCCGACCGTGAAGTTCGACTGGCCAGGGCCGGCCTCGTCCCCGATCGGAGACAGGATGACATGGTCCTGCTGCAGGCCGGCGGACAGCAGGTCGGTCCTGACCTGCTCGGCGATGGCGAAGTCCTGGATGATGCGGACGATTGGATTGTTCATGAAGTGCTCCCCTGGTTCATTGTTGATTCCAAGGTAGCAGAAAGGCCCTGGCGGCGGCGCTCAGTCCGGGATCACGGCGGTGACCTCGATCTCGACCCGCGCCCGGTCTTCCATCAACCCCGCCACCTGTACCGCGCTCATCGCCGGATAGTGGCCGCCGATCACCTCGCGGTAGGCGGCGCCGAGCGCGCGGCCGGCATCCAGGTATTCGCGCTTGTCGAGCACGAACCAGGTCATGCGCACGATATGTTCGGGGCCGGCGCCGGCTTCGCGCAGCACCGCCACGATGTTTTCCAGCGCCTGGCGCGACTGGCCGACGAAGTCGTCGGTCTGGAAGCGGCAGCCGGCGTCCCAGCCGACCATGCCGCTGACAAACACCTGGCGGCCGCGCGCGGCGACGCCATTGGCATAGCCCTTGGGTCGCGGCCAGCCGGGCGGTTGCAAAATATCCATGCGTGTCATTGAAAGTCAGGTGGTCGGCGCGAGCAGCTCGCGCGCGATGATCAGGAGCTGCACTTCGCTGGCCCCCTCGTAGATGCGCAGCGCGCGGATTTCGCGGTACAGGCCTTCCACCACCTGCCCGCTCTGCACACCCTGGCCCCCGAACAGCTGCACCGCGCCGTCGATCACGCGCTGGGCCGATTCGGTGGCGGCCAGCTTGGCCATCGCCGCCTCTTTCGTCACGCGCTTGCCGCTGTCGCGCAGCCAGGCGGCGCGGTAGGTCAGCAGCGCGGCGGCGTCGATCTCGAGCGCCATCTGGGCCAGCTTGGCCTGCGTGAGCTGGAAGTCGGCCAGGGTCTTGCCGAACATCGGCCGCGCTTGCGCGCGCGCCAGCGCCTCGTCAAGGGCGCGGCGGGCAAAGCCCAGCGCGGCCGCGGCGACCGAGGTGCGGAACACGTCGAGCGTCGCCATCGCTACCTTGAAGCCCTGGCCTTCTGCGCCGATCAGATTATCCGCCGGGATGCGGCAGCCGTTGAATCGCAGCCGCGCCAGCGGGTGCGGGGCGATGACTTCCAGGCGTTCCGCGATCTCCAGGCCGGGCGTGGCGGCGTCGACAATGAAGGCGGATATCCCGCGCGAACCGCGCCCCGCCTCTCCACTGCGCGCAAACACCACATAGAAGTCGGCAATGCCGCCATTCGAGATCCAGGTTTTCTCGCCATCGAGCACCCAGGTGTCTCCATCGCGCCGCGCCGCGCACGCCATGGCGGCGACATCGGATCCGGCCTCCGGCTCGGACAAGGCGAAGGCGGCGATCGACTCGCCTGCTGCGACGCGCGGCAGCCAGGCGCGCTGCTGCGCGGCGCTGCCGAACAGCGAGATGGCGCCGCTGCCCAGACCCTGCATGGCAAACGCAAAATCGGCCAGGCCGGCGTGGCGCGCCAGGGTTTCGCGGATCAGGCAGATGGCGCGGGTGTCGATCGCGGCGCCGTCCTGGCCGACCGCATGGCGCAGCCAGCCACCCTGTCCCAGGCGGGCCACGAGTGCGCGGCAGATGGCATCGACGTCGCTGCCATGTGCATCGTGCAGGTTGGCAGCCGCCCAGCCATCGAGTTCGCGCACCAGTTGCGCATGGCGCGGTTCGAAGAACGGCCAATCCAGATAATCGACGTCCATCAATCCCCCTCGAACTGCGGCCGCTGCTTAGCCACGAAGGCGTGGTAAGCACGATGAAAATCATTGGTCGCCATGCAGATCGCCTGGGCCTGGGCTTCGGCTTCGATCGCCTCGTCCACACCCATATTCCATTCCTGCTGCAGCATCTTCTTGGTCATGCCGTGGGCGAAGGTCGGGCCGCCGGCCAGCGTCGCGGCGAAGGCGCGCGCCTCATCGACCACCTGGCCGGGCAGGCACAGCCGATTGAAGAAGCCCCAGCGCTCGCCCTCCTCGCCATCCATCGAGCGTCCTGTGTACAGCAATTCGGCGGCGCGGCCCTGGCCGATCACGCGCGGCAGTAGCGCGCAGGCGCCCATGTCGCAGCCGGCCAGGCCGACGCGGGTAAACAGAAAGGCGGTGCGGCTGCGCGCAGTGGCATAGCGGATGTCGGAGGCCAGCGCCAGCATCGCGCCGGCGCCGGCGCACACGCCGTCGACCGCCGCCACGATCGGCTGCGGACAGGCGCGCATGGCTTTGACCAGGTCGCCCGTCATGCGGGTAAAGGCCAGCAGGCCGGGCATGTCCAGCTTCGTCAGGGGCCCGATGATCTCGTGGACGTCGCCGCCGGAGCAGAAATTCTCGCCGGCGCCGGCGATGACGACCGCCTTCACATCGTCCGCCACGCTGAGTGCGCGGAAAAAATCGCGCAGCTCGGCGTAGGACGCGAAGGTCAGCGGATTCTTGCGCTCGGGCCGGTCCAGGGTCACCGTGGCGACGCCGCCATCGAGCGCGAAGCCGAAGTGCTGCGGCTGATACGCCGCAAAGCTGTCGCGACCGCCCGGCAAGCGGTGCGGTTCGCCGGATAGATAGCGCATGTGTGACTCCCGGTGGATGATGGTCAACTGCCGTGCAGCTTGCGCTCCAGATTACGCTCCAGCTGCTGCTTGCCGGCGCGGTACTGGCGCGGCCAGGCGGCGCCAGTGTAGCCGATACGCGCTGCTTCAGACAGGGTCCAGGCGGGATTGGCCAGGTGCGGCCGCGCCACCGCGCACAAGTCGGCGCGGCCGGCCGCGATGATGCCGTTGACGTGGTCGGCCTCGTAGATGCCGCCCACGGCAATGGTCGGGATGCCGGCCTCGTTGCGGATGCGGTCGGCGAACGGTGCCTGGTACATCCGTCCGAACACCGGCCGTTCGCGCTTGCTGACCTGGCCCGAGGAGCAGTCGACCATGTCGGCGCCGGCATCCCGGAACAGGCGCGCGATGGCAACCGCATCCTCAGGCGTGACGCCGCCCTCGACCCAGTCATGGGTCGACAGCCGCACGCTGACCGGCAACCCCGCCGGCCAGGCGGCGCGCACCGCCGCGAACACTTCCAGCGGATAGCGGCAGCGGTGTTCGAGGCTGCCGCCGTAGGCATCCTGGCGCCGGTTGGTCAGCGGCGAAATGAAACTCGACAGCAGGTAGCCGTGCGCGCAGTGCAGTTCGAGCCAGTCGAAACCGGCCTCGCACGCCGCCTGCGTGGCGCGCACAAAGTCGGCCTTGATGCGCTCCAGGTCGGCCAGCGTGGCCTCGCGCGCGACTTGCGATACGCCGTCCAGGTACTGCTGGGGCGAGGCTGACAGCAGCGGCCAATTGCCGCTCTCCAGCGGCAGGTCGATCCCATCCCACATCGGCCGCGTGGACCCCTTGGCGCCCGCGTGGCCGAGCTGCACGCCGATCTTCGCGTCGCTCGCGTCATGCACGAAATCGACGATGCGCTTCCAGGCCAGCGCCTGCGCGCGCGTGTACAGACCAGGGCAGCCCGGCGTGATGCGCGCGTCGGCCGACACGCAGGTCATTTCCGCCATCACCAACGCCGCGCCCCCCAGCGCCCGCGCGCCAAGATGGGCCAGGTGGAAGTCGCCCACCTCGCCATCAATCGCCGAATACTGGGCCATGGGCGAGACCACGACCCGGTTCTTCAGCACCACGCTGCGCACTTTATAGGGGGTGAACATCGGCGGCGCCGCGCTATCGGGCAACGCGACCCCGGCCTGCAGCGCCGCCTGCTGCGCAAAGCGTCGCTCGAAGCCGGCGATATAGGCCGGGTCACGCAGGCGCAGGTTCTCATGCGACAGGCGCTGGCTGCGCGTGAGCAGCGAATAGGCGAACTGCTCGGCCTCCATGCCGGTATAGCGCGCCACGTTCTCGAACCACTCCATCGAGTTGCGCGCCGCGCTTTGCAGCTTGAGCACCTCGACCAGCCGCGCGTCCTGGTAGCGCGCCAATGCCGCCCACAGGTCGCCTTCACCATCGAGTTCCTGGGCCAGCCCGATCGCATCCTCGAGCGCCAGCTTGGTGCCCGAACCGATCGAGAAGTGGGCCGTGTGCGCGGCGTCGCCCATCAATACCAGCGGCACCCGGCGCCCATCGACCTTGATGGCATGCACCCACTGGCGGCAGGCCAGGCGCGGAAAACGACTCCACATGCCGGAGCCGCGCGTGTGCGCGGCGTTGGCCATCAATCGCTCACCAGCGAGCGTGCGCGCGAACAGGCGCTCACAGAAGGCCAGCGTCGCCGCCCCGTCCATGTCGGCCAGCCCGCTGGCCGCCCAAGTTGCATCGAGCGTCTCGACGATGAAGGTCGATGTCTCATCGTCATACTGATAGGCGTGGGCCTGGAACCAGCCATGCTCGGTCTCTTCGAAGGCAAAAGTAAAAGCGTCGAAGCGCTTGCGCGTGCCCAGCCATGCAAAGCGGCACAGCCGCTCCTCGACCTCGGGCTGGAACACGGCCGCGTGGCGCCGCCGGATGCCGCTGTGGATGCCATCGGCAGCGATCACCAGGTCGGCGCCGTAACGGCGCGCGACGGCCGCTTCGTCCTCGACCGTGGCGTCGAACACCAGCGACACGCCCAGCTCGCGGCAGCGCGCCTGCAGAATGTCCAGCAGACGCCGGCGCCCGATGCCGCAAAAGCCGTGGCCACGCGAGGTCACGCGCGCGCCCTGGACCTGCACCTCGATCGCATCCCAGTGATTGAACGACGCCAGGATGGCTTGCGCACTGGGCGCGTCGGCGGCCGCCAGGCGCTCGAGCGTCTGGTCCGAGAACACCACACCCCAGCCGACGGTATCGCCCGCGCGGTTGCGCTCGAGGACGGTCACGGCATGCGTCGGATCGCGCAGCTTGGCAAGCAGGCCGAAGTACAGACCGGCAGGGCCGCCGCCGACGCACACGATGTTCATTGTCCCCTCCGAATCCTGGTCAGGCGCATAGTGTAACCGGCCCTCTGCACGAGATGTCGACGACCTGCCGTGCAAGCACGAATCTTCCCTATGGAAGTATCAATTTTTAGTACAATCAAGCAAGTTATGGTCCGGACCGGTTCAGCGACCAATCCACGATGAATAAGGCGTAGACCTCATGCAGCTTTCAGACCGCATCGCACACAGCCGTCCCCTCGCCACCACCGCCATGCACGGCCGCGCCGAAGCGCTGCGCCATGCCGGCGAACCCGTCATCGACCTGTCGATCGCGATCTCGCATTTCCCGCCTCCCGCGGCAGTGCGCGACGCGGTGGCGGATCTGCTCAAACAAGAGCAGCCGGCGCATTACACCGACGTCAAGGGCGCCCTGGCGGTGCGCGCAACCCTGTGCGCCAAGCTGCGCCTCGAGAACGGTGTCGAGGCCGGCGTCGACGAGGTCGTCGTCAGCAACGGCTGCAAGCAGGCCTATTACCAGGCGCTGTACGCGCTCACCGATCCGGGCGACCGCATCGCCGTGTTCCGCCCCTACTGGCCGGCCTACCTCGCGACCGCCGCGCTGCTCGGCCTGGAGGTCGTCCTGGCCGACATGCCGGCGTCGCTCACCCCGGCCGTGCTGGACGCCTTCGGCAAGGTCAAGGTGCTGGTGCTGAACAATCCGCACAATCCGACCGGCATTGTGTATACGCGGCGCGAACTGGAATGCGTGCGCGACTGGGCGCTGGCCAACGACGTGCGCGTGATCGTCGACGAAAGCTACGAGCACCTGATCTTCAGCGGCGAACACGTGACGCTGGCCGCCCTGTGCGACTGGCGCGCCCTCGGGGTGGTCACGCTGTTCTCGGCCTCGCAGACCTACGCCATGATGGGCTGGCGCATCGGCTTCACGCTGGCGAGCGCGTCGCTGGCCGACGCCATGCAGACCCTGCAGGGACCGATCACCGCGGCCGCGCCCCAACTGTCGCAGGTCGCCGCCGCCGCGGCATTCGCCAGCGGCGCCCCGCTGGCGCTGGTGGACGACTACCGCGCGCGGCGCGACATGGTCCTGCGCCGTGTCGCCAGCACCGCCTGGATGGACATGCGTGCGCCGGCTTCGGGCCCTTATCTGTGGGCCGACGTGCGCGCACTGACCCACGATACGGCAGGCTTTGCCGAGCGCCTGCTGGAAAAAGAAAAGGTCGCGCTGATGCCGGGCGAAGCACTCGGTGTGCCGGGTTTTATCCGTCTCGGCTATATTTCAGACGACCGCGCGACCCTCCTGGCGGGCGTGGACCGGATCCTGGCTTTCGGCAATCGCTACGCACAAGGTATAACGACGTTGGAGTATTGATGAGTAAGTTGCTGGGACGCTTCCGCCTGAACAGCCTGCGCAGCCGCCTGATGCTGCTGGTGCTGCTGGCGATCACGCCGATTGCGGTGGTCACCGTGCTGGGTGGGCTGCGCGAACGCGAGGCCGCGATCCGCGCCTCGGAAGACAATCTACGGCGCCTGACCGCGCTGGCTGCCGCCAACGAGGCGCAATCGATCGACCGCGCGCGCCAGATCCTGGTCGACCTGGTCAGCGTGCCCGACCTGATGGACAATACTGGGGCCTGTAACGCTTTATTGGCCAATGTCCTCGACCGCAACGAGGGCTATGTCAATTTTGGCCTGATCCAGCTGAACGGCGACGTCAGCTGCAGCGCGGTGCCGATGCTGCATCCGGTGAACCTGGGCGACCGCAGCCACTTCAAGCGCGCGGTGGCCGAACGCCGCTTCATCGCCGGCGACTATGTATTCGGGCGCGTGATCCGCAAGCACACCATCAATCTCACCTATCCGGTGATCGACCGCAGCGGCGCCGTCATCGCCGTGGTGTTCGCGGCCATGGACCTGGCGGGCCTGGACACCTTCGTCAACGATATCAGCATGCCGCCCGGGTCGATCCTGGAAACGGCCGACGCCTCGGGCAAGCTGATCTCGCGCCGCCCCGATCCCGAGCGCTGGTTCGGCAAGCACGTCTCCGGCCCCCTGCTCGAAGCGATGCGCGCCCCGCCGCCGCGCGCGGTGGTGATCAAGGGCGAGGATGGGGTCGACCGCCTGCACGCCTTTGCCCGGGTCGGCTCGCCCACGCTCACCGAATACACGGTCACGATCGGGATCCCGACCGACGTCATCACCGAGGTCGCGCGCGATGCCCAGTTCATGTCGCTGCTCGGACTTGGCGCGACCACCCTGCTGGCCCTGCTGGCGGCCTGGGTCGCGGGCGACAAGCTGATCGTCCAGCGGGTGCGCAGCCTGAACGCGGTGGCGCGCCGGATCACCGCCGGCGAACTCGATGCGCGCAGCGGCGTCGAGTACGGCAACGAAGAGATCGGCCGCCTGGCCGCGGCGCTCGACGAGATGGCCGAGAACCTGCAGAAGAAGGAAGCGGCGCGCAGCCAGGCCGAACGCGAACTGCGCGCGGCCGACCAGCGCAAGGACGAGTTCCTGGCGATGCTGGCGCACGAGCTGAGGAACCCGCTGGCGCCGATCAGCACCGGCGCTCACCTGCTCAAGCTGCTGCACTCGGATAACGCCCAGATCACCCAGACCTGCGCCATCATCGCGCGCCAGGTCGAACACATGACCAGCCTGGTCGACGACCTGCTGGACGTCTCGCGCGTCACGCGCGGCCTGGTCTCGCTGTCGACCCAGACGCTCGACCTGCGCAACGTGGTCGACGACGCCGCCGAGCAGATCCGCCCCCTGATCGCGGCGCGGCGCCACAAAGTGGTGCTCGACCTGCCCCCTGGCCCGGCGGGCGTCAAGGGCGACCACAAGCGCCTGGTGCAGGTGGTGGCCAACCTGCTCGGCAACGCCACCAAGTACACGCCCGAGGGCGGCCATATCGCACTGCAGCTGGCGCTCGCGGGCAACGAGTGGGTACTCGACGTGAGCGACGACGGCATCGGCATGGATGCGATCCTGGTCGAGCGGGTATTCGACCTGTTCACCCAGGCCGAGCGCACCCCCGACCGTTCCCAGGGCGGACTGGGGCTGGGCCTGGCGCTGGCCAAGAGCCTGGTCGAGCTGCACGGCGGCAGCGTTGGCGCCGCGAGCGCCGGCCTTGGCCAAGGCAGCCGCTTCACGGTGCGCCTGCCGCGCCATGCCCAGGACAGCGAGGCGCTGCCAGGCAGCGCGCCATCTTGCATGCTCGCCAGCGCCGCGCCGCTGCGCATCCTGGTGGTGGACGACAACCTGGACGCCGCGCACACGCTCAACCTGTTCCTGCGCGCCAGCGGCCACGAAGTCGAGATCGCCTACTGCGCCGCCGATGCGATCGAGATCGCCAAGGTGTTCGCCCCGCAGGTCTGCCTGCTCGACATCGGCCTGCCCGATATGGACGGCAACGAACTGGCGCGCCGCCTGCGCCGCCTGCCGCAAACCAGCGGCGCGGTGCTGGTGGCCGCCACCGGCTACGGCCGCCAGCAGGACCGCGACGCCGCCAGCGCGGCCGGGTTCGACCACTATATGGTCAAGCCGGTCAATACGGTGCAGCTGGGCGAGCTGCTCGCCGCCGCCGGAACCTGATCGGCCAGCCGGCATGCGTCCAGTGGCCCGCATCGTGTCCGCGCGGGCCGCCGGCCATGTCACCTTTGGTCGTTCCAGAACAACACAGCCTGGAAATCGCGTGACAGGACGCATGCGGCGTACATAGAATTTGCCCGTAAGCAAATTCCGTGTCCAGGCGCTTGATGATTCCTTCCGACGATATCGCGCAGTGGCGCTTGCGCGTGTTCTCCCGCCTGATGCCGATCGTGCTCGCCCTGGGCACGCTTGCCGCCATCCCCAGCATCGCCCTGCTCCTGCACCAGGGTAAGTGGCCAGTGGCGCTGATGGACCTGGTGGCGCTGGCCTGGATCGTCGCGATCTGGCGCTGCGATGGCGTCGCCTATACCACCCGCGTGCTGCACTTCCTGACGGTGATCTTCCTGGTCGCGATCGGCCTGATGCTGGCAGTCGGGCCGGTCAGCCTGAACTACCTGATGGCGGCCCCCGCGATGGCGGTGATCCTGCTCGGCACCGGTCCGGCCCTGGCCACCCTGGCGCTGTGCGCAGCCTGCATCCTGGCACTGGGCATGAGCGGCTACACCTATCTGTACGTACCGGGGCTGGAGCACAACGCGCTGGTCTCCTCGCTGGTGGTGGCCATCAATTTCAGCTGCGTGGGCGGCCTGATCACCTATACCTGCGGCACGCTGCTCAAGGGCCTGAGCCGCTCGGCGCGTGAAGTGCGCAGCTCGGCCGATGCGGTCGAGCGGCTGGCGCTGTACGATGGACTGACCGGCCTGCCCAACCGGCGCCTGCTGATGGACCGGCTCGACGCGCTGGTGGACAGCGCGCGCCAGGCCCAGGGCCTGGGTGCGGTGCTGTACATCGACATCGACAATTTCAAGAATGTGAACGACGCGCGCGGCCACGCCACCGGCGACCAGCTGCTGCGCCAGGCCGCGGCGCGCCTGGCTGCGGTGGTGGGCGAACACGGCAGCGTGGGCCGCCTGGGCGGCGACGAATTCGTGGCGCTGCTGCCACGGCTCGGCCGCGATGCCGGCCACGTTACCGGGCGCGCGCTGGCGCTGGCCGAGGATATCCGCGCCGCGCTGGCCGACAAGATGATCATCGACGGCCAGCATTACTACGCCACTACCAGCATCGGCATCGCGCTCACGGCGCAGCCAACGGCGCGCACACCTGGCGTGCAATCCGGGCCCGACCTGCTGCGCGAAGCCGACACTGCGATGTACCAGGCCAAGGCGCGCGGGCGCAACGGCGTGGCGCTGTTCGAGGCGGGCATGCTGGGCGACGCCGAGCGCCGCCTGACGCTCGAGCGCGACCTGGGCCTGGCGCTGGAACACGGCGAACTGTCAATGCACCTGCAGTTGCAGGTCGATTGCGCGCACCAGCCGAGCGGCGCCGAACTGCTGATGCGCTGGCGCCGCCAGGACGGCAGCAG